>Ga0210378_10000025_pt1 | contig 73909 bp, 68 predicted proteins | sample PLM1_60_b1redo_FD_155465 | JGI IMG/M metagenome (GOLD analysis project Ga0210378, IMG submission 155465) | Groundwater sediment microbial communities from an aquifer in East River, Colorado, USA - PLM1_60_b1 redo | ecosystem: Environmental > Terrestrial > Soil > Riparian zone | place: USA: East... | reverse complement strand
CTTCGACGCCCTCGACGACCTCCTGCCCGGCCCACCCGCCCCAGCCGCCCGGCCCGCCCGCGTGCGGGCCAGCTTCTCGCTGCCCCCCGACGTCCTCGACGCCGTCCGGGACGCCGCCGCCCACCTGGCATCCGGCCCAGGCCGCATGACCCCGGCCGACCTGGCCGAGCAGGCCCTCCGCACCGAGGTCGACCGCCTCGCCGACCAGCACAACCACGGCCGCCCGTTCCCCCGCCGCCCGGGCCGGTAGCACCCTGCCCGGACCGGTGCGGCCAGTCCGGGCCGCTGCTCTCCGGTTCGGCGTGGCATCCGGTCCACCCTGGCTGGGCGGAAGTCCCGCGCCGGCAGCGTGACAACTGGCATCAAGGGTCCGTGCGTAGCAGAATGCCTCAACAGCACGGCTGGGAGCCCCGGGACGTTAGGTGCCCGGGGCGGGAGTTGCGACCTCCCCCCCGGGCGTGGCCGACCTCTCGCAGGAGGCCGACATATGAACTCTAGCCTGCTCTGGATAGGTGTGGCAGCCGGGTTGCTCGCCATCCCGCCCCTGCTCCTGACCGAGCGACCCAGGCGAAGGGGCGGACGATGACCGCCCGGCACGGCGAGATCAGCGTCGTCGACCTGGCCGTGACCGCCAAGGCGACCGCGCAGCTCCTCTTGGCGCTGGAGTACGGCGGCCGCATGGTCAGGGTCCCACCCCCACCCGAGGTCCGATCAGCGTCCTGGGCGCTGCTCTACTGGTCGATGGACCTGGCCGCTGCCGCCCGCGCCTAGGCCGAGAAGCCGGGGGGTGGGTGTCGCAGCGCCGGCCCCCCGGTCAGGGGAGGAACCACCCCGGCCGGCCGGTGCTTGCGACCCGGCCGGCCGGGGCCTCCCCGACCTTGGGCTTCGAGGGCCCATCCCTGTCGACGGCGACGGCGCGCGGGTCGACCGGCTGGGCGACCCGCGCGCCGTCGCCGCGGTGACACCCAGCGCACCAGGGTCTGCTCGGCGCCACCCTGGCGCCGGCGCTCCTCGCTGGTCACACCGGGGCGGCCGCCACCGTCAGCGCGGCCGCCATCGCCTGTCGCCACCGACGCCGCAGCGGGCAGCGGCATCCCACGTCGAGAGGTGGGCGCGAAGCAGGTACGCTCTTGCTCGACGTGGGCTCTCGGGAGGGACGGTGCAGGGAGCATGGCACGCGCTCCGGCGGCCCGAGCGCCGGCGCTTCCGCTGAAAGAGGCCATCGCTCCTAAAAGGAACCCGAAAGGCATCGAGGACCGCGGGAGGTACCGGCTTGCTCCTCGCTCTGGCCGGGGACACGATGCTCGGCCGGAAGGTCGCGGCGGCCCTGGCCGGGACGCCGCCGGAGGCGCTGGTGGCACCCGAGGTGGCCGAGCTCGCGCGGTCGGCCGACCTGTTCGTGCTCAACCTCGAGTGTTGCGTGTCGGAGCGGGGCAGTCCCTGGCCGGCGCCTGGCAAGGCGTTCTTCTTCCGGGCCCCGCCGCGGGCGGTCGAGACGCTGGTGCGGCTCGGTGTGGACTGTGTGACCCTGGCCAACAACCACGCGCTGGACTTCGGGGCCGAGGCCCTGCTCGACACGCTCGACTACCTGGGCGACGCCGGGATCGCGGTGGTCGGGGCGGGGCCTGACGCCGACCGGGCCAGGCGCCCGGCGGTGCTGGAGGTGGGCGGGTTCCGCTTGGCGGTGGTCGGCGTGACCGACCACCCGGCTGGCTTCGCCGCCGGGCCTGGGCGTCCCGGGGTGGCCTGGGCGGAGCTCGCCAGCGGGGTGCCGGGGTGGCTCGCGGCCGCGGTCCGGGACGCCGGTGCCGCAGCCGACGCGGTCCTGGTCACCCCGCACTGGGGCCCGAACATGACCCGGGCGCCGCTCCCGTACGTCCGCCGCTGCGCCGCGGAGCTGGTCGGGGCGGGCGCGGCGCTGGTCGCCGGCCACTCCGCGCACGTGTTTCACGGGGTGGCCGGGCGGGTGCTGTACGACCTCGGGGACTTCCTCGACGACTACGCGGTCGACGCCCGGCTCCGCAACGATCTTGGGCTGCTGTTCCTGGTCACCCTCGACGAGCGGGGCCCGGTCCGTCTGGAGGCGGTTCCGCTCCGCCTCGGCTACTGCCACACGGACCTGGCGACCGGCCGGGACGCGGCGTGGGTGCGGCGGCGGTTCCGCGAGGCGTGCGCGGCGTTCGGGACCGACGTGGCCGAGTCGGGCGGCCGTCTGGTGGTGACCTGGCGCTGACGCCGCGGCGGCGGCGTCAGCCCAGGTCGCCGAGGACGCGCAGGAAGGCGGGGGTGGATGCTGGGACGGGACCGTCGTCGAAGGTCAGCGCGACGTGGCCGGGTGTGCCGCTGCCGGCCAGCCTGGGAGCTGCCCGCCGCCGCACGGGCTCGAAGGCGGTGAGCGCCGGCGCCAGGTGCGCCGCCGCTGCCGCCAGGCCAGCCCCGGCGGCCAGGGCGACGGGTCGCGCCATGTCACCTCCCGCTCGGTACATTCCTGCCGGGCCTCTCGGGCCTCCCCTGCCGGGCCTCTCGGGCCTCTCTCGGGCTCTCTGCGCTGGTCAGAGCTGGTTGAGCTGCTGGAGCGCGGGCCAGAACGAGGGTGCGGTGGTGCGGTAGTCGTACAGGCTGCCGCCGTGGGCGCGGGCGTCGCGGGCGCCCCGGGCGAAGTCGCCCACGCCGGCGGTGGTGACGGCGTCGCCGATCCCGCCGATGACGTGCACGGGCAGGCCGGTGGAGCGGGCCGCGGCGGCGACGTTGCCGGTGGTGTACTGGTAGGGGCAGTGCCGGGGGTTGGCCGGGCAGTCCCTGCGGTAGGACCAGTAGCCCATCGGCTGGACGACGTCGGCGTAGCGCCCGACCGCCGCCCACGGGAACCCGGCCCAGGCGGCCGGGTTGAGGGCCATGCCGAGCGGCGCGGGGACGATCGCCCCGACCGGGTAGCGGCCGCCGAGGGCGGCCCGGACCCGGGCCAGGTGGGTGGTGACGCCGGCGTTGAACTCGGCCGGGCCGCTGGTGGCCGCCTGGTACTCGATGTCGACGGCGAGGGCGTCGAACCGCTGCCCGGCGGGGCTGCGGAAGCGGGCGACGGCCAGGGTGCGGCGCACGTCGACGTCGAGGTACTCGCTGTAGGCCGGGAAGTACCAGCCGACGACCCTGATGCCGGCGGCGTGGGCCCGCTCGACCCACTCCCCCACCTTGGCCGGGAAGAGGATGTCGCTGGTGCTGTTGTAGCGGGCCGTCTCGAGGTAGAGGGTGCGCACGCCGTTGGCGGCCATGTCACGCACGGCGGTGGCCGGGTCCAGGCCGTAGTCGAGGTAGTCGACCCAGGCGCCGAGGCGCCGGAACGAGGCGGTGTCGGGCCGCGCCTGGGTCTTGGCCCACAGGCGGGCCGCCTCGACGCCGAGGACGGTGGCGGTGCCGGCGGAGGCGGCCACGGCCAGCGCGGTCTCGGGTGTGCCGGCCGCCGGCGTGACGTCGTTGCCGACCCAGTTGTCGCCGCCCCGCTCGGCCAGGAAGACGTGGGACGGCTTGCCGGTGCGGGTCATCGTCCAGGCCAGGTGCACCCGACCGGCGGAGACGGCCACGCTCGGTCCGGTGCCCGGGGTCGCGAAGGTGTGGGTCCGGAAGGTCCCGGTGCCGTTGTCGGTGTGGACGATCCGGGTGCCGCGCTGCCAGGCGACGTGGGTCGTCTGGCCGGCCATGGCCAGCGAGGGGCTCCGCGAGGCCCCGTCGGTGGTGAGCGAGCGCCACTCCCAGGCGCTGCCGGGGTTGCGGCCGACGATCAGGTCGGTGCGGCGGGTGGCAGGGTTGGTGCGGTCGAACACGAGCACGGCGGTGCCGCTGGCCGCCCTGGCCAGGGTCGGGTGGCCGTCGATCACGGCCGAGATGGTGACGCGCTGCCGGGCCACCGCGGCGCCGAGCGTCCTGGCCTGGAACAGGGAGGCGAGGCCGCTGGCGCTGGTGCGCTCGGTCCACACCGCCCACCAGCGCCCGCCGGCGGCGACGAGGTCGCCGGCCAGGGCGGCGCTGGCCGACAGCTTGGTGCTCGGGCCGAACGCGCCGGCGCGGGTGGCGGCGGCCAGGCGGGTGCCGTCCGGGGCGGCGTACAGCACCCAGGTGGAGGCGCCGTCGTCGGCGACCGCGAGGACCCGGCCACGGTAGGGCGAGACCACCTGCCGCCAGTGCCCGCCGGGCCCCTCGAACCAGCGCAGAGCAGCCGGGCTGGTGCAGGTGCCGCCGTGGAGGCTGGCGAAGCCGCGGACCACCCTGTCGGGGCCGGCGGCGGCGTCGCCGGCGGTCGTGGCCGGGCGGCACCCGGACGGCACGACCGTGGCGGCCGAGCCGACCGTCCAGCTGGCCCGGGCCGGCGGGACGAACGCTGCGACCAGGCCGAGCGCCATGACGGCGACGAGCGTCCGGCGTGTCATCCCGGTATCCTCCCTCCGCGACCGGACCAAGCTATCACCCGGTCGAGCCGGTCACCACCGGCCGCGGGCAGCCGGGCTCCTGGCCGGGCCCGCGTGTTGGCCGGGCCCGCCTGTCGATACCGAGTGTTCGGCGCCCCTGCTTGATACGGCGCCCCGGGAGCCTCGCCGACGAGAAGGCCCCGCGCTCGGGTCCGTGTCACCAGCCGCCATGTAGGGCGGCAGCCTGACGGCCCACTGGCCCAGGGCCCTCGCCCCGCTGCTGTGAGAGTCTTGCCCCATGACCCCTCGCGGCCGCTCGTTGATGATCGGCTCTTGGTCGAACAAGCTCTTCACGAAGCGGCCGCACCCACGCGGCCTGGTACACAATCGCGATCACCGATGGGGTCTGGACTCCCGTGCGGCCTGGCCGGTGGAGCCCCGAACCTGGACTTCGGAGGGAACCACGATGAGAAAGATCATCTTGATGATGTCGGTGTCTGTTGACGGCTTCATCGAGGGACCGGACCGCGAGCTCGATTGGCAGATGGTCGACGACGAGCTGCACAGCCACTTCAACGAGCAGCTCAGCGCGATGGGCGCCTTCCTGAGCGGACGTGTCACCTATGAGCTGATGGCCGGATTCTGGCCGACGGCCGACACGGACCCCTCGAGTACCGGGCCCATGGTCGAGTTCGCCCGCATCTGGCTCGACATGCCCAAGATCGTGTTCTCCAGGACCCTGGAGCGGGCCGACTGGAACACCACCGTGGTCCGAGACGTCGTCGCCGAGGAGATCCAGGAGCTCAAGGCACAGCCCGGCGGAGACCTGGTGCTCGGCGGGGCCGACCTCGCCGCGGCCTTCATGCGGCACGGCCTGATCGACGAGTACCGGCTCTATGTCCACCCGATCGTCATTGGACAGGGCAAGCCCCTGTTCCAGTCATCAGACGCCAAGATCAATCTCCGGCTCGCCGAGACCCGCACCTTCGGCAACGGCGTCGTCCTCCTGCGCTACCAGCGCCCCTGACGCACAAGGTAGGGAAATGTCGACGAGGTATCGATCGCGGGGATGGGGACCATTCGTTGGGCTCGTGATCCGTCTGTGTATAGCATCTCGGACATGTCCAGACCGCTCGACGGCAAGGTCGCCCTCGTCGCAGGCGCGACGCGGGGTGCCGGTCGCGGCACTGCAGTGGCGCTCGGCGATGCGGGGGCGACCGTGTACTGCACCGGCCGAACCACCCGTGAGCGACGTTCGGAGTACGACCGTCCGGAGACGATCGAGGAGACCGCCGAGCTCGTGACCGCCGCCAGCGGCGAGGGGATCGCGGTGGCGGTCGATCACCTCGAGGCCGGGCAGGTCGAGGCGCTGGTGCAGCGGATCGATGCCGAGCAGGGCCGGCTCGACGTGCTGGTCAACAACATCTGGGGCGGCGAGCTGTTGTTCGAGTGGGACACGCCGGTGTGGGAGCACGACCTCGAGAAGGGTCTGCGGATGCTGCGCCTGGCGATCGACACGCACCTGATCACCAGCCACTTCGCGCTGCCGCTGCTGACCCGCGAGCCCGGCGGGCTGGTCGTGGAGATGACCGACGGCACCCGCGAGTACAACGCCGAGCACTACCGGCTCTCGATGTTCTACGACCTGGCCAAGACCGCGGTCCTCCGGCTCGCCTTCGCCCAGGGTGAGGAGCTCGCGCCGCACGGATGCACCGCGGTGGCGCTGACGCCGGGCTGGATGCGCTCGGAGATGATGCTCGAGCACTACGGGGTCACCGAAGCGAACTGGCGCGACGGGGCGGCCACGAATCCGCACTTCGCCGCGATCTCCGAGAGTCCACGGTTCGTGGGCCGCGCGGTCGCCGCCCTCGCCGCCGACCCGGACGTTCACCGTCGCAACGGCGGCTCGTTCTCTTCCGGCGGCCTGGCGCGCGACTACGGCTTCACCGACCTCGACGGCTCCCAACCCGACTGCTGGCGTTACCTCGTCGAGGTCCAGGACGCTGGCCGGCAAGCGGATCCGACCGGCTACCGTTGAGTCTCAATCGAGCGCTCCGACAAAGCGCCGCTCGCTGTTGCTCGGCCGTCCCGCATCCCGAACCTCGTACGCGACACCCACATCCCGAACCTCGTACGCGACACCCAACGGAACCGCTGGAGCGAGGGCGGACGTCGCGTGTTTGTTGCGAGGAGGCTCGGCGGCGGCTGCTGGGCGGCAGGCCGGGTTCGCCCGAGGGTGCGCCGACGACGACCGCTGCCGGTTTGCCTCCCGCTCGGGCCCGGCCGAGAATCAGCGGTCGTGCCGGCAGCACCGGCGCCCTGGACGCGACGAGAGGCGAAGGAGCACGCGCGTGACGGTGTTCGACCGGCAGACCGGGCACGAGCAGGTCGTCTTCTGCGAGGATCCCGCGACCGGCCTGCGGGCGATCGTCGCGATCTTCTCGACGGCGCTGGGGCCGGCACTGGGCGGCACCCGCTTCCACCCGTATCGGTCCGAGGGCGACGCCCTCGGCGACGCCCTCGACCTGTCCCGGGCCATGGCCTACAAGGCCGCGTGTGCGGGGCTGGACCTCGGCGGTGGCAAGGCGGTGATCCTCGGGGACCCCGCGACAGACAAGACCGACGCGTTGCTCGAGTCCTACGGGCGCTTCGTGCAGTCGCTCGGGGGACGCTACCTCACCGCCTGCGACGTCGGCACCTACGTGGAGGACATGGACGTGGTCGCGCGCGAGTGCGCGTTCGTCACCGGTCGCTCCCCGGCTGCCGGGGGCGCGGGCGACTCCTCGATCCTCACCGCCCTAGGGGTGTTCCAGGGCATGCGGGCGGCCGCCGAGGCGGCGTGGGGCGCGCCGACGCTGGCGGGCCGGCGGGTGGGGGTGTCCGGCGTCGGCAAGGTCGGCCGCCGCCTGGTCGGGCACCTGCTCGCCGACGGCGCGTCGGTGGTGGTCGCCGACGTGAGCGCCGAGGCGGTGGCGCGCGTGCGAGCGGCCCACCCCGAGGTCGGCGCGGTGGCCGTGGACGTGCTGCCGGGGCTCGTGCTCGACGTGTTCTCGCCCTGCGCGCTCGGCGGCGCGCTCGACGAGCAGACCGTGGCGGCGCTCCAGGCCCGGGTCGTCTGCGGCGGGGCCAACAACCAGCTCGCCGCCCCGGGCGTGGAGAAGCTGCTCGAGGACCGGGGCGTGCTCTACGCGCCCGACTACGTGGTGAACGCCGGCGGGCTCATCCAGGTCGCCGACGAGATCGGCGGCTACTCCGAGGCGCGGGCGCGGGCCCGGGCGGCCGGGATCTTCGACACCACCCGCCGGGTCCTGCGGCTGGCCGCCGACGAGGGGGTGCCCCCGGCGGTCGCCGCCGACCGGCTCGCCGAGCGCCGCATGGCCGAGGCCCGGGCCCGCGCCGGCGGGCGCATCCACCTGCCCGCGACCCCGGGCCGTCCACCTGAGGGCGCCACCGCGGTCAGCCGGGCTCGCGTCTAGGGGGTGTACCACGTGAAGGTCAAGCCCATGGCGGCAGCGTACGGGGGCTCCCACCCCGACGGGCCGGGCGTTCCCAGGCTGTAAGGACTCGATCAGGGGCCGGAACGACGCCGCTGCCCGTTCCCGCTCGACGGGTGGCCGCCCGAGGGCAGGCGGACGCTGAACTCGCAGCCGCCGGGAACGTTGGCGACCGCGATGGTGCCGCCGTGGGCGGCGACCAGCCCGCGGGCGATGGCCAGCCCGAGGCCGGCGCCCTTGGTCGTGCGGGCCGGGTCGCCGCGCCACAGGTGGTCGAAGACGCGGGGCAGGTCGGCGTCGGGAATGCCGCCGCAGCCGTCCCTGACCCGCAGCACCGCCGTGCCGTCGCCCTCCCCGGCGGCCACCAGCAGGCGACCGCCGCGCGGGGTGTGCCGGATGCCATTGACGACCAGGTTGGCCAGCACCCGGCCCAGCTGGTCCCGGCCGGCCAGCACGGGACGGTCGCCGTCGAGCTCGGCCTCCAGGCGGACCCCGGCCGCGGCCGCCTCGGGCTCGAAGCGGCCGAGCACCTCGGCGGCCAGGTCGGGCAGGAAGGTCGGCTCCAGCTGCAACGTGACCGCGCCGGCCTGGATGGCCGACAGCTCGAACAGGTCGTCGACCAAGGCGCTGAGCCGTTCGACGTTGGCGGTCAGGCCGGCCAGGTAGCGGCGGCGGGCCGCCTCGTCGGGTGCCATGTCGTCGGCCAAGGCCTCGGCAAGGGCACGCAGGCTGGCCAGGGGAGTTCGCAGGTCGTGCGACGCCCAGGCGATCAGGTCGCGCCGGTCCTGCTCCATCCGCCGCTCCCGCTCGCGGGCCTCGGCGAGCCTGGCCGCGGCCGCGTTCAAGGTCTCGGCGATGAGGGCCACCTCGGCGGTCCCCTGCACCCGGGCCCTCGCGGCCAGGTCGCCAGCCTCCAGTCGCCGGGCCGCCCCGGCCAGCGCCTCCAGGTCGGCCGCGACCTGCCTGGCGGTGGCCACCCCGTAGGCCACCCCGGCCCCGGCCGCCACCGGCAGGGAGGCCAGCACCACGGCCATGTCGTGGCGGGAGACGAGCATCTGGGCGCTCACCGCCCACAGGCCGGCCAGGGCGACCACGGCCGTGACCGCCGCGGTGAGCGCCCCCTGCCTGGCCACCTTGGCCCGACGCCGGCGCAGCCGCTGCCCGAGCCCGAGCCCGGCCGCGACCACGACCAGGGCGGCCAGGGTGATGACGGCCAGCAGCGTGCCCGTCTCGGCGGGAGGGATCCCGACCAGGCTGGCCACCAGCGCGCTGCCGGCCAGGCCGGCCAGGAACCAGCCGAGCGTCGGCAGGCCGGCCCAGCTCCGGACGTTCATGGCTCGACCGGGACGAACCGGTAGCCGACGCCGTACACGGTCTGCAGGCGCAGCGGGTTGGACGGGTCGTCCTCGACCTTGGCCCGCAGCCGTCGCATGTGCACGGTGACTGTCGAGGTGTCACCCAGCCAGGTGTACTCCCAGACCTGGCGCAGCAGCTGGCCGCGGGTGAACACCTGGCGCGGGTGGTGGACGAGGAACGCCAGCAGGTCGAACTCGCGCACGGTCAGCGACACCGGCCGGCCGGCGACGGTCACGTCGCGGGTGGCCGGGTCGACGACCACGTCCCCGGCGCGCAGCGGCCCCGGTCGCTGGCCGTCGCCGGCCGCAGACCGGCGCAGGACGCTACGGACCCGGGCGACCAGCTCGCGGGGGCTGAACGGCTTGACCACGTAGTCGTCGGCGCCGAGCTCCAGGCCCACGATCCGGTCGGACTCGTGGCCCTTGGCGGTCAGCATGATGATCGGGGTCGCGCCCGTGGCGCGGACCTGCCGGCAGACGTCGAGGCCGTCGACGCCAGGCAGCATGAGGTCAAGGACGATCAGGTCGGGGGCGTCGGCGGCCAGCGCGGCGAGCGCCCCGGGGCCGTCCTCGGCCACCTGGACGCGGTAGCCCACCCGCTCCAGGTAGCGCTGGACGACCTCGCGGACGGTGGGCTCGTCGTCGACGACCAGCACCCGTTCCCCGGCCAAACCTCCCTCCTTCCCAGCCTTGACGGTGGCACATCCGGGCCGGCGCCGCCAGGTCCGTCCCGGTCCCGTCACGACTTCGTAAGCGCCGTCGTGGTTGACCTTGGGGCCGGTGGCCGCCAACGTCGGAAGCCATGCGCGTCCTGGTCACCGGCGGAGCCGGCTTCGTTGGCAGCCACGTCGTCGACCTCCTAGTCGAGGCCGGCCACGAGGTCGTCTCGCTGGACCGGCTGCACCCTCGGGCCCACGCCGGCCGCCCAGCCTACCTGCGCGGCGACGTCGAGCACGTCGAGGCCGACCTGGCCGACCCGACCGTGACCAATGCGCTCGACCGCGCCCTGGACGGCGCGGACGCGGTCTGCCACCAGGCCGCCATGGTGGGCCTGGGCCGCGAGCTGGGCGACGTCGTCGACTACGTGCGCGACAACGACCTCGGCACCGCCGTCCTGCTGGCCGCCCTGCCCCGCCACCGCCGGGTCGAGCGGCTGGTCCTGGCCAGCTCGATGGTCGTCTACGGCGAAGGCGCCTACCGCTGCCCCGAGCACGGCCCGGTCCGCCCGGGTCCCCGGCCGGCGGCGCGCCTGGACGCCGGCCGGTTCGAGCCGCCCTGCCCCCGCTGTGGCGCCGACCTGGACCCGGTGGCGGTCACCGAGGACGCCCCGCTCGACCCGCGCAGCGTCTACGCGGCCACCAAGGTGCACCAGGAGCACCTGGCCATGGCCTGCGCCGCGGCCGGCAGCCCGCCCGTGACCGCCCTGCGCTACCACAACGTCTACGGGCCGCGGATGCCCCGCGACACCCCCTACGCCGGGGTGGCCGCCATCTTCCGCAGCGCCCTGGCCGCCGGGCGCGCTCCGCAGGTGTTCGAGGACGGCGGCCAACGGCGCGACTTCGTCCACGTGGCCGACGTGGCCAGGGCCAACCTGCTCGCCCTGACCGCGCCCGAACCGGTCAAGGGCGCGGTCAACGTGGCCAGCGGCGAGCCCCACACCGTGGCCGAGATGGCGGCCGCGCTCGCCGCCGCCATGGGCGGTCCCGCACCCGGGGTCGTCGGCGGCTGGCGCCCGGGCGACGTCCGCCACGTGTTCGCCTCCCCCACCCTGGCCGCCGACCGCCTCGGCTTCCAGGCCCGGGTCGGCTTCGGCCAGGGCATGGCCGAGTTCGCCAAGGCCGAGCTGCGCGCGCCCGTGCCAGCCGGCTGAGCGCCCGTCACCAGCGGGTCGCGAACAGCACCTGCACCAGCAACGTCTGGCCGACGAGCAGGCCAGCCACCACCGGGACCCGGACCCGCCAGGTCAGCAGCTGGCGGACGACCGGGACCAGCACCAGCGGCACGAGGAACTGGAAGATGCGCTCGACCTCGCCCTTGGTGAAGCCCCAGGACGCCGCGGCCAGCAGGGTGGCCAGGGCGGCGGCGTCCACCGAGGTCCAGGCGCGCTCTCGGACCACGGCGACCGCCCTGGCGGCCAGCGCGGCCAGCAGCGGCACGCCGAGCATCCCGCCGAACGCGAGCAGGTCGCCTGGCAGCCAGTGGACCAGCGACCGGCTGGCCGACCCGGGCGCGGCCTGGTAGGCGTCGTGGACGGCCAGCACCGCGGCGGGCACGTCGTAGCCGCTGGCCAGCCACAGGCCGCCGGCCAGGCCGAGCACGACGGCGCTGGTCCCGGCCGCCCAGCGCAGGACCCAGGCGCGGTCGTCGGGCAGCCGGCCGAGGGCGCGGACGCCGAGGAAGACCAGCAGCAGCACGGCCGCGTAGGTGAGCATCGACGAGGCCCAGAGCAGGATCCCGCCGGCCACCGTCCAGTGGGCCGAGCGCCGGACCAGGCCCCGGTGGGCGGCCAGGACGGCCGCGCCGAGCACGGCCGCGAACACCGCGTCGGCCGAGGTCGCCAGGTACAGGACGACCCCGGGGGCCAGCACCCACAGGGCCAGGGCCAGGCGGCCGCCCTGCTCGCCCAGCTCGTCGCGGGCCAGCCCGCCGGCCGCGACCGCCCCGAGCGACCCGAGCACCACCGTGGCCAGGGCGGCCGCGGTGAGCCCGGGCCAGACCCGGGCGACCAGCGCGTAGACCACCATGGCGCCGGCCGGGTGGCCGGTGGCGTGGCTGGGCAGGTCGGGCAGGCGGGCCGGGAACTCGCGCAGGAACGTCGGGATCGCGCCCACCCGGTCGGCCCCGGCCGGGTACTCGCCGGCATAGTCGAACGGCGCCGCCCACGCCTCGGGCCCGCCGGCCAGCGCGGCGGCGGCCAGGGCGAGGACCGTGGCAAGCCCGGCCGAGGCGGCCACCCGGGCGGGCCAGGCCACCGGGGCGGCCACCCGGGCGGGCCAGGCCACCGGGGCGGCCACCCGGGCCTGCCAGGCCACCGGGGCGGTGTGCAGGGCGAGCACGGCCACCACCGCGGCCGCCACCACCGGGAGGGCGGCGGCCGCCCAGCCGAGGGCGAGCTGCGGGTCGGGGAACACGTAGAACGGGAAGCTGAAGTAGTAGGGCACGCTCGGGACGTCGAACCCGACCCTGCCCCAGCCGCGCAGCCACAGCGTCCCCAGCGTCCCGGCCACCACCACCACGACCGCGGCCGCCGTGGCCGCCCGGGAGAACGCCGGGTCGGCCCGCCTGGGAGTCCCGGTCACCCGCATTGCTCGAGGCTATCCGGCGCCGGTCCGGCCACGGCCGGGGCCGGGCCATCCGTCACCAGTCCGTAAGGCCGGTGCGCCAAGCTCGTCATGGTCGGGCCCGAGACTGGGCGGCATGGACCTGTCCATGGACCTGTCTGGGGTCACCGTCGTGCTCCCGGCCCTGGACGAGGCCGCGGCGCTGCCGGCCGCCCTCGCCTCGTTCCCGGCCGGCATCGACCTGCTGGTGGTCGACAACGGCTCCAGCGACGGCACGGCGGTGGTGGCCGCGGCGGCCGGGGCCAGGGTGGTCACCGAGCCAAGGCGCGGCTTCGGCGCCGCCTGCTGGGCCGGGGTGCAGGCGTCGCCGCACGCCGAGGTGATCGCGTTCGCCGACGCCGACGGCTCGTTCGACGGCGCCGACCTGGCCGCGGTGGCCGGGCCGGTCCTGCGTGCCGAGGCCGACCTGGTGGTCGGGTCGCGTCTGGCCGGCGTCAGGGACCCCGGGGCGATGCCGCCGTTCGCCGTCGCCGCCAACCGGGTCCTCGGGCTGGCCTGCCGGCTGCTGTTCCGCGTCCCCCTGTCCGACCTCGGCCCGTTCCGGGCCGTCCGCCGCGACGCTCTGCTCGCCCTCGGCATCCGTGACCGTGGCCAGGGCTGGCCGCTGGAGATGATCGGCCGGGCCGGCCGGGCCGGCCTGCGGGTGGTCGAGGTGCCGGTGCGCTGCCGGCCCCGGGCCGGCGGCGCCAGCAAGGTGTCGGGCTCGCTGCGTGGGAGCCTGCGCGCCGCCGCCGCTATGGCCGCCGTGACCTGCCGGTTGCTCGCCGAGGGTCGGCCGGCGCCGGCCCGGCGATGAGGCCGCCTGGGCAGGGAGCACCACCGAACGCGCTGGCCGTGATCGCCAAGGAGCCGGCCGCCGGGTTGGCCAAGATCCGCCTGGTGCCCGGTTTCGGCGAGGAAGGCGCGGCCAGGGTGGCGGCGGCCATGCTGGCCGACACGCTGGCCGCCGTCCGGGCGGTCGGCGCGGACCCGTGGCTGTGCTTCACGCCCGAGGAGGCCAGGGGGCGGCTCGGGCGCCTGGCGCCCGGGTTCGGCCTGCTGGTCCAGCGGGGCGGCGACCTGGGTGACCGCCTGGCCGCCTGCCTGACCGACCTGCTCGCAGCCGGCGCCGACCGGGTCGCGATCGTCGGGGCCGACACCCCGCACGTCCCGGCGGCCAGCTACCGGCGGGCGTTCGCCATGCTCGACGAGGTCGACGTCGTCCTCGGGCCGGCCCTCGACGGCGGCTACTACCTGGTCGCGGCCAGGGCCGCCCGGCCCGAGCTGTTCGTCGGCGTCCCCATGGGCACCGAGGTGGTGCTGGCCGAGACCTTGGCCAGGGCGGCCCGCGGCGGGCTGGCCGTCGGCCTGCTGCCGCCGCTCCGCGACCTGGACCGGGTCGAGGACCTCGCCACCGCCCTGGCCGCCGGGGAGCTGGACGGCGCCCCGGCCACCCGGGCGGTCGCGACCGAGCTGCTGGCCGGCGTCGCCCGGTCGCCAGGAGTGTCGGTGAGCCCGACCGGGCTCGGCAGGTCATGCTCACCTGATGTTGAGCTGGGTGTCGGCTCCCTGGGGGCGGCCCTCGACCAGGCGCAGCAGGACCCGCGCGGGGATGTTGAGCGGGCTGGTGGTCCGGGTGAGCAGTAGGTCGGTGTCCAGCCTGCCGCCGTGCACGGTGGGCCCGAACGGGCTCCAGAACGCCCCGTCGGTGGTGATGGTGAGCTCGGCGGGCAGGTCGGCCGGGCCGACCTCGACGCCCAGGTCGTGGTCGACGGCGCGGCCTCGGCGGACGATGGGCCGCACGACGTGGTCGTCGTCGGGGACGCCGAGCCGGCGGTGCAGCGCGCACAGCCGCTCCCGCTCGCTGTCGTCGATCGAGCCCACTGTGGTGGCGATCCGCACGCCGATGCCGCGCTCGACCAGCCGGGGGACCGCCTCGACGACCTTGCGGAAGTTCTCCGGGCCGCGCATCGCGTCGTTGGCGTCGGGCTCGGGGCGGTCCAGCGAGATCTGCACCTGCACCGGCAGCCCGGCCAGCCGGCCCAGGCGGTCCAGGCGCGCGGGGGTGAACATGGTGGCGTTGGACAGGCACACCACGGGCAGGACCGCGGCCAGCTCGCCCAGCAGCTCGGGCAGGTAGGGGAGCAGGAACGGCTCCCCACCGGTCACCCCGAGCGCGGTGAACCCCAGCGCGCGCGCCTCGGCGGCCAGCCCGAGCATGCGCTCGGCCCCGAGCTCGCGCCGCGCCGCCCTGGGCCCGGACTCGGTCAGGCAGTAGGTGCAGGTCAGGTTGCAGTGGTAGTTGGCGTAGAACCAGACCCGGCCGGGCAGCACGCCCCGCCCGACCGCGTCGGCAACCGCCGTCACAGCAGGTCCTCCTCGGCCAGCCTGGCCAGCACCTGGGGGGAGGTGGGCAGCTCGAGGGTGGTGCAGAACCGGTTGAGCATGACGGTCGCCCCGACCAGCAGGGTCAGCTCCACCACCTCGGGGTCGGCGTACTCAGCCCGCAGCGCGGCCCTGGCCGCCGCCGGCACCGGCCCGGGTCCTAGGGCGACCGCGTCGACCCAGGCGAGCAGCGCCCGCTCCGAAGGGTCGGGGAACACCGCCACCCAGCCCGCCCCGGCGCCGCGCAGGGCCCGGACCTCGGCGCGGGACAGGCCGGCGTCGCGGGCCACCACGGTGTGGGCCTGCACGCAGTAGCGGCACTCCAGCAGCGCCGAGGTGCGCAGGATCACCAGCTCCTTGGCGCGCGCGCCGATCGCCGACGGGCCCAGCACGGTGCCGATGAACGGCAACGCCACCTCGAGCACCTCGGGGACGTGGGCCAGCGCGGCCACGATCGGGCCGGGGTCGCCATGGGCGTAGTAGCGCCTGGCCAGCAGCGGCGCCTGCGCCGCCTCGATCAGGTCCACCCCAGCCATCGCCGGCTCCTCCCCCGCGCCCGCGCTCAGAAGGGCCAGCGGTCGCCGTAGCGCGCGGCGAGCTTGCCGTCTTGGCCCCAGACCCGTCCCGACGGCACCAGCAGCAGGATCAGCAGCGGTACCCAGTCGACCGGGAACTCGAACAGGTAGGTGTTGTTGTCGGCCACCATGATCTGCAGCGGGAAGATCAGCAGCAGGCCGAGCAGGGCGCCGAAGCGGCTCGCGACCCCGAAGACCAGGCACACGCCGATGAGCAGCTCTGCCACGGTGAGGAAGATCGACCATGGCGTCCAGTAGGCGAGCACGAGCTCGTTGTAGAACCACTTCAACGGCGCGGTCGCATGGGACTTCGGCCCCGCGTAGGCGGCCAGCAGCCCCCGCGCGGTCCCCTTGTCGATGAGGCCGAACGACACCACACCGAAGTCGTAGGCGCCCTTCTCGATCAGCTTGGCCAGCCCGTTCAGCAGAAACATCAGGCCCGTGAAGATCCGGAAGGCGGCCAGGCCCTTGGCGACCAGGGCCGGGGGTGCCTGCACCGTCCGGGCGGTCGTCTCGGCGGCATCGGGCATGCGCAGGTCCTTCGTGACGTGGTCACCAGCCGGTCGATCGTAGCCCGGCCCGCCGGCCTCCCGGCCTTACAAGGCTGGAACAATCACCACCAGCCCACGGCTCTGGCCTGCAGCGGCGCGCCATCCACGACGTGGGGCGGGTCCGGTACAGCCGCGACGCGAAGCCCCCTGAGGGCCGTCATCGGCGGCCGGCGTGGGACGTTGCAGCTACCACCGTGGATAGGTGGGGGCTCCCACGACCTGTCAGTAGAGCCGGGCTTGCAGTAGAGCCGGGCTTGAGGAGGGGGTTAACCTGGGACCCTGTGGCGCCAACCGGCGACGACGCGATCGACACTGGCGTTGCCTGCCTGTCGCCCCGTCCATCTGGAGGCTCCCTGTGACGTCGCCGCGCGCCCTGTTCGTGTGCGTCCATGACGCTGGCCGCTCCCAGATGGCCCAGTCGCCGTGAACAGCCAGGCGATCGGCCGGCCCCCCAACCGCACGACCGCAGGCGAGCAGCTTGACGTGCTGGTTGTCGGCGCCGGCCCCACCGGCCTGACGCTGGCCGCCCAGCTCCACGCCGTCGGCGCCAGCGCCCGCATCATCGACCGCCTGACCGACCGGGTGCACGAGTCACGCGCGCTTGCCATCCAACCACGCACCCTGGAGGTCCTGCGAGGGCTCGGCATCTCCCACACGCTGGTCGAGCGGGGCAACGACGCCGTCCAGGTGTGGCTGCACGCCGGCGACCGCGTCGTGCCGATCCGGCTGTTCGACATCGGCATCGACGACACCGCCTACCCGTTCCTGCTGTTCCTCTCCCAGGCCGAGACCGAGCAGGTCCTCAACGAGCACCTGGCCGCCCGCGGCGTCGGTGTCGAGCGGGGCGTGGAGCTGGTCGCCTTCCACGCCGGCGACGAGGACGTGACCTGCACGCTGCGCCACCACGACGGCCGCACCGAGCACGTGCGCGCCCGCTACCTGGCCGGCTGCGACGGCGCCAACAGCACCGTCCGGCACGGCGCCGGGATCGCGTTCGAGGGCGGCGCCTACCCGCAGACGTTCCTGCTCGGCGACCTCGAGGTCGACGGCGGCCTGGAGCGCGACATCGCGCACGTGTTTCTGGGCGCGGGCGGCATGCTGTTCTTCTTCCCGCTGGGCCGCCCGGCGACCTGGCGCATGATGGGCATCCAGCCACCAACACGCGGCGCGAACCAGCGCGAGCAGGAGCCCGACGGGGTCTCGCTCGCGGACCTGCAAGCCATCGCCGACGCCTTCACCGGCGGCACGCTCAGGCTGCGCGACCCGGTCTGGCTCACCCGGTTCCGGCTCCACCACCGCCAGGCCGCCCACTACCGCGCCGGCCCCGTGTTCCTGGCCGGCGACGCCGCCCACGTCCACAGCCCCGCCGGCGCCCAGGGCATGAACACCGGCATCCAGGACGCCTGGAACCTCGGCTGGAAGCTGGCCCTGGCCGCACGCGGCATCGCCGACCCCGCCCTGCTCGACACCTACGAGGCCGAACGCTGGCCGATCGGCCGCTTCGTGCTGCGGTTCACCGACCGCACCTACCCCATCGCGACCTCCACCAGCCCGCTGGTCCGTCTGGTCCGCACCCGGGTCGCCCCACGGCTGCTACCTCTGGTCCTGCGCTCCGCCCGGGGGCGGGCGTTCGGCTTTCGCACCATCTCCCAGCTCGCCATCGGCTACCGGCGCAGCCCCGCCGTCCAGGAGGGCCAGCCGCGGCTGCGCCGCGGGCCACGAGCCGGGGACCGGCTTCCCGACGCCCGCATCGCCCAGGACGGACAGGGGTGCTGGCTCGGCGAGGTCGTGGCCGCGCCCAGCTTCCACCTGCTGCTCTGCGGGCCGGTCGACGGCTGGGACGACGGTCAGCTGGCCGCCCTGGGCAGGCGCTACGCCGGTCTGCTCGCGGTGCACCGGCTGGCCCGCCACGCCGCGCCTGGGGTCCTGCACGACAGCAGCGGGCAGGCGCTCGCCCGGCTCGGCGTCACCCACAGCGCGCACTACCTCGTACGGCCCGACGGCCACGTTGGCTTCCGCAGCGGCGGCACCGACCTTGGCGGCGTCGGGCGCTACCTCGCCCGCTGGCTTCCCGGCGCGGGAGGAAATGCTGGCTGAGCGGCGAGCACCGCCCGGTCGCATCCGAGGTATCTGGCCTGCCCGCTCTGCCAGGTCTGCTCTGACCTGTCCGCCGGCCGTGGCGGAACCGGCCGGCCGGCTCCGGTGTACCAGGGAGGCGAGCACAACGCACGGAGGGAGCGGAGGATGAGGGCACGGGGACTGCTGGTCGCCGGCCTGGTGGCGGCGCTGCTGGCGCTGCCCGCCGTGGCCCAGGCCAAGGGGCCGATCGGGGCGGACATCGACGGACCGGGCCTGGCCGCGCCGATCACGCTGCGGGGCGAAGGGGAGTCGGGCAACGGGACCGAGTTCGGCGCGCTGGTCGACGACGCCGGCTTCTTCCCGGCCGTGTTCGAGGAGACACCCAGCCCGATGCTGGCCGGCCGGCCAGCCGGCGACCTGGGGCCGAAGTACGTGATCACCTGGCTGGTCCCGGGCTCGTCCGGCGAGGACCGCGTCACGCAGGAGGCGTACCCGTTCGCCAAGGCTGGACCGTTCACCTACATGGCGCCCGGCCAGCGCGTCCTGGACGGCATGCAGACCCGGGGCGGCTGGTTCCCGGCCCGCGACAGCCTGCGCAGGCGGCTGGTGTCGCTCGGGGTCCCGGCCAAGCCGTCCGGCGTCCCGGCCAAGCCGTCCGGCACGGCCGACCCGGCCCCGGCCCGGCAGGCGCCGGCGCCCGCGCCGCAGCCGGCGCCCGGGCCCGAGCAGGCCGCCGGGGTGGACGGCGCCAAGGTTGCCGCCGTGCTGGTGGCATTGGTCGCGCTGGTCGGAACGGCCGCGCTGGTGCTGCTGCGGCGACGGCCTCGGGTGGCCGCCACCCGCTGACCGGTCCCCCACCCGGAGGGCGCCCCAGGCCGGGAGGCGCCCTCCGGGGTCGGCCGGCACCGCACGCCCGGCGGTCTCGACGAGGCCGGTCTCCCGTCACGGGACGAGGCCGGTCTCCCGTCACGGGACGAGACCGCCTTCACCTCCACCCACTGGGCCAGCTCGCTGCCGCGGCGCCCGCACCCGCGCCGCGCGCGCGACCGGGTCGACCTCTGCGACCCCGCGCGGCGAGCCGGGTGGGGGCAGGGGCCCGAGCGGCGCCGGGCGCTCCGGGGGGCTGCACGGGGAAGCCGAGCAGCGCCTGGAAGACCGGTGCGGCGCCGCGCAGGTCCTGCTCGCGCGGCTCCTCGTCGGTCCCGCCCCAGCCCCACACCTCGTAGGTCGACCCGGTCATCGCGCCGCTCCCCGCTCCCCGCTCCCCGCTCCCCGCTCCCCGCTCCCCGCTCCCCGCTCCCCGCCGCCCGACGCCGTCGCGCCGCGGCCGAAGCCTACGTCGGCGGGACGGTACGAGCGGCGTCCCCGGAGGCGCCGACCAGGCGAAGACGGCTACGCTCTCGTGCATGGCCGACGCGTTCTTCCTCCCCCGCGGCGACGGGTACCTGCCCACCGAGCTGACCCGCGGCCCGTGGGACCCGGAGGCGCAGCACGGCGGCCCGCCGGCGGCGCTCCTCGGCCGCGCGGTCGAGCGCGCCGGGCGCGCCGGCATGCAGGTGACGAGGATGACCTTCGAGATCCTCCGCCCGGTGCCGATCGCGCCGCTCGAGGTCGCCACCAGGGTCGTGCGCGGCGGCCGGAGCGTGGAGCTGGTCGAGGCGTCGCTGTCGGCCGCGGGCGTGGAGGTGATGCGGGCCGTCGCGCTGCGGATCCGCGAGAGCGAGGTGGCCCTGCCCGAGGGGCTCGGCCGGGACGTGCCGCTGCCCGGTCCGGCCCACGGGCGGGCACTGCCGTTCTTCCCGACCGGCCAGGAGGTCGGCTACCACACCGCGATGGAGTGGTCGTTCCTGGACGGGGCGTTCCTCGAGACCGGCCCGGCCACCGTGTGGCTGCGCATGCGCCACCCGCTGCTGCCGGACGAGCCGCCGTCGCCGCTGTGCCGGGTGCTGATCGCCGCGGACTCCGCCAACGGCGTCGGCGCGACGCTCGACTACCGCCGGTACGTCTTCATCAACCCCGACCTCACCGTCTACCTGCACCGGGCGCCGGTCGGCGAGTGGGTCTGCCTGGTGGCGCGCGCGACCGCCGAGCCGACCGGGGTCGGCCTGGCCGAATGCGTCGTCCACGACGAGCGCGGCCCGGTCGCCCGCGGCCTGCAGAGCCTGTTGGTCAACCGCCGCCGAGCGGCCCCGCACCGCCGCTGAGCGCGGGCCGGCACCGCCGCTGAGCGCGGCCCGGCGACGGGAAGCACCCAGTTCACGAACATGCCCTGCCACATTTCTTGAAGGCTTGCGGGGCTTCACGAGCCTGCCGGCTACATCTCTTGCGGAGCTTCGATTCCCAGCAGGTCAAGACCCTTTTCGAGGATCCTGGACGTCACGGCGCACAGCGCCAGGCGGGAGCGGGTGACAGCTTCGTCCTCGGCACCGAGCACCGGACAGCACTCGTAGAACCCTGTGAAGCCGGTGGCCAGCTCGTAGAGATACGTGCAGAGCCGGTGCGGCTCGAGCGTGTCGGCCGTACTGCGGATGACACCGTCGAAGCCGAGCAGCTTGAGGGCGAGCGCCCGCTCGGCCGGGTGACGGAGCAGGAGCCGCGTGCCTGCAACCTCGCTTGGATCTCCGCCTGCCCGGCGGAAGATCGAGTGAATTCTGGTGTTGGCGTACTGCAGGTACGGAGCCGTATTGCCGTCGAGGGAGAGCATGCGCTCCCAGTCGAACACGTAGTCACGTTCGCGGTGGTAGGAGAGGTCGGCGTACTTGACGGCCCCGATACCCACTGCCCGCGCCACGGCGGCCCGGGTCCCGGAGCCCAGCTCCGCGCGCCCGGCAAGCAGCCCGGCGGCTCGCTCGACCGCCTCGTCCAGCAGGGCGGCAAGCTTGATCGGCCGACCGCTCCGAGTCCGGAGCATCTTGCCGTCAGCATCGAGCACCGAGCCGACGGTGGCGTGCTCCGCGCGGCTGCGCTCGGGATGCAGCCACCCGGCCTGGCGCGCGACCGCGAAGACCATGGTGAGGTGGAGGGCCTGGGGCGCCCCGACCACGTAGACGAGCCTGCTGGCGCCCAGCTTGCGGGTCCGGAAGCGTACGGCGGCAAGGTCGGTCGCGCTGTAGCCGTATCCGCCGTCGCGCTTCCGGACGATGAGGGGCAGTGGCCTGCCGTCACGGCTCGAGAAGCCAGGAGGAAACACGCACAACGCCCCCTCGCTGACCGTGGTGAGCCCTGCTGCTTCGAGCTCGGCGGCGACCTCCGGCAGCATGGGGTTGTAGAAGCTCTCCGGGTCGCTGTCGGATCGCGTGAGCAGCACACCAAGCCGCTCATAGACCGTCGTGAAGTAACGCTCGGAGCCCTCCACAAGGACCTGCCACAGCCGCAGCGTCGCCGGTTCACCCCGCTGCAGCGCCACCACACGGCGCCTGGCACGGTCGGCAAAGCCCTCGTCGGCTTCAAACTTGGCTCGTGCCTGCTGGTAGAAGGCCGTGAGGTCGCCGGTGGACAGCTCGGCGACCGCCTGCCCTTCCCCGACGTCGACGAGGTGCTCGATCAGCATGCCGAACGGCGTCCCCCAGTCACCGACGTGGTTCTGGCGAATGACCCGGTGGCCGAGGAAGCCGAGCACGCGCGTGATGGCGTCGCCGACGATCGTCGCGCGAAGGTGGCCGACGTGCATTTCCTTGGCCACGTTGGGGGCGGAGTAGTCCACGACCGTTGTCTCCGGCCTCGTGGCCGGCGGGACTCCGAGGCGGACGTCGGCCAGCAGCTCGCTCGCCTTGCTGGCGATCCAGTCACCCCGCAGCGTCAGGTTCACGAAGCCTGGCCCGCTCACCTGGGCGGTCTCACAGATGTCGCCGACGTCCAGGTGGGCCGCGATCCGGGCGGCCACGTCCCTCGGAGCCCGCCCGAGCGTCTTCGCCAGCCCCATCGCGACGTTCGCCTGGTAGTCACCGAAGTCCGATCGGCGGATGACCGGGTCGACCCCGGCCCATTCGTCCCCGAACCCGTCCACGATCGCGGCGGCAACGCGAGCGCCGAGCTCGATCTGCGGATCAGCCATGGCGCAGGCCCGCGGTGGCGGCGCCGACGAGCGCGGCCTGGCCGGTCACGACCTGAACCGGCATGGCCGCCACCACCTGGGACAGCCGTCCCTTGTCGTGCAGGCGGGGCAGGAACGGGCCGTCGCGGAGCACCGGCAGGATCGCCGGGGGGATGCCACCGGCGAGGTAGATCCCGCCCCGGGCCAGCACGGTGAGGGCCAGGTTGCCCGCCTGCGCCCCAAGGATGCCGGCGAACATCCGCAGGGCCTCGGCGCACAGCGCCGACCCCGACCCCGGGTCCATGCCAGCCTCCACGATGGCACGGGTGCGGTCCGGGGCGGCCGCGATCCGGCCGGCCGCGGGTTCGGTCTCCCGCGCGAACCCGGTGTCGGCGAGGAAGTCGTAGACGTTCGGGATGCCAAGGCCCGAGCAGACCAGCTCCCAGCTGACGTGGCCGTACCGCCGGCGCAGGTGGCGGAGCAGGTCGGCCTCGCGCTCGTCGCCGGGCGCGAAGTCGCAGTGGCCGCCCTCGGAGGGGTGGGGGACGTAGCGGTCACCCTCCCAGGTGAGGAACGCCTCGCCGAGCCCGGTCCCCGGGGCCACGACCGCGATCGCGCCGCCAGCGCCGGGCTTGCGGCGGTGCAGGGTGCGCAGGTCCCGGGGGAACAGCTCGGTGATGCCCAGCGCGATCGCCTGGAGGTCGTTGAGCAGCCTGACCCGGCCCAGCTCGAGCGCCTCCGCCAGCGCGGGCTCCTCCAAGGACCTCCAGGGCAGGTTGGTCAGCTTGGCACGGCCGGCCGTGACGGGGCCGGCCACGTCGAAGCAGGCCCGGTCGACCCGGACGTGGACGGTGGCGAGGAACTCCCGGACGATCGCGTCCAGCGACTGGTACTTGGCGGACGGATAGGTCCTGAGGGCCAGCGGTCGCCGCGGCCCGCGGTCCCTGGAGTAGATCCCGAGGACCGTCTTGGTGCCGCCCACGTCGCCGGCGAGCAGCATGCCGTCACCCGCGAGCCGTCGCGCGGGCCCCGCCGTCATGCGCCGCCGGCGACGGTGTCGCTCGTTGGCCGTTCCGTCATGGCCCGTCGCCTCTGCTTCGACGTGCTTGAGCAGCTTCGTTCGGCATGCAGTTTATTAGGTTTCTGCACGGGCCAGATGTTGAAGGGGCGTCGACGCGCGAGAAGGGTTCGAAGGGGTTCGACGGGCAGCCCTCCACCCGGGTCGTGGAACGGGGTGACTGTTCCGGCGGGTCGGCGACCTGGAGCGGGCCGGCGCGCCGCATTGACAACCCCACCACCCGGCAACAACGCGCGGCTCAGCGGCTCGTTTCGAGGCGGACGAGGCGGTACCGGGGCGGATGGGAACAGGTGAGGGCACTGCAGGACAGGCGCTGGCCCTCGGGGTCGGGGCGGACCTCGACGGTGGCGGTGAGCCGCCGGCCGGACCGGTCGGTGAACGGGACCACCGCGTTGCCCGCGTCGAGGCCGACGCGCCGCTCCCAGACCAGGTCGTCCAGCCCGAGCAGCCCCTCCTGCTCGCGCACGAAGAAGTCAGCCGCCTGGACCACGAACGGATGGCAGGAGCGGCCGCGGTAGTGCTCCAGGTCGATGCGCCCCTCGGCGTAGGCGGTGGCGATCCCCGGCCCGCGCTCGGGCTCCACCTGCCCGTAGTACAGCCCGTGGTGCAGGCAGATGAGGCTGCCGGCGAAGCGGTCGCCGCCGAAGTGGGAGGACTCCCAGAGGCCGTCGCCGACCGCGGGCGCGAGCGCGGCGGCCAGCCGGCGGCCCCGCTCGGCGCAGCACAGGTCGTGACGCCCGTTGGTGCACACCAGGTAGACGGGCCGGCTGACCGGGTCGCCGCCGACCGGCCCGTCACGGACCAGCGGGGCCCAGTCGAGGTCGAGCAGGTCGGCGGCGGTGCGGAAGGCGAACCGCTCGACCCGGCTGGTGTCCACCGTGGTGCAGGCGACCAGGCAGGTCCGCTCGGCCGGGTCCGACCGGCCGTGCCTGCGGATGAGCAGGACGCGGGCGCCGAGGGCCTGCGCGAGCGCCTTCAGGGCCGGCCCGGCCCCGCCGGGCAGGCGGCTGTCGCGCACGGCGTCCCGGCCCCACGGGCCGGGCTCCTCGACCAGGATCCAGCGCCGGACGGTCGAGGCGGTCCCGTAGCGCGGCTCGTTCCTGGCCCGTGACGCCTCGGAGCAGCGGAACCGCTCAGCCACCGGCGACCGTCAGCAGCCCCTCGCGGACGAGCCGGCGGACCAGCACCAGCCTGCCTTGCAGGTCGAGGTGGGGCGCCAGCTCGCCCACGCGGAAGCTGTCGCGGCCGGCCACGACCCGCATGGCCGGCTCCAGCGTCGACGGCATGCGCAGCTCGCGGTCGCCGAGCAGCACGGTGAGCCGGCCGTTGCCCGCCACCAGCTCGCAGACCGACCCGGCGCGGCGCGCGAGCCGGGCGCCGTCGTCGATCCCGTCGAGCTCGAGGAGCTGCCGCAGGTGCCCGGTGAGCAGCGGCGCCCGGCCCGACCAGAACCGGCGCGACTCCGCACGGGCGGCAGGGCCCGCGTCGGCGCGGGCGACCGCCTCGGCCAGCGCGGGCAGCCGGGCGGCGGCCAGGCCGGCCAGGGCCGCGGGGTCCCGCGCGAACCCGGGCGGGAGCGGCTCGTCCAGGCCCGGGTCGTCGAGCGCCTGGTCGAGCAGCCGCCGGGCCACGTCCCGCCAGACCACCGTGCGGATCCCGATGGTCAGGTGCACCGAGGCCACGTCCACGGTGCGGGCGGCGTGGGGCGTGCCCTTGGGCAGGTAGAGGGCGTCCCCCGGTACCAGCTCGACGTCCAGGGCCGGGACGGCGTCCAGGGCCGGGGCGGCGTCCAGGGCCGGGGCGGCGCCGGCGGCCGCATCGGGCACTGGCCCGGCCGCATCGGGCCCTGTGTCGGGCCCCGCCTCGGCCGCATCGGGCCCCGCCTCGTAGGTCACCCACTGCTTGCGGCCGAAGGTCTGCAGCGCGAAGACGTCGTGAGGGTCGTGGTGCACCTTCAGCCCGGTGGAGACGGGCGGGGTGACGTAGGCGTTGGCCTGCACCGGGTGGGTCAGGGCGAGCTCCAGGTCGCGGCAGAAGCGGGTCACCGGCTCCCAGTAGCGGTGCAGGCCCTGCAGGACGATGGTGGCGCCGTCATCGAAGTGCCGGTAGACCCGGCCCACGTCGATCAGGTCGTCGATCGACCGTGAGCCCACCCGGGCGGTCCTGGTGTAGGAGGCCCGCTCGAGGGTCCTTCCCTGCTTGACCAGCCGGAAGGCCGGCGCCCGGAGCGCCATGGTCGCGACGATGTGGTCGACGTGCTCGAGCGAGAGCAGGTCGGAGAAGTCCTCGCCGCGGTGGTGGTGAACGCGCCGGGCCCAGCGCTCACCAACGAAGCGGTCGACGTCCCCGACGCAGCGTCGCAGCGCCGCGGGGCTGTCCGGCACGGGGCGTCGTGCTGGAGGGGACGCGATCGCTACGCGTCCCGTCCATCGGCGTCGCCGGCGTCGCCGTCGGTGCCGTCGGTCGCGTCACCGTCGGTGCCGTCGGCGTCGGTGCCGTCCGCGTCCTGCGCGTCGTCGGCGTCGGTGCCGTCGGCGTCCTGGGGGTCGGCGACCGTGGCCACGGTGCCGGTGCCGCCCGTCCAGACGGTCTCAATGTCCTCGTCGGTGACCCGCGTGGTGCTCTGCTCGTCCATGGCGACCTCCATGCTCGACCCGAGTTGGGAACATAGCGCGGCTCACCCTGCCAGGCAATCGGGAGCGGCGATGCCTGGACGCGTCAGCCGCTGCCGGGCGGGCCGTGCGGCGGGCCGTGCGACAGCTCCCGCTGGACCTCCCGCTCGACCGTGGTGACCTCGATCTGGGGCGGGAACCCGGCCATCACGGCCAGGGCCCGCTCGTGGGCGGCGGCGTCGACCCCACGGCAGGCGTCGGCCACCACGCGCACGTACATGCCGGCGTCGGCCGCGGGGATGGCGGTCGCGATCACGCAGCAGTCGGTGGCCACCCCGCACAGCACGAGCGTGCGCGACTCCCCCGCCAGGGCGCGCAGCTCCGGGCCCCACTTGGAGAAGGTCGGCTTCTCGACCAGCGGGTACGGGGCGCCGGCGAACGGCGGCACCAGCTCGAGCAGCGGGGCCGCCGCGGTCTCGCGGGCGAACGGCCAAAGCTCGTAGTAGCCGGTCCAGCTTCCCTCGGGGACCTCGGGGACCAGGAAGCGGGTGAACGCGACCCGGTGCTCGAAGGCGGCCACGAGCCGGCGCACCGGCTCTACGACCGAGTCGAACCCGGGCGTGTACCAGGGGCTCGACGGCTCGCCGAACACCCGCTGCATGTCGACCACCACGAGCAGCGGGCCAGGCCCGCCTGGCGCCCCCGCCGACCCAGGCCCCACGCCGGGTGCGCCCATCGTGGGGTCCGGCGCCCCCGCCGACCCGAGCCCCTCCCCAGGTGCGCCCGCCGTGGGGCCTGGCGCCCCCGCCGACCCCAGTCTCTCGTCGGGTGCGCCCGCCGTGGTCATCGGGGGGTGGTGGCGGCGCCGCGGCGGCTGCGGGCCGCGAGCGGGCTGAGCACGGCGTACAGGACCCCGGCGACCACGAAGCCCACGAACAGGCCGATGCTCGAGCCGCCGAGGGCGCCGTCCCGGCCGCCCACGAAGCGGAGCAGGTACCCCACCCACGAGAAGACCGGGCTGGTGGAGTTGACCAGGCCGAGCCCGACGAAGGTCGCCACCAGGAAGGCGCCGATGCCGGCCGGGTTGAACGCGCCGTACCGTCCGTTCGGGTCGTAGAGGTCCCGCTCGTCGTAGCCGACCCGGCGCCGGATCGTCCACACGTCGACGAGGAAGATCGCGGCCCAGGCGCCCAGGGGCACGCCGAGGGTGACCAGGAACCCGATGAACGGGGTGACGAAGTCGTTGGCCCGGAACAGGATGTAGACGCAGCCGATGACCATGAGGACCCCGTCGATGGCCACCGACTTGTAGCGCTCGAGCCGCACGCCGAGGGTGAGCAGGTTCAGCCCGCTGGAGTAGATGTCGAGCAGGGCGCCGCCGACCAGCCCGCCCACCGCGACCAGCAGGTAGGGCACGAGGAACCAGGTCGGCAGGGGCTCGGCCAGGTCGCCGATGGGGTTGGAGGAGCTGGCCAGGTCGGGGTTGTTGGCCGCGAGCAGCACCCCGAACGCGATCAGCAGCACCGGCGCGACGCTGGCGCCGAAGGTGGTCCACCACACCACCGACCGGGAGCTCGACGACCGGGGCAGGTAGCGGCTGTAGTCGGCGGCGGCGTTGACCCAGCCGATGCCGAGGCCGGCCATCACCACCGACATCCCGCCCACGAACCCCGACCACAGGTCGCCCGAGGGCAGGGAGGTCACCTTGCCCCAGTCGATCTCGGGGAGCTGGAGGATCGTGAACACCACCGTGAGCGCGGCGAACGCCCAGGTGAACCAGGTCTGGATGCGCACGATCGTGGCGTGGCCGAGCAGGCCGACGGCGATGGTGACGGCCGCGATGATCACGAACGAGATCGCCAGGGTGGCGGTCCCGGTCTCGACCCCGAGCCGGCCGAGCAGCGTGTCGGCGGCCAGGGTTGCCAGGGCGACCAGGATCGTCTCCCAGCCGACCAGCGAGATGTAGCTGATGAGGGTGGGGATGGCGTTGCCGGCGACCCCGAACGCCGCCCGGGACAGCACCAGGGTGGGCGCGCCGCCGAGCTTGCCGGCCAGGCTGACGTAGCCGACCAGCAGGAACGACAGCACCGCGCCGAGGGTGCCTGCGAGCAGCGCCTGGGGCAGGTTGAGGCCGTAGAAGGTGACCAGGTAGGTCCCGTAGGTGACCCCGAGGATGCTGATGTTGGCGGCGCACCAGACCCAGAACAGCTCGACGGGCCGGCCGTGACGCTCGCTGTCGGAGATGGCGTTGATCCCGTTGGTCTCGATGCTCCAGACGCGGTCGCTCTGCGGCTGGCCGGTGCCCTGTCCCTCGACCGTCTGCATGACCTGCTCCCCTTCTGCTGGGCCGGACCTGCGCGGCGAGCGGCCCACCCGACGTCGGGACCCGACGAACACAGATGGTATATCATCCGAGGTTGGGCTGGTAAAGGCGGGAGGGCCGGTGGCACCCGAGCTGGCATGGAACACCTGGGACGCGGACCACCCCGCGTGCTGGACGCACCTGCCGACCGGCGTGGCCGTGCGCGTCTCGGCCTTCAGCACGCGCACCGGGCGTGCCACCGGGTTCCCGTTCGGCCCCGGGACCCGCCTCGGCCCGCACCTGGCCGGTGGCCAGGCCTACGCCGAGGTGGAGCTGGCCCACGACGGCGCCCGCCTGCGGGTCCGGTTCGCCGGGACCCGGGGCGGTGGCGTGGCCGGGGACGTCGAGGTGCTCGAGACCCGCGAGTGGGGGCTGCGGTTCTGGTTCCTGGTCGAGGTCGGCTTCGGCGCGGACGCGCCCGGTACCGGCAGGAGCCGCGCACCCGCCGGCCGGGTGGTCCGCCTCCGCGAGCCGGAGGGGGCCGCCCGGTACGTCGACCCGCCCGTTGCCGTGGCCGAGTGGCCGGGCGGCGCGCTCGCGTTCGCCCCGTCGACCCGGCCGGTCGCCGCCCACCTCTACGACGACCGGCGCGAGGCAGCCGCCGAGCTGGAGGCCCACGGCTACTACCACCGGCCGCCGGCCCGGCCCGAGGGGCGCTGGGCGGTCTACCGGTTCAACGCGGTCACCCCCAAGGTCACGTTCGCCGTGGCCCCCGGCCCGGACGCGGGCACGGCAGCGGCGGAGCTGGGCGCGCGGGCCGAAGGCGCGCCCGGGGACCTGGCCGAGCGGGCGGCCGTGGCCGGGGAGCGGACCCGCGCGGCGGCCATCCGCGACGTGGTCGCCTGGAACACCGTCTGGGACCCGGTCAACGCCCGGCCCTACACGGCGGCCACCCGGGCCTGGGTGAGCGGGAAGTTCGGCGGCTGGGTCGTGTGGCAGCTCGACGCCTTCTTCAACGTGCTGCTGGCCGCCCGGGCCGGCGACCGGGCCACGGCCCAGGCCAACCTCGACGCGGCGCTCGCCATGGCGACCGGCCAGGGCAACCTGGCCGCCCTTCGCAGCGGGCGCACCGACTGGGTGGACCGCTCCCACCCGCCGATCGGGGCCCTGGCCGCCTGGTCGCTGTACCAGGCCACCGGCGACCGCCCGGTGCTCGAGCGCGCCTACCCGGTGCTGGCCCGCGCCCACCGCTGGTGGTTCCAGGCCCGGGACGGCAACCGCAACGGCCTGCTCGAGTACGGCTCCTCCCCGGTCGGCGACGGCCACTTCGTGCACACCAAGCTCGCGGCCATGGACGAGTCCGCGATGGACAACTCCCCCGTCCACGACGAGGCCGGCTTCGACCTGGGCACCCACACCCTCGACACCGAGGACGTCGGGCTGAACAGCCTGCTGGTGCTCGACGGGGAGCTGCTGGCCCGGATCGCCGCCCTGCTCGGCCGGCCCGGGGAGGCGGCCGCGCTCGCCGCCGGCGCCTCAGGCCTCGCCGCCAGGGTCCGGGCCACGCTGTGGGACGCCGGGCGCGGCATCTACGCCAACCGGCGCTGGGACGGCCGCTTCGCCCGCAGCCTCGCCCCGACCAGCTTCTACCCGCTGCTGGCCGGCATCGCCACCCCCGAGCAGGCGGCCACGATGGTGCGCGAGCACCTGCTCGACCCGGGCCGGTTCGGCGGCCCCTGGCCGGTCGCCGGCACCCCCCACGACGACCCGGCCTCGCTCGACAACGTGTACTGGCGCGGCCGGGTCTGGCCCTGCTTCAACTTCCTCGTCTACCGAGGGCTGCGCCGCTACCGGTTCGACGAGGCCGCCGCCGGGCTGGCCGCGCGGAGCGTCGCGATGTTCGAGCGGGGCTGGGCCGAGCGGCGCTCGTTCGAGAACTTCAACCAGCGGACCGGGGAGGGCGGCGACTCGGTGGACGCCGACCCGTTCTACAGCTGGGGGGCGCTGCTGCCCCTGCTGGGCGAGCTGGACCTGCTCGACCTGGACCCGTGGGACGGGCTGGTGGCCGGCAGCGCCGGGACCGGGCCGGGCCGGGCCGAGCTGCCCGCCCCGGCCGGCACCTGGCGGGTCGAGCTGGCCGAGGACGCCACCTGCCTGCGGCTGGACGGGGAGGTGGTGCTGGAGGCGGGCTTCCGGGGCCGGCTCCGGGACCTCCGCCTGGGCGGCGACGAGGCCTGGCTGACCGTGCCGCCCCTGCCCCGCCCCTCTGTCCTCCGGGTCCGGGTACGGGGTGAGCTGGCCGAGGCGACGCTCCCGTCCAGCCCGGCCGGGCGGCGGCTGCGGCTGCGCGGTGCGGACGCCGGCTCGACTCGGCTCGAGGTGGTCGACGAGGCCCGGCTCGAGGTCGTCGAGGAGGCGCGCTGACATGCCGGACCGGGAGGCGGCCACGCCCCGCGCGGAGGCGGCCACACCCGGCGCGGAGGCGGTCACGCGGCCCGGGGGACTCGGCCGGTGCCGCAGCAAGGCCGACGAGGTCGCGGCCGCCCTCCGGGAGCTGATCGTCCGGGGCGACATCGCCCCGGGCGCGCCGCTGCGCCAGCGCGACCTGGCCGAGCGGTTCGGCGTCAGCCCCACCCCGGTCCGGGAGGCGCTGCGCCGGCTCGAGTCCGAGGGGCTGGTCCGCAACGACGTCAACCGCGGCTCGACCGTTGCCGAGCTCGACGCGGAGGCCGTCGAGCAGAGCTACCAGATCCGCGCGGCGCTGGAGGGGCTCGCGGTCCGGCTGGCCGCCGGCAAGCTGACCGTCGCCGACCTGCGCGACGCCCGGGCGATCCACCTGGAGCTGGGCGCGTGCCGCGACCACGACCCGCGGATCCACGGGCTGGACCGCCGATTCCACCTTCGCGTCTACGAGTGCGCCGGCTCGCCCCTGCTCATGTCGATGCTGAGGCTGCTCTGGCGGTCCTTCCCGGGTGGCCCGCGGGTGCTCCGCCCCCACCAGGAATCCACGGCGCAGCACGCCGCGATCCTCGACGCCCTGGAGGCGGGCGACGCCGCCCTGGCCGCCGGCCGCACCCGCGACCACATCCTGCACGCCCTCCCCTACGTGGGGTAGGCCGCCAGGCCGTCCATCCTGGTCGCATGCGCCAGGTTCTCTCCTCGGCGTCAACCGAACAGTTCGCCGCGGGCGACGACGACCGCCGAGCCGGCGACCTCGACCTTGTCGATCTGGTCGCCCTCCCCCTCGACCCGGGCGTAGAGCGTCGAAGGGCGGCCGATCTCGGCGCCTTGGCGGATCTCGATCTCCTGGCCGAAGGGGATCCGGCCGTGGCGCGCCAGGTGCACCGCGAGCGGCCCGGCGGCCGAGCCGGTGGCGGGATCCTCGGCGACGCCGTACGCGGGGGCGAACATGCGGGTCTTCCAGCGCGTGCCCGAACCGGCGAAGCAGTTGACGCCGAGGTCGGGCAGCCCGGCGAGCGCGCCGAGATCCGGCGCGAGCGCCGCCACCGCCTGCTCGGTCTCGAGCGCGACGTAGACGTGTCGTGGACCGTTGCGGTAGGCCTCGACCGGCAGCTGCGAGGAGTCGACGCCCAGCGCGGCGAGCAGCTCGTCGGCACGCTCGTACGGCGCCCAGCTCGGGACTGGCTGCCGCATCCGGCCCGAGACGATCTGCCCGTCCTCGCGCTCGAGCTCGACGGGGATCACACCCGCGCCGGTCTCGAGCCGGATCGTGTCCTTGCGTGTCGGCTCGCCGAGTACCAGGGCGGCCCCGAGGGTCGGGTGTCCGGCGAAGGGGAGCTCGCTGGACGGGGTGAAGATGCGGATCCGCGCGTCGGCGTCGTCCTCGGCGGGGAGCACGAAGACGGTCTCCGAGAGGTTCATCTCCCTGGCGATCTGTTGCATCCGCTCGGAAGGGACGTCGCGCGCGTCGGTGAAGACGGCCAGCGGGTTGCCCTCGAGCGGCGTGTCGGTGAAGACGTCGACGATCACATAGGGATACATGGCCGGCAACCTATCTCGCCATGCGACGATCGATCAACGTCCGGGACGTGCGTCACTCCGCGGTGTCCGTCCGACCCTCAGCGCCCAACAGGGGTGGGTCACCATAAGGGTGGGTCACCATAAGGGTGGGTCACCATAAGGGTGGGTCACCATAAGGGTGGGTCACCATAAGGGTGGGTCACCAATAGGGTGGGTCACCAAAGGGTGGGTCACAACGAGCTGGGCGACGTACCGGCGCAGGCTGCCGTCGAGCAGGCACGCCGGCAGCTGCCCGGACAGCAGGCGGGTGAACGTGTCCGCGTGGGACCTGCAACGGCCTGTTGCTGGCGTCACCGGGCCCGGTCCGGGCACTCCTCGACCAGGGCGGCGAGCAGCGCCGCCCGCTCGGCCATGGCCGGGACGACCACGTACTCGCCCTCGGCGTGGATGTGGTCGCCGACCGCGCCCAGGCCGTCGAGCACGGGCGCGCCGGCGGCCGCGGCCCGGTTGCCGTCCGACGCCCCGCCCACGGTCACCCCGTCGAGCGTGCCCAGGCCGAGCGTCTCCCCGAGCCGGCGCGCCACCGGGTAGAGCCGGCGCGACGCGGCCGGCGGGAGGGGCGGGCTGCTCGGCCCGGTCACCAGCTCGAGCCGGGCGCCGGGCAGCTCGGGCCGGAGCGCGCGGAGGTCGCGGGCGACCCGCTCGTGCTCGTCCGGGTCCAGGAAGCGGACGTCGAGGTGGACCTCGGCCTCGGCCGGCACCGTGTTGGTGGTGGTGCCGGCCGAGGCCACGGTGGGGGTGACGGTCGTGCCCGACCCGGACGAGGCCAGCCGCGCCACGGCGGGCACCTGGCGGGCCAGCTCCACGAGTGCGTTCACGCCCAGCTCGGGCTGGTTGCCGGCGTGGGCGGCGCGGCCGTGGACGCGCAGCCGGAACACCGCGAAGCCCTTGCGCGCGGTCTTCAGCGCGCCGGTGCCGCCCTGGCTGGGCTCGAGCACGAGCACCGCCCTGGCCTCCCGGCTGGCCGCCTCGACGAGCTCCGAGGAGGTCGGCGACCCAACCTCCTCGTCGGAGTTGACCAGCAGCTCCACGCCGTCGAGCCGGTCCAGCGCGGCCAGGGCGTGCAGGGCCTGCACGATGCCGGCCTTGGTGTCGAAGGCGCCCGGGCCGGTGAGCCGGTCGCCGTCCCGCTCGACCGGCCAGCGGTCGATGGTGCCGAGCGGCCAGACGGTGTCGAGGTGGGCGAGCAGCAGCACCCGCGGCGCGGCCCCGAAGCTCCAGCGGAGGTGGGGCCGGCCGTCGCGCTCGACGCGCTCGGGCGGGGTGCCGAGCAGCCGGCCTCCCAGCTCGGCCACTGCGGCGGCGCACGACGCGAGCGCGGCCGGGTCGGCCGAGGGCGACTCGGCCTCGACCAGCGCGGCCAGGTCGCCGGCCATCTCCTCGACCCGCCCGCGCAACCCCTCCAGGCGCCGCAGGTGGCGGCCGGCCGACGGGACGGGCTCAGCCATCGGGGGTCAGCTCCTCGACCGAGACGGTCAGCTCCTCGAGCCGCTCGGGGAGGGGGTCGACGCCGAGGCCGGGCCCGGCCGGCACGCGCAGGCGGCCGTCCTCGAGCACGAACGGCGGGGTGAGGTCGGCGTGGTAGTAGCGCCCGGACGCCGACGTGTCGCCCGGGAGGGTGAAGTTGGGCAGCGCGGCCAGGGCGACGTTGGCGGCCCGGCCGAGCCCGGTCTCGAGCATCCCGCCGCACCAGACCGGGACGCCGTGGGCCGCGCAGACGTCGTGGACCCGGCGGGCCTCCAGGTAGCCGCCGACCCTGCCGGCCTTGACGTTGACGATCGCGCAGGCCCCGAGCGCGATCGCGTCGGCGGCGGCCCGGGCCGAGGTGATCGACTCGTCCAGGCAGACCGGGGTGCGCAGCGACCGGGCAAGGGTGGCGTGGGCGCGTACCGCGTCCTCGGGCAGCGGCTGCTCGATCAGCAGCAGGTCGAACGGGTCCAGGCGGGCCAGCCGGGGCGTGTCCGCGAGGGTGTAGGCGGCGTTGGCGTCGACCTGCAGGGGCACGTCCGGGCCGAAGCGCTCGCGCACCGCCCGCACCGGCTCGACGTCCCAGCCCGGCTCGATCTTGAGCTTGACGCGGCGGTAGCCCTGGGCGAGGTAGCCGCCGACCGCGTCGAGCAGCTCGCCGACCGACCCCATGATGCCGACGGACACGCCGCAGTCGACCGCCTCGCGGACCGCGCCCAGGTGGGCGCCGAGCGGGACCCCGGCGGCCCGCAGCTCGGCGTCGAGCACGGCCATCTCGAGCGCGGCCTTGGCCATCGGGTGGCCCTTGACCCCGGCCAGCGCGGTCCCGACCAGGTGCGCGCCCACCTCGGGCAGGGCGAACAGGCGGGGCAGCAGGTGCCGGCGCATGACCTGCTGGGCGCCGTCGGTGTACTCGGCCGAGTAGAGCGGCTCGGCCCCGGCCACGCACTCCCCCCACCCGTCGCCGGCGTCGGCGCGGACCCGGACCAGCAGCACGTCCCGCTCGGTCTCGGTCCCGAAGGAGGTGCGGAACGGCGACACCAGCGGCATCCGCACCCGGCGCAGCTCCACGCAGCCCAGCTTCACGGCCGTCCCTCCCGGCGTTCGAGCACGCACCAGCCCGAGCGGCTGGCCCCGGTGGCGACCCAGCCGGCGGCCAGGGCCCGGCCCAGGGTCTCCCGCACGGCCAGGCGCCACGCCCGGGCCAGCTCGGGCCGGGTCGCCCGCAGCGCCACGACGTCCTCGGGCACCTGGCAGAGCAGGACGCGATCGGCCAGGCCGGGGCCGGCCAGCGGCTCGCCTTCCTCGCCCTCGGCCAGCGGCTCGCCTTCCTCGCCCTCGGCCAGCGGCTCGCCTTCCTCGCCCTCGGCGAGCAGCACCGCCGCGCCGCCGGCCAGCAGCGCGGCCCGGTCGGGCTCGGAGGCGGCCCCGGCCGCGGCGGCCACGGCCCGCGGGGCGGCCAGGTCCCACAGCGCGACGCAGCGGTCGGTGGGCTCGCCCGCGTTGATCGCGTCGTCCATGCCGCCGTAGAAGTCGGCGTGGTAGGCGACCGCGGCCGCGCCCAGCTTGGTGAGGTTGAAGTAGGCGTTGCGGCGCACCAGCGGGTCGTAGGTCCACTCGGCCTGCCCGATGCCGCGGGCCAGCGCCCAGGCCCGCTGGTGCAGCTTGAGGGCGAGCCCGACCGAGCGGCCCTGGGCCCGGGGCAGCACGCCGGCGACGTGGGAGTGCAGGTGGACGCGGCCGTGGCGCAGGCCGAGGAAGCCGACGACGGCGCCGACCAGCTCCTCGCCGTCGTAGGCGCCGGCCACGTAGTTGCCGGCGTGGGCGAGCGCCCGCACCAGCTCGGCGGGCATGGCCGCGGACGACGAGGCCCCCCAGATCGCGGCGAACACGGCGCTGACCGCGGCCGTCTCGGCGACGCCTCCGAGCTCGACGACGGCGACCCCGGCGGCCCGGGCGGCCGCCTCGGCGACCCCGGCGGCCCGGGCGGCCGCCTCGGCAGCCCGGCGCGGCCCGGCCTGATCAGCTTGATGGGCCTGATCGGCCTGACCGGTCGGCGCGGGCGCTGGCGTGGTCATGGCCGTCACTATCCCACCTCCACGCCCGTACCGGCAGCTCGCGGGGTCGGTCCTCGTCGCCAGCGGCGGCCGGGCTCGGCGAGACGGCCGCGGCGCCCCGGCCCTAGGGCCGGGGCGCATGGCGGCGGCGCGGCGGCGCTACTGCGCCCCGGCCTGGATCACGCTGCCGACCAGCTCGAAGTTCTCGCCCTGGAACCTCTGGATCTGCATGGCCTCGATCGGGTAGCCGTCGCCGGTCCCGCCGGTCTGCACCTTGATGCCCGGCAGCAGCAGCGGGATCTCCACATCGAGGTTGCGCACGGCCTCCATCAGCGAGGCGCGGGTCGGCTCCTTCATCTGCTCGAGGGCCTCGACCATGGTGTTGGCGACCGCCCAGCCGTAGGCGTTGTACGGGTCGTTGGCGTCGGCGCCCGGCTCGTACTTGGCCAGGTTGGTCTTGTACTCGGTCATCGCCGCGTCGCTGGCCCACTTCGGGTCCTCGGGGTTCTTGAAGTAGGCGGTGGAGAGGATCCCCTGCGCGTTGCCCAGCCCGACCGGCTTGAGCACCTGCGCCTTGGACGCGGCCACGTTGTTCAGGACGTGCAGCGGCTTCCACCTGGTCTGGGCCACGGTGGCGATCGCCTGGGCAGCGAACTTCGGCGTGCTGATGTCGAGGAACACGTCAGCGCCTGAGCTGGCCAGCTTCTTGACCTGCGAGGCGACCGACGGGTCGGTGACCTCGTAGCTCTGCTCGTCCGCGATCCGGACGCCCGAGCCGGCGATGCCCGCCTTGAACCCCCCGAGCAGGTCCTTGCCGTAGGCGTCGTTCTGGTACAGCACCGCGACCCTGGCGTTCGGCTTGCTCTGCTTCAGGTACTCGGCGTAGACCTTCGCCTCGGTGACGTAGTTGGGCTGCCAGCCGATGGTGTACGGGTGCTTGGCGACGTCCCTGCCCCAGTCGGAGGCGCCGGTGGCCACGTACAGCTGGGGCACCTTCTGCTGGTTGGCGTAGTCCCAGATGGCGATGTTGTTGGCGGTGCCCAAGGTGTTGAACAGGGCGAACACCTTGTCCTGCTCGACCAGCTTCTTGGCGTTGGTGAGCGCGCGCTGCGGCTCGTAGCCGTCGTCGTAGGTGGTGAACTCGATCTTGCGGCCGTTCACGCCTCCCTTGTCGTTGGTGAACTTGAAGTAGGCGTTGGCCCCCTTGGCGATCGTGCCGTACGCCGAGGCCGGGCCACTGAACGGGTAGCTGCTGCCGAGCTTGACGGACGTCGCCGTGATGCCGGGGTCGGTCGCGCCCGCCTGGTCGCCGCCCTCGTCGCGGCCGCAGCCCGCCACGAGCAGGGCCAGCACCACCAGCAGCAGCGGGACGCTCCCGCGCGCCGTCGCCGTCCTCCCTCCCACCATGGGGATCCCTCCTCAGGGTCTACACGGCCGGCAGGCCACCACCTTGCGAGGGCGAGACGGTGCCGGCCTCGATGGCCGTCTCGCCGGTGGGCCGCCCTCCGGGCGGCGGCGCCTCGGCCACCTCGACCAGTCGCCGGCGCACGCGCCCCAGCAGCCCGGCGGCGCCTCCCGGCAGCAGGTACATGACCGCGATCAGGGTCGCGCCGTACAGCATCCCGGTGAGGGCCTGGTTGACGCTGCCCGCGTACTGGGGCACGAACTCGATGAACAGGGCGCCGAGCAGGGCGCCGGCCACGGTGCCGAGCCCGCCGATCACGATCGCGGCGAGGAAGCTGAACGACAGCAGCGGGGTGAACGACTCCGGCGCGACGAACCCGAGGGCGAAGGTGAACAGCGCCCCGGCCGCCCCGGCGTAGGCCGCGCTGCAGGCGAACACGCGGGTCTTCACCCCGGCCCGGTCCACGCCCATGGTGGTGGCGGCGCGCTCGTCGTCGCGGATGGAGACGAGCGCGCGGCCCAGCCCGCCCCGGGTGAGGTTGGCGGCGAGCAGGAACAGCGCCGCGGCGACCCCGAGCACCAGCAGGTAGAGGTACTGGTCGGGGTCGAGCGGCAGCCAGCCGGGCACCGCCGGCTGGGGCACGGCCATGCCCTGCACCCCGCCGGTGAGCCCCTCGAAGCGCTTGATCAGCGGCGGGGTCGCGACCGACAGGGCCAGCGTGACCAGGGCCAGGTACAGGCCGCGCAGGCGCAGCGCGGGCACGCCGAAGGCGAAGCCGAGCACGAAGGTCACCAGCGCCGCGGCGGGCACGGTGAGCAGGTAGGGCACGTGCGCCTTGGCGATCAGGACCGCCGCGGTGTACGCGCCGATGGCGAAGAACGCGCCATGGCCGAGCGAGATCTGCCCGCAGTAGCCGACCAGCAGGTTCAGGCCGAGCGCGGCCACCGCGTAGACCAGCACCAGGGTCAGCTCACCGTTGACCACAGGGTTGGAGTTGAACGGCAGGCCGACCGCGACCAGCCCGGCCCCGGCCAGCGCGGCGGCGCGCAGCGCCCGGTGGCGCGGGCTGCCCGCCTCCACCGTGACCGGGCTCATCGGCGCCCCCTGCTTCCAGGCGAGGCTCCCTGTGCGCCCGCCGGGCTCATGCGCGCGTCACCTCCGGCACGCCGAACAGCCCGGACGGGCGCACCAGGAGCACGACGAAGATGATCGCGAGCGGCACGAGCACCTTCAGGTCGGCGCCGATGGCGCTCACGTAGGTGCCGGCCAGGGTCTCGGTCACGCCGATGATCCAGCTCCCCACGACCGCCCCGAGCGGCGAGTCGAAGCCGCCCAGGGCCGCGCCCGCGAACGCGTAGATGAGCACGCCGCCCATCAGGTTCACGTCGAGGAACAGCCGGGGTGCGACCAGCACCCCGGCCAGCGCACCGAGCAGCGCGGCGAGCCCCCAGCCGAGCATCAGCAGCCGCCCGACGCGGATGCCGACCAGGCGGCTCGAGCCGGGGTTCTGGGCGGCCGCGCGCATGGCCAGGCCCAGCTTGGTGCGCTGGAACAGCAGCCACAGCAGGCCGACCACGCCGAGCAGCACCGCGATGATCCCGAGCGACTCGATCGACGGCGCCACCCCGCCGAGCCCCACGGTGCCGCTCGGGAAGATACGCGGGAAGCCGCGGTTGGTGAACCCCCAGATCCACCCGGCCGCGGCGTTCACCACGATGAACAGGCCGAGGGTGACGATCACCACGGTGAGGGGGCGGCCGCCCTCGACCGGGCGGATGATCACCCGCTCGACCGCCATGCCGCCCAGGAACGACAGCACGAACGCGCCGAGCAGCGCCAGCCACAGCGGCCGGCCGCTGTCGTGCAGCCCCCAGGCGATGAACGTGGAGAACATCGCCATCTCGCCCTGGGCGAAGTTCACGATCCCGGTCGAGCGGAAGATCAGCACCAGCGCCAGCGCCAGCGCCCCGTAGATCGACCCGTCGGCGATCCCGTCGACCACGACCTGGAGGAACCGTCCCATCGCCGCTCCTTCAGTAGCCGAGATAGGCCCGGCGCACGTTCTCGTCGGTCCTGACCTCGCCGGCCGGGCCGGCGAGCACCGTGCGCCCCGCCTCCAGCACGTAGGCGCGGTCGGCCAGCTCGAGCGCGAGGTTGGCGTTCTGCTCGACCAGCAGCATGGTGGTGCGCTGCTCCCGCTTGACCCGGCCGAGCACCTCGAACAGCTCGCGGATGACCAGCGGCGCCAGCCCCAGCGACGGCTCGTCGAGCAGCAGCAGCCGGGGGCGGAGCATCAGCGCCCGGCCGATCGAGAGCATCTGCTGCTCGCCACCGGAGAGGCTGCCTGCCGCCTGGCCGCGGCGGTCCGCGAGCCGCGGGAACACCCTGTACCAGCGGTCGAGGTCGGCCCGGACCCCGGCGGCGTCGCGGCGGAGGTAGGCCCCGAGCCGCAGGTTCTCGTCGACGGTGAGGGCGGGGAAGGTGCCGCGCCCCTCGGGCACGTGGGCCACGCCGAGCCGCACGATCCGCTCGGTGGCCAGCCCGGCCAGGCGGTGGCCGTCGAAGGTGATCGTGCCGCTGGCGCGCACCATGCCGGTGAGCGCCCGCAGGGTGGTGGTCTTGCCGGCGCCGTTGGGGCCGAGGATCGCGACCACCCCGCCCTCCTCGACGGTGACGTCGACGCCGTGCAGCGCCCGCACCGGCCCGTAGCTGGCGCGCAGGTCCTCCACCTCGAGCAGGGCCGTCATCGGCGCCCCCTCCTCGCGAGCGAGGCCCCCGGTGCGCCCGCCGGGCTCACGGGCGCCCCCTCCTCGCGAGCGAGGCCCCCGGTGCGCCCGCCGGGCTCACGCCGGCACCCCGAGGTAGGCCTGGACCACCGCGGGGTCCTCGCGCACCGCCGCGGGTGCGCCCTCGGCGATCTTGCGGCCGAAGTCGAGCACCACGACCTTGTCGGACATGCGCATGACCATGCCCATGTGGTGCTCGACCAGCAGCACGGTGAGGTCGCCGTCGCCCCGGACGGCACCGACCACCTCGGCCAGCTCGTCGACCTCGCCGTGGGACAGGCCGCTGGCGGGCTCGTCGAGCAGCAGCAGCCGGGGCGCGGCGCCGAGCGCGCGGGCCAGCTCGATGCGCTTGAGCGTGCCGTAGGGCAGCCCGGCCGCCTGGCGGCCGGCCAGGTGGGCCAGGCCGAGGCGCTCGAGCACCTCGTCGGCGCGGCGGCGCAGGGCGCGCTCCTCGCGGCGGACCGGGGGCAGGCGCAGCGCGGTCGCGGCGAACCCGGCCCGGCAGGCGTGGTGGCCGCCGAGCATCACGTTCTCGCGCACGGTGAGCGAGCCGAACAGGCCGAGGTGCTGGAAGGTGCGGGCGATGCCGAGCCTGGCCACCTGGTGGGGCTCGAGCGCCAGCAGGTCGTGCCCGTCGAGCTCGACCCGCCCGCCCTGGGGCCGGGTCAGCCTGCTGACGCAGTTGAACAGCGTGGTCTTGCCGGCGCCGTTGGGGCCGATGAGGCCGCACACCTGCCCTGGCTCCAGCTCGAACGACACCGCGTCCAGGGCGGTCACGCCGCCGAACCGGACCGTGAGCCGATCCACCCGCAGCAACGGCATTGCAGCCCCTTCTTCGAGCTGTGGGTTGATTTATCTCGGATGCCTGGAACGCCAAGTATGCTCAACGGCGCCTGGCAACGTAACCCATGGACCGGGATGGGCGACCATTTGGACCGGGGTGGGGCGACCATTGGGCGACCATTGGGTGCACATCGCGCGTGAATCTTGCCCTGAGCACGAGAGTCCCCAAGGTGAAGGATGGGGTGACCATTGGGTGCACGTCGCGCCCCGTGAACGCGGGCTCGAGGCGGGCCCGCCGCGGGCCTCGAGGACGGCACCCGGCGCTCCGGACCGGGCTGGCGCTGGCCGCCGCCGTGCCGGCGGCCGCGGTCAGCCCGCGCCGATGCAGACGAACCCGGCCGACGCCGCCATCGCCGCTGTCTCCTCCCCCGCCACCTGCTGCTGGGCGGCGGCCAGGGCGGCGCCGGCCGGGCGTCCGGCGGCGAGGAGGCGGTGGAACGCGACCATGACCGGAGCGGTCTCGGCATCCGGTACCGGCACGACCGACGCGACCAGCCGCCGCGTGCCCATGGAGAGGAAGGTCGCGCTGAGCCCGAGCAGCTCGTCTCCGGCACGCACGACGGCTCGCCCGCTGTCGCAGGCGGCCAGGACGACCGTGTGCGGCACCCGCTCGAGCTGCTCGAGGTCGTACACGGTGAGCGGGCCGTCGGTGAGCCGGAGCGAGGAGAACAGCGGGTTGTCGGCGCGCACCCGGCCGTGCGCCGCCAGGTGGGCCAGGCCCGCCCGGTTCAGGGCGGCGGCGACCGCCCCCACGGTCGCGGCCGGGCCGAGCAGCGGGGTCGTCTGGTGGATCGCGGCGACCGTCTCCGCCTCGGCGCGGGCGCCCGGCAGACCGGGACCGGCGGCGACGGCGACGTGCCCGCCGCCCGCGGGTGGACCGCTGGCCGCGTGCCACAGCGCCGCGGACGGCGACACGCTGACCGGCCGCCCCACGCACGACGGCAGGATGGACCAGGGGAGCGACTGCAGCGGTCCGGTCGGGACCAGCACCAGCGGCCGGTCGCCGATCTCCCGGGCGAGCGGCCGCAGCAGGACGGCGTCCAGTCGCTCAGCCGCGTGCCGCAGCGCGACCGCGGCGGCCTCGCGGCTGGCCGCGCCGGCGTGGTGCCGGGCCAGGCGGTGGAGCGCGAACGGCAGCCGCTCGAGCAGGTCCCGCGCTGCCGCCACGGCTCCGAGCCGCCACAGGCGGACCCGCCCTCGCGCCACGGTGACCGCGTGCAGCATCCCGTCAAGCTGCACGAACTCGACCAGCGCGGCATCGCCGAGCGCGTGGCCGAGGCTGTCCACCGGGATCGCATCCGGGGTGGACAGGGCCGCGTCGCCGACCTGCTTGCGGCAGTGGTCGCGGATCGCGGCCTCCAGCGCGACCTGGCGGTGGACGAGCCTGGCGGCGCCCCGGCCGGCGCCGCCGGCCTGGTCGATCTCCTCGACCGTGGCCCGGAGCTCGGCGAGCGCGGGCGCGAGCACGGGATCGTCCGGCGGGCGCGCGGGCCGCGTCAGCAGGTGGCGGGCGCGGCCCCGCTCCGCCCAGGCCAGCACGCGGCGCGGCCGGCCTCCGTGCAGCGCGATCCGGAGGCCGAGCTCGGCGAGCTCGCTCCGGTGCCCGGCGACGTGCGCGCGCAGGTCCGTCGCCCCGAGGGTGGCCCGGTGCTCGTCGAGGATCCGCAGCCCGGCGCTGACCGCGACCGTGGCGGCGCGGCGGTTCCCGGCCGCGAGCCGCAACAGCGCCTCCGCGTACCAGGCCCGGGCCCGCAGCGCGGCCGGTCCCCGGCGGCGCCCGCGGCTGGCCTGCCGGAGCTGCCGGCTGCCCTGACCGGTCCGGCCACGGTCCAGCGCGAGCCGCCCCGCGAGCAGGCGGGCGTCCAGGGCCGCGGCGGCCCACCCGGCGGCGGCGAGCGCGTCCGCGGCCCGCTCGACCTGCCGGACCGTGACGCGTGCCGGCTGCTCGCCGGCGAGCCGGGCTGTCAACACCGAGAAGTGGGCCAGGGACGCCCATTCCCGGCGCTCCTGCCGGGCGAACTCGCGCATGGCGCGCCGGGCCTCCTCGAGCGCCCGGGTCGGGTCGCCGTCGAGCACGGCCGCCCTGGCCAGCAGCAGCCGCGCCTCGGGCAGCCCGATCCGCCGACGCTCCCGCTCGAACTCCCCGACCGCCTGCTCCGCGGCCTCCCGCGCCTCCGACACCAGGCGGACCGAGAGCAGCAGCTCGCTCCGGTCGACCAGCAGCGAGCCGAGCCCCGCCCGGAGGGCGCGGTAGCGCCCCTCGGCGAGGTCGTAGTGGTGGAGCGCGGCGGGCACGTCGCCGCGGCGGGCGTTGACGAAGCCGAGGTTCTCCTGCACGAACGCGGCCGACAGGCCGAGGCCGAGCTCGCCGCACAGCCGCTCCGCCTCCTGCAGGTCCGCCTCGGCAGCGACGTACGCGTGCCGGAAGGTGTGCAGCACGCCCCGGTTCGACAGCACCCGCTGCACCCACAGCAGGTCGCCGGCCCGACGCAGCAGCGGCAGGGCGGTCCGGTAGCCCGACAGGGCCTCGTCGAGCCGGCCGAGCTGCTGCAGGATCGCGGCTCGCTGCGCCTGCGCCCGGGCCCGCTCGACGCCGTCGAGGCCCGACAGCGCGGCTTCGATCTCGCTGAGCGCCCGGCGGGGCCGCCCGCGCCGGTTCAGCACGAAGGCCAGCGTCATCTGTGCCTCGGCGGCGAGCCGTGGGGAGCGGGCGCGGCGGCCGAGCGCGACCGCCGTCCGCAGGTGGGCCACTGCGGTGTCGAGGTCCTCGAGGTGGAGAACGGCGAGCCCCATCGCCCGCTCGGCGACCGCGGCCGCGGCGTGGTCGTGCTCCGCGCGCGCCCGCAGGGCGGCCTCGGACGCGAGCGTGAGCGACCGGCCTGGCTCGCCCTCCGCCAGCCGCAGCGCCTCGCGCGCCTGCTCCGCCGCTGTTGCACTCACGCCTGCTCCGCCGCTGTTGCACGCATCCTGACTCGCTAGAATGCCGCGACCACGCCGCCTGATGCCAACGAACTTCGCGCCTGCGTGTATCAACCGGGCCCTGGCCGCCTCGGCATGAGAAGCGCACCGGCCACCGCGAACGAGAGGACGGGCAGATGGACAAGAGGGGACTGCAGCCGGACAGGATCGAGCAGTTCCACCTCGACGAGCTCGTGGTGGCCCTGCCGCACCTCGGCGAGGTGCTGGCGGAGTTGGGCAGGCTCGGCGCGGGGCCGGACAAGGGCGAGCCGGACGAGCGCCTCGACCTTGCCCTGGTCAAGCTGGGGGCCACCGGCCAGGCCGTCGCCCGGCTCGAGGCGGAGGACCCGGAAGGGTTCGCCGCCAAGCGACAGGAGGTCGAGCGCGAGCGCGGGCAGGCCCCTCCCCCGATCGACCTGCTGCTGTGGGGCCTGCGCGAGCGGTTCCGCGGCATGCACGACGGCTGGATCCCGACGATGGGCAAGAACCGCGTCCTCCGGCCGGTCACCGGCGAGTACGTGATCGGCGGTGGGGACGAGGGTCGCCCGCGCCCACCGGGCGAGTACGTGATCGGCGGTGGAGGCGAGCGCCCTCCAGCGCCGCCGGACGTCCAGTGGCCGTTCCCGGCCCGCGGCACCCCCGAGCTGGGCGGCGTGGACGCGGGCCGGGGGGTGCGCGTCGGCGTCCTGGACACGCAGCTCGCCGCCCACCCGTGGCTGGCAGGCACCTACGTCGCCGAACCGGACGCGATGCTGTCCGACCCGTCGCGGCTGGAGGCCAAGCCGCGCTGGCCTGAGGGGCACGCGACGTTCGTCGCGGGGCTGATCGTGCGGGAGGCACCGGCTGTCCAGCTGGACGTGCGCCTGGGACTCACCCGCGAGGACGCGACCGCCGACACGTGGAACGTCGCCAAGGCGCTGGTGCGCTTCGCCCACTCGGGCGCGCACGTCCTCAACCTGTCCCTCGGCTGCTTCACCGAGGACGACGCGGCGCCGCTGGTGCTGGCCAGGGCGATCGACAAGCTCGACCCCGAGCTGGTCGTGGTGGCCGCGGCCGGCAACCACGGGGCGACCCGGCCGGACGACGTCAAGCCGCAAGCCCCCAGGCCGCGGGCCCCGCTCTGGCCGGCGGCCCTGGACGACGTGGTCGCCGTCGGGGCCACGAACGGCGCCACGAACGACGACGACCGCGATCGGGCCCCCTTCAGCCCGGACGCAGCCTGGGTCGACCTCATGGCACCCGGCGTGGACGTCACCAGCACCTACCTGACCGGTGACGTGGACGGCGACGAGGACCCGTTCCCGACCTACTTCCCCGGGTACGCGCGGTGGAGCGGAACCTCGTTCGCCACCGCGATCGTCAGCGGCGCGATCGCCGGAGGCACCGAGCCCGGGCGGGTGAGCGCCCGGGAGGCGCTGGGCTCGCTCCTGCGGCCGCCGCAGTGGCGGGCCGGCAACGGCAAGCCGTTCGTGGCACGCCGGACCTGAGGTGCGCGCCGTCGACGCGGACGCGGCGCCGCGCCGGGTGGGAGGCGGCCGGGGCTCGTCCACGACCCTCCGCTACCATAGGAGGGCAGGAGGTGAGGGACATGTCCGGCCAGTCGTGGCACGATGACGACGAGCTCCTCGCCCTGCTCGGCCGGGCGCTGCGGGTCGCTCCCGGAGCCCCTCGCGAGGTCGTCGAGGCCGGCAAGGCGGCCTGGGCGTGGCGCAACATCGACGCCGAACTGGCCGCCCTCACCCATGACTCGCTGCTCGACGACGCCCTCGCCACGGCGGCCACCCGGGCCGAGCCGGCCCCACTCCGGACCATGACGTTCCAGTCCGCGGAGCTGGCGATCGAGGTCGAGGTCACCGACGACGCGCTGCTCGGGCAGTTCGTGCCGGCGCAGCCCGGCCAGGTCGAGGTCGTGGTCCAGCAGGGCGGCAGCACGGCGCTGACCGTCGACGAGGTCGGCTTCTTCGTGGTCCGTCCGACCCCGTCGGGTCCGTTCCGTCTGCACTGCCGGACCGCCGAAGGCACCAGCGTGGTGACCGACTGGACGACCCTCTGATCGCCCCGGCCCGCCCGTCGCGCCCCGGCCCGCCCGTCGCGCCAAGCCAGGATCGGATGAGCGGCACAGCGCCGACCGCCGCCGCAGCGGTCCTGGCGTCCAGCGCGGGACGCCACGCTCACTCGGACTCGAACTCGTGCGCGTCGAACCTGAGCGTGCGGGCGTTTTCGGTCACCGTGCGGCGGACGTCGTCGTCGAAGCCGCCGGCGGACGTCGCCTCGATCTCGACCGTAACGCTGACGTGGGCGTCAGGCGCCCGGCCGAGCTGCCGGACGATCGCGTCGGTGATGTCGTTCACGTCCCGCAGCATGCGCACGGGCTCGAGGGCGATGCGACCGTAGAACCGGACGGGCAGCCGGTGCTCCGGCGGTGAGGAACTGGATGTCGTTGGGGCTCGCCCATTCACGGCGGGCCACGCGCTGCACCCACCCGTCGCCGTACCTCGCCTTGCACTCGCGCGCGACGAACGGAGCGAGCCCTTGGCGCAGCAGGTCCAGGGCCCTGCCCACCCGTTCGTAGTTGGTGGTCGCCATCGATCAGCGCTCATGTTCTCGCTCCGTCCGTACATCCGGCTCGGTGCCGACGAGCTCGACCGCCACGTCGACGGCGAGCTCCAGGACCCGGCTCGCCGCGGCCAGGCAGGCCTCGGCGTCCGCGGCCGTGCCCTCGTCGACGTCAGCCGGGTAGCGCCCGGCAATGGACCATCGGCTCAGGTCCTCGAGCGCCGGCTCATTCAGCTCGGCCATTATGGGGGAAGCGCACCGTTCGTCCCAACCAGCGCCACGCCTCGCGCCGCAACCGCTCAGCCCCGTCGCTCATGCACCACCCGCCCCTCACGCAGCGCCACCCGGAGGATCCGAAGTCCTCGTCGACGTCGCGGAACTCGTGAGGCACCTGCGGCACGCCGATCTCGGCCGCGACCTCGACCACCCGCCTGCGCGGCAGCTCCTCGGCGATCCGGGCCTCCAGCCGCTTCCGGCGCCGGACCAGCGACTGGTAGATGGCCTCCGGAGACGAGGCCAGCCGGCGCTGGAGGGTGGTGAGCGCGAAGCCGACGACGGCGCCCTGCGGCCCTCGCCTTCGGCCTTGAGCCGGTCGGCCCGGTTCATCTCCTCCTGGACATACTCGGTGACACGCTTGTAGAGCAGCATCTCGTCGTCGGAGAGCGGGTAGGCAGGGCTGGCGGCACGGCGCTCGGGGAACAGCCGCGTGCCGTCGAACTTCAGCAGCCTCTCCTTCACCAGCCGTCGCATCAGGTCGCTGGTGTCGGCGTGGACGCCGTCGCGGGGCCTGCCCTCGAAGCGGTCGCCGTCAAGCAGGGCCATGAAGAGCTGGAAGTCCTCCTCCTTGCCGCTGTGCGGAGTCGCGGTCATCAGCAGCAGGTGGCGGGTTACCGAGCCGGCCAGCTTGCCAAGCTTGTAGCGCGGTGAGCGTGAGCGCGTTCGAGCCGTGCCACTCGATCTGAACGACCCTAACAGGACGCTCCGCCAGCACGCCCCGCACCAGGGCGCCGGTGGTGAGGTCCTCGAGGCGGCTCATCTGGCTACAGGCTCCCTGTCGCTTGCGGGCCGTGAAGCCCCAGGCCGGCACCCCTCCCACGATCCAGCGCGGCCGTCATCGCAGGGTACGGGACCGCTGTGACCGACGAGGGAAGCTAGCACGGGCAACGTCGGCAAGACAGATCCCGGCGAGGCTGTGGACGCGCAGCCGACAGCGGCAAAGCTGCCCGCGGTCGCGTCCGCCGGGCAGGTCTCGTGCTCGACTCGGGCGGGTTGCAGGTGCGGTCGAGGGGGCGCTGGAAGGTCGGCAAGGTCTTCCCGGAGCTGCGCCGGCGGGTGCTCTAGCCGCTCGGATTGGTAGAGTGGGTCCGTGGCCGAGGTCATGGACGAGGGTACCTTCGATCCCGCGGAGTTCAGGGAGGAGCTGGCGGCCGCCGCGGGCAATTTCGACGTGGGCACCCGGCTGTGGTTCCAGAACGACCGCATCAAGGTGTGGGAGATCAGGCTCGCGCCAGGCGAGCGGGGGCCGTTCCACACCCACACCCGGCCGTACTTCTGGACCGTGGTCGAGGCCGGGACCGGCCGGCAGCGCTCCCCGGGCGGCAGCTTCCACGTCCGCCGCTACGAGGTGGGCGACACCCAGTACTCCGAGCTCGCCCCGGCGAACCCGATGGTCCACGACCTGGAGAACGTCGGCGCCACGACGCTGCGGTTCGTCACCGTGGAGCTGCTCGACTAGAGGAGGGTGCCGTGTCCTTCACCGTCGCCAGGTTCCTGGACGTCTCCCAGGGAACCCAGGACAACCAGTTCACGGTCGGGTCGCGCGACCAGGCGCAGTCCCTGGACGACCTCGACCCGGTGTACCTGCAGTTGCTGGACGATCCGGTGACGGCCGTGATCGCCGTGATGGGCGGAGACGGACGCCCGTGGCTGACCCCGGTCTGGTTCAACTACGACGGGGACAAGGTGCTCGTCAACCTCGCCGAGCACCGACGCAAGACCGAGTGGATCCGGCGCAACCCGCAGGTCACCATGCTGCTGATGAACCCCGCCAACCCCTACCACTGGCTGAGCATCAAGGCCACCGTCGAGCGGGAGGTCCACGAGGACGACCCGGCCGAGGGGCACCGGGCGACCGAGACCATCGACCAGGCGTGGACCAAGTACACCGGCAACGAGCCCCCCTACGGCCTCCGCGACCCCGGCATGGACGAGCGCCGGGTGCTGTTCGAGTGCCGCGTCGACAGCGTCGCCACCTTCGGCCAGCCCTAGCCGGCCGGGCAGTGCGCCGGTGGCCGCGGGTCGGGGTGGTCGGGGGCTCGCTGGGCGGGCTGACCGCCGCGCTCGTCCTGCGCGACCTCGGCTGCCAGGTCGACGTGTTCGAGCGGTCCACCGCCGAGCTCGAGAGCCGGGGCGCGGGCATCGTCGTGCTGGACACCACGCTGCGGTACTTCCGCGAGCGGACCGACCTCGACGTCGACCGGATCGCCACGTCCACCGGCTTGCTCCGCTACCTGGGCCGGGACGGCTCGGTGGTGTACCAGGAGGAGCGGCGCTACCGGTACTCGGCCTGGCACACGATCTACCGCGCGCTCCTCGGCCGGCTGGGGCGGGGCTCCTACCACCTGGGCGGGGAGATGCGCCGCTTCGGCCAGGACGCCGACCAGGTCGTGGTCGAGTTCGCCGACGGCTCCTCGGCAGCCTACGACCTGCTGGTCTGCGCCGACGGCATCGCCTCGGGCGCCCGCGCGACGCTGCAGCCCCAGGCCCGGCCCGCCTACGCCGGCTACGTGGCCTGGCGGGGCACGGTCCCCGAGTGCGAGCTCGGCCAGCGCGTCCGGAACCTGCTGGCCGACTCGATCGTGTACCAGGTCATCCCGAGCAGCCACATCCTGCTCTACCCCATCCCCGCGCTCGACGGGTCGACGCAGCCCGGGCGCCGGCTCGCCAACTTCGTCTGGTACCGCAACTACGCCGCCGGGGAGGAGCTCGACGACCTGATGACCGACCGGGACGGGGTCCGCCGCGACGTCACCCTGCCCCCGGGCGCGGTGCGGGAGGCGCACGTGGGCCGGCTGCGCGGCTTCGCCGCCGCCCACCTCGCCGAGCAGCTCGCCGAGGTCGTGCACCGCACCGAACGCCCCTTCGTCCAGGTGATCTTCGACATCGAAGTGGCCCGGATGGCCTTCGGGCGGGTGTGCCTGCTCGGGGACGCGGCCTTCGCCCTGCGTCCCCACGCCGCCGCGGGTACGGCCAAGGCCGCCGCCGACGCGTGGGCGCTGGGCGAGGCCCTGGCCGAGGCGCACGGCGACGTCGAGGCGGCGCTGCCTCGCTGGGAGCGCCGGCAGCTGGCCGTCGGCCGGGCGGTGCTCGAACGGTCCCGCCGCAACGGCGACAAGTCGCAGTTCGAGGGGACCTGGCGCCCTGGCGACCCGGAGCTCGTCTTCGGCCTGTACGAACCCGGACGCTGAGCGGGCGCCCGCCGGCGACCCGAGGCGGCGCCGCGGGGCGGGGACCGGTCAGGCCCGGACCGGCTCGGCGGCCGCCTGGCCTTCGACGTGGGCGATGTAGCGCTCGGCCGAGCGGGTGACCGCCTGGTAGGCGTCCTGGCGCACGTCCCGGTCCCACCAGCCGCCGTAGATCCGGTCGAACTCGAGACCGGCGACCGCGGCCGCGACCCGACGGACCTCGCTGGCCGGCAGCGGGATGAGGTTCGGGTAGCTGCGCATGAAGCTCACGAAGCGGCGGTCGGAGACGACCGTGACCGTGTCCCCGACCAGCAGCACCCCGCGCCCCTCGGCGCCGTCGCGCCACAGCAGCACGCTGCTGCCCTCGAAGTGGCCGCCGCACTGCACCACCGTCACGCCAGGCAGCGGCGCCAGGCGGCCCTCCCACCAGCGCACCACCGGGTCGGGACGCAGCACCCAGGCCGAGTCGGCGCGGGGGACGTAGATCGGCGCGCCGCCGAACGCGCGGCTCCACTCCACCATCACGCCGTGGAAGTGCGGGTGGGAGCAGGCGATCGCGCCGATCCCGCCCAGGGCGCGGACGCGACCGACGGTCTCGTCGTCGAGGTAGCCGGGGCAGTCCCACAGCAGGTTGCCGGCTGGGGTGCGGACCAGCAGGGCCCGCTGGCCGATGGCGAACGGCGGCGTGGTGCCGATCCCGACCAGCCCCGGCTCGAGCTCGCGAAGCTGGCAGCGCAACCCCTCCGCGCGCAGCTCGGCGAGCGTCGTCCAGGCCTGGCCGCCCCAGCCGACATACTGCCGTTCGTCGTCGCAGATCGCGCAACGCTCCGGCGGGCGCTCGCCGGCCGCGTGCTGCACCCCGCAGGTCCGGCAGATGAGGCAGGTCCGCGGCACGCCCCCGGTCGAGGGGTTCACGGCCCCGGCGGGGGTCACAGGCCGTAGGACTCGAGCAGGCGCAGCCAGACCTCGCTGACGGTCGGGAACGACGGCACGGCGTGCCACAGCCGCTCCAGCGGCACCTCGCCGACGACCGCGACCGTCGCCGAGTGCAGCAGCTCGGCCACGCCGTACCCGGTGAACGTGGCGCCGACGACCACCTTGCGGTCCTCGTCGACGACGAGCTGGCTGGTGCCGACGGGGTGCTGGCCGGCCACGGAGGAGCCGGCCACGTTCCCGGTCGGGTAGGTCACCACCTTGACCTCGACGCCCCGGTCGCGGGCCTGCCGCTCGGTCAGCCCGACGGCGGCGACCTGCGGGTCGGTGAACGTGACCCGCGGCACGGCCCGATGGTCGGCGAACGCCTCGACGTGCCTGCCCAGGATGTGGTCGGCGCACAGGCGCGCCTGGTACTTCCCCTGGTGGGTGAGGAGCGCGCGGCCGTTGGCGTCACCGACCGCGTACAGCCAGCCCCCGGGCACGCCGCTGGCCCGGAGCTGGTCGTCGACGTCGACGAACCCGCCGGGCTCGAGGCCGACGGTGTCCAGGCCGAGGTCGCCGGTGCGGGGCCGCCGCCCGGCCGCCACCAGCAGCTCGTCGCCGTGCAGCTCCGAGCCGTCGTCGAGCACGAGGGTGACCGGGCCGTCCTCGGCCGCACGGCGGCAGGCGGCCACGGTGGTGCCGCAGCGTACCCCGATCCCCTCGGCCTCGAACACCTGCCGCAGCTCGACGCCGGCGAACGGCTCCTCCCTGGACAGCAGCCTGCCCTCGCGGGAGACGATGGTGACCGCCTCGGCGCCCAGGCGCTTCCAGGCCTGGCCGAGCTCGACGGCCACCACCCCGTCGCCGAGCACCAGCAGGCGCCGCGGCACCTGCTTGGCCGCGGTCGCGGCCCGGCTGTCCCAGACCCGCATGTCGCGCAGCCCCGGGATCGGGGGGATGCTCGCGGCCGACCCGGTGGCGACCACCACGGCGCGGCGGGCGGTGAGACGCCGGGTCCCGTCCTGCCCTTCGACCTGGACGACCCGCTCGCCGGCCAGCCGGCCGTGGCCCCGGACGAGCTCGGCGCCGGCCTCGTCGACCCACTTGACCTGGTCCTCGTCGTCGTAGTGGTGGACGATCCGGTCGCGCCGGGCCAGGGCGGCGTCCACGTCCAGCTCGCCGGTGACCGCCTCGCGGGCGCCGGGCACGCGCCGGGCGGCGGCCAGCACCTCTCCCGGGCGCAGCAAGGCCTTGGAGGGCATGCAGGCCCAGTAGGAGCATTCGCCGCCGACCAGCTCGGCCTCGACCAGCGCCGTGCTCAGCCCTCCCTCGCTGCACCGCCCGGCGGCGTTCTCGCCCGCCGCTCCGGCGCCGATCACGATGACGTCGAACTCCTCTGCCATGGCGTCCTTCCTCGGTCGGGGCGGCCGCGAGCCGGTGGGAGCGGCGAATGGCGAACCAGGTCCACCCAGCGCGTCAGGCGCGCTCGAGGACGACCACCGGAATCTGCCGGTCGGTCCTCTGCTGGTACTGGTCGTAGGCCGGCCAGATGTCGGTCATCAGCTTCCACAGGCGTCTCCGCTCGTCGCCCTCGGCGGTGCGGGCGCGGGCGCGGAACCGGTCGCCTTTGACCTGCACGTCGACCTCGGGATGGTCGACGAGGTTGCGGTACCAGTCGGGATGGCGTGGAGCGCCGCCCTTGGAGGCGACGACCACGTAGTCGTCGCCGTCCTGACCGAAGATGAGCGGCGTCGAGTGCGGCTCGCCGCTGCGGCGGCCGGTGGTGGTCAGGATCAACGTCGGGACGCCGTTCCAGAGGTAGCCGACGTCACCGTCGGTCTCGCGGTAGCGGCGGACGTGCTCTTGCCCGAAGAGCATGGAACCCCCTCGGCATCGCCGGATGGACGGTTGAAGGATGGCATCGCTGGATGGACGGTTGAAGGATGCACCGTGAGCTGTACCTTGACACACGCGGCGGACACCTTGGCCCGGAATATCCACCGGCTGAAACCCGCTTGAACCGCGGGGTCGAGCCGTTCGACCCTGTGCCGACTCCTGCCACCGTCTGAGAACGCCGCTCGTGACCTCGCTGGGAACGCCGCTCGTGACATCGCCACTCGCCGACCTGCAGGCACGCCTGCCTGCCCTGATGCTGCGCGACCAGCACCGCCTGCAACGCCGGATCGACGGTGCCCGCAGGGTCCGGGACCCCGAGGCCCGCCTGGCCAGCGCCGGGACGATCGCCGCCGACGGCGAGCGGGAGATCCGCGACACCGCCGACGCGCTCAGGCAGCAGCGCCTCCCCGACACCGAGGTCCTGCCGCTGTACGCGCGGCTGTCAGCGGCCGAGCAGCACCGGGTGTTCAAGCCGCACGCCGGGCGCCGGATCGTGCTGGCCACCAACGTCGCCGAGACCTCGTTGACGGTCCCGGGCATCAGGTACGTGGTCGACCCGGGGACCGCGCGCATCTCCCGCTACAGCCACCGGACCAAGGTCCAGCGCCTGCCGATCGAGCCGATCTCGCAGGCGTCGGCGAACCAGCGCAAGGGGCGCTGCGGGCGCACGTCGGACGGGATCTGCATCCGCCTCTACGCCGAGCAGGACTTCGTGGCACGCCCGGAGTTCACCGACCCGGAGGTCCTGCGCACCAACCTCGCCTCGGTCATCCTGCAGATGACCGCGCTGGGACTGGGCGACATCGCCGCCTTCCCGTTCATCGACGCGCCGGACCGGCGCAGCGTCAAGGACGGCGTCCAGCTGCTGCACGAGCTGGGCGCGCTCGACCCGGCCGAGAGGGACGAGCGCAGGCGCCTGACGCCGCTCGGCCGCAGGCTGGCGCAGCTGCCGGTCGACCCGCGGCTGGCGCGCATGGTGGTGGAGGCCGACCGGAACGGCTGTGTCCGGGAGGTCATGGTCGTGGCCGCCGCGCTGTCGATCCAGGACCCGCGCGAACGACCGGCCGACAGGCAGCAGGCGGCCGCCGAGCAGCACGGCCGCTTCGCCGACAAGGACTCCGACCTCCTGGCCTACCTCAACCTGTGGCAGTACCTGCGCGAGCGGCAGAAGGCACTGTCGTCCAGCCAGTTCCGCAAGCTGTGCAAGGCGGAGTTCCTGCACTACCTGCGGGTGCGCGAGTGGCAGGACCTCTACGGCCAGCTCCGGCAGGTGGCCAAGGCCCTCGGGTTGTCGCTGAACAGCACGCCCGGCGACCGGCAGGCGGTCCACCGGTCGCTCCTGGCCGGCCTGCTGTCCCACATCGGCCTCAAGGACAGCGAGAAGCAGGAGTACCTGGGCGCGCGCGGCGCCAGGTTCGCCATCTCCCCGGGTTCGGCGCTGTTCAAGAAGGCCCAGCCCCGGTGGGTGATGGCGGCCGAGCTGGTGGAGACCTCCCGGCTGTGGGGGCGCACCGTCGCGCGCATCGAGCCGGAGTGGGTGGAGGCACTCGCCGAGCACCTGGTCAAGCGGAGCTACAGCGAGCCGCACTGGGAGAGGACCCGGGGCGCGGTGATGGCCGACGAGAAGGTGACGCTGTACGGGGTGCCGGTCGTGGCGTCGCGCCGGGTGAACTACGGCCGGATCGACCCGGCGCTGTCGCGGGAGCTGTTCATCCGCCATGCCCTGGTCGAGGGGGACTGGCAGACCCACCACCGGTTCTTCCACGAGAACCGCGAGCTGCTGGAGGAGGTCGAGGAGCTGGAGCACCGGGCGCGCCGGCGCGACATCCTGGTCGACGACCAGACGCTGTTCGACTTCTACGACCGGCGCGTCGGCCAGGACGTGGTCTCCGCCCGCCACTTCGACAGCTGGTGGAAGGAGGTCCGCGCGGCCCAGGCCGACCTGCTCAGCTTCGAGAAGTCGATGCTGATCAAGCAGGGCGCCGACGGTGTCGACGAGCTCGACCACCCGGACGCCTGGCAGCAGGGCGGCCTGGCGCTGCGGCTCTCCTACCAGTTCGAACCGGGCACCCAGGCCGACGGCGTGACCGTGCACGTCCCCTTGGCGGTGCTGAACCAGGTGACCGGCGACGGCTTCGACTGGCAGGTCCCGGGCCTGCGCGAGGAGCTGGTGACCGCCCTGATCAGGTCGCTCCCCAAGCCGGTGCGCCGCAACCTCGTCCCGGCGCCCGACTACGCCAGGGCGTTCCTGGCGCGGGCGGCCCCGCGGGAAGCGCCCCTGCTGGACGTGTTGGCCCGCGAGCTCGAACGCATGAGCGGCGTGGCCGTGCCGCCAGGCAGCTGGCAGCTGGACCGGGTGCCGGACCACCTGAAGGTCACGTTCCGGGTGGTGGACGAGCGGCGCCGCACCCTTGCCGAGGGCAAGGACCTGGAGGCCCTGAGGCTGCGGCTGAAGGGCAGGCTGCGGGCCGCGCTCGCCGTGGCCGTGGACGGCGTCGAGCAGCAGGAGGGGCTGCGCACCTGGAGCCTCGGCACGCTGCCGCGGTCGGTCGAGCAGCAGCGCGGCGGCCGTGTGGTGCGGGCCTTCCCGGCGCTGGTGGACGAGGGAGGCAGCGTCGCCGTGCGCATGCTCGAGAGCGAGGCCGAGCAGCAGCGCGCCATGTGGCTGGGCACGCGCCGCCTGCTGCTGTCGCAGGTCCCGTCCCCGGTCAAGGTCGTCCTGGGACGCCTTACCGGCAGGGCCAAGCTGACCCTTGGCCAGTACCCGCACGGGAGCCCGGCGGAGCTGTTCGGCGACTGCGTCACCTGCGCCGTCGACGCGCTGATGGCCGAGTGCGGCGGGCCGGCCTGGGACGAGGACGGGTTCGCCAAGCTGCACGACAAGGTCCGCGCCGAGCTGGCCGACACCACCTTCGACGTCGTCACCGAGGTCGAGCGCATCCTCGCCGTCGCCTACGACGTCGAGGAGCGGCTGAAGGAGGGCATGGCCACCCCCGCGCCCGCCCCGGCGGACGTCAGGGCGCAGCCGGCGCTGGCGGACGTCAGGGCGCAGCTGTCGGAGCTGGTCTACCCCGGCTTCGTCACCGCCACCGGGCGCCGGCGACTGCCGGACGTGCTGCGCTACCTGCGGGCCATCGCGCATCGCCTCGAGAGGCTGCCGCACGATCCGCACCGCGACCGGGAGCAGATGCTGCGCCTCCAGGAGGTACAGCAGGCCTACGGGCAGCTGCTGGACGAGCTGCCACCCGGCAGGCCGGCCACCGAGGCGCTGCAGCAGATCCGCTGGATGCTCGAGGAGCTGCGGGTGAGCTACTTCGCCCAGACGCTGGGAACACCCTACCCGGTGTCCGACAAGCGGATCCGCCGGGCGATGGAGTCGAGGCGGGCACACGCTCCGCACCCGCACCCGACCATCCCGGTCATGAGGCCTCGAGGCGCTGACGACGCAGTGACCACGGCCGTTCCCGGTCGGAGACCCGGAGCGGCGGCATTGTCTGGCCGAGGCTCAGCGATGCCGTCAGTGGTACCCAACCCGGGAGTCGATACGACCGGATGATCCTTGAAGGCTCCCCGCCATGTCAGCACTCGTCATCGCCACGGTCGCGCTGGTCCTGACGACTGTCTGCTGACCGGTGGGCTGACGCCGCGGCTGGCGTGGTAGGACAGGGGAGACGACCAGCGAGCCACAAGGAGGGGTCATGCGGCTGACCAAGTTCGGGCACTCGTGCCTGCTGGTGGAGGAGGGACGAGCCAGGATGCTGGTCGACCCTGGCGCGTTCTCCGGCGGGTTCGAGGGGCTGGAGGGGCTGACCGCGGTGCTGTACACCCACCAGCACGCCGACCATCTCGACCCAGAGCAGCTCCGGGGGCTGCTGGACCGCAACCCGGCGGTCCGCGTCGTCAGCGACGAGGGTAGCGCCATGCTCCTTGGCGAGGCCGGGGCGGAGGTCGAGGTCGTGCACGACGGGGAGGAGTTCGAGATCGGCGGGGTGGGCGTGCGCGTCGCCGGGCGCGATCACGCGCTCATCCACCCCGACATCCCGGTGGTTCCCAACGTCGGGTACCTGGTCGGTGGGCGGCTGTTCCACCCGGGCGACGCGTTCACCCTGCCCGGGCCGCCGATCGACGTGCTCGCGGTGCCCGCCGGGGCGCCCTGGCTGAAGCTGTCGGAGCCGATCGACTACATGCGTGAGGTACGCCCGAAGGTGGCCGTGCCAGTGCACGAGAAGGTCCTCTCGACGGCCGGGATCTCGATTCACTACCGGCAGCTCGAGCAGCTGGGAGCAAGGGGGAGCACGACACTGCGGGTGATGGACGACGGGAAGCCGGTGGAGCTGTAGCTCTGGGTAGGAGTGAGGACGAGCGGCGTGGTGGAGTCGCCGGCTGTCGGGTCCCGGTGGAGCGAGATGGCACGACCGAGGAGGGGGGGGCCACTCCTCGATCGTGCCGTGTTGTCAAGAACGCGATGCGCCCACGGATCGTTACAGCTCGACGGTCGGTCGCCATCTCGTCCGGCAAGGACCACGACCCCACCGCAGCCCCGGGCCGGCCGCGCGGTTGGTGTGCCAGCGTGCGGCAACGCGTCGTGCGACGACGACCTGAAGGGAGGCCACCAGCGGCGCGGTGGGGATGAGGCCCGCCGGTGGCGGCGAGGTACCCGCCCTTCCGCGCCCGCGTCGACGTAACGCCTGGCCGCCCGGCAATGCTTTCTTATCGGGAGCCCGACCACCTGCTGGGGTACGGCCAGCCGACGCCGCGGCTGCCCGACCGGACCGAGGAGGATCCTTGCATGAGCACCCCCCGACCTGATTCGGCCACAACCCCCCAACCTGATTCGACCCCAACCCCCACGGTCAGGCCCCCGCACCCCCCACTCACCTTATGGGGCTACGATCGCCGGTTCGTGGACGCCTGCCTGGCCGAGCTGGTCGAGCAGCTCGAGCAGGAGCGGCAGCGACGCGACCAGGCCGAGCGGGCGCTGCACCAGCTGCGGCTGGAGGTCAAAGAGGGCCGAGCGCAGGTACCAGCCTGGTTCACCAACGTTGGCACCGAGGTGGACCGCGTGCTCGAGGAGGCCGGGACGGCCGCTGCGAAGCTGCTCGCAGCGACCGGCCGGCGCGTCCAGGAGGCCATCGACCAGGCCGAGACGCAGGCCGCCGACCGGCTGAAGGCGGCCGAGGAGCAGGCAAGGCAGCTGGAGCAGGCCGCCCGTGAGACGTTGGCGGATGCCGAGGCCGAGCGGGCCCGCATCGAGGCGGCGGCGACCAGGGCGGCCGAGGAGAAGCAGGCGCAGGCCGACCGCGACGCCGGGGCGCTGCTGGCAAAGGCCAACGAGGAGGCTGGACGCGCACTGGACCAGGCAGCCCACGAGCGCCGGCTGCTCGAGGCTGAGAGCCAGCACCTGACGACGCTCCGCGAGGCCATGGTCCAGCAGCTCGTGAAGGTCTACGCGCCCCTTGGGCTCACCCTGGTCGACACCCGCGGCGAACTCCAGCCAGCTGCCCAGGACGGACGCCGAGCCGAGCCCGAGGAGCCGAACCCAGCGGCCACGGTGGAGGCCAGCGCCGACGAGGGGAAGGAGCCGCTGTGGCGTGAGCTCTGGGCCGAGCGAGGTGGCGAAGCGTCGTAGGTGACCACCTCGACCGGCGCGACCCTTGGCCGTGCCGATGGCCCGCTCGAAGAACCGGCGGACTGCGGCCTTGTCACGCTGCACGGAGACCAGCACGGCGATGACCGGCCGAACTGGTCGATGTCCCTAGGCGCGGGGCGGCGTACTACCGGCGGAGATCCGAACTCGTTTCCGCGTGTCCGTATCAGGCGGAACACCCCGGACCTCAGAGGAGGTCGAGGTCCGAGGCGCCAGACGGTTGCTCCACGAGCCTGGCAGAGCGGACGTGAGGCGAGAGGGAGGCAAAGGTCGTGAACCCGACCGTGAGACTCTGGCGGTGTTTCACCCCGTGCTGGTCGTGCGGCGGAGAGGTCGGTCCCCAACGTGCCACCCGCGCTGAGGTCGAACGTCCACTGCACTGGTCGTGCCCTGCGTGCGACGTCTACTGGTCCGCCTACGCCAATCGCGTCGAGCTGGACTCCGCCCTCGGGCAGCGAGGGTCCTCGGTCGGCCTGCTCTTCGTCGACCTGGACCGGTTCAAGGAGGTCAACGACACCCTCGGGCACGACGCCGGGGATGCGCTGCTCCGCCAGGTCGGCACGCGGTTCGCCGCATACCCGCCGGGGAGCCTGCGCAGCGTCGACAGCCTCCGCATCGGCGCTTGGTGGAGCTGATGCCGCCTTTGTTCACTCCTTCGTCGGGTGCCGCCGGGCCCGTTCGGCATCCGCGAGCGCGAGCGCGGCCTGGACCAGCGCGGCGTGGGTCAGGGCCTGTGGGTAGTTGCCAAGGTGTTGCCGGCTGGTGGGGTCCATCTGTTCGGCATACAGGCCAAGGGGGCTGGCGAGGGCCAGCATCTCGGCGAACCGCTCGGCCGCTTCGGCTTGCCTGCCCGTCTTCGCCAGCGCCTGGACGAGCCAGAACGAGCACGGCAGGAACGCACCCTCCGTGCCAGGAAGCCCGTCATGACCGGGTAGATAGCGGTACAGCAAGGGCCCGGAAGCGCCCAGCTCGCGACCGATGGCGTCGAGTGTGCCGTGGACCCTGGGCGAGTCGGGTGGCTCGATGCCGAGCAGCGGCAGCACCAGCACGGCGGCGTCGAGGTCGTCGGAGCCGTAGGTGCGGGTGTAGGTGGCCTTGCTGGTGCTGAAGCCCCGGCTGGTGACGTCGGCGGCGATGGCATCCCGCTGGGTCTGCCACCAGCGACGCCGGCGGCGAGACGCCCCGAGCTCGGCAGCGATGCGGAGCGCGCGGTCCAGGGCGAGCCAGGCCATGAGCTTGGAGTGGACGTGGTGGGCCGCCTCGCCGCGGATCTCCCAGATGCCGGCGTCGGGCTCGGGCCAGTGCCGGGCGACGCGGTCGGCGAAGCCGCGCATCGCCCGCCACGTCTCGGAGTAGAGGCGCTGCCCGGCCCGGGTGAGCAGCCAGGCGGCGTCGAGCACCCAGCCGTAGCCGTCGAGCTGGTGCTGGTCGGCCGCCGCGTTGCCGAACCGCACCGGGCGGCTGTGGGCGTAGCCGGGCCAGTCATGGAGCTGGCGCTCTGCCGGCGCGTGCTTGCCATGCAGGGTCAACAGGACGGGCAGGCGGGGCCGGTCGAGCCGGGTGGCGTGGAGCAGCCACGCCATGAACAGGCGGGCCTCGTCAATCTTCCCGACCCCGAGAAACGCGCCGACGCCGATGCTGGCGTCTCGGGGCCAGGCGAAGCGGTAGTCCCAGTCGCGGACGCCGCCGGGCTGCTCGGGCAGCGAGGTGGTGGGAGCGGCCACCGGCGCCCCGGAGGGTGAGTAGGTGAGCAGCCGCAGGGTGAGCAGGCTGCGCACCACCGCGTCGCGCTGGGGCAGGTCGTCGTCGATGTGGTTGCTCCATGACCGCCAGCGACGCTCGTCGTCGAGCAAGGCGGTCCACGCGGCATCGGGGTCGACGTGGACCAGCGGCTCACGGCTGGCGATGGCGAGCACGACGGTGACGGGCCGGCCCGGCGCGACCGTGACCCGTGACAGGCGTCCCGGCTCGAGCGGCAACCGGGGGGCGGCCTGGACGGCGACCGCGATCGATCCCCACTGGCAGACAAGGCCGGCACCGCAGCGTCTGACCTTGGGGGGCCGGCGCCGCTCCCCGAGGCGGGGGTCGAACTCGACGATGGCATCCACCGGGCCGCCCTCCGCTGACAGGCGTCGGACCAGCAGCGTGGTCGGCAGCAGCCTCCCGGTGACCTCGGCCACCATGCCCTCGGTCAAGACCAGGCGCCCGGTATCGGTGTCCCAGGTCGTCTCGAGAGTCGCCGATGCGGGGTGGTAGCGCCGGCGGCTCGACCGCGACGGCCCAGCGGGGCCGAGGCGGAACGTGCCTGCCTGTGGGCCGCCCACCAGGCGGCCGAACAGGGGGTCGCCGTCGAAGCGGGGAACGCACAGCCAATCGATCGCGCCGTCCGCGGACACCAGGGCGGCCGTGCGGGTATCGCCGATCAGCCCGTAGTCGGCGATGGGCGGCAGGCTGGGCGAGGAGGTGCCGTCGGCGACGAAGGGGCGGAGTTGGCGCATGTCAGTGGGCCCTCAGCAGCAGACCGAGCGCGACGCCGTAGGCGAGGTGGGCAACCACCGCCACGGCCGGGGTCTGGCTCCCGTAGTTGAGGCCGAGCAGGCCGGGCGGCTCCAGCACCGCGGTCGAGCCGGGTCCAGCCCGGCCCGACGCCATCCGGGGATGGACGCCCGCCAGCAAGGGCACCAGCACCGTGAGGGCGACGCCGACGTGCAGCAGACCCAGCAGGGCGCCGAGCCACCAGGTGGCGGTGTCGAGCAGCGCGAAGCTGGCGGCGTAGCCGAGGGCGAAGCCCTGCCCCATGGCAAGGTGGATGACAAAGCCGGCGACCCGTGCCCGGTCCGGGTCCTCGGTGACCAGGGTGCCGAGGACGAGGGGCAGGTCGAGGCGGCTGAGGCCGGCCAGCTGCGCGGCGATCATGATGACCGTCAGGGCGGCGGTGGCCACCAGCCCGAACAGCGCCCAGCCGGCCCAGTCCATCTCAGCTCAGCCTCATGTCGCCACTCGCGCCACGTCCGCGCGCTGCTCGGCGAGCGTTCCGCCGCTCGCCATCGTGGCTGACGTGCCGACGCACTGCAGTCTTGGGGCTTCGCATGCGTCGCGGACTCTTCGGACCAGCAGCGCGACGTCAGCGCCCTGCCTGCCCCGATAGGTGTGCAGCTCGTCGAGCACGAGGAAGCGAAGTTCGCTGGCCGCGCGGATCAGGTGCCGCCGCTCCTGCGGCCGGGTGAGCATCAGCTCGAGCATGACGTAGTTGGTGAGGATGACGTCGGGAGGTTCGGCCATGATCTGGCGCCGCCGCTCGTCATCCTCCTGGCCGGTGTAGCGGGCGAAGCTCACCGGGGGCCTGCCCTCCGGAAAGCCGTACTCAAGAAACTTCGTCAGCTCTCCCATCTGGCTGTTGGCGAGCGCATTCATGGGATAGACGACGATCGCCCGAATCCCCTGCCCAGTGCCCTCCCGAAGGACCCGGTCGACGATCGGGACGATGTAGCCGAGGCTCTTGCCGGAGCCCGTCCCCGTCGTGAGCACGTAGCTCTGCCCCGTGCGTGAGACCTCGACAGCCTCACGCTGGTGCTGATGCAGGGTCAACGGAGTGCCATGCCCGTCCTTACGGTCCTGCTTCAGCCGGAAGATCGCGCGGCAGCCGTCGTGCAGCAGGCCGGCATCAGCCAGTTCGTCGATCGTGCCTCCAGGCTTGAAGGTCGGATTGAGGGCGAGCCAGGGATCGGGCCAACGAAGACCACGACCCAGCTCCTCGTCGATATGGGTGCGGATCCGTCGGTCTCGGACCTGAAGGAACCCCGAGGTGAAGGAAGCGTAGTCACCGATCAGACGATCGCGAACCTCGAAGACGTCCAACGCTCCTCCAGCGATCAGCCGGCCCTTTGGCGCGAAGCACCTAATACACGTCCTTATGGCCTGTCAAGCTCGGCTCCACACCAACTGCGTCAACCGGTGGTGGATGCCGGTCACCGCCGCCGGCTGCGCCCCGGGGAGGGGGTGCTGGTCTACGGCCACGCCAGGTGTCAACTACTCGAGCGCGGCTGACCGTGGCCCTGATTCCTCGTCGGCGAACAGCGGTGCCGTGCTTACGACTTGGTGCGCGATAGCCGCGGCTGATCGCAGGATCGCCTGGCGCGCATGAGACGGGCCGCACGGGTGATCATGCGTGGGTGTCTAGACCCCGTCAGATCAGCATGGGCCCGTGCGGCCCTCCCCCATCCTGTCTTCACCGGACTGTCCCGGCAACACCTGGGCGAGCTGATCGCCGAGCTCGCCGACCCGTGGACCGCCGCCCACCAGGGCGCCCTCCAGCAGCGCTGCGGCCACCTGCGTCAGCGTGCCGCCGGCGCCGGGCCCCACCACCAGCTGGTCCTCACCGATCGGGTCCTGGCAACCCTGGTGATCCTGCGCTTCCAACTGCCCCACCACGCCCTGGCGGTGCTGTCCGGGTTGGACCGCGCCACCATTACCCGCGCCATCCACCAGATCCGACCCCTGCTGGCCAAGCGAGGCTTCGCCGTCCCAGGCATGCCTGGCGTGCGCCTTCGGACCCTGGCGGACGTGGTCGCCTACGCCGCGGCCGAGGGCGTCCAGCTGCGCCTTGACGGGACCGAGACCCAGGTCCGCCGGCCACGGGCCAACCGCTGCGGCCGGCGGGCGTTCATCTCGGGCAAGCGCAAGCAGAACACCATCAAGGTCACCACCGTCTGCGACAGCCGGGTTCGGACGCTGTGGGCGGGGGCGGTGCGGCCAGGCCAGCACGTCCCAACCTCAATCGCGCACCAAGTCGTTAGTCGCGCAGGGCGTTGCGGGCCTGACGTAACCGTAGTGCGAGCTGAAGTCGGAATTGCTGCTCCGGGTCTGCAAGGTCGACCCCGGACAGCTGGGCGATGCGCTTCAGGCGGTAGCGCAGCGAGTTGACGTGCAGGCCGAGCCGGCGGGCCGTCACAGCCGGACTGCCTCCGCAGTCCAGGTATGTGCCAAGTGTCTTGAGAGGCTCGAAGCCGATGCCGTCGTCGGCCTGTTCGAGCAGGCGCACCGGCTCTTCAAATGCCGGATCGCCGGCCTCCGCCCCTGGCAGGAGCAGCCGATGGATCCCGAGCTCCTCAAAGGCCACGACCTGGCGTTGGCTGCTCTTTGCCAGCCGGGCAGCCCACACGGCCTCCCGGAACGCGCGCGCCGCCTGCGAGGGTTGCGTGACGGTGCCACCCACTCCGACGCTGACGGACCATTCCTGCTTGAGCCACTTCAGGAGCCGGGGCATGGTGTCCTCCTCGGTGTCCAGCAGCAGAGCAAGACCGCCGTTGCTCACTCCCGCGGCGAAGCCGACGCGTTGTGCACTGTCCCGGAGAGTCTCGCTGCGACCGACGGGGTCCGCGTCACGCCAGAGGACCGCGGCCAGGCGTCGCTGCACGCCAGGTCGCCAACCGAGGTGCGTCGCGACCTGCAGTGCTTCCGCCGGGTCGAGCGAGCCGCTCACCAGCTGGCTCAGCAGCGAACCGCTCAGGTCGACGACGACCCGGCCCAGCTCGCGCTCGCAGCGTAGGGCCGCGACGAGGGGGGCCTCCAACTTCGACATCCACAGGTCAGCGATGTCCGGCAACGCCGGGTTCACCACGCTGAGGTAGCCGAGCACCTCGCGTTCGCCGAGCCGCATGACGAGGCGGGTGCCCGCACTCGGTGTTCCCAGCCGCACCTGGGCCACCGCGCCGGGCCGGAACTCGTCGGCCAAGCGGGAGCGCCGGGTTGGGGAGAGCAGATGGGCGAGGTCCGGTGGTGGTCGTTCCGGCTCGTCGGACCATCGCAGCAGGTGAAAGTCGCGGTCCTCCAGCAGCATGGCAGACACCGTCGCTGCAGCGGCTGTGGCGAGCAGAGCGCCAACGTCGCCATCCGCTGCGCGAAGGGCTGTGTCGGCGGCCCGCAGCGCGGCGTGGCGCTTCTGCTCCGCATCCGCGTCCCTTCGCAAGGCGGTGATCTCGCCTCTGGACGCGACCAGTGCGCGCCGGTCCTCGATGCGGCGACGATGGACACCCAGGATCCGGTCGACCGGGCCGGCGTCGATACCGAGGGCGACCGCTCGGGACGCTGCGCGCTCGACGTCCTCGGGGCGTCGCAGCAGCCCGAGCAGGAGGTCGACGGCGAGCACCCGGTCGGCCGGGGTGTGCAGCTCCGTCACCTGACCGTGCACGTCAACGGCGTCGTGACGAAGAATCGTGTCGAGCCCGGTGCCGCCGACCCGGCTGCTGTCGATGAGGCAGGACACCGCCACGACATCATCCTCGATCTCGGGCAGGCACGACGTGGGGGAGCCTGTGGCGGCGACGAGGATCAGCCGTAGCGCGCCGCCGCCGTACTGACGGGTGCGGGCCGCGGCGTCCGCGAGCGAGGTGGGCCCGCCGGCCACGTGCACGAGCTCGACGGTGCCGCTGCGAAACCGGAGATCCACCCCGGCCGCCTCCAGCGTGACCGCCAGCTGAGCGCTGTCGAGGGCACCTCGGTGCACCAGGAGCACCCGATCACCGGCCGCGATCGCGTCGGCGGCCAGTCGGGCACCGGCTGCTGGAAGCTGATCGGCCGCAACCACCACCGCTGTGTGCATGCTCTCTTGTACTGCCTGCACGAAAACAGCGCAACCTTTCGTATGAGCAGACGTATCAGTCGACGCCGAATCGAGCAAGAATTATGACCTGGCTCACACCGAATCACATCCGCGTACCTCCGGAGGCAATGCATGCGCAACCTGGTCGACACACACGAGCGGGTGAAGGACTTCGACTGGGAGCCTTCCTACGGCAGGAAAGTGGACCGCTACCCCACCAAGTACAAGATCCCCAGCAAGACCAAGGACCCGTTCCGCCACCTGATCCGGGATTACCTAGCCATGGAGCAGGAGAAGGACGACCGGCAGTACGGCGCGATGGAGGACGCGTTGGCCCGCTCCGGTGCGGCGGCGAAGGCCGAGGAGCGCTGGATGGAGATCCTCAAGCCGGCGCTGCCCATCGTGAACTTCGGCGAGTACGCGGCGATGAAGAGCTGCGGTCAGTTGATCGACGCCGTGGACAACGCCGAGCTTCGACAGGGCTACATGGCCCAGATGTTGGACGAGGTGCGGCACACCAACCAGGAGATGTACCTGTCGCGGTACTTCGCCAAGCACGCGCAGGACCCGGAGGGCTTCGCTCAGGGCCTGAAGGTCAGGGGAACCAACATGTTCAACCGGGCCGGCCGGTCGGCGCTGGAGAACTTCTTCGTCGGCGACCCGATCGAGGGAGCGCTCAACCTGCAGGTCGTCGCCGAGACGGCGTACACCAACCCAATCTTCGTGGCCATGACCGAGGTGGCCGCAACCAACGGTGACCAGGTCACCCCGAGCGTGTTCTTGTCCATCCAGTCCGACGAGGCGCGCCACATGGCCAACGGCTACTCGACGCTGGCGGCGGTCATGTCGAACCCGGACAACCTCCCCGCACTGCAGGCCGACTTCGACCGGGCGTTCTGGCGCCAGCACGCGTTCCTCGACCCGTTCCTGGGTGTCGTCTATGACTACTTCCAGAAGAACCGGACCACCTCCTACAAGGAGAAGTGGGACGAGTGGATCAACGACGACTGGATCGGCTCGTACATCGCCAAGCTCGAGCCGTTCGGCCTGAAGGTGCCGGTGTGGTTCGAGGAAGCCAAGGTGCGGATGCACTGGGTGGGCCACACGGCGGCGCTGGTCGCGTTCTCGGCCTGGCCGCAGCAGTTCTGGCGGTTCGACCCGCTCACCAATGAGGACATGGACTGGTTCGAGCTCAAGTACCCGGGCTGGTACGACAACTACGGCTTCTTCTGGGAGGGTTACCGCGAGCTCACCGACCCCAAGGACGGGGCGAGCACGCTCAGCCTGTTCGAGTCGATGCCGCCGCTGTGCCGGGTCTGTCAGATGCCGACCATCTTCCCGCGCATCGACATCTCGACGTGCCGTATCAAGGAGTACGCCGGCAAGAAGCACGCGTTCTGTTCCGACGCCTGCGACTTCATCTTCCATGAGGACCCGCAGCGCTATCTCGGCTACGACACCTGGTACGAGCTGTTCGACGGGTACTCCCTGGATGAGTACATCATCAAGAACGGGCTGCTGCGGGCCGACGGGAAGACGCTGATCGCGCAGCCCTCGCTCGACCGCGACAAGATGTGGACGATCGAGGACATCAAGGCGTTGAACTACGAGATCAAGAACCCGCTGAACGACCTGACCAGCGACTGGGTAGTGGCATGACGGGCGTCGTAGCGAAGGCGCCGCGGGACTTCACCTACATCCCCCCGAGAGCGCGCCGGGTCTCGGAGTACGAGGCCGTCACCTGCTACACCCAGCCCGATCCCGAGGTCTTCGACATGCAGGGCTGGTACCTGCGTACGTCGGAGGGCCGGACGGCCTGGCAGCGGGAGTCCACCAAGCTCGTCCACCCGCACTGGTTCGACTTCCGGGATCCGGCCAGTCACTGGCAGCGCACCTACGTGAGGATGCAGGGCGAGCAGGAACGCGGCATCGACCGGGCGACGGAGGACGCGGCAAGCTCGGGGGCCCTGCGCGAGATGGACCCGACCTGGCTGGCCGAGATCGTCGGCGGGCACTACCGGGTCTGGTCATTCCTGGAGTACGGCCTGTTCCGTGCCTTCGCCCCCGCTCAGCGCGAGGCGCTCTCCGACACCATCGGCAACGTGCTCTGTTTCGAAGGCGTCGACCGGATGCGCCACGCGCAAGCTATCGTGATCTACCTGATGGATCTCGAAGGCGCCGTCCCCGGCTTCCGCGACGCCGGCGGCAAGCAGCGCTGGACCGACGATCCGCTCTACCAGCCGGCCCGCGGGCTGATAGAGCGCCTGATGCTCGAAACGACCGACTGGGCCGAGCTCGCCGTCGTCACCAACCTGATTCTGGACCCGATCCTGGCCGAGGTCGGCCTGTCACAGCTGGTCCGCGGCTTCGGGCCCTTCCACGGTGACTCGGTCACCCCCCTGATCGTGAGCACGGTGGAGCGCGACCGGCGCCGCAACCTGGCTTGGACCGAGGAGTTCGTCCGCATGGTCACCGGGCAGAGCCCGCGCGGACGTGAGGTCCCGGCGGCCGAGGACAACCGTGCGGTGATCCAGCAGTGGCTCGACGTCTGGACACCGCTCGTCCTGGACGCGACCCATGCCCTCGCGCCGGTCTACGATCTGCCGCCCCTACAAGTGGCGTCGTTCGACGATGTGCTGAAGCGTGCCCTGACCCGGCAGGAGCAGATCGTGTCCGGCCTAGGGCTCGCATCCGGTGTGCCGTCGTGGACGACGTGACCGCCGGCGGACGGCTCGTCGCCCTCGTGCTCATGAAGGGCGAGCAGGCCGACGCGACCATCGACGTCCTTGAAGCCGACCACGCAGGCGTCCGAGTGCACGACAACGGTACCTACTACAAACTGGAATGCGACGACGAGATCTACGTCGACATGGGGCGGGTCGGACAGGAACTCGGGCGTCCGCTCGTGCTCGGTCAGTGGCTCGTGACGATGGTGAGCTTCATCGGTCGGGCCGCCCCCGGCGCCGATTACTTCCGGGTCACCTCCCAGATGACCGACCTCGACGACGAGGTCCCGTTGCCGGGCACCGCGTCGTGACCGGGCGGGACCTCCAGGTGCGGCTCGAGCCGGCGGGAACCACGTTCAGCGTGCGACCGGGCGAGGCCGTCCTCAACGCCGCACTCCGGCAGGGACACGCGCTGCGCTACGGCTGCCGTCACGGCAACTGCTCGACCTGCAAGTACCTGTTGCTTGAGGGTGACGTCGACTTCGGGGTCGCCTCTCCGTACTCACTGTCGGAGACCGAACGGGAGCAGGGCTGGGCGCTGCTCTGCTGCGCGGAGCCGCTTGGGGACCTCGTCATCGAGGATGAGGTGGCGGCCGACGACAAGGCGTTTCCGGTGCTGGTCCCGCAGGAACGCCTCGCCATCGTCACCGAGGCCCGGCCAGCGGGGGGGCCGCTGTGGAGGCTGCGTGTCCGGCTCGACCAGCCGCTCACCTTCTACGCGGGCCAGTTCGTCGAGCTTGGCGTTCGGGGTCAGGCCGGCACCTGGCGGTCGTACTCGATCGCCAGCCCGCCGTCGCGGGCCGACGAGCTCGAGTTCGTCATCAAGCAGATCCCGACCGGTGCCTTCTCCGGCTCGCTCGACGAGCAGATGGTCGGAGCGAGCCTGCGGCTGCGGGGACCGTACGGCGACAGCTATCTTCGGGAGGGCCCGAACAGCGTGCTGCTCGTCGCGGTCGGCTCCGGCATCGCCCCGGTGCTGTCGATGCTGCGGCACGCCGCCGAGTCCGGCGACGAGCGGTCCTTCATCGTGGTCTATGGCGCGCGAGACGACTCCGGGTTAGCCGTCTTGGACCCCCTGCGGGAGCTCGAGAGCAGCCTCACCCTTGCGGTCAAACCCGCGCTGAGCATGCCGACGGTCGGGGGCGGCTGGACGGGCCGGGTTGGCCGGGTGATCCAGGTCGTTCAGCGCGAGGTCGAGGACGCGAGCGGTCTCGACGCCTACCTGTGTGGCGTGCCTGCCATGTGCGACTCGATGGGCCTGCTGCTTGATGCGAAGGGCATCCGGGAGGGCGCCGTGCACTTCGACAGGTTCTACCCCGCCAGCGAGGAACTCTCGTTGGTAGGCGGACGCTGAGCCACTCCCCATCTCACGACTGAAAGAGGTGACTGTTGTGACGACACTCGTGGACCACGGCCTTCCCAACGACTCTCCTGGTGGTCAGGACGCCGCGGCGCTGCCAATCGGTGTGCGGGAACTTCTCGCCGGCGCCTCTTCGAGCATCGTCATCGACGGGCACCGGCAGCCGTCGGCCAGTGGCGAGAGTCAACCGAGTTACGACCCGGCGACCGGCGGTCTGCTCGCCCACATCGCCGCGGGCAGCGCCGTCGACATTGACCGCGCGGTCCGCTCGGCCGACCTGGCCTTCCGGACGCACTGGCGTGACCTGTCAGCCGCCGCCCGCAGCCGCATTCTGCTGAGGCTGGCCGACCTGGTCGAGGAGAACTGCGAGGAGCTGGCGACGCTGGAGTCGCTGGACAACGGCAAGCCGCTCACCGAAGCGACCTACGTCGACCTCGCGCTGTGCGCGGAGGTCTACCGCTACTACGGGGGCTGGCCGACCAAGGTGCACGGCGACGTGTTGCCCGTTTCGCCGCTGGTCGGCGAGGCGTTGGTCTACACCCGGCGGGAGCCGCTCGGGGTCGTCGGGGCGATCGTGCCGTGGAACTTCCCGATGCTGCTGACGGCCTGGAAGGTCGCCCCAGCCCTGGCCGCGGGGAACGCGGTGGTGCTCAAGCCTTCGGAGCTGACCTCGCTCACCTCGATCCGTCTCGCCGAGCTGGCGCTGGAGGCAGGGCTCCCGCCGGGTGTTCTGAACGTCGTGACCGGGCTGGGCGGCGAGGCTGGTGCGGCGCTCGCGGCCCACCCCGGCCTGTCCAAGATCAGTTTCACCGGCTCGACCGTGACCGGCCGATCGGTGATGACCGCGGCCGCGCAGAACCTCACTCCGGTGGTGCTTGAGCTCGGCGGCAAGTCCCCCAACATCATCTTCGCCGACGCTGACCTGGACACCGCCGTGCAGGGAGCGCTGCTCGGCATCTTCATGAACCAGGGCCAGGTCTGCTGCGCTGGCTCCCGGGCGATGGTCCAGCAACCGGTCTACGACGAGGTGCTCGAGCGGCTGACCACCGCGGCTCGGCAGCTGCGGCTCGGCCCCGGCCTCGCCGACGACACCGACATGGGACCGCTGGTGTCGGCCGGCCAGCGCGACCGGGTCATGGGCTACATCGCGAGCGGTGTGGAAGAGGGCGCCCGCCTCGTCACCGGCGGCACCGCCGGTGACGGTGCCGGGTACTTCGTCGAGCCGACGATCTTCACCGACGTGCGCGACGACATGGTCATCGCCCAGGAGGAGATCTTCGGGCCGGTCCTTGCCGTGACGGCGTTCACCGATGAGGACGAGGCGATCCGGCGCGCCAACGCCACCCGGTACGGCTTGGCCGCTGGCATCTGGACGCAGAACCTGCGCCGGGCGCACCGCACCGCCGCCCTACTCGAGGCCGGCACGGTGTGGATCAACGCCTACAACATGATCGACCCGACCGCGCCCTTCGGCGGGGTCAAGGACTCGGGGTTCGGACGCGACCTGGGCCCGGACGCCATGCACGCCTACACCGCCCCCAAGACCGTTTGGGTCGGCCTGGACTAGGCAGGCCGCCCAACTCCAGAAAGGACGCATCATGACGTACTTCCAGGACGCCGCCGACGTCGAATACTTCATCGGCGGGATCTTCACCGAATGCCTGACCGACCCCGACCTCGGCCCAAAGTTCGCTGCCACAGGCACCGTCCTCAAGCTCAACTTTACCGAGCCGGAGGCATCCGTGCTGGTCGACTGCGCCAACAACGAGGTCTACACCGGTGCCGCGGTGGCCGGCGCGCCGGACTCCAACGTCGAGATGTTCATGACCTCCGACGTCGCGCACAAGTACTGGCTTGGCCAGGTGAACGTCTCGGTGGCGCTGGCCAAGGGGATGATGCGAGCCAAGGGCCCCGTCCCTCGCATCCTCAAACTGGTCCCGCTCACCAAGCACGTCTTCCCGCGCTACCAGCGGATGATCGAGGACTCGGGTCGGCTCGAGCTCAAGTCCTAACGCCGGTGGCCACGGACACGAACAGCATTCAGGTCCAGCGAGGACCCGGCCTCGACGGGCTGGCCTCGATGGTCGCGGACCTGTTCGACGGCAACCTGGCCGCCGATCCCGGGCGGGCCTCGCTGCTCACCGGGCGGACCTGGCGAACGAGTGTCCTGATCGCCGAGGCGGATTCGGAGTTTGCCCTCGTGGTGGGCGACGGGCGTCTTGCGATGACCGCCACGGCCGGACCGGCCGAGCTGGTCATCGCTGCCGACGGCGACACCTTGATCGAGTTGCCCGACGTACCCCTGATCGCCGGGCTGCCCGACCTGCGCCGGCCGCCCGGCCGCGCCCTCGTCGCCAAAATCCTGCGCCGCCAGCTGAAGGTCCGAGGCCTGCTGCGACACCCGGTGCTGCTCACTCGCCTGCTTCGGCTCCTGACCACCGGCTCCTGATCACCGATTCTCGACTACCGAAGGGCAGAACTCATGTTGACCAAGGCTGGCGTGCTGTGGGGCTTGGGCGAGAAATGGAGCGTGGAGGAGGTCGAGCTCGACCGGCCTGGGCCGGTCGAGGTTATGGTCGAGCTCGCCGCCTCAGGGCTGTGTCACTCCGACGAGCACCTGGTCACCGGCGACATCCCGATCCCGTTCCCCGTCGTCGGTGGCCATGAGGGTGCCGGTGTCGTCACCGACATCGGCCCGGGGGTCACCACCGTCGCCGAGGGCGACCACGTGGTGTTGACCTTCCTCCCCTCCTGCGGGCAATGCCGCTGGTGCTCCACCGGCCACACCAACCTGTGCGACCTCGGCGGTGCGATCATCCTTGGACCGCAACTGGATGGAACCTACCGGTTCCACGCCCGCAACCAGGACATCGGCCAGATGTGCCTGCTCGGGACGTTCAGCTCGCACACCGTGGTGCCGGCCGCGTCCTGCGTGGTCATCGACAAGGACATCCCGCTGAACGTGGCCGCGCTGGTTGGCTGCGGAGTGACGACCGGCTGGGGCAGCGCCGTCTACGCCGCAGACGTACAGCCTGGCGACGCCGTGGTGGTGATGGGAGCCGGGGGCATCGGTGTCAACGCGGTCCAGGGCGCCCGGCTAGCGGGCGCCGAAATGATCGTCGCGGTCGACCCGGTGAAGTTCAAGCGCGAACAGGCGCTGATCTTCGGGGCGACGCACGTCGCGAAGGACGTCGACGAGGCCTGGGCCATCGTCAGCGAGGCGACCCGCGGCGTGATGGCCGAAAAGGCGATCCTCACCACCGACGTCGCCGAAGGCGCCTACGTGGCCCAGGCGCTGTCCCTGGTGCAGAAGACCGGGCTGCTCGTCGTTACCGCCATCGGTCACCCAGAGCAGACCTCGGTGGACATGTCTCTGTTCGAGCTCACGCTCTACGAGAAGCAGGTCAAGGGCGCCCTGTTCGGGTCAGCCAACGCACGTGCCGACATCCCCAAACTGCTCCGCCTCTACCGATCCGGCCAGCTCAAGCTCGCCGAGTTGATCACCCGCACCTATCCGCTCGAGGACCTTAACGAGGGCTACGCCGACCTGCGCGCCGGCCTCAACCTCCGCGGAATGATCCGTTACGGCGAGACGTCTACACCCGCTTCGACATCCGGAACCGGCCGGGCGGCTTCTTCGTCGCAGCAAGCGTCCGCGACTTCGCCCCCTGGATCAACGCCATCGTGACCATCGGAGTCATGGCGCTGCTGTCATGGCCGATCCCGATGCCCGTCGGTTCCGGGTGGGGATCGACGCCATCGTGGTCCTCCGTGTCCCTCCCGTGCGCAGCCTCGTTCTCCCACACGTCCCCGGCCCCACCAGCGTGACCGGACCGCTCGACGCCGACTAGCACGCCGATCTGCTGAACGCCTGATCGCGGTATTTGCTCAGCACCACCGAAACACCGAATCTCCGGAGGGCGATCGTGATCAGCACCATGCAGGCTTCACCATTGCTCGTCCGCGAGATCCTCCTGCACGGCCAACGGGTCTTCGGGGGCTCGCAGGTCATCACCTATGAAGGGGGGGCGACGCGACGGGCCACTTTTCTTGAGATAGCGCAGCGGACCGAGCGGCTGGCCTGCGGGCTGACAGAGCTGGGCGTTGAGCAGGGAGACCGAATCGGCACCTTCCTGTGGAACACTCAGGAGCACCACGAGTGTTACCTCGCGATCCCGTCTATGGGCGCCGTTCTGCACACGCTCAATCTGCGTCTTGCACCCGACCAGCTCGCCTTCGTCATCAACCACGCGAAGGACAAGGTCGTCGTCGTGGACAGCACGACCGTCGCGCTGCTGGCACGGGTCCTTGACCGGCTCCCCACCGTCGAACACTTCGTCTTCGTCGGTGACGGGGATGCCAGCGCGCTGCCCTCAGACAAGACGGTGCGCTACGAAGAGCTTCTCCAGGCCGCAGATACCCCGTTCGATTGGCCAGACCTGGACGAGTCGAGCGCCGCCGCGATGTGCTACACGAGCGGGACCACAGGAGAACCCAAGGGCGTGGTCTATAGCCACCGCTCGACCTACCTGCACTCCTTGGCCTCGGCCACTGGCAACGTCTTCGGCCTCAATGAGCATGACGCCGTTCTCCCCGTCGTCCCGATGTTTCACGCCAATGCCTGGGGACTGCCGTACGCGGCATGGCTCGCCGGCGCCAACTTGCTCCTGCCCGGCCGCTTTCTGCAGGCCGAGCACCTAGCCTCGATATTTCACGTAGATTCCGACGAGACTGCCAAAAGTATCGAGAGACCTCGCTGACCTGCGAGGATGCCCACTGTTCCCTCGACCAAGGCATCACCCAGAAGGTGCAGGCTGTCAGCACCATCAGAGCAGGTCAATGGGCTTCTGGGCACCGTTCGTGAAATATCGAGACTAGTAGCTTGTCAGCCCTGAATTGCAGGGTAGAGGTGCTTGAGCTTGATGCGGGCATCGGCGGTGGTGAAGCGCCAGTCCACGCCACGGCGTACGGCGTTGCGCGCCGCCTCCCACGCCGCGACC
>Ga0210378_10000024_pt1 | contig 74557 bp, 68 predicted proteins | sample PLM1_60_b1redo_FD_155465 | JGI IMG/M metagenome (GOLD analysis project Ga0210378, IMG submission 155465) | Groundwater sediment microbial communities from an aquifer in East River, Colorado, USA - PLM1_60_b1 redo | ecosystem: Environmental > Terrestrial > Soil > Riparian zone | place: USA: East... | reverse complement strand
TCCAGGTGCCGCGGTCGAACGCGCCCGCCAGCGCGGCGAAGAAGTCGGCGTACCTGAGCCGGGCGCCGGCCAGGTGCGGGCCGATCGCCTCGATGTCCTTCAACTGCAGGGGGCGGCCGTCCCACAGCGCGGCGAGCTCGTCTGGGTCCAGGCGGCGCAGCAGCTCATCCGAGCCGTCCACCGGCGGCGCGTCGGGGGGCGGTCAGGGCCAGGCGCAGGCCGGCGGAGGCCACCCGCTGGTAGAACGGCTCGGTGAACACCTCGACCGCGAGCAGGCGGCTTTGGACCTGTGGTGGGACCCGCTGGTCAACGCCCGCCGGCAGATCGACCTGCTTGGCTACGCCATGCTGTTCCTGCCCGAAGCACATCCCCGTCTGGCCGACCTGCTCCGCGGCAAGGCCGCCGCCGACTGCAAGGTCCGCATCCTGCTCGGCGATCCCACCTCCCGGCAGGTCGCTGAGCGCGACGAAGAGGAGCGGCTCGGCGGCGCACTCATCAGCCGCATCCACAACTCGCTGGTGCACTTCGGCAGCCTCGCCGACTGCGATGGCGTGGAGCTCCACCTGCACACCACGCCGCTGTACAACTCAACCTTCCGGTTCGATGACGAGCTGCTGGTCACGCCCCACTTGTACGGCGTGCCGGGCGCGTGGGCGCCGCTGCTGCACCTGCGCCGGCTCGGCAACGGCGGCATCTTCGACCGGTTCGCGCAGCACTACGACAACGTGTGGGCCACCTCAACCCCCTGGGAGCCGCCGGCATGAGCCGCATCGACCACTACAACGACCCCGACGCGCCGAAGGCCAACAGCCTCATCCCGGCCGCCTCAGCAGTCGTCGTGAACGAGGACGGCGCGATCCTGCTCCACCGCCGCGAGGACACCCAACGGTGGTCCATCCCCGGGGGGGCGATGGAACCGGGGGAGAGCATCGCCCAAACCGTCGTCCGCGAGGTCAAGGAAGAGACCGGCCTGGACGTCGAGCCCGTCTCGATCCTGGGCGTCTACTCCAATCCCCGGCACGTGGTGGAGTACGGCGACGGTGAGGTCCGCCAGCAGTTCTCCATCTGCTTCATCTGCAAGGCCATCGGCGGACAGCTCTCGACCAGCGAGGAGTCCTTGGAAGTCGGCTTCTTCACCCCGGCCGAGATCGAGTCGATGCCCATGCACGACTCCATCCGCCTGCGCATCGGCCACTACCTTGAGCACCGGCCGGCGGCCGTCATCGCCTGATCTACGCGCGGTCGAGCTGCCGCAAGCTGCTGTCGACGATGGCAAGCGAGCGCGCGAGTTCTGGCTGTGCCAGGCGCAGCGAACGGGGCACCACATGCTCGGGGCCGTAGCGGCGTGCCACGTCGGCGATCCGCTGCTCAAGCGCGATTGTCTCGCCGGTCGGCCCGGTCAGCATGTCGCAATAGGCGAGCGCCGCCGTGGTCTCCGACCCCTCGTCGGGGAACTCGGCCAGCTCCGTGCGCAGCCCTCGTAGCTCGGCCTCGACGTGCGCGGCCGAGTGATGGGCGACCAGGCCGGCGATGCGCTCCTGGCCCAGCATGCGCACATACCGCGCCCCGTCGAGCGGATGGAAGCCCGTGATGGCGAGGCTTGGCGTGTAGCCGATGTCGTGCAGCCAGGCCGCCGCGAGGAGCACCGCCTGGTCGTCGTCATCGAGGATGCGCCCAGCCTCGCGCGCTCGGGCCGCGACCGCCTGGACATGCCGCCACCGGTCGCCCATACCCGAGAGCAGGGCCGCAGCCTGCGCCTCGGCCCAGCGCACCAGCTCGTCGGGGTCCACATGGCTAACCCTACCGACCAGCACCACTGGCCGGAACCCCCAGCAGCCCCTCCATCAGCTCAGCTGCCTGACGGTCCTGGGCCTGCTGGAAGTGGGCGTAGGTGGCGAGCGTCATGTGGCCGTCTGCGTGCCCGGCGCGACCCGACACGGTGCGCCAATCCACGCCACCCGCGACGAGCTGGGTCACCATGAAGTGGCGCAGGTCGTGCAGCCGGCCGGGCACGCCGAGGCTGGCCGCAAGCTCCTGGAAGCGGTGCGAGACCCCGTCCGGGCTGATCGGCTTGCTCCCATCGCCTGACCGGGAGAACACATAGGCGTCCGGTGGCAGGCTCGCCCCGGACGCCAGCGCCGCCTCGGCCTGCCGCGCCCGGTATGCCCTGAGCAGCTCGACAGTGTTGGCGCCGACGGCGACGCGGCGCTTGGCGTGGGTCTTGGTGTCCTTGTCGATTAGCGGCCGGCCGGCGACCCGGACCACCCCGCTGGCGATCAGCACCTCACCGTGGCCGAGGTCGACGTCGCGCCACTTCAGGCCGATCAGCTCGCTGCGCCGGGCGCCCAGCACCACGGCCAGGCGCAGGAACAGCCCCAGCTCCGGGTCCTGCTCCATCGCCGCCGTCAGCAGCCGGGCGACGCCCTCGGCGTCGGGTGGCGACACCTGGGCCTTGCCGGCGGCCGGCGGCGTCGCCAGCTTGGCCGGGTTGTGGGTGGCCCAGCCCCAGACCACTGCCTGCCTGAACGCGCCGGACAGCACCGAGTGGACCTCGCGGACCGCCGACGCCGACACCGGCCAGCCGCGGGCGCAGTCGCGCTCGTGGACCTCCTCGTCGGCGGGCCGGGGCCAGTAGCGCTCGCCGGCGCGCAGCGGAGGCTCGCCTCTGCGGATCCGCGTCCAGCAGTGCCGGCACCTGCCGCCGTGCGCCCGCACGCGGGCGTACAGGGTGTCGATGGTGGCGGCGTCGACCTCGCCGACCTTGGCCCGGCCGAGGGCCGGCACGATGTAGCGGTCGATCGCGCCCCGGTAGTTGGCGACGGTGACCAGCGAGATCGGCCGGACCTGCTGGCGCCACTCCAACCAGCGCTCGACCAGCTCGCCGACCGTCCGCGTGCGGCTGCCGCGGTGCTCGCCCCGGTCGGCCTGCTCCAGCAGCTCCGCCTCGACCTTCTTGGCCTGGCGCCAGGACGCCTTGGTCTGCCCGGCGACCTGGCGGCTGATCCAGCGCTTGCGGCCGGTCAGCGGGTCGCGGCCGGCGAACACCTGCACTTGCAGGCCGTCTCGCCGCTTCCTGATCACGTTCGCTCCTGCCGCCGCGGTCATGCTCCCTGGGGGCAGAAGAATGACCGCGGAATGACCGCGAGGCAAGCAAGGCAAGCGGTGCGGGCCTGTGACCTGCGGGTTTGTGAGCTGGCGGGGGGACTCGAACCCCCAACCTGCTGTTTACAAGACAGCTGCGCTGCCGGTTGCGCCACGCCAGCGGGTGGGGAGAGCGTACCGGGTGGGCCACGGGTGGGCCAGGCGGAATGCTCAGGGGCCCGGGGGGGCGGGCCGCCGGCCCGCCGGCCCGCCGCGGCGGCGGCGGACCTCGAACAGGGCCAGGGCGCCGGCGACGGAGGCGTTCAGGCTCTCGACGTGGCCGGTCATGGGGATGCGGACGACCACGTCGCAGGCCTCGCGGACGAGGCGGTGGAGGCCGGCGCCCTCGCTGCCGACGACCACGCAGACGGGCTCGGTGGCCAGGTCGAGGTCGAACAGGCCGGCGTCGGCCTCGCCGTCGAGGCCGACGCACCAGACGCCGGACTCCCGCAGGCGGTCGAGGGCCCGGGTGAGGTTGGCGACCTCGGCGACCGGGAGGTGGGCGAGCGCCCCGGCCGACGACTTCACCGCCACGGCCGACAGCGGGGCGCTCCGGTGCCTGGGCACGATCATGCCGTGGCAGCCGGCCGCGTCGGCGCTTCGGGCCAGCGCCCCCAGGTTGCGGGGGTCCTCGACCCCGTCGAGGGCGAGGAAGAAGGGCGGCTCGGCAGTGCCGAGCGGGACCGCGAGCAGCTCGTCCAGGCCGATCGGCTCGATGGGCGCTACCACGGCCATGACTCCCTGGTGGGCGCCGGTCTGCGCCTCGGCGTCGATCACCGAGCGGGGCACCGTCTCGACCCGGACCCCGCGGGCGCGGGCGAGCGCGAGCAGGTCGGCCAGGGTGGCGCCGGCGGACCCGGCGGACCCGGAGGCGACCAGGACCCGGTCGACGGGCCGGCCGGCCCGCAGCGCCTCGATCACCGGGCGGCGGCCCTCGATCAGCTCCCGGTCGGGACCGGGGCGGGCGGCGGCCCGGGCCGCGTCGAGCTGGTCGCGGCGGCGGGCCTGCTTGGCCGTGCGGGCGGCCGACGCGGATCCGGGCCCGGATCCCGGCCTGGCCGCCCGCCGCTTCTCGGCCGGCGCCCGGGGCCGCTGGACCTCGGCCTCCCCACCCCGCCCATCCGCGGTCCGCCGGTCGCCGCCGCCGCGGCCGCGGCGGCCGCCGGGGTCCGCCGGCCCGCCGGGGTCCGCCGGCCCGCCGGGGTCCGCGGGCCCGCCGGCTCTGCTCCCGGCACCGCCCGGCCGACCGGCCGGGGATCCGGTCCCGGCCCCGTCCCGCCTGACCGGGCGACCGGCTGGCGGGCGCTCCGGACGCTGGCGCTGGTCCCGGGTCGGCTTCCCCGACCCGGACGATCCCGGGCGGGGCCCGCCTAGCGGGCGAGGTGCCACCGGGGACCTCCGGCCCGGTCCTCGACCCGGATGCCGACCGCGGCGAGCCGGTCGCGGACGAGGTCGGCGGCGGCGAAGTCGCGCGCGGCCCGGGCCCGCTCGCGCAGCTCGAGCACGAGCTTGAGCACGGCCGGGAACTTGGTCGGCTCGGGCAGGTCGAGCAGCGGGGTGAAGCCGAGCCGGGCGGCCAGGTCGCTGAACGTGACCAGCCGGGAGTGCAGCTCGGCGACGGCCTCGGGCACGCCGCGCTCGGCCCTGGCGATGAGCGGGTTGGCCGTGGCCACGAGGTCGAACAGCACGGCCAGGGCGGCCGGGATGTTGAGGTCGTCGTCGAGGGCGGCGACGAACCGCTCGCGCCAGCCGCCCTCCTCGGTGCCGCCCACGCCGACCCGCTCGGGCAGCGCGCGGGCGGCGTTGGTGGCGAAGGTGGCCAGCCGCTCGTAGGCGGCCGCGGCGTCGTCGAGCACCTCGGTGGAGAACTCGAGCGGGCTGCGGTAGTGGGCGCTCATCAGCGCGTAGCGGAGCACCACCCCGCGGTAGCGCTGCAGGAGCTGCCGGGGCGAGATCACGTTGCCGGTCGACTTGTGCATCGCCTCGCCGTGGAGCTGCAGGAAGGCGTTGTGCACCCAGTAGCGGGCGAACGGCTCGCCGGTGGCGCCCTCGGACTGCGCGATCTCGTTCTCGTGGTGGGGGAAGATCAGGTCCTCCCCCCCGCCGTGGATGTCGAAGCCGCGGCCGAGGTACTTGCCCGCCATCGCCGAGCACTCGAGGTGCCAGCCGGGCCGGCCCGGTCCCCAGGGCGAGTTCCACTTCGGCTCGCCCGGCTTGGCGGCCTTCCAGACCACGAAGTCGAGCGGGTCGCGCTTGTCGAGGTTGACGTCGACCCGCGCGCCGGCCAGGAGGTCGGACGGGTCGCGGCCCGAGAGCTTGCCGTAGTCGGGGTACTTCCCCACCGAGAAGTAGACGTCGTCGCCGGCCTGGTAGGCGAGGCCGACGTCGACGAGCTTGGCCACCAGCTCCAGCATCTCGGGGATGTGCCCGGTGGCGCGGGGCGCGATGTCGGGCGGGATGACGCCCAGCGCGGCGTTCACCTCGTCGTACACGCGGGCCCAGTGCTCGGCGACGACGAACGCGCGCAGGGGGTCGTGGCCGGACGCCTCGATGATCCGGTCGTCGACGTCGGTGTAGTTGCGCACGAACAGCACGTCGTAGCCGGACGCGGTGAGGTGCCTGCGGAGCACGTCGAAGACGACGACGTTGCGGAGGTTGCCGATGTGCGGCTCGTTCCAGACCGTGATCCCGCACAGGTAGATCCCGACCTTGCCCTCGTCCCTGGGGACGAACAGCTCCTTGCGGCGGGTCAGCGTGTTGGTCAGGTACAGGGCCACGGTTCGGCTCCAGGATCGGCTCGGGATGTCGTCAAGGGAACGTATTCGCATGGCGGACGCGATGCCATGTCGCCTCCATGCTAACCCGTCCCGAAGCGGGTGCTGCGCGGCAGGCCGCACCAGGCCTTACCCAGGATGGTCGGCCGCGACCAGCAGGCAGACCGCGACGGCGGCGATGCCCTCCCCGCGGCCGGTGAAGCCCAGCCCCTCAGACGACTTGGGGACGACCTGGACCTGCCCGTCGTCCACGCCGAGGGCGCCGGCCAGCGCCTGGACCATCGCGGGGAGGTAGGGCCCGAGCCGCGGCCGGTCGCACAGCACCGTGGCGGCCACGTTCCCGATCACCCAGCCGGCCTCCCGGGTCAGCCCGGCCACCCGGCGGCAGAAGGCCAGGCTGTCGGCGCCGGCCCAGCGGGGGTCGCCGGCCGGGAAGTGGTGGCCGAGGTCGCCCAGCCCGGCCGCGCTCAGCACCGCGTCGCAGACGGCATGTGCGACCACGTCGGCGTCGGAGTGGCCGTCCAGGCCGCGGTCGAACGGGACGGCGACCCCGCCGAGCACCAGCGGCCGCCCGCTGGCGAGCGGGTGCACGTCGACCCCCTGGCCGACCCGGAAGCGCGCGGTCACGGGTGCACCGGCCCCCGACTCATCCCGTGCGGCCCGGGCCTCATCCCGTGCTGCCCCGGCTGATCCCGTGCTGCCCGGGCCTCATCCCATGTGGCCGCGGCTGATCCCGTGCGGCCCGGGGCGAGTCGGCGGCCCGAGGCGAGCCCGGCGGCCCGGCGGCCCGGCGGCCCGCGATCGCCTCGGCCACGGCCAGGTCGAGGGCGGTGGTGACCTTCAGGTTCTCGGCCGTTCCGGGCACCACCCGGACCGGGTGGCCGGCCCGCTCGACCAGGGCGGCCTCGTCGGTCGCCTCGACCCCGTCGCGGGACGCCAGCCGGTGCGCCTCCTCGAGGACCGCGCGGACGAAGAGCTGGGGCGTCTGGAGCACGCGGAGCCGCCCGCGGTCCACCACGCCGAGCGAGCGCCCGCCCTCCCCCACCCGGCGCACGGTGTCGGTCACCGGCACGCCCGGCACGACGGCCGCCGGCCCGTCCGGGCCGGCGGCCCGGAGCAGCTCGAGCAGCTCGTCGACCAGGTCGGGGCCGGCGAGGGGGCGGGCGGCGTCGTGCACGGCCACGAACGCAGGGCCGGGTGGCAGCGCGGCCAGCCCGAGGGCGACGCTCGCCTGGCGTGTCGGCCCGCAGGGGACCACCGCGGTCACCTTGGCCAGGCCTTCGTCGGCGACCACCTTGGCGGTCGCCTCCTCGGCGTCGGGGTCGGCCACGACCACGATCGCGGTGACGCTGCGGCTGGCCTCCAGGCAGGCCAGGGCGTGGGCGAGCAACGGGCGGCCGTCCAGCGCGACGAGCGCCTGGGGGGCGAGGGGGCCAAGGCGCTCGCCGCCCAGGCGCCGGCCCGCGCCCGGCTGGTCCGCCACGACCGCCCCCACCTCGACGACGACCGCCCCCACCTCGACCGGACCTGTCACCGACGTTCCCCTCCTGTGCACAACGGTCGAGGGGCCGCACCGGTGCGGCCCCTCGACGGAAACGTGCCAGCCGACGCGCTAGGACTCCAGTGCCTCGTCGACCATCTTGATGGCCTTGTCGTCGCCGCAGTTGCAGGCGAGCACGAGCTCGGACACGAGGATCTGGCGCGAGCGCTGCAGCATGCGCTTCTCCCCCGCGGACAGGCCCTTGTCACGGTCCCGGACGGTGAGGTCGCGGACCACCTCGGCGACCTGGAAGATGTCGCCCGACTGCAGCCGCTCGATGTTGCCCTTGAACCGGCGGCTCCAGTTGCCCTGGGTCGAGGACTCGCCGGTGCGCAGGATGTCGAACACACCCTCGACATCCTCGGAGCTGCACACTTCACGGATCCCGACTTCCTGGCAGTTGTCGCGGGGGACCATCAGGGTAAGGTCGCCGTACGTCAGCCTCAGCACGAGATACTCTCGGGTCTCGCCACCTATCTCGCGGTCCTGCAACCCCTGGATCGTTGCAGCCCCGTGCTGCGGATAGATGACGCTGTCCCCGACCTTGAACATACGCGAAAACCCCTTCCCGTCGAGATGAAGCAGCTCATCATAGCACTTTTGCGCCTTCGGCTTCAAATGAACGCGCAGGTAGATGGCCTGATCGCGACTTGACAGAAATGGTTCGCCACGCAGAGTGGTCAGGGGTAATATTCCACCATCGACGCCTCGGCGAGGCGTCCGAGCCCGTCCCGGACCTGCCTGGCCCGGTCGCGGTCGATGCCCTCGACCTCCTCGAGATCCTCCAGGCTCGCGGTCAGCAGCACCTTGAGCGAGCCGAAGCGCTCGGCCACCCGGTCGATCACCCAGCCGGGCAACTCGGGCACCTTCGTGAGGGCCCGGTACCCGCGGGGTGCCAGCACCGTCTCGAGCGCCTCGGGGTCTCTGGTCAGGTTCACCACCTTGGCGAGGGCGACCGTGTCCGACAGCTCCTCCGGGGTCAGCCGGGCCACCTCGGCGAGCACGCCGGACACGTCCAGGCCGTCCCGGGTGGGCAGGTAGTCGCGCACCACCAGCAGCTTCGCCTCCTCGACCCCGGCCGCGAGCTCGTCGAGCTGCAGGCGCAGCAGGCGCCCGTCCACGCCCAGCTCGGCGACGTAGCGCTCCAGCTCCTCGGCGATGCGGGAGAGCATCTCGGCCCGGGCCAGGACCGCCAGCACGTCGCGCTGGGTGGCTGCCCCGTCCAGCTCGAGGCCGGTGAGGTGGCCGGCCAGCTCGTCGAAGCGGGCCCGGTAGTGCTCGAGGGTCTGCACCGTCTGGTTGCCGCGCGAGAGCACGTTGGCGACGTTGTCGAACACGTGCCGCAGGTCGTCCAGGTAGAGGGTGAGGATGTGCATCGACTCGGAGACGGTGACGACCGGCACGCCGGTCTGCTTGGCCACCCGTTCGGCGGTGCGGTGCCTGGTGCCGGTCTCCGACGTCGGGATGGCCGGGTCGGGCATCAAGTGGACGTTGGCCCACAGGATGTTCCGGGCCGCCTTGTCGAGCACGAGGGCGCCGTCCATCTTGGCCAGCTCCGACAGGCGCTGGGCGGTGAACGGGACCTCGATCCGGAAGCCCCCGGTGAACAGCGCCTGCACCTGCGGCGGGGCGCCGAGCACGACCAGCGCGCCCTTCTCGGCGCGCAGGATGCGCTCGAGGCCCTCGCGGAGGTGGGTACCCGGGGCCACGTGCTGGAGTGCCTGGATCAACCGGTCGTCGAACTGCGAGCAGGTCATGGACGTCCCCCCGTCAACGGCGCGGCAGCGCCGGCCGGCGGCCGCTCGTCCCGGGCCGGCGCGCGGCCGGACGCGAGCAAGGTGGAGAGTGCGTGGGTCACCGAGTCGACCTCCACGACCGCGAGGCCGTCGGCCCGGGCCTCCGCGCCGGCCGGGACGAGCGCGCGCCGGAAGCCGAGCCGGGCCGCCTCGGCCAGCCGTCGGGGGAGCTGGGGCACCTGGCGCACCTCGCCGCCGAGCCCCACCTCCCCGAAGGCGACGAGGTCGGCGGGCACCTGCCACTCCCGAGCGGCCGAGGCCAGCGCCAGGCAGACGGCGAGGTCGGCGGCCGGCTCGGTCAGGCGCACCCCGCCGGCGGTCGCCGCGAACACGTCCTGCCCGGCCAGGGCGACCCGGGCCCGCCGCTCGAGCACGGCGACCAGGATCGCGAGCCGCCCGGGGTCGAGCCCCTGCGCGGTCCGCCTGGGCATGGGCGCGGCGGTGGGCGCCACCAGGGCCTGGACCTCGGTGACGAGCGGGCGGCGGCCCTCCAGGCTCACGGTGCAGACCACCCCGGGCACCCCGGCCTGGCGCGCGGACAGGAACAGCCGGGAGGGGTCGGCCACGGGCACCAGGCCGGCCTCGGTCATCTCGAAGCAGCCGACCTCGTACGCGGGGCCGTAGCGGTTCTTGGTGCAGCGGACCAGGCGCAGCGCGTGGTGCTGGTCGCCCTCGAAGTTCAGCACCACGTCGACCACGTGCTCGAGGGTCTTGGGCCCGGCCACCGCGCCCTCCTTGGTGACCTGGCCGACCAGGAAGGTGGCGATCCCCCGCTCCTTGGCCAGCCGGACGAGCTGGGCGGCCACCTCGCGCACCTGGCCGACGCCGCCGGGCGCGCCGGCCAGCTCGGGGTCGGCCACGGTCTGGACCGAGTCCACCACCACCACCCGCGGCCGCACCTCGTCGATCAGCGTGCGGATGGCGCCGAGGTCGGTCTCGGCGGCCAGGAGCAGGTCCGGGTGGAGGGCGTCCAGGCGCTCGGCGCGCAGGCGGACCTGCTCCCGGGACTCCTCGGCGCAGACGTACAGGACGCGGCCCTCGGCGGCGAGCCCGGCCAGCACCCCGAGCATCAGGGTCGACTTGCCGATCCCAGGCTCGCCCGCGAGCAGCACGACGCTGCCGGCGACCAGGCCGCCGCCGAGCACCCGGTCCAGCTCGCCCACGCCGGTCGGGCGGTGCGCGCCGACCTGGGGGGCGACGTCGGTGATGGGAACGGCGGGGGCGACCGGGCCGGACGCCCGGGGCGGGCCGGCCCGCTCCACGACCTCCTCGACCAGGGTGTTCCAGGCGCCGCAGCCGGGGCAGCGGCCGACCCAGCGCGGGGTCGACGTCCCGCACTCGGTGCAGGCGTAGGTGGTACGAACGGTCTTCGGCACGTGAGAAGGCTCCCACCGACGGGCTCAGCTGGCGCGCCAGCCGAAGCCCGCGCGCGTGGCCCCATGTGAGTACGGGTTGCATACCCCGGTGATAGAAAAGAGGCTAGCACGTCGATCCAAGAACCCGGCGGAGTGGCCATGAACGACGCACCGGAGCCAAGAGACATCCTGGGCCTGCTCGCCGAAGAGGACCGGTTGCGGGTGGCGGCCGCCATCGTCCTCGGCGCCGGCGGCACCGCCGAGATCACCGCCGCCACCGGCCTGCCGCTCCGCGCCGTGGTCAAGGCGGTCACCCGGCTGGTGGCGGGCGGCCTGGTCGAGGGCGAGGACGGCAGGGGGTACCGGCTGCGGACCGAGGTGCTCACCGACGCGGCCCGGCAGGCCGCTGGGCAGCGAGCCGAGAAGCAGCCCGGGCCCGACGACCTCGGCGTGGACGACCCGCGGGAGGCGGCCGTGCTGCGCAGGTTCCTGACCGGCGGCCGCCTGGTCTCGATCCCGTCCGGCCACGCCAGGCGCCGCATCGTCCTCGACCACCTGGCCAGGCTGTTCGAGCCTGGCCGGTACTACCCGGAGGCCGAGGTCAACCGGATCCTCGGCGCCTACGACGCCGACCACGCCACCCTGCGGCGCTACCTGGTCGACGAGGGCTTCCTGGAGCGGGCCGACCAGGTCTACTGGCGCACCGGCGGCACAGTCGACGTGGACGGCCCGACCAGGAGGTGATCCCTACCCGGTGGCGACCACGGCCTGGTCGCGCATCACGACCATCGTGAACCAGGCCAGGCCGAGCAGGGGCAGCAGGTCGGGCCGGGAGGCGGCCGCCGGGTCGACCTGGACCGTGGCCTCGAAGCGGCGCAGCCCGTTCCGCGCGGTCGTGCCGGCGAGCGGGTTGCCGGCCTGGTCGGCGAGGAGGTAGCGCGAGCGCCAGCCCCCCGCCCTGGCCCAGGTGAGCCGCTCCCCGCCGGGAAGCTCGACCGTGCCGCTGGCGCCCGTCCAGGTGCGCCGCAGTTCGGCGACCCACACGCCACCGACGTCGGTGACGGTCACCCGGCGGCCGGACGCCCGCAGGGCGAACCGCTGCCCGGCTTCCAGTTCGCCCGTGGTGCCCGCGTAGCCGGAGGTCCGCATGGTGGCCAGGACGGCGTCGCCGGCGAGGAGGGCGAACTCCCGCTTGCGCGCGTCAGGCTGCCGCCAGGCCAGCGCTCGCGCCGCACCGCGCCGGCCGGGGCCTGCGGCGTCCATGCCTGGTGGTCTACCCGCGCCGGGCTCCCGGCACTCAGGAGCGGCCCGCACCGGCTGCCGCGCGGCGCGGCGGCGGCGGGGCGGAGACCGGGCAGCTCACGCAGGGCTGGTGCTCCTCGCGGCGCGGCGCGGGCTCGGCCGCCTCGGCGGGACGCCGGATGGTGGCGAACGCGAGCAGGCCGCCGGCGGCGCAGAGGCCGCCCGCGATCAGCATGGCGACCCGGAACCCGGCGCTGAACTCGGCCGGCTCCAGGGCGCCGGACCCGGAGATGCCGGCCGCCACGGGCAGCACGGCCACCGCGAACAGCCCCGCCGCCCTGGCCACGGAGTTGTTGACCGCGCTCGCCACGCCGGCGTGATCGGGGCTGGCCGCGGCGAGCACCGTCACCGTCAGCGGCGCCACCGTCAGCGACAGGCCGAGCGCGAACACGATCACGCCGGGCAGGACGCCGCTCACGTAGCTCGCGCCGGCGTCGGCCCGCGCCAGCAGCGCGAGCCCGGCGCCCGCCACGAGCGGGCCGACGGTCATGGGCAGGCGCGGCCCGATCCGCTGGGCGAGCCGGCCGGCCCGGGCCGAGAGCAGGAGCATCAGCACCGTGATGGGGACCAGGGCCACGCCGGAGGCGAGCGGGGAGTAGCCGAGCACGCGCTGGAGCTGGATCGGGAGCAGGAACAGGGCGCCGCCCAGGGCGCCGTAGACCACGAAGGTGACGAGGTTGGCCCCGGTGAACTGGCGCGACCGGAACAGGTCGAGCGGCAGCATGGGGTGGGGGCTGCGCCGCTCGACCTGGACGAACGCGACCAGGGCAGCGATCCCGCCGAGGCCGGCGGCCAGGATGACCGGCGAGGTCCAGCCCTTGACCGGACCGTCGGTGAGCGCGTAGATGACCCCGGCCAGCCCGGCAGCGGCCAGCGCGGCGCCGAGGTAGTCGAGCTGGGGGGTAGCGCTCTGGTCGCGGGACTCCGGCACGTGCCGCACCGCGGCCCAGACCACCGCGGCGGCCAGGGGCAGGTTGATGAGGAAGATCAGCCGCCAGCTCACCGCATCGACGAGCCAGCCGCCCAGGAACGGTCCGATGGCCGTGGTCACCCCGCTCAGGCCCGACCAGGCGCCGATCGCCGCGCCCCGGTCGTCGGGATGGAAGGTGGCCTCGATGATCGCGAGGCTGCCCGGGGTGAGCAGCGCCGCGCCGACGCCCTGGAGCGCGCGGGCGGCCACCAGCGCCCCGGCGTTCGGCGCGAGCCCGCAGAGCAGCGAGGCGACCGCGAACCAGACCACCCCGACGACGAACACCCGCCTGCGGCCGTAGTGGTCGCCGAGGGAGCCACCGAGCAGCAGCAGGCCGGCGAGTGTGAGGGTGTAGGCGTTCACCACCCACTGCAGTGTGGAGATGCCGGCGCCCAGCTCCTGGCCGATCGTGGGCAGGGCCACGTTGACGACCGTGCCGTCGAGGAACGCGATGCCCGAGCCGAGCACGGTGGCCAGCATCACCCACCGCCCGGCCGGCGAGGCGTATCGGACCCAGCCCTGCCCGTCGACCGTCGGGGTCGGGTCCGGGATCCCTGCGTCCCTGTGGTCGGTCACCGCATCCATCCCTTCCGTGTCGGTCGGCCGCTGGCCGCTCCCGGCGACCGACCCGTCCTCGGAGTGGCCGACCGGCGCGTGCCGAGCCCATGGTCGGGCCCACCCAACGATGTCTTCAACCCCAACGGCCGCCAGGGGGACGAGCACGGCGTGAGCGGCCCGGCGGTGACCTCACCCGGGGAGGCGGAGGTGGCCGTCGGGGTCGCGGGCGATCATCCCCTCGGCCTGCAGGCGTTCGAGCAGGCCGGGGAACCAGCCCGGGCGGCGCCCGGCGGCGTCCGCGCCGACGGCGGTGGCCAGGGCGGCGGGGTCGAGCCCGGCGGGCTCGGCGGCCAGGGCGCGCACGACCGCACCGCGCCAGCGCCGGTCCGACCCGGCGAACGGCGCCTGGGCCCGGGGGCGGGCCGGCGGCGCGGCCGGGCCGAGCGCCCGCCAGCGGCAGCGCACCGCGATCGGGCAGCCCTCGCAGCGGGGCCGGGGGCGGCAGTGGGCCGCCCCGAGGTCCATCAGGGCCGAGGCCCACTCCCAGGCCCGGCCCGCGGGCAGGGCGGCATCGGCCAGACCCTGGCGGGCGGCCGGGCCGAGGCTGGACGGGTCGGCCCCGGCCAGCGAGCGGACCAGGACCCGGGCCACGTTGGTGTCCACCGGGACGACGTCCTGGCCGAAGGCGAAGCAGGCCACGGCCCGGGCCGTGTACGAGCCGACCCCGGGCAGCTCTGCCAGCCCGGCCACGGTCCCGGGCCAGCCGCCGCGGGCCACGACCGCCTGGGCGGTGGCCCGCAGCGCGAGCGCCCGCCGGTTGTAGCCGAGTCCCTGCCAGGCCCGGAGCACCTCGGCCGGGCTGGCGGCGGCAAGGTCGGCGACGCTTGGGAAGCGCTCGAGGAAGCGCGGGTAGGCGGCCGCGGCCCGGGCCGCTTGTGTCTGCTGGGCGAGCACCTCGGCGACCAGGACGCGGTACGGGTCGCGGGTGCCGCGCCAGGGGAGGTCCCGCCGGGCCATGGCGAACCAGCCGAGCACGGCGGTCCGAACGGCGTCCAGCAGGCCGGCGTCGACCGGCGGGGGGGTCGATGGCATGAACCCCATGGTAGGGCCCTGGGCCACGGGGCGGCCGCCGCCAGGCCGTGGACGGGCCGCCCGGGGCCGCCCGGGGCCGGTGGGACGCGCGGGGCCCGGGACCGCGGGGCCCGGGACCGCGGGGCCCGGCGGGCGGGCCCGGGCCTGCGGGGCCCGCGGGCGGGCCGCCGCCCCGGGCCAGGCTCACACCACCAGGTTGACCAGGCGGTCAGGGACGAACACGGCGTCCCGGAGAGACCGTCCTTCCAGGTGGCGGCGGACCTTCTCGCTTGCCAGGGCCAGCTGGAGTGCCTGCTCCCTGGTGGTTCCAGGGGGCGCCGGCACGGTGTCCCTGCGCTTGCCGTTGACCTGCACGACCAGCGTGATCTCCTCGTGGGTGAGCGCGGCCGGGTCGTAGGCGGGCCATGCCTGCTGGTGGACCGAGTACGCCCCGCCGGTCCGCGACCACAGCTCCTCGGCCAGATGCGGGGCGAACGGCGCCAGCAGCAGCACGACGGTGCGGGCGGTGCGGTCCCACTCCGGACGGGACATGGCCGCGCGGTGCCGCCGGGCCCAGCGGACCAGCTCCATGAGGACGGCGAGGGCGGTGTTGAACTTCAGGCGCTCCAGGTCCCTGCCGACCGTTGCCACCGCCCGGTCCAGGGGTCGGAGATCCACCCCGCCCGGACCCGGCGCCCACGGGTCGGCCACCAGGCGCCACACCCGGGCCGAGAACCGCTCGATCCCGGCCATGCCCTCGTCGGAGAACTCGCCGCCCTCCTCCCACGGCCCGCAGAACTGCAGGTACATGCGCAGGGTGTCCGCACCCACCCGCTGCACGTAGGCGTCCGGGTCGACCACGTTGCCGCGGCTCTTGCTCATCTTGGCGCCGTCCTTGCGCAGCAGGCCGTGCAGGCGCAGCCGGGGGAACGGCTCGGCGAACGGGACCAGTCCGAGGTCGTGCAGGGCGCGGGTCACGAAGCGGGCGTACAGGTGATGGCGCATGACGTGCTCCTGGCCCCCCGCGTACATGTCGACCGGCAGCAGCCGCGCCGTCCGCTCCTGGCTCCACGCCCGGTCGTGGACGTCGCTGGACGGGTAGCGCAGGAAGTACCAGGCCGAGTCCAGGAACGTGTCGGACACGTCGGTCTCGCGCCGGGCCGGCCCCGAGCAGACCGGGCAGGTCGTCTCCACGAACGACCGCACCGCGGCCAGGGGCGACTCTCCGGTGCCGGTCGGCCGGAAGTCCTGGACGTCGGGCAGCAGCACGGGCAGCTCGTCCTCTGGCACGGGCACGGTGCCGCAGGCGCCGCAGTAGACGATCGGGATCGGCGGCCCCCAGTAGCGCTGGCGCGAGATCAGCCAGTCGTGCAGCCGGTACCTGGTCACCCGGCGGCCCAGCCCCCGCTCCTCCAGCCACCCGGCGATCGCCTCGCGGGCCGGGCCGGACGCCATCCCGGAGAACGGGCCCGAGGCGACGAGCACGCCCTCGCCGGTGTAGGGGCCGGGCGCACCCCCGCCCCCAGGGCCGGGCGCACCCCCGCCCCCAGGGCCGGACGCACCCGCGCCCTCGGGAGCAAGCGCACCCGCGCCCTCGGGAGCGACCACCACCCGGGTGACCGGCAGGCCCATGGCGGCGGCGAACTCCCAGTCCCGCTCGTCGTGGGCGGGCACGCCCATGACCGCGCCGGTCCCGTATCCGGCCACCACGTAGTCGGAGACCCAGACGGGCACCTCGGCGCCGGTGGCCGGGTGGCGCGCGGTCGTGCCGCTGAACACCCCGCGCCGGCTGCTCGAGCGCGGACCGGTGGCGCGCTCGGGCGGCAGCGCCGCCCACTCGCGGGCCTCCCCCACGAACGCGCGGACCGCCTCCTCCTGCGGGGTGCCGGCGGCCAGCGCCTCCACCTGCGGGTGCTCGGGCGGAACGACCAGGAACGTCACCCCGTACAGGGTGTCCACCCGGGTCGTGAACGCGGCCAGCCTGCCGGCCAGCCGGGGGACCGGGAAGTCGACCTCGACGCCTTCTGAGCGCCCGATCCACTCGCGCTGCAGGCGCTTGGCCAGCTCGGGCCAGTCCAGCTCGTCCAGCTCGTCGACCAGCTCGTCGGCGTAGGCGGTGATGCGCAGGAACCACTGCCTGGTCACCCGGGTGGTGACCTGGGACGAGCAGCGCTCGCAGCGGTCGCCCTCGAGCTGCTCGTGGGCGAGCACGGTCAGGCAGGAGGGGCACCAGACCACCGGCGCCTCCCGCCGCACGGCCAGCCCGGCCCGGTGGAGCTGCAGGAACACCCACTGGGTCCAGCGGTAGTAGGCGGGGTCGCTGGTGGCCAGCTCGTGGTCCCAGGCCCAGGCCGCGCCGAGCCGCTCCAGCTGCTCGCGGTAGTGGGCGATGGTCCGGGCGGTCAGCGTCCTCGGGTGCTCGCCGACCTTGAGCGCGTAGTTCTCGGTGTGGATCCCGAACGAGTCGTACCCGATCGGCTGGAACACCGCCCGGCCCTGCATGCGCTGCCACCGCCCCCAGGTGTCGGCGCCGGTGTAGGTGTAGGCGTGCCCCACGTGCAGCCCCTCGGCCGAGGGGTAGGGGAACTCGACCAGGTTGTAGAGCTTCTCGTCCGGGCCGATCCGCTCGACGTCCACCTCGAGCAGGCGGTCGGCCCGCCACCGCGCCCGCCAGCGCGCCTCGACCTCGATCGGGTCGTAGGCGGCTCCCTCGTCGTCCATCGCTCGTCCCTTCTCGCCTGGCCGGTTCACGCTGCCCGGAACGCGGCGCGCTCCGGAAACGGGGGAACGACGAAGCCCCCGGGGAACCCGGGGGCTTCGTCTATCCCTGGGGTGGGACAGGTGGCGGCCTCACTCCTTGCCGGCGAGCTCGGCCGGTGGGATGTCGACGTCGGTGGGCTGGTCGAGCGAGCGGAAGACGATCTCGCCGTTCTCGGCGTCCACCACGATCAGCTGGCCGGCGGTGAACTCCTTCCAGAGCAGCTTCTCCGACAGCGGGTCCTCGACCATCCGCTGGATCGTGCGCCGCAGCGGGCGGGCGCCGAGCGCCGGGTCGTAGCCCTTGTCGGCCATCAGGCCCTTGGCGTTCGCGGTCAGCTCGATGGCGATGTCCTTCGCCTTGAGCTGCTCGACGATGCGCCGCATCATCAGGTCGACGATGGCGAAGACCTCTTCCCGCGAGAGCTGGTGGAAGACGATGACCTCGTCGATCCGGTTGAGGAACTCGGGCCGGAAGTGGCGCTTGAGCTCGTCCATGACCTTGCCCTGCATGCGCTCGTAGTCGACCTTGGCGTCGGCCCGGGCGGTGAAGCCGAGGGTGGTGCCCTTGGCGATGTCCCGGGTGCCCAGGTTCGACGTCATGATGAGCACGCAGTTCTTGAAGTCCACGGTGCGGCCCTGGGCGTCGGTCAGGCGACCGTCCTCCAGGATCTGCAGGAGCGTGTTGAACACGTCCGGGTGGGCCTTCTCGATCTCGTCGAACAGCACCACGCTGAACGGCTTGCGGCGGACCGCCTCGGTGAGCTGGCCGCCCTCCTCGTAGCCGATATAGCCGGGCGGGGAGCCGATCAGCCGGCTGACCGTGTGCTTCTCCATGTACTCGGACATGTCGAGGGCGATCAGCGCGTCCTCGTCGCCGAACAGGAACTCGGCCAGGGTGCGCGACAGCTCGGTCTTCCCGACGCCCGAGGGGCCGAGGAAGATGAACGAGCCGGACGGGCGCTTGGGGTCCTTGAGGCCGGCGCGGGTGCGCCGGATGGCCTGGGACACGGCCCGGATGGCCGTCTCCTGGCCCACGACCCGCTTGTGCAGCTCCTCCTCCATCCGGAGCAGCTTGGCCGTCTCCTCCTCGGTGAGCTTGAACACCGGGATGCCGGTCCAGGAGGCCAGCACCTCGGCGATCTCCTCCTCGTCGACCTCGGCGACCACGTCCATGTCGCCCGACTTCCACTCGCGCTCGCGCTTGGCCTTGTCGGCCAGCAGGTTCTTCTCCTTGTCGCGCAGGGAGGCCGCCTTCTCGAAGTCCTGCGCGTCGATGGCCGACTCCTTGTCCCGGCGCACCTCGGCGATCCTGCCGTCGAACTCGCGCAGGTCGGGCGGGGCGGTCATGCGCCGGATGCGCATGCGGCTGCCGGCCTCGTCGATCAGGTCGATCGCCTTGTCGGGCAGGAACCGGTCGGAGATGTAGCGGTCGGCCAGGTTGGCCGAGGCGACCAGGGCGTCGTCGGTGATCGTGACCCGGTGGTGGGCCTCGTAGCGGTCGCGCAGGCCCTTGAGGATGTCGATGGTGTGGGTGACCGTCGGCTCCTGGACCTGGATCGGCTGGAACCGGCGCTCCAGCGCGGCGTCCTTCTCGAGGTGCTTGCGGTACTCCTCGAGGGTGGTCGCACCGATCGTCTGCAGCTCGCCGCGGGCCAGCATCGGCTTGAGGATCGAGGCCGCGTCGATCGCGCCCTCGGCAGCGCCCGCGCCGACCAGGGTGTGCAGCTCGTCGATGAACAGGACGATGTCGCCCCGGGTGCGGATCTCCTTGAGCACCTTCTTCAGGCGCTCCTCGAAGTCGCCCCGGTAGCGCGACCCGGCCACCAGCGCGCCCAGGTCGAGGGTGTACATCTGCTTGCCCTTGAGCGTCTCGGGCACCTCGCCCTTGACGATGGCCTGGGACAGGCCTTCGACGATGGCGGTCTTGCCCACGCCCGGCTCGCCGATGAGCACCGGGTTGTTCTTGGTCCGGCGGGACAGCACCTGCATGACCCGCTCGATCTCCTTCTCGCGCCCGATCACCGGGTCGAGCTTGCCCTCGCGGGCGAGCTGGGTCAGGTTGCGCCCGAACTGGTCGAGCACGAGCGAGCCCTGCGGCTGCGCCTCGCCGCCGGCACCGGCAGGCTGGCCCTCCTTGCCGCCGGCGTAGCCGGACAGCAGCTGGATGACCTGCTGGCGCACGCGGGACAGGTCGGCGCCGAGCTTGACCAGGACCTGGGCGGCCACGCCCTCGCCCTCGCGGATCAGGCCGAGCAGGATGTGCTCGGTGCCGATGTAGTTGTGGCCCAGCTGCAGCGCCTCACGCAGCGACAGCTCCAGGACCTTCTTGGCCCGGGGCGTGAACGGGATGTGCCCGGTCGGGGCGGTCTGCCCCTGACCGATGATCTCCTCCACCTGCGCCCGGACCGCTTCGAGGGAGATGCCAAGCGACTCGAGCGCCTTGGCCGCGACCCCCTCGCCCTCGTGGATCAACCCGAGCAGGATGTGCTCGGTGCCGATGTAGTTGTGGTTGAGGAGTCGAGCCTCCTCCTGAGCGAGCACGACCACGCGTCTCGCCCGGTCGGTGAAGCGCTCAAACATGGCCAAACCCCCAGGGATACGGCGGCAGCGGTACTTGCCGCCAATCGACTATAGCACTGGCCCTCCGGCATCCCGACGGTCGGTCTGCCATCGGCTGGACGTGCTCCGTCGATCCGGTCAACGCACCGGCGTCACCATCTGTTCCCGTATCGTCCCTGATTCATCGGCGCCCGGCTGGCCCACTTGACCGATGCCGGGTGCTGTCAGGGTGTTCGCGCGGGACAGGCCGACGGTTGCCCCGCGTCACAGCTCCTCGGGCCTGAGCTGCGGGAACAGCACGGCCTCGCGGATCGACGAGAGGTCGCCGAGCAGCATGACGAGCCGGTCGACCCCGATGCCGAGCCCGGCGTTGGGGGGCAGCCCGAGCTCCAGGGCCCGCAGGTAGGCCTCGTCGAGCATCATGGCCTCCTCGTCGCCCCCGGCCTTGGCCAGCGCCTGCTGCTCCATGCGCCTGCGCTGCTCGTCGGGGTCGGTCAGCTCCGAGAAGGCGTTGGCGTACTCGCGGCCGAGGATGATCAGCTCGAAGCGCTCGGCCACGAACGGGTCGTCGCGGTGGGGGTGCGCGAGCGGCGACACCTCGACGGGGTAGTCGGTGACGAAGGTGGGCTGCTCGATGCGGTGCTCGGCGTGCTTCTCGTACAGCTCGAGCACGAGCTTGCCCGTGCCCCAGCCGGGCTGGTAGGCCACGCCGTGGCGGTCGCACACGGCCCGCACCTTGTCCAGCGGCAGGTCGTAGGCGAGGTCGGGCTCGCCGATCGCGTCGCGGGTCACGTCGAGCAGCGTCACCTCACGCCACTCGGCGTCCAGGTCGATCGTCCTGCCCTGGGAGGTGACGGTCCGGGTGCTGAGCGCGGCGTCGGCCGCCTCCCGGATGACACCCTGGGCGAGCCGCATCATGTCGCGGTAGTCGGCGAACGCCTCGTTGGACTCGAGCATGGTGAACTCGGGGTTGTGGCGCGGGCTGATGCCCTCGTTGCGGAACATCCGGTTCAGCTCGAAGACCCGGTCCACCCCGCCGACGAGCAGGCGCTTGAGGTACAGCTCCGCGGCCACCCGCAGGTACAGGTCGGTGTCGAGGGCGTTGTGGTGGGTGACGAACGGGCGCGCCAGGGCCCCGCCGGGCAGCGGCTGCAGGATCGGCGTCTCCACCTCGACATAGTCGCGCGCCAGCATCGACCCGCGCATGGCCTGCACGACCCGCGCGCGCAGGCGCATGGCGGCGCGGGCGGCCGGGTTCACGGTCAGGTCGACCTCCCGCTGCCGCGAGCGCACCTCGACGTCGGTGAGGCCCTTCCACTTGTCGGGCAGGGGGCGGAGCGACTTGGCGAGGAGGAACACCTCGGTCGCCTTGACCGACAGCTCGCCCCTGCGGGTGCGGACCACCGGCCCCTCGACGCCCACCCAGTCGCCCACGTCGAGGTCGGTCACGAGCTCGAACTGGTCGGTGCCGAGGGACCCGACGGTGAGCATGACCTGGAGCTCGTCGTCGCCCTGGCGCAGGGTCCAGAACGCCAGCTTGCCGAAGTCCCGCTTGAGCACGACCCGCCCCGCGACCCGGACCACGTCGGCGGACTCCTCCCCGGCGGCCAGCCCGTCCCAGCCCCGGGCCACCTCGGCCAGGGTGTGGCTGCGGGCGAACCCGACCGGGTAGGCGTCGACCCCGGCCGCCCGGAGCCGGGCCAGCTTGTCGCGCCGCGCCCGCTCCACCGCGGAGCGGTCCTGGTCGCCGTCCACCGCGGAGCGGTCCTGGTCGCTGTCCACCGCGGAGCGGTCCTGGTCGCCGTCTGCCGGCCGGGGCGTCGCGGGTGGCTCGGGCACGGCACTCCCTTCCGTCGGGCCCGTCGGGACATGAGCCGGTCGAATCCGATGCTACTGGAACGCGCCAGCCGAATTCGGAGCCGGAGCGCGCACGCGGGAGGCCGTATCAGGGCGAAGTACGTACGCACATCTTCGGGTTTGCACCATGGCAGCGCGGCATACCATAAGACCATGACGGTGCGGGCGGGACGGAGGACGGGCCACCTCCCCCAGGACTGAACCTCCCGAACGGTTCTTCGGCCGGTCACGGCCTCCCGCCCCACCGCCTCCAGCGGTCAGGTCTGCTCGTTCTGTCTCCGCTGTTGGCGATACCGCGGTCCTCTGTCGATGTGGGGGGAGCTCGCTCCCCCCACGGCCCCCCAAGAGCGCCTGTGCCATGGTGAGGGTGATCCCGAAGGGCGCCGGTGCCATGGTGAGGGTGATCCCGGAGGGCGTCGGTGCCATGCCGCGGGGGATCCCAAAGGGCGCCGGTGGCGTGGGTGGGCGGAGTCCTCAGCGGGGGCGCGCACCGACCAGGGCAGCCATCGAGGCGAGCAGGAGGAGGCCGCCGAGCACCTGCCCGGCCGTGCCGAGCCCGAGCGCTCCCCCGTAGAGGACGAAGAAGAGCGCGGCGAACACGCCCAGGCTGGCCAGCCCGCCCACGCGCGAGCGGCGGCGGGCGCGGCCGAAGTCGGTCCTGCCCCGGCGGCCGAGGAAGCCGTCGAGGGCGCTCCTGGGGTCGTCCTCGACGGCCAGGTAGAGCCAGACCTCGCCCGGTCCCTCGTCGACCAGGAGCAGCCAGCCCGGGCCGGGCGGCGGCCCGGAGGCCAGCTCGAGGACGCGGTCGGCCCGCTCGCCCATGGCGGGGACGCGCATGGCCCGGTCCCGGCCTGGTGTCGCCGCGACCACGACCCGGACGGGCAGCACGCCGCCCTCCCCCACCGCGACCCCGGCCGCCTCGGCCGCCCGGTCGAACACCGGGGCGTGCTCGGCGAGCCGGCGCCAGACCGCGACGCCCTCGCGGCGGACCAGCCCCTGCTGCCCGGTGGGCGGCCCGAGCACGACGGCCTCGATCCCGAACGTGCGGAACGCGCGCGGGGAGAGCGGCCGCCCTTCGACGCGGTCGAAACGCACCGGCCTAGCCATCGCCGCCGCCGGCCCGCTCCCCGCGGACGGCGGCTCCGGCCTCGGCGTTGCGGTCGAAGATGAGCCGCAGCCCGTGCAGGGTCAGCCAGGGATCGTGGTGCTGGATGGTCTCGCAGACGTCGAGCACCGCGCCGGCCAGCCCGCCGGTGGCCACCACCGTGGCCTGGCCGCCGAGCTCGGCCACGGTGCGCCGCACCAGCCCGTCGACCTGGCCGGCGAACCCGAACACGATGCCGGCCTGCAGGCTCTCGACCGTGTTCTTGCCCACCACCGACCGGGGCACGACCAGCTCGACGCGCCGGAGCTGCGCGGTGTGCTCGGCCAGGGCGTTCATCGACACCTGGATGCCGGGGGCGATGGCGTTGCCGAGCAGCTCGCCCCGGGCCGAGACCGCGTCGACCGTGGTGGCGGTGCCGAAGTCGACGACCACGGTGGGGCCGCCGTACAGGGCGAAGGCCGCCACCGCGTTCACGACCCGGTCGGCGCCGACCTCCCTGGGGTTGTCGGTCATGATCGACAACCCGGTGCGCACGCCCGGCTCGATCAGCAGCGGCTCGAACGGGCAGTAGCGCCGGACCATCTCGCGCAGGGACTGGGTCAGCCTGGGCACCACCGAGGAGATCGCCATCCCGGACAGCGACCCCGGGAACTCGAGCCCTTCGTGGGCCAGGAAGCCGCTCAGCATGAGCGCGTGCTCGTCGGCGGTGCGCTCGGCCACGGTGGCCGCGCGCCAGTGCTGGACCAGCTTCTCCCCGTCGAGCACCCCGATGGTGATCTCGGTGTTGCCGACGTCGATGGCTAGCAGCACGCTCGTCCCTCCAGTCCCGACGCTGCCGCGCAGGCCATGTTGGCCGCTTGCCCGACGGGCGGCAACCAGGTCGCGTCTGGCGGATCCACCCGATCATGGCACAGGTGCTCTTGGGGCCGGCAACCTTGGCCAGACCGCCTGGACTACATCACGAGGTTGTCGATCAGGCGGGTGGGGCCGACCCGGGCGGCGACCGCGAGCACCTGGCCGGCCGCGGTCCCCGCGGCCGGCTCGAACGTGTCCCGGTCGACCAGGGCGACGTACTGCACCTCGACCCCGGCCGCCTGGTCGAGCACCTCGCGCGCTGCCTTCTCGACCGCGGCGGGCTCCCGGACGCCGTCGCGCCAGGCGGACCGGCCGGCCAGGAGCGCCCGGTACAGCACCGGCGCGGTGCGGCGCTCCTCCGGCGACAGGTAGGCGTTGCGGGACGACATGGCCAGGCCGTCCGGCTCGCGCACGGTCGGGCAGGCGACGATCTGGTTGGGGAAGGCGAGGTCGGCCACCATGCGCCGGACCACCGCGAGCTGCTGGGCGTCCTTCTCCCCGAAGTAGGCCCGGGCCGGCCCGACCAGGTGCAGGAGCTTGGCGACCACGGTGGCCACCCCGTCGAAGTGGCTGGGGCGCAGGGCGCCCTCCAGCCGGTCGGCCAGGGCGCCCACGCACAGCCGGACCACGGGGCCCTGCGGCCACATCTCCCGCTCGTCCGGGGTGAACACCAGGTCGACGCCTGACGCCTCGCACGCGGCCAGGTCGGCGTCCAGGCTCCGCGGGTACCTGGCCAGGTCCTCGGCCGGGCCGAACTGCAGCGGGTTGACGAAGATCGAGCCGGCCACCACGTCGTTCTCCGCCCCGGCGATGGCGAAGTTGGCCCGGTGGCCGGCGTGCAGGGCGCCCATGGTGGGCTGGAAGCCGACGCTCGCGCCCGCCGCCCTGGCCGCCGCCGTGGCGGCGGCCAGCTCAGTGCTGGTCGCGACCACGCGCACGCCTGGCCACCCTCCGGAGCAGCTCCAGCCGCTCCCGCGACTCCTCGTTGTCGCCGTGGCCGTCGCCCTCGCCCCGCAGGGCGGCCTCGACCCTGTGGCGGGCCTGCGGGTCCAGGCGGCCGGCGGCGGCGGCCCGGTCGGCGACCAGCCGGGCAACGGCGACGTAGGCGTTGACGACCTTCTGCTTGCGGGCCAGCGACTCGGTGTGCATGGCCACCGTACGGCCGTCCCCGCGCACCCAGGGACCCGACATGCCGGCCTGCCCGGTGGCCAGGGCCGAATCCACGCTCGCGTGGATCAGGCCCGAGAGCAGCGCGGCCGGGTCGATGACCCCGCCCGCCCGGAGGATGTCGGCCGCGGTCGCGGCCAGCGCGGCCGTGCCGTTGGCGGCCAGCACGAGCGCGGCGTGGTAGCGGACGCGGCCCGACTCGGGCACGTCCATCGGGCGGCCGCCGAACGCCATCACCACCTCGCGCCCGACCGGGTCTCCGGTGACGCCCCAGACCGTGCCCGGCAGGCGGCCGACGGTCCCCTCCAGGTCGTCGTTGAAGATCTGGACCGGGTGGCAGGCGACGATGCGGGCCCCGGCGGCGGCCGCCGGGGCGAGCAGCGCCGGGCCGTCCACGCCGGCGGTGTGCATCACGAGCTGCCCCTCGGCGAACGCCCCCTCGGCGGCCAGCGAGGTGACCAGGGCGGGCAGTTCGTCGTCCTGCACCGCGAGGATCACCAGCCGCGCCCCGTCGGCCGCCTCGTTGGCCGAGGCCGCGGCCAGCCCCAGGTCCTTGGCCCGCTCGCGCCCGCGGTCCGAGCGGACCCCGACGGTGACGTCGACGCCGATCCGGCGGAGGAAGGTGCCGAGGGCGAGGCCCACGCGTCCGGCGCCGATCACGGCGGCCGGCGAGAGCTGCACAGGTGCTGCGTCTGGCACGGGTTCCCCGATCCGAGCTAGAAGGACTACGTAGTATATCCATGCAATGCAGGACGAGGGGTCCGGCGCCGCCCGACGATGTGGACGGTGTGGGCGCCCGAGCGGTACGGCTCCCGGTCGGCCACCCGGCGCTCGAGCTCCAGCAGCGCGGCAGCGCTGTCCGTCCGCACCTGGCCGGCCACGGCGCGGTCAGATTCCTCGTCCCGGACCTCGGCGAACACGCCCACGCCGAACAGCCCGGCCAGGTCGAACCCGGCCTTGTCGAGCCAGGGCCGCAGCTCGGCCGCGGTGTAGGCGCGCCGGGCGCCCGGCCCGGGCGACTCGCTCCTCGCCCCCCGGTAGGCGGCGCTCACCTCGGCCGCCTCCAGCGGGTCGTCGAGCAGGCGCAGGGCACCGGTGTAGTCGCCCCGCCGGCCCGCCCGCAGGGCCAGCCAGTCCCGGTTCGGGAACGCCAGCGAGAGCATCCCGCCCTCGCGGAGCACCGCGGCCAGGGCGCCCAGCAGCTCGGCCGGCTCGTCCACGCCGGCCAGGACGTCGTGGCAGAGCACGGCGTCGTGGCTGTCCGGGCCGAGCAGGCCGGCCACGTCGCCCGCGTCCCCCTGGACGGTGGCCAGCCGGGCGCTCGCCTCGCCGCCCTCCGCCGCCGCACGCTGCATGCAGGTCGCCAGCATCGCCGCGCTGGTGTCGACCACCGTCACCTGGTAGCCGAGGCTGGCCAGGGGCACCGCGAGCTGCCCGGTGCCGCCCCCGGCGTCGACCACCCGGGCCGGAGGCGGCGGGAGGGCCGCCCGCACCTGGCCCATCAGCAGCTCGAACCGCACCCGGCCGCGTCCGGTCATCTACGCCTCCAGCTCGCCGACGGGCACGACGCCGGAGATCGGCCCGAGGCGGGCCAGGGCGTCGAGCGCCGTCTCACCGTCGGGGAACCGGGCGAACGGGTCGGCGTCGACCAGGGGCACGAGCACGAAGGCGCGCTCCCGGGCCCGGGGGTGGGGCACCGTCAGCTCCGGCGAGTCCACCGGCGGCCCGTCGTACAGCAGCAGGTCGAGGTCGAGGGTGCGGGGCCCCCACCGCTCGGTCCGCACCCGCCCGAGCCCGGTCTCGGTGGCGAGCAGGAGGTCGAGCAGCCCCCTTGGGCTCCGGTCGGTCTCCAGCACCGCCACCGCGTTCAGGTACGGGCCCTGCTCGGGCCCGCCCACCGGCGCCGTCTCGAACACGCGGGAGACCGCCATCACGTGGGTGTGACGGTCGGCGTCCAGCACCCGCACCGCGGTGTCCAGCGTGGCCAGCCGGTCGCCCAGGTTCGAGCCGAGCCCGACGTGCGCCCGCGTCATCGGCGCTCCTCCCTCGCGCGTGACCCCCGGGTGGCGCCCGCCGGGGTCACGGGACCGCCTCCGGGGTGCGGGCGCGGACCACCTCGACGGCCACCTCGGCGTCGACCGGCAGCGGGGCGTGCGGCTTGGTGACCCGCACGCGCACCTCGTGGACGCGCTCGTCGGCCAGCACCAGCGCTGCCACGTCCTCGGCCACCGCCTCGATCAGCCGGCGGGGCCGGCCGGCCACCAGCTCGGCGACCCGGCCGGCGAGGTCGCCGTAGTGGACGGTCTGCCCGAGGTCGTCGGACCGCCCGGCGCCGGCCAGGTCGACGGCCAGCTCGAGGTCGATCACGAAGACCTGGCCGAGCTGGGTCTCGTGGGGCAGGCAGCCGTGACGGCCGAACACGCGCAGGCCCCGGAGCACGATCCGGTCGGCGGGAGGAGGTCGACCGGACGCTGAAGGGACCGGCGCTCCCCCACTGGCGCTTCCGGCCGGTGTCATGGCGGCAGCACCGGGGAGCCGTGGTGGTGGACCATGCGCCAGGTGCCGTCGACCCGCCGGAACACGTTGGTCGCCAGCACCTTGGCCCCCTCCATCTCCTGCTTGGCCTGGGAGCCGGAGAGGATGTTCTCGGCGCACGTCACCCAGGCCAGCTCGTGGTCGACCTGGACGTGCACGTCGGTGAGGAAGAACTGGATGTAGCCCGAGTTGGCGAAGATCGCCATCAGCGACCGGCTCACCTGGGGCCAGCCGACCATCACGTCCCAGCCGGGGTGGATGCAGCGGACGTGGTCGTCCTGCTGCCAGCAGCTGGCCATCCGGTCGATGTCGAGCGCCTCGAACGCCTCGTAGAACGCGTCGTTGGCGGCGATCACGGCGGCCTCGTCGGCGGGGGTCACCGGGCCCACTCCGGCGCGGTCCCGGCGGCGGCATCCGCCCCGGCCATGAGCGCCTCGGTCATCCGCACCGTGCGGACGATCTGGCGCACGTCGTGCACGCGCACGATGCGGGCGCCCCGCTCCACCGACCACACCACGGTGGCGGCCGTGCCCTCGACCCGCTCGTCCATGGGGGCGCCGCCGAGGGCCCGGCCGATGAACCCCTTGCGGCTGGTGCCCACGAGCACCGGGTGCCCGAGCCGGGTGAGGCGCGGCAGCCCGGCGAGCAGCGCGTAGTTGTGCTCGTCGCGCTTGCCGAAGCCGATGCCGGGGTCCAGCACGATCGCGTCCCGGGCCACGCCGGCCGCCTCGGCGGCCGCGCACCGCTCGGCCAGGAACGCCTCGACCTCGGCGACCACGTCGACGTAGGAGGGGTCGTCCTGCATGGTGGCGGGCGTCCCCTGCATGTGCATGAGCACGACCGGCGCGCCCGCCCCGGCGGCGAGCGGGAGCAGCTCGGGGTCGTCGCGCCCGGCGCTCACGTCGTTGACCAGGCTGGCCCCGCGCTCCAGGGCGGCACGGGCCACCGCGGCCTTGCGGGTGTCGACCGAGATCGGCACGTCGGTGAGGGCGGCCAGGCGCTCGACCACGGGCAGCACCCGGGCCAGCTCGACCGGCAGGTCGACATAGGCGGCGCCCGGGTGGGTCGACTCGCCGCCGACGTCGAGCAGGTCGGCCCCTTCGGCGGCCAGCGCGAGGGCGTGGGCCACGGCCGCGTCCGTGCCGGCGTGGGCGCCCCCCTCCGAGAACGAGTCCGGGGTCACGTTCACCACGCCCATGACCAGGCAGCGGGTGGAGGTGGGCAGCACCCGGTCGCCCGCGCGCAGGTCGTGCGGGGCCTCGTGCGCGATCGGCAAGGACGAACCTCCCGGGGATTGGCGGCCCGGCCATGATATCCGGGGGCGGGGCTCTGGACCGGGGGGCGGGCACCCCCCCTGAGGGTCAGGCCAGCCGGGTCAGGCCAGCCGGGTCAGGCCAGCCGGATCAGGCCAGCCGGGTCACGCCGATCAGGTTCATGGCCTCCATCCGGGTCGAGAGGCTGTTCCGGAAGACCCCCCTGACCGCCGAGGTGACGGTGACCGCCCCCGGCTTGCGCACCCCCCGCATGCTCATGCACAGGTGCTCGGCCTCGATCACCACCAGCGCCCCCCGCGGCTTGAGGTGGCTGCAGAGCTGGTCGGCGATCTGCCCGGTGAGCCGCTCCTGCACCTGCGGCCTTCTGGCCAGCCCGTCCACCAGGCGGGCAAGCTTGGACAGCCCGGTGATCTGTCCCTCGGTGTTCGGAATATATGCAACATGCGCTTTTCCGATAAATGGGACCAAATGATGCTCACAGAAGCTGTACATCGGGATGTCCCGGACCATGACCATCTCGTCGTGGTCTTCCTCGAAGACGACCTTGAGGGCGTCGGCCGGGTGGCTGCGCAGGCCGACCGTCATCTCCTCCCACATGCGGGCGACCCGGGCCGGCGTCTCCCGCAGGCCGTCGCGGCCCAGGTCCTCACCGATGCCCTCGAGGATGAGGCGGACGCCCCGCTCGACCTTGTCGAAGTCGAAGCGGCCCCGGGTGTCGGCCAGGTCGGCCGTCTCCTCGGTGAGCGAGCCGATCTCGCCGTGGCCATCGGTGTCGGTCATGCCAGCCATCCCCTCGCCAACGAAAGCACGGGCCCGGGGATCCCGGGCCCGTGCTCACGCTACGCCTTTCTGCAGCTCCGCTAGTCGGCCGCCGAAGCGTCCTGGGCACGGGCGATGCCGGCCTCGTCGCGGGGGCGGCCGCCGTTGGAGCCGACGTGGCCGGGAGGCGGCGCCATGATCCCGCGGGGCGGCCGCTTGACGACCGGGGCGAGGATCGTGGCCAGCTCCGCCTTGCCGATGGTCTCCTTCTCCATCAGCGCCTCGACCATGGCGTCGGCCACGTCGCGGTAGGTGGTCAGGACCTGCTCGGCCTCCAGGTGTGCCTCGTCGATCAGCCGGCGGATCTCCTTGTCGATCTCGAAGGCGACCTGCTCGGAGTAGTCCTGCTGGTGGCCGAAGTCGCGGCCCAGGAAGACGTTCTCCTGCTTGGTGCCGAGCACGAGCGAGCCGAGCCGGTCGCTCATGCCGTACTCGCAGACCATCTTGCGGGCGACCTGGGTGGCCCGCTCGATGTCGTTGGAGGCGCCGGTGGTCGGGTCGAGGAACCACAGCTCCTCGGCGACCCGGCCGCCGAGCAGCATGGCCAGCTCGTCGATCATCTCGCTCCGGGTGACCAGGAACTTGTCCTCGACCGGGAGCGCGAGGGTCCAGCCCAGGGCCCGGCCCCGGGAGATCACCGAGACCTTGTGGATGGGGTCGGCGTTGGGCAGCGCGTGACCCACGATGGCATGGCCCGACTCGTGGTAGGCGATCATGCGCTTCTCCTTCTCGGAGATCACGCGGGTCTTGCGCTCGGGCCCGGCGATGACCCGGTCGATGGCCTCCTCGAGCTCCTCGCCGTCGATCTCCTTGCGGCCGTGCCTGGCCGACAGCAGCGCCGCCTCGTTGACGACGTTGGCCAGGTCGGCGCCGGTGAAGCCGGGGGTGCGGCGGGCCAGCACCTCGAGGTCGATGTCGGGGGCGATCGGCTTGCCCCGGGCGTGGACCTTGAGGATGTCGAGCCGGCCCTTGAGGTCCGGGCGGTCGACGGTGATCTGGCGGTCGAAGCGGCCGGGGCGGAGCAGCGCCGGGTCGAGGATGTCGGGCCGGTTGGTGGCCGCGATCAGGATCACGCCCGACTTCACGTCGAAGCCGTCCATCTCGACCAGGAGCTGGTTCAGGGTCTGCTCGCGCTCGTCGTGGCCGCCGCCGAGGCCGGCGCCGCGCTGGCGGCCGACCGCGTCGATCTCGTCCACGAACACGATCGCGGGCGCGTTGGCCTTGGCCTGCTCGAACAGGTCGCGGACACGGCTGGCGCCGACGCCGACGAACATCTCGACGAAGTCCGAGCCCGAGATGGAGAAGAACGGCACCCCGGCCTCGCCGGCCACGGCCCGGGCGAGCAGGGTCTTGCCCGTTCCGGGCGGGCCGAACAGCAGCACGCCCTTGGGGATCTTGGCGCCCATGGCCTGGAACTTGGCCGGGCTCTCGAGGAACTCCTTGATCTCCTGCAGCTCCTCGACGGCCTCGTCCACCCCGGCCACGTCCTGGAAGGTGATCTTGGGCTGGTCCTTGGTCACCAGGCGCGCCTTGGACTTGCCGAAGCTCATGACCCGGTTGCCGCCACCTTGCATCTGCTGCATGAGGAAGAAGAACAGCAGCAGGATGAGGGCGAAGGGCAGGAGCTGGAGCAGGAGCTGGATGAACAGGGACTGGCCCCTGGGGTCGACCTTGGTGGGCACGTTCTGCTTGTCGAGCAGGGCGAACAGGTCCTTGCCCTGCAGCTCGGTGTAGGAGGACTCGAACTTCTTGCCGTCCTTGAAGGTGCCCTTGATCTTCTGGTCCTGGTCCCTGAGGACGGCGTCCTGGACCTGGCCCGCCTCGATCCTCGACACGACGTCAGAGAGCTTGACCTGCTGCACCGGCGGGGCGGCGGTGAAGTACCTGAAGAACAGGAACACGAGCACGAGGATCAACAGCAGGTACGCCATCGGTCCTCGGAACAGCCGGTTCAGATTGGGCATCGTTGTGCGTGGGGGTTGGAGGTCCTAGACCGTGAGCCGCCGCGGACGCCGGCACACCGAACCCTCGTCCGAACCCCTGCCTCCTTCCGAGCTACGTCGCGGAGAGGTGCGCCGAATCGCAGGCTCCCCAGGCCATAGTGGCACGACCTTCGACATTAGGGAGCCCGGCGATCGCACCGCACCCCGGACAAGGCGCAGCGGTGAACTGTACGGACTTGCCATCGTAGCATCGGCATCTCGGCCCGGCAACGACCAGCCGCGCGCGTTTGCGCTGGTCAGCGCGGGGATCCTCGGGGAGCGGGCGGGTCAGCGGCCTCGGTACACCTCCGGCTTGAGGGTGGCCACGAACGGGAGGTTGCGGTACCGCTCGGCGTAGTCGAGCCCGTAGCCCACCACGAACACCGAGGGGATGTCGAACCCCACGTACTTGACCTCGATGTCGGCCTTCAGCTGCTCGGGCTTGTAGAGCATCGCGCACACCTCGAGGGTGGCCGGCCGGCGGCTCCGCAGGTTCTTCAGGAGGTAGTTCAGGGTCAGGCCGGAGTCGATGATGTCCTCGACGATGAGCACGTCGCGGCCCTGGATCTCGCGGTCGAGGTCCTTGAGGATGCGGACCACCCCGGAGGTCTGGGTCGCCGAGCCGTAGGACGAGACCGCCATGAAGTCGAACTCGTGCGGGACCGTCAGGCAGCGGGCCAGGTCGGCCATGAGGATGAACGCGCCCTTGAGGACCCCGACCAGCAGCACGTCGCGGCCGTGGTAGTCCTTGGAGATCTGCGCCGCCAGGTCCCGGACCTTCCCCTGGACCTGCTCCTCGGTGAGCAGCACCGACTCGATGTCGTCTTCGAACACCCGCCAGCTCCTCGGACGAAGGGCCCTGGCCGGGCCCGATGCTTGACCCGGCGGCGCGGCATGGGAGCGCTCGCCGGTCGGGGAAGGCAAGCCTACCGGTCGCGTCAACCGCCCGGAACGGGGGGATCCGCCAGGTCCCGCTCCGCACCCGCGCCGGGCGCGGGGAGCAGCACCGCGTCGCCCTCGCGCACGGCCCGACCGCCGCCGGCCCAGGCCGCCTCGCGCCCGGGAGGGGCGCCGCGAGCCAGGGCGAGCACGGCGTCGGTCGCGGCCGCGTCGGGGAGCGGCTGGCCGGCCCGCCCGGCGGCGGCCCGCACGACCCGGCGACCCAGGCCGAGCGGCAGCGCCGCGAGCGGCCCGCACGGCAGCCGCACCCCGGCCGGCTCGTCCGGGGGCTCCCAGGGCGCCACGTCGCGCCGCACCCCGGCCGGCTCGTCCGGGGGCCTCCCGGGCGGGCCGGGGCCGGTGAGGGCGGCGAGGGCGGCGGTCGCGGCCGTCTCGGCCCAGTCGCGGTCGTCCCTGGCCAGCTCGGCGGTGCGGGCGAGGGCGGCCGTGGCACCGGGGCGGAGCTCCTCGAGCAGGGGGAGGACCCGGCCGCGGACCGCGTTGCGGAGGAACCGGGGGTCGTCGTTGCTGGGGTCGACCCGCCAGGCGAGCCGGAGCGCGGCGCAGCAGGCATGCGTCTCGGCCCTGGCCACCGAGAGCAGCGGGCGGAGCACCCGGCCGGTGCGGACGGCCATGCCGGCCAGCCCGTCCGGACCGGTGCCGCGCACGAGCTGGAGCAGGACCGTCTCGGCCTGGTCGTCCCTGGTGTGGCCGGTGGCCAGCCAGGCGCAGCCCGCCTCGTCGGCGGCGGCGTGCAGGGCCGCGTAGCGGGCGGCACGGGCCGCGCCCTCGGGCCCGGCCGCCCGGTGCCTGGCCAGCTCGGCCGGGGCCACGGCGACCACCCGGACCGGCAGGCCCAGCTCGGCGGCGTGGCCCGCCACGAAGGCCGCGTCAGCGGCCGAGCCGGCCCGGAGCCCGTGGTCGACGGTCACCACGCGCAGGCGCCAGCCGCGCGGCCCGGCCAGGGTGCGCAGCGCGTGCAGCAGCGCGAGGGAGTCGGCGCCGCCGGAGACCGCCACCGCGACCGCGTCGCCCGGGGCGGGCACCCCGGCCGCGGCCAGGGCCCGGGCCGCCCTGTCGGCGACCAGCCGGAGGGCGGCCGGCGCCCGCGCCATCGCTCCCCCGGTTCTAGCCCCGGCGGGCCAGGTAGCGGTCCGGGTTGCGGACCTCGTCCTTGGTCGGGAGCGCCTCGGGCGCGGCGAAAACCAGGTTGACCGCTGCCATGCCGCCCCGGTCGTAGAGGGTGCGGATGAAGCGCTCGCCGTTGGAGTACTGGTCGAGCTTCTGCCGGAAGCCGAGCACCTGCTGGAAGAAGCGGTCGGCCGGGCTGGCGCTGTTGCGGCGGTCGCGCAGGGCCTGGTGCATCTCGTCGTGGCCGGGCACGAGCCTGGCCCCGAGCTGGCCCATCACCCACTCGCCGTGGCCCTCCAGCACGCTCATGGTCGCCTGCATGCGGTCCACGATCTCCCGCTGCTCGGAGGTGAGCAGGAAGTCGAGCAGCTCGATCCGGTCGCCGGCCACGGCCCGGCGGGCCACCGACTGGGCCCGCCGGCCGATGCGTCGCAGCGCCTCGTCGTCGACCTCGACCGAGCCCAGGTACTCGTCGAGCAGGCCCTGGATGTGGCCGGGGAGCCAGGGCACGCCGCGGAACTGGCGCCGGTGGGCGGTCTCGTGCAGGGCGATCCAGAGCCGGAAGTGGGCCGGCCGGAACCCGTGCCGCCGCTCCGTGACCGCGATGTTGGGGACCACGTACCAGACCGTGCCCTCCCCGTCGGTCTCCGGGCCGGGGACCGGCAGGTCGTACTGGCCGAGCACGCGCTGCCCCACGTAGCCGAGCAGGGTGCCGGCCTGGGCGCCGGTCAGCGCCCTGGTGCCCGAGCGCATCGCCGACGGCACCGGCCCCTGGTCCTGCCAGGCCTTGCGGGCCGCGACCTTCTCGGCCACCGGGCGGAGCACCCGGCGCAGGGTGGCCAGGTTGGCCTCGACCCACTGGCCGCGGTCGAGCGGCACGGCGACCGGCGGGGGCAGCTCGCCCCCGAGGCCGGTGAACTCGGCCACGGCCTGGTCGGCGGTTGTCGAGACGTCGGTGAACTGGCGGGCCCAGGCCTCGGGGACGAGCAGGGGCTCGCCGCCGGCCACCCGCCGGCCCACGCGGGCGGCCAGGTTCCAGTCGACGATGTCGGGGACGTCGGTCGGGGTCGCGGTCGAGACCACTGGTGCTCCAGAGGGACGGCGGGACGGCGTGCAGCGTCCAGGCTACCCCTCGAAGCCCCCGTCCGTGCCGCCGTACCCGGCCAGCCCGCCATGGCTGCTGGCTATGGCTGCTGGCGTGACTGGTGGTTGAAGACTCGAAGCCCCATCCGTGCCGTACAGCCCGCTGTCAGCGGTTCTCGCGCCGGAAGCCAGGGGCGAAGCGGACGTAGCTTGCGAAGGCGAACAGGGCTAGGAGCACGCCGCCGGCGACCAGGCCGTACCCGGCGTAGTAGATCACCGGCTTGCCCGGCGGGGCCACGCCGCCGGTGGACGGGGTGGCGACCACGTTGCTGCCGCCCCCGCCGTTCTGGGGCGCCGTGGTGGCGGTCCCGCTGCCCTTGCCGACCGTGATGACGCCCTTCATGCCGAGCGACACGTGGACCGCGCAGAAGTAGGGGAAGGTGCCCGCCTTGGGGAACTTGATCGTGCAGGTGTCGCCCACCTTGCTCATCTTCGCCTGGGTGCAGGCAGAGGCGTCGAACTTGCCGTCGCCCTGCAGGTTGGAGCCGTCGCCCGACTCGACCGGGTGGGGCGGGGCGCCGGTGACCTTGAAGGCGACCGACTGGCCGGGCTGGATCTGGACGTTGGCCGGCTCCCACTTCTGGGCGACGGTCCCCGCGACCTCCTTGGCGCTCTGCGCCTGGGCGGCGACCGGGCCGGCGGCGAGGGCGAGCAGGACGGTGCCGACGGCGGCCAAGACGGAGGCGAGCAGGACGAGGCGGGGGAGGCGGCGAAGAACGATCGACATGGGCCTGCTTGCGCTCCTGTTCACGTGGGCCGGGTCGCGGGTACAGCCGCGCGATCCTAGCACCACGGGCCGCCTTGGTGGCAACGGTCTGACCCTATCGGGCCAGCTCAGAAGGGCTATCAAGGCGACCGGCGGCAGCTCCGATGACTGGGGCGACCGCTACCACCGTACCCGCGCGAGGACGGGCGGGACACGAGGCCGCCGAACCCGGCGCCGAGCGGCCAGCTTGGAGGTGTCGCAGGTGCAGCCCACCAGGGCGCCCGGGGCCGAAGCCGTGCCTCCGCCGGTCCCGGCCGCTTCGCCTGAAGCGCGCGAGGCCACCTTGCCTGCAGCGCGCGAGGCCACGCCGCCTGCAGCGCGCGAGGCCCGCCCGGCCAGGAACTGGGTGATCAGCGACCGGTCCGCGGTCGGCCCGCCGCGGCGGTGACCGGCCTGCCGCCCAGGCCGCGGCGGTTCATCGCCATGGTGGCGGCGGCCGGCGCCGTCGCCACCGCGGCGGTCGTCTCGACCGCCCCGGGCCACTGGGACCGTGCCGTCGCCGGCCAGCTCGCCGTCCTGCTCGCCCTCACGGCCGCGTCGGAGCTGGGCGGCCTGCACCTCCGCCACAGAGGCGAGGTCGAGATGCTCACCCTCTACGAGGGCATGGTGGTGGCCAACATCGCCCTGCTGCCCGCCGGGCAGGCGATGGCCGTCTCCCTCGCCGGCTTCCTCGTGGCCCAGGTCGTGCAGGCCCGGCCCCCGGTCAAGGTCGCGTTCAACCTGGGCATGTACGCCACCGCGCTGGGCCCGGCGATCCTCGTCTACCACGCCGCGGCCGACCCGGACCGCGTGCTCGCGGCCCGCAGCCTGGGCGCGATGGCCGCTGCCGTGGCCGTGTTCGCGCTCCTCAACCTCCTGGTCATCAGCCAGCTCCTCGCGACCGTCGAGGGCCGGCCGGTCGGGGACGTGGTGCGCGAGTCGTCGAAGACCTCGACCCTGGTCTTCCTGGGCAACTCCTCGGTGGGCCTGATCGCGGTCGCGCTCTGGCTCCACGCGCCCGTCATGCTGCCCTCGGTGCTGCTGCCGGTGGCAACGCTCCACCTCGCCTACCGGTCGGCCGCCCGCGAGACCGAGGAGCGCGCCCGCTTCCAGCACCTCTACGAGGTGGGCCAGGCGCTGTCGTCCTCCCTGGTCCTCGACGACGTGCTGCCCGACGTGCTGCCGCGGGTGGCCGAGCTGTTCCGGGCCGGGGAGGCGCGCCTGCTGTTCGCCCAGGGGGCTGGCCGGCCGTTCGGCGCCATCTACGGGGCGGGCGGGTTCTGCTTCGGGCCGGCAAGCGACGACGACCTCGCCGCGCTCCGGCTGCTCGGGGACGCCACCACCCCGGTCATCGGGAGCGGCGGCCGGGCCCCGGCCGGCTGGCGCGAGGTGCTCGCCGCGCCGCTCGTCGCCCAGGGCAGGCACCACGGCGTGATCCTGCTCGGCAACCTGGGCGGGCCCAGGCGGCGGCCGGACGGGGTGGCGGCCCGCTTCTCAGGCCGCGACCTGCAGCTGTTGTCCCCGCTGGCGTCGGGGCTGGCGGTCACGCTCAGCAACGCGACCCAGGTGGCCCAGCTCAAGGAGGAGAAGTCCAAGCTCGAGCAGATCCTCGGGCTCTCCTCCGACGGGATCCTGCTGCTCGACGGAAAAGGCCGGGTCCGGATGTGGAACGAGGCCATGGAGCGGATCACCGGGGTGCCCGGGGACGAGGCGGTCGGGCTGGCCTACAACGAGTGGCTGGCCGGCCCCGACCCGAGCGGCACCCTGGTCACCCTCGAGGACCTCCTGACCGGCACCGGGCCGGCCAGCCCGCGGGCCTCGGCCGAGGTGCGCGTCCAGACCAGGGAGGGCCTGGAGCGGTGGCTGCGCTGCAACCACTCCCTGCTGTTCGAGGGCGGCGCCTGGACCACCGACGTGGTGATCGTCCACGACGTCACCGCGATCCGGCAGACCGAGCGGCTCAAGGCGGACTTCGTGGCCACGGTCTCCCACGAGCTGCGCACCCCGATCACGCCGATCAAGGGCTACGTCGAGCTGCTGCGGTCCAAGGGGCCCAGGCTGACCGAGGAGAAGCGGCAGGAGATCCTGCGGGTGATCGCCGAGCGGGCCGAGCACATGGCGCGGCTCATCGAGGACCTGCTGCTGGCGTCGCGCATCTCGTCGGGCCGGCCCGGCTCGGCAACCCCCGGCCTGCACCTCGAGCGCACCGACCTGGCCGGCGCGGCCAGGAAGGCGGCCGCCGACTGGCTCCGCGACCCCGCCTCCCGCCTCACCGTCGAGCTGCCCGGCGAGCCGGTGGTGGTCGAGGCCGACCCGATGCGGCTCTCCCAGGTCCTCGCCAACCTGCTGTCCAACGCCCACAAGTACTCCCCGGCGGACCGGCCCATCGTGCTCGCGCTGGCGCGGGAGGGCGGCTGGGCGCGGGCGTCCGTGGCCGACCGGGGCCGGGGCATCCCCCGCGACGAGCTCGAGCGGGTCTTCGACAAGTTCCACCGGGTCGAGGACCCGATGACGATGACCACCGGCGGCACCGGCCTCGGGCTCTACATCGCCCGCGAGCTGGCCCGGGCGATGGGCGGGGAGATCGAGGCGGCCAGCGTGCTCCACCACGGCTCGACCTTCACCCTGCGGCTGCCGCTGGCCGAGGCGACCCGGCCCGAGCGGCCAGCGCACGACCTTGACGCAACGACTAAGATGCAGCGGTTGCGGACAGGTTGAGGGAGTCCCGTCCCGGACCGCGGAGGCACCCGCTGAGCTGGCAAGACCGCCCTTCCCGGGCCTGGCCCGTGGGCGAACGAGGGGTGACCGCGGTCTCCTACGCCTTGATGGTTGCGATCGCCGTGCTGCTGCTCTCGGCCGCGCTCATCGTCCTCCAGGGCGGCATCAGGGAGGCCCTGCGGGGCGGCGGCACCTGCGTGGAGCATCCGACCGCCGCCGGCTGCCTGCCCGGCGGCGGCGGCAGCCCGGGCCCGCCCGGCCCGCCAGGCAGATCGCCCCCCGCCTCGAGCAGCAGCAGCAGCAGCAGCAGCAGCAGCAGCAGCAGCACCACCACCACCACCACCACCACCAGCACCACCCTGCCCCCTTGATGGACGGCCAGCCGCGCCCGGTCATCGGCGTCACGGCCGGCGTCGAACTCGCCCGCTGGCGGGGCTGGGAGGCCACCGCCGCGCTGGTGCCGCTCACGTACGTGGAGGCGGTGGAGCGGGCCGGCGGCCGGGCCGTGCTCCTGCCCCCGTCCGAGGCGGGCGTGGAGGAGACCGTGGCCTCGCTGGACGGGCTGCTGTGCACCGGCGGGCCCGACCTCGACCCGGCCCTGTACGGCGCGCAGGCCCATCCGGAGACCGGCGGGGTCCGGCCCGAGCGGGACCGCGGCGAGCTGGCCCTGCTCCGCTCGGCACTCGCGTCGGGCGTGCCCTTCCTCGGGATCTGCCGGGGCATGGAGCTGCTCGACGTCGCCCGCGGCGGCAGCCTCCACCAGCACCTCCCCGAGGTGGTCGGCCACGACGGGCACCGGGGCGGCACGGCCGCCTACAGCCGCCACCGGGTGACGCTCGCCCGCGGGAGCCGGACGGGGGAGATCCTCGGCTCCTCGGTGACGGTGCCGTCCTACCACCACCAAGGGGTCGCCACCGTGGGGGCCGGCCTGCGGGCGGTCGGGTGGGCCGACGACGGGAGCGTGGAGGCGGTCGAGGCCGAAGGGCCGCGGTTCGCCCTCGGCGTCCTGTGGCATCCCGAGCAGGGCGACGACCCGCGCCTGTTCGACGCCCTGGTCGCCGCCGCCGTCCCAGGCCGCCAGGCCCGCCTCGCACGCCCTACTGGGGCGTGACGTAGGCCGAGGTGAGCCCGCCGTCGACCAGGAACGTGCTCGCGGTGATGTAGGAGGCGTCGTCGGAGGCGAGGAAGGCCGCGGCGGCGGCGATCTCGCCGGCCTCCGCGAAGCGGCCCATCGGCAGGTGCACCAGCCGCCTGGCCGCCTTCTCGGGGTCCTTGGCGAACAGCTCCTGCAGCAGCGGGGTGTTCACCGGCCCGGGGCAGAGGGCGTTCACGCGCACCCCCTGGCGGGCGAACTCGACGCCCAGCTCCCGCGTGAGGGCGAGCACGCCCCCCTTGGACGCGGTGTAGGAGACCTGGGAGGTGGCGGCGCCCATGACGGCCACGAACGAGGCGGTGTTGATCACCGAGCCCCCGCCCCGCCGCAGCAGGTGGGGGATGCCGTGCTTGCAGCAGAGGAAGACCGCCTTGAGGTTCACGTCCTGCACCCGCTGCCAGGCCTCCAGCGTGGTGTCGAGGATGGAGGCGTCGTCGGCCGGGGAGATCCCGGCGTTGTTGAACAGGACGTCGATGCCGCCGAAGCGCCCGGCGGTCTCGGCGTAGACCCGCTCGACGTCCTCCTGGCTGGTCACGTCGGCGTGGACGTAGAGCCCGTCGACCTCGCCGGCCACCTGCTTGCCGGCGTCGTCGGCCAGGTCGACGACGCACACCCTGGCGCCCTCGGCCGCGAAGCGGAGCGCGCTCTCGCGGCCGATGCCGCTGGCCGCGCCGGTGATGACCGCAACCTTGCCGTGCAGCCGTCCGATCCCTACCACCCCTTCCAGGTCCAGGTCCAGGTGCGGGGGCCAGGGCCCCCCGCATCCCCCCTGTTCGGCGCCCCGCATCCCCCTGTTCGGTGAGGGCTGCGCCCTGGGTCACTGCATTCGTGAACGAGCTGGCCCGCGTAGCGGGGGAGCAGGCGGGCCCGGTCGGACGGCGCCACCCGGCGCCACCGCGAGGGGTGCGCCTGCCGGGGTCACAGGCGCTCGAAGCCCCGGTAGCGCTCCCAGTCGGTGACCGCGGTGTCGAACGCGTCCAGCTCGACCCGGGCCATGTTGCAGTAGTGGTCGACCACCTCGGGGCCGAACGCCTGCCTGGCCACCTCGCTCTGGGCGAACAGCTCGCGCGCCTCGCGCAGGGTCGCGGGCACGGTCGGCTTGTCCGACTCGTAGGCGTTGCCGACGAACTCGTCCTCGAGCGACATGCCCTTGTCGATGCCGTGGAGGCCGGCGGCGACGATGGCGCTGATGGCGAGGTAGGGGTTGACGTCGCCGCCGGGCACGCGGTTCTCGAGCCGCAGCGAGGGGCCGTGGCCGACCAGCCGCAGCGCGCAGGTGCGGTTGTCGCGGCCCCAGGCCACCGCGGTCGGCGCGAAGCTGCCCTTGGCGAACCGCTTGTAGGAGTTGACGTTGGGGGCCAGGAACAGGGTCAGCTCGCGCAGGCAGGCGAGCTGGCCGGCCAGGAACTGCTCGCCCAGCTCGGACATGCCATGACCGTGACCGACCGGGGCACCCGTCCCGGGTTCCCCGGACCCCTCCGGGCCGGCCATGACCGGCTCGTCCCGCTGTGTGCGGACGCTGAGGTGGATGTGGCAGGAGTTGCCCTCGCGCTCGTCGTACTTGGACATGAACGTGAGGCTGCACCCGTCCTGGGCGGCGATCTCCTTGGCCCCGTTCTTGTAGATGACGTGCCCGTCGGCGGTGGCCAGCGCCTCGGCGTAGCGGAAGGCGATCTCGTGCTGGCCGTAGTTGCACTCCCCCTTGGCCGACTCGACCGTGAGGCCGGCGCCCGCCATCGAGTTGCGGATGCGGCGCAGCAGCGGCTCGATGCGGGCCGTGCCGAGCATGGAGTAGTCGACGTTGTAGGCGTTGGCCGGCTCGAGGCCGCGGTAGCCCTTGCGCCAGGCGTCCTCGTAGCTGTCGCGGAACACGATGAACTCGAGCTCGGTGCCGACCAGGGCCTGCAAGCCCCGCTCGGTCAGCTCGGCGAGCTGGCGGCGCAGGATCTGGCGGGGGGAGGCGACCACCGGGCTGCCGTCCTCCCACTCGAGGTCGCACATGACCAGCGCGGTCCCCTCGTGCCAGGGGATGCGGCGCAGGGTGGTGAGGTCTGGCCGGAACACGAAGTCGCCGTACCCTTTGTCCCAGGAGCTCATCTCGTAGCCGGACACCGTGTTCATGTCCACGTCGACCGCGAGCAGGTAGTTGCAGCCCTCGGCGTGGTGCTCGACCACCTCGTCCAGGAAGTGGGTGGCGGCCAGGCGCTTGCCCTGCAGCCGGCCCTGCATGTCGGCGATGGCGAGCAGGACGGTGTCGACCCGGCCGGCGTCGACCTCGGCCCGCAGCTCCTCGAGGGTCAGGCGCCCCTGCGCCCGGGTCCCGTCACCCACGGTCTCCTCCCGTTCCAGGTCGCGCCAGATAGAAACGGATCTTGTTGGCTGGCCAGCCGAGCTGTCAACGGTCGGTGGCCGGTTCGGGAGTTGCGCGAACCACCCGCCCGGGCACGCCTGGCGGCCCCGCGTGCCCGCCGGGCGGGCTGGCAGCGGTCCGCCCGCCCGGGGAGGTGGCGGTCCGCCCGCCCGGGGAGGTGGCGGTCCGCCCGCCCGGGGAGGTGGCGGTCCGCCCGGCGGGCGGAGCAACCGTTGAGGACCGCGCCGAGCGGGAATGATCCCGGGCGGCCGGCGGACAAGGGGGCAGACGATGACCACCGAACAGCGGCGGGGCTGGGAGATCCACCTGCCCCCGGGCGTCGACCCGGAGGGCCTCGACCTGCTCGCCGAGGCAAGCCTGCCGGCCGCGTGGCGGCGTCGGGCAGAGGCGACGCCCGGCCGGCCCTCGCTCTGGGACGCGGGCCAGGGCTGGACGACCCGGGCCGGGCTGGAGGAGGCCAGCCGGCTGGTTGCCGGGCGGCTGCACCGGGCCGGGCTGCGGCCCGGCGACCGGGTGCTGTGCAGCGCGCGGACCTCGCTCGCGTTAGTCGAGGCCTACGTCGGGCTGCTACGCCTCGGCGCCGTCGCCGTCCCGGTCAACACCGCCTACACCGAGCGCGAGATCGCCCACATCGTCGGCGACGCCGAGCCCCGCGCGGCCGTCATGGACGACGGCGAGCGGGCCGCCTGGGCCCGCCAGGCCGCCGGCGGCGACCTGCTCACCCTCACCCCGGGGGTCGACCTGCCAGCCGGGGACGCCCCCGCCCTGGACGAGGCCGGTCCGGACGACCCGGCGCTGGTCTGCTACACCTCGGGCACCACCGGCGCCCCCAAGGGGGCCGTGCTCAGCCACGCCAACCTGCTGGCCAGCGCCGAGGCGCTCCGCCTGGCCTGGCGCTGGACCGAGCAGGACCGGCTGCTGCTCGCGCTCCCGCTGTTCCACGTCCACGGGCTCTGCGTCGGGCTCCACGGGACCCTGCTCGCCGGCGCGTCCGCGGCGCTGCTTCCCCGCTTCACGCCCGAGGGGGTGCTCGACGCCGCGCGGGAGCACGCGGCCACCCTGTTCTTCGGCGTGCCCACGATGTACGCGCGGCTGGCCGCCTCGCCCCGGGCCGGCGAGCTGGCCCGGCTGCGGCTCTGCGTCTCCGGCTCGGCGCCCCTGCCGCCGACGGTGTTCGAGCGGCTGGCCGAGCACGGCGGCCAGCGCATCCTCGAGCGGTACGGGATGACCGAGACGCTCATGAACGTCTCCAACCCCTACGAGGGCGAGCGGCGGCCGGGCACCGTGGGGCTGCCCCTGCCAGGCGTGGAGCTGCGGCTGGACGGCGGCCACGAGGGCGAGGTGCTGCTGCGGGGGCCGAACGTGTTCGCCGGCTACTGGCGCAACCCCGACGCCACCGCGGAGGCGATCGACGCGGGCGGCTGGTTCCACACCGGCGACCTTGGCAGCTACGACGAGCGCGGGTACCTGCGCATCGAGGGGCGCACCAAGGAGCTGATCATCACCGGCGGCTACAACGTCTACCCGCGCGAGGTCGAGGAGCTGCTCCTCGAGCACCCGGCGGTCGCCGAGGTGGCGGTCGTGGGCACGCCGTCGGAGGAGTGGGGCGAGGTGGTCGCCGCCTACGTGGTGGCCGGTGGCGAGCCGCCCGCGCCCGACGACCTGCTCGCCTTCACCGCAGGCCGCCTGGCCTCGTACAAGCGTCCGCGGAGCATCCACTACGTCGACGAGCTGCCCCGCAACGCCCTGGGCAAGGTGCTCAAGCACGAGCTGGGACGTTGAGGACCACCGCGCCGGCCACGCTTGCCGGTTCCACCCAGCCCGAATGGGTGCGGCCCCCACCCCGGATGAGGCGGACGCCCCTGGTGGACGGCCCCCGCGATGGGGCACCGTAACCTCATCGGGAGCCGATCGCGAGGAGGTGGCCGCGGTGGACCCGGCCGGGGCGCGCGGCGCCGAGCAGGCCGAGGTGGAGCCGACCCCAAGGGAGGTGGCCGAGGTGGCCGAGGTGGACGAGGTGGACGAGCTCGGCCGGCGGGTGGACCGGTGGGTCGAGCGCGGCATCATCCGGCGAGACCAGGCCGACGCGATCCTCGCCCTGGAGGCGGGCGGGGACGGGCCCGGCCGCCGTCCTGCGGTGGCCGAGGCGCTCGGCTACGTGGGCGGCACCCTGGCCCTGGTCGCGGCCGGCTCGATCGGTGCCGAGTCATGGGCCGACCTCGGGCGGGCCGGGCGGCTGGCCGTGCTGGCCGTGGCCACGGCCGCGCTGTTCGGGGCGGGCTGGCGGCTGCGGGCCGGCCAGGGCCGGGCGCTGCCCCGGCTGGCCAGCGTGCTGTGGATGCTGTCGGTGGCCACCTGGGCCGGGCTGCTGGCCGTGCTGGTCACCGGCCGGGGCGACGCCTTCGCCGTCGACCCCTTGCTCCCGGTCGCGGCCGGCTCGCTGGCCTACGCGGCCGTGCTCTGGCGTCTGGAGCCCCGTGTCCTCCAGCAGGTGGCCCTGTTCGCAGCGGCCGCCGCGACGGTCGGCGCCCTCGCCGACCAGCTGGGAAGCTCCGCCGGGCTGGCCACCGGGCTGGGCTTCCTCGCCCTGGGTGCGGCGTGGCTGGAGCTGGGCCGGCGCGGGCTCGTCCGGCCCCGGCGGACGGCGGAGACGCTGGGCGTGCTGGGCCTGGTCGCCGGGCCCGAGACCATCTGGGCGGGCACGGCCGGCTGGGCGCTGCTGCTCGGCCTGGCCATCGCCCTCGGCCTGGTCGCGGCGGGCAGCCTGGCTGGCCGCCCCGTCCTGCTCGGGCTGGGGGCCGCCGCCCTGTTCCTGTTCCTGGCCGAGGCGGCCGCCGAGTGGTGGCGGAGCCTGGGCGCCCCGCTCGCCGTCCTGCTGGCGGGCCTTGGCCTGATGACCGCCGCCGTCATCCTGTCGAAGCTGCGGCCGGCGGCCCGCCGTCACGCCCCATGAGCCAGCCTCGGCGCGACCGAAGGACTGGGCTCGGATCCGGGTCCGGCACCGCACCGGGGCGTCCCCGGGTCCGGCACCGGGGACGCTCCCGACGCGAAACCGGGGCGTCCCCGCCGCGCACCGGCGGGGACGCCCGGCGGTGGGCCGGACGCGGGCGGGCGTTACCGCCGGAGGCGCCCGGCCGGGGACCGGACGCGGCGTTACCGCCGGAGGCGCCCGGCCTCCTCGCGACCGCGACCGGTCTCCGCGCGACCGGGTCCGGCCTTGAGCCAGAAGAACGAGAACAGCAGCCCGAAGACCGCGCCGCCGAGGTACAGCGGCCGGCGGCCGCCGACCTCAGCCCTGGTCGCCATGGCTCGACCTCCTCGTCCTCGGAGTCTCCGGACTTGCGGGCGATCGTTTCTTGCGAGCATGCGCGCTAAACCAGTACGAACCGGCATGGAGCGCCGGTCCGGGCAGCCGGCAGAGCGCCGCCAGGGCAGCAGCAGCGCGCCGGCCAGGGCGCCGGCCGGCGTCCTATCCGGCGTCGAGGAGCGGCCGGACCTCGGCCGCGAACCGGCGCACCCGGTCGTCCAGGCCGGGCGTGTCGTGGCCGAGGTTCACCACGAACCCGTCGACGCCGGCCTGCCGGTACTCGCCCAGCCGCTCGGCCAGCCAGGCCGGCGGCCCGGCCACGGCGCGCCGCCCGCGCTCGTCACGGGCCTCGGGCTCGGGCCTGTCGGCGAGCCGCACGCCGAGCCGGAGCACGACCCGGCCGTCCGGGCGGAGCCGCCGGAACGCGGCCGCCAGCGGCCGCAGCCCGTCGACCGTGAGCGCCACCGGGTGCCAGACCCCGGTCCTGGCCGCCCGCCGCAGGGTGCGCCGGGAGACCCCGGCCACCCACAGCTCCAGCCCCGACCCGGCCCGCGGGGCCGGGGCGAGCCAGGCGTCGTCCACCTGGACCGCGCCGCTGTGGCGCACCGGGCCGGGCGCCTGCGGCACGACGTCGCCGACCAGGTCGAGCCAGGCGTCCAGCCGGGCGCCGCGCCCCTCGAACCGCGCCCCCAGGGTGGCGAACTCCCCTTCGAGCCACCCGGCGGTGACCGCGGCGAGCACCCGCCCCCCGGACAGCAGGTCGAGGCTGAGGAGCTGCTTCAAGGTCAGCAGCGGCTCGCGCTGGGGCACGACCAGGGCAGAGACTCCGAGCCGCAGGCGCCGGGTGCGGCCGGCGAGGAACCCGAGCGACACCAGCGCCTCGGCGACCGAGCCGTACACCGGTGCGTGCGCGGCCGGCACCAGCAGATGGTCGGTCACCCAGCCCGAGTCGAGACCGGACTCCTCGGCGGCCAAGGCCGCGGCGGCGAGCGCCTCGGGGTGGAGCGCCTCCCCGTAGTTGGGCAGGATGACCCCGAGGTGGAGCGCGTCCATGCGGGCAGCCTACGCCAGGGCGCCGGGCGCGTGGCCGCGATCCGGCGCGGGTATGGCTGCCGGACAGTCGACGGCGGAGGTGAGGCGGCATGACCGAGGGTGGCGGGCCGGCGCTGGGAGCCGTGGACCTGCAGGGGCGCACCGCGCTGGTCACCGGGGCGGCCAGCGGCATCGGGGAGGCCTGCGCGCGCCGGCTGGCCGCGGCCGGGGCCGAGGTGACCGTGCTCGACATGGACAGGGCGGGTGCCCAGCGGGTGGCCGGCGAGGTCGGGGGCCGGGCCCTGGTCGTCGACCTGGCCGGCCCGCTCGACCTCGACGTGGCCGCCGACGTCCTGGTCAACAACGCCGGGCTCCAGTACGTCGCCCCGGTCGAGGAGTTCCCGCCCGAGCGGTTCTCCCTGCTGCTGCGGGTCATGCTCGAGGCGCCGTTCCGGCTGGTCCGCTCGGTCCTGCCGGGGATGTACGACCGCGGGTGGGGCCGGATCGTGAACGTCTCCTCGGTCCACGGGCTGCGGGCCTCGCCGTTCAAGAGCGCCTACGTGGCCGCCAAGCACGGCCTGGAGGGGCTCTCCAAGGTGGTCGCGCTCGAGGGCGGGCCGCGCGGGGTGACCTCCAACTGCATCTGCCCCGCGTACGTGCGCACACCGCTGGTGGAGAACCAGATCGCGGACCAGGCCAGGATCCACGGGCTGGCCGAGGAGGAGGTGGTGGAGCGGGTCATGCTCACCGAGCCGGCGATCAAGCGCCTGGTCGAGCCCGAGGAGGTGGCCGAGCTGGCGGCGTTCCTGTGCTCCCCGGCCGCCTCGTTCATCAACGGCGCCTCGCTCACCATGGACGGCGGCTGGACCGCTCGCTGACCCCGACGTCCGCCTCGGAAGCTTCACCCGTCCCGGCACCGGTACCGCTGCCGCTCTCCGGCGCCGACCCGCTCTCCGGCGCCGACCCGCTCTCCGGCGCCGACCCGCTCTCCGGCGCCGACCCGCTCTCCGGCGCCGACCCGCTCTCCGGCGCCGACCCGCTCTCCGGCGCCAGCCCGTGCTCTGGAGCCGGCCCGTGCTCCGGAACCAGCCCGCACTCTGGAGCCGGCCCGTGCTCCGGAACCGGCCCGCTTTCCGGAGCCGGCCCGCTTTCCGGGGCCGACCGGCTCGGGGCGGCTGCGGTGGACGGGCCCGGCACCGTGCGGCCGAGGCGCCGGCCGGGTGCCCGGGCCGCCCTGGCCAGGCGGCCGGGCAGTGGCCGCAGGCGGTCGGAGAGGGCCAGGCGGGGCGGGGCGGGCGCCCTACCGGCCGAGTGCAGCAGCCCCCAGGCCGACAGGGCGAGGCCGCCGAGGCAGATCCAGGCGAGCGCCCACAGGCCGGGAGCCGGGCCGAACGGGACGGCGGTGGCCACGGCTGCCGCCGCCACCCAGCAGAGCTGCAAGATCGTCTCGTAGCGGGCGAAGGTCCGGGCGCGCACGTGGTCGGGCGCGTCGTGCTGCACCAGGCTGTCGAACGCCAGCCGCCCGGCACCCGCCGAGAAGCCGACCACGCCGGCGACCACGCCGGCGCGCAGCAGCCCGAAGCCGAAGGCCGCCCACACGGCGGCCGCCACGGTCAGGGCCAGCGAGGCGAGCAGCTGCACCGGCTCCCGCAGCACCGCCCGGAGCGCCGGGGCGGTCACCGAGCCGGCGAACCCCCCGGCCGCCCCGGCCGCCACCGTGATCGCGAGCCCCCTGCCGCCCTGGCCGTCGGCCCGCAGCAGGAAGGCGAGCAGGAAGGTGGCGAAGCCGACCGCCGAGCGCAGCGTGGCCATGGCGATGCCGCCGGCCAGCAGGCGGGGCGTGAGCAGCTCCTGGTAGCGCCGGATCCGCTCCCGCGGCCTGGCCTCGCTCTCGCCCTCGCCGTTCGGCAGCCCGGTCGCGACAAGCGCGCCCGCGGCGAACACCGCCGCGGCCATCCACAGGGTGGCGCCCGTCCCCACCCAGTGGTTCAGCGCGAGCGCGGGGCCGGCCGCGGCGGCGCCGGCGCCCACCGAGATGACCGCCACCCGGCCGTTGGCCCACATCAGGGAGCGGCCCGGGGGCCTCGCCTCCGGCACCAGGGCGCTGCGGCTCACGCCGTGCACGCGCGACAGCACGAGCAGGCCGAAGGCCAGCGGGTAGAGCGCGAGCTGCTGGAAGCGGCTCGACAGCAGCACCGCGAGCACGACCCGGCCGGCCATGGCCGCCACGATCGCGACCCGGTAGGAGCCGGCCCGGCGGTCCAGCCACGGCCCCACCAGCGGCGACAGCACCGCGAAGGGCGCCATCGTGAGCGCGAGGTACAGCGCGACCTTGGCCCTGGCCTCCCCCAGCGGCACCGAGAAGAACACCGTGTCGGCCAGGGCCACCGCCACCAGCACGTCGCCCGCGGCGTGGGCGGCCTGGGCCTCGAGCAGCCGCCGGAAGGCCCGCCACTGCCAGCTCGCCGCCCTGGTCTGGCTACCGGGCGGTCGCGCCTGGGGCGTGCCGGCGGGCGGGGTCATGACCCCAGTATGGGACGGCCCGCCCGGGCGCGGAACCCTCGCTCGCCGGCGGCCGGCGAGATGGCGAGCTCGAACCAGACCACCCTGCCGTCCACCGGCGGCCGCGGCCAAGGGGGCGTGGAACGCCTGGCTCCTTGTCGCGCACGGCGCCTGGTGCGATGGTAGGCGCGCGGTTGGCCCCGATTTCGACGTATCGCTCAGGGAGCTGATCGAGGCCGGGGGCATTCAACGGGAACGAGGCCGGATCGTCGGGAACGAGGCCACGTCTCCCTGGTCTGGGGACCAGGGAGACGTGGGCGCTCGATCACATCGCCATCGACGCCAAGCCAGCCAGCGTCCGGTATCGCGTGGAGGTCGTCGCATGATGGGGGCAGGCGTCACGAGCCCTGCCAGTACGGGCCACGGGACAGGTGCCCGTGGCGCGCCACGGTGGGCCACCGCGGCGACCGCCATCGTCGTCGTCCTGCTCGGCCAGATGGCGCTCGCCATGTCGCTGTCCAGCCGGGGCGACACGCCGACCTATGACGAGCCTGCGGGCCTCGCGGGCGGTATCGCGTACACGCAGCAGCACGACCTGCGGCACAACTTCGAGCATCCGCCCCTGGCCAAGCTGCTCGCCGCCCTGCCGGTCGGCCACAGCGGCGTGGAGCTGCCGTCACCCGCCGAGTTCGCCACCGAGGACCAGTGGGAGCTCGGCCGACAGATCCTGTTCGACAACGGCGGCGGCCCCGACCGGGTGCTGTGGCTCGCGCGCCTGCCCATGATGCTGCTGACGCTCGCCTTCGCGCTGGTCGTGTACCTGTTCGCGCGCGACCTGTTCGGCGCGTGGGCGGCGCTGGTCCCGCTCGCGGTGGTGACGCTCGACCCCAACCTGGTGGCCCACGGGCGGCTGGTGACCACCGACGTCCCGGTCGCAGGCTTCCTGCTCCTGACCCTCTGGCTGTTGGCGAGGGCCTCGCGGGCGCCGTCGCCGTGGGGGCCGCTCGTGGCGGTCGGCGCGGCCTACGGCCTGGCGCTCGCGTCCAAGTATTCGGCGCTGGTGCTCGTGCCGGTCGTGGTGCTGCTCGCTTTCCTCGTCGGCACCCGCGCACCAGGGTCCTGGCTGCGGCGAGGAGCGCGTGGCGCGCTCGCGGCCGCCCTCGTGGTCGCGGCCGGCCTCGCGATCGTCTGGGGCGTGTACCTGGCCGTGGACCCGGGCCTGCGCTTCTCCATCGAGCAGCCGCAGGCCCCCGGGGCCCTGGCGTCCATCGCCCGGCTGCTCCCCGTCCCCAAGCCGTACCGGGCGGGCGTCGAGTTCCAGATCATCGCCGACGAGAGCAGGCGCCCCGCGTTCCTGTTCGGCCGGCACTACGACGGCGGGCTGCCCGCCTACTACCCCGCGCTCCTCGCGGTCAAGAACCCGCTCGGTACGCTCGCGCTCTGGGCGCTCAGCGCACTCGTGGCGCTACGCTCGCCCCGGCGCCGGGATCTGATGCTGCGGGATCTGATGCTGTTCGTGCTCCTCCCAGCGGCGTGGATACTGGGGGTCGGCATGCAGTCGAACACCAACATCGGCTACCGCCACATCCTGCTCGTCCCGCTGCTCCTCGCGGTCGCGACGGGGACGGTGGCGGCCACCGGACACAGGGCCTGGGCCACCGGACACAGGGCCTGGACGGTGGCCGTGCTCGGGCTCCTGCTCGCCACGGCCATGAGCACCTGGCGCGCCCACCCGTTCTACCTGTCCTATGTCAACGAGGCGTTCGGGGGACCGGCGCACGCCCACGCCCTGTTGAGCGACTCGAACGTCGACTGGGGCCAGGACGCCGCGCGGCTGGCCCGCTACCTGCAGGAGCATCACCCGGACGGCCAGGTCTGGCTGCTCTGGTCCAGCAGCGTCCCGCCCGCCGAGTACGGCATCCGGGCGCGTGACCTGTGCACGATCCCGCCGCGCGAGGTCCGCGGGGTGGTGGTCGCGTCGGTCACGGCGCTGAACAGCATCTATGGGGCGAAGTTCGATTTCCTCCGGCTCGGCTACCGGCCTGTCGCCGAGATCGGGCACTCGATCCTCGTCTACGACGTCGACGGGTCCGGCCCCTTGCGCGGCGACCTCGCCCCGCCGAGATGCCCCGTCCACGACATCATGTGGCCGGCCTACCGGGGGCGGCGGCCGTGACTACTCCGTCGTCGCCACGGCCCGGCGACCCTTCGCGGCTCGGCCCGTACGTCGTGCTCGAACGGCTCGGCCACGGCACGAAGGGCACCGTCTACCTTGGCCAGGCGGAGGGGGGTGCGCTCGTCGCCCTCAGGACGATCCGCCCCGACTGGGCCCGGGACGACGAGTTCCGCGCCTGGTTGCGCCTTGCGGCCCACGCCGCCCGCCAGGTGGGGCGGCTCTGTACCGCCCCGGTCCTGGAGATCCAGCTCGACGGCGACCCCCCCTACCTTGTCACCGAGTACGTGGACGGCCCCAGCCTGCAGGCCTTCGTCGACGAGAACGGGCCGCTCGCCACCACGGCCCTCGACGGGCTCGCGGCCGCCACGGCCGCGGCGCTGATGGCGATGCACGCCGCTGACGTGGTGCACCACGACCTCAAGCCTACGAACGTGCTGCTCTCCCGGCACGGTCCCTGGGTTGTCGACGTCGCGATCGCCAAGGCGTTCCATTCCGCGGTCGCCCTCGGCCGCACCGAGCCGGCCGCCACGCCCGGCTTCCTCGCCCCTGAGCAGGTGCTCGGGACGCAGGTGACGGCCGCCGCCGACGTCTTCGCCTGGGGCGGGGTCATCGCCTTCGCCGCGACGGGACGGCCGCCCTTCGGCTCAGGCTCGCCGGAGGACGTGTCGCACCGGGTCGTCCACGAGGAGCCCCGCCTCGACGGCATACCCGGCCACCTGCGCGAGCTGGTCGCGGCCGCGACGCGGAAGGAGCCGAAGGCGCGCCCGTCGGCCCGAGCCGTGTTCGAAGCCCTTACCGGCGGTACGGCCGCCGGCGACCCGCGCGCGGTCGTCCGGCAGGTGCTGGAGCGCACCTGGGGCGAGGTCCTCGGCCCCGCCGGGACGGTCAGCCCGAGCCCAGCCCCGAACGGGCCGGCTCCGCGCTCGCCCGCCGACCCCGCGCCCGCACCCGTACCTGAAGCGGCTGGGCCCGTACCTGAAGCGGCTGGGCCCGTACCTGAAGCGGGTGCGCCCCTGCCCGAAGCGGGTGCGCCCCTGCCCGAAGCGGGTGCGCCCCTGCCCGAAGCCGGTGCGCCCCTGCCCGAAGCCGGTGCGCCCCTGCCCGAGCCCTCCGCGGCCGGCGACGCGGCAACCCAGGCGATCCCCGCGGCGGCGACTGCTGCCCCGGCCGACGCGAGCCGGGAGCGGGCGCAGTGGACCCAGCCGCTGCGGGTAGGGGCCCTGTGGCGACGGCATGGCGGGTGGCCGCGCAGGCTCCTGGCATTCGTGGCCGGCCTCGCGGTGGTCCTGGCGGCGCTCGTCGTCCCGGGCTGGCGAGACATCGTGGACAGGGTGACGGCGCCCCGGTGGCAGCGCCTCGCCGACCTGCCCATCCCCGTGGCGGCCGCCAGCGTCGCTGCCTTCCAGGGGCGGCTGTGGGTCGCCGGCGGCATCACCACGCGCGACAACCAGCCGCAACCAGTGCGTGACGTGCAGGTGTACGACCCGCAGGCCGGGCGCTGGACCGCCGGCCCCAGCCTGCCACGGCCCATGAGCTTCGCCCCACTCGTGTCCACCGGGACGGCGCTGTTCCTGGTCGGTGGCCTGGTGGCGGACGGCTCGACCGCGACAGTCCTCCGCCTGGACCCGGCTCGCGGCAGGTGGGTCGAGGACACGCCGTTGCCCTCGCCGCGAGGCGCTGGCGCCGCCGCGTGGGACGGGTCCCGGCTCGTGTTCGCGGGTGGCGTGCGGCGTGACCACAAGGCTGCTGACGACGTGTGGGCCATGGAGAGTGGGGCTTGGAGGCCGGTCGGCAAGCTGCAGCGGCCTCGCGAGCAGCTCGCTGCGGGCACAGACGGCCGCGGCATCGTCTGGTTCCTGGCCGGCCGCGATCCCAGCCTCGCCGGCCACCAGAACCTCGGCGCGGTCGACATCGTGCGGGGCGGCAGCGTGCGCCCGGCCCCGCAGCAGGTGACGCCGGTGCATGGCCCTGGCGCCGTGTGGTGGCCGGGCACGGGCATCTGCCTCGTCGGCGGGCAGCTCGCGAGCGGGTTCTCCGGGCGGGTGGAATGCCTCGACCGGCAGGATCGGAAAGGGCGGCCGCCGCCGTTGCCGGCGCCCCGGGCTGGGCTCGGCACCGCCGTGATCGGCGACGTGGTCTACGTGGTCGGGGGCTACGGTCCCGGCTACTGGGGCACCCCGCGGACCGAGTCGTTCCGGTGACCACCGCCGGGCCGGCCCCGATGTGCCCGCTCGGGTCAGTCCGATACCGTGTGGGACCAACGGGGTGGTGACGGGTCATGGCGTACCAAGGTGTGATCTTCGACGTGGACGGCGTCCTCGTCGACTCGCCACACGAGCTGGCCTGGCGCGGGGCGCTCAAGGAGCTGATGGACGGCGACTGGCGCGACATCCGCGACCAGACGGCCTACACCCCTGAACGCTTCACCCCCGCGGTCGTGACCGCCGCGGCCGAGGCGCTTGCCAGCCACGCCGCCCGGCTGTCGGCGCGGGCGGACGAGGTGGCGCTCGGCCTGGACTTCGACGGCACGCTCGCACCGATCGTCGACGACCCGGACATGGCCAGGCCACTACCCGGCATCGTCGAGCTGCTCCCGGAGCTGGCCGCCCGGTTCGCCGCCGTCGCGCTCATCTCGGGCCGACCGGCCGCCTACCTGGCCGAGCATGCAGGCGCCCCCGGTGTGCGGTACCTGGGACTGTACGGGCTGCAGGAGATCCGGGACGGCCGGGTCTGGGTCGACCCGCGCCTGGAAGCGGCGCGGCCCGCGGTCGTCGCGGCCGCCGAGGATCTCAGGACCCATGCCGCCGTCCAGGCCAGCGGCGCGCACCTGGAGGACAAGGAGTACGCGATCGCCGTGCACACCCGCCGGGTCGCCGACCCCGAGCGCTGGGCCGCGGCGATCGACGCGGCCGCCCGCGAGATCGCCGAGCGGCACGGGCTCGAGGTCGTCCCGGGCCGGCTCGTCTGGGAGCTCCGTCCGGCGGTGAGGAGCGACAAGGGCGACGCGGTCCGCAAGGTCGTCGCCGAGTCAGGGGCCCACTCGGTCGTCGTTGTCGGCGACGACCTCGGCGACCTGCCCGCCTTCGCCGCCGCGGCCGAGCTCGCCGCCGAGGGCGGCGACGGGCTGCGGGTGGCGGTGCGCTCGGCCGAAGCGCCGCCGGAGCTGCTGGCCGCGGCCGACCTGGTGGTGGAGGGACCACCCGGCGTGCGCGACTTCCTCGAGCGGCTGCTCCCCTCCCACGCCGAGCGTTAGGGGCGGCCGCCTGCTCGCGCCTACTCGGTCCGGCGGAACTCGGCGATGGCGACGCCGAGCATGACCAACCCGATCACCGCGACGACCGCCAGCTCGACCAGCGGCGGGACGGTCCAGCTCCCCCACGTCACCCCTGGGCTGAGCGCGGCGCGCACCGGCGCGGGGATGTCCAGGTGCGCGAACACCGCCCGGCGCATGGGGTCGACCGCGTACGTCATCGGGTCGATCCGGGTGAGGACGTGCAGCCACGTCGGGAGGTTGCCCAGCGGGTACAGCGCGCCGGAGAGGAAGAACATCGGCAGGATGAGCGCCTGCGTCAGCGCCATGAAGGACTGGATCTGGCGGATGCGCGCCGCGGCCATCACGCCGAGCGCCGTCAGGGTGAACGACAGCAGCAGCAGCTCGACGACCAGCGTCAGCAGCAGCACCGGGGTGTAGGGCACGCCGACGGCCCCGGCCAGGCACAGGATCACCACGCCCTGGAAGGTGGCCACCGTCGCGCCGCCGAGGCACTTGCCGATCACGATCGCGCTGCGCCGCACCGGCGCCACGAGCATCTCGCGCAGGAACCCGAACTCCCGATCCCACACGATCGACGCGGCCGAGAACATCGCGGTGAACATGGTGGACATCGCCAGCACGCCCGGGAACATGAACGTGCGCAGGTCCAAGCCGCCGGTGCCGCGCGAGGCGAGCGTCGACAGGCCCGTGCCCAGCACGAACAGGAACAGCACCGGCTGCACGAGCGAGACCACCATCCGGGGGCGGTCCTGCAGGAACCGGATCAGGTCGCGCTGCCACACGATCTTCACGGCCCGAAGGTCGTGGCGGATCGTGCGCCCGGGCAGCCGGACCGGGGCGACGGTGCCGGAGTGCGTCACGGTGTCGGCCGCCATGGCCCTGGTCTCACCTCCTCCTGAACGCGGCCGCCATCGCCCGGAGCGGGTTGGCGGCCTCTGCGTCGCGGATGGTCTTGCCGGTGTAGGACATGAACACGTCGTCGAGCGTCGGCCGCGTCACGCTCACCGACCGGATGGGCACGCCCAGCTCGGCGAACAGGCGCGGGACGAACTGCTCGCCGCCGGCCACGAAGAACGTCACCGCGCCCTCGTGGACGCCCCCCTCGATGCCGAACCGCTCGCGGAGCGCGGCGATGGCGGCCTCGTCGTCCGGGGTCTGGATCTGCACGCGGTCCTTGCCGACGCTGGCCTTGAGGACCTCGGGGGTGTCGAGGACCACGATCTTGCCGTGGTCGATGATGGCGATCCGGTCGCAGTGCTCCGCCTCGTCCATGTAGTGGGTGGTGAGGAAGATCGTGATGTCCTCGAGGCGCTTGAGCTCCTCGATGTAGCCCCAGATCGAGGCGCGGGTCTGGGGGTCCAGGCCGACCGTCGGCTCGTCCAGGAACAGCACACGGGGGGAGTGCAGCAACCCGCGGGCGATCTCCAGCCGCCGCATCATGCCGCCGGAGAACGTCTGCACCAGGCTGGTGCGCCGCTCCCACAGGCCGACCATCTCGAGCACCTGGCGGAGCCGGTCCCCGACCACCGAGCGGGGCACGCCGTACAGCTCGGCGTGGAAGCGGAGGTTCCGCTCGGCGGTCAGGTAGCCGTCCAGCGTCGTGTCCTGGAACACGAGCCCGATGTTGCGGCGGACGTCGTCGCGCTGGGTCACGACGTCGTAGCCGGCCACCGTGGCCGACCCCGCCGTGGGTGTGGCGAGGGTGCACAGCATCTTGATGGTGGTCGACTTGCCGGCGCCGTTGGGCCCGAGGAACCCGAACGTCTCCCCTCGGCGGACCTCGAAGTCGATACCCGCGACGGCCTCGATGTCGCCGTAGCGCTTGGCCAGGCCGTTGACGCAGACGATGGGGTCGTGGCCCGGGGCGGCGGCCGTGGCCGGGTCGGGCGGCGCGCTTCGGGTGTCCTCGGGAGGTTGGCTGTGCTTTATCATGGGGCAACCCCACGATAGGAACCATCCCAGTGAGTGTCAAGGCAGGCACGGGCGGCGGGCGGCGGGAGGAGGGCGCCCGCCGAGCGAGCGATGAGGTCAAGCCCCAGCGCGAGGTCAAGCCCCAGCGCGAGGTCAAGGCCCAGCGCGAGGTCAAGCCCCAGCGCGAGGTCAAGCCCCAGCGCATCGATCGGCGTATGGCGCGGCGCATGCGCATGACCGAGGTGCGGCCCGATTCGCCGGCGCCGCCGAGGCGGCTGCTGCGGCATCCGAGCGCGGTGCTGTTCCTGGTCATGCGCGAGGCCTACCGGCTGGGCCAGCGGAGGGCGCAGCGCGCGGGCGCCTCCCCCGCCGAGGCCATGCGGTTCCCCCATTTCGCCATCCTTGCCTGCCTGGACGAGTTCGGCCCCGCGTCGCAAAGGGAGGTCAGCGACCGCCTGCGCTTCGACGCGAGCGACCTGGTCACGTTCGTGGACTTCCTTGAGCGAGCGGAGTTCGTCGTGCGCAGGCGCGACGAGCGGGACCGGCGCCGCTACGCGCTGGAGCTCACCGCCGCCGGCCGCCGCGCCCTCCGGCGGCGGGACGAGGAGGCCGAACGCCTCAACGAGGAGCTGTTCGCCCCGCTCGGTCCGGAGGAACGCGAGCAGCTTCGCCGCCTGCTGCTGCGAGCCCTGGCACACCACGATCCCCGGGTCCCGGCTCCGGACCCCGACGATTCCACCTGAGCGGAAGGGCGAGGGCGTCGGGTCCTCATGCCTCAACGGGCGTGCACGTCCTCCGGCCCGCGCACCCCCGACCCGGTGGTCAGGTCCTCATGCCTCAACGGGCGTGTACATCCCGGCGGTGAAGTCGAGGCGGCGCCGCTCAGGCCGTTGCAGTCCGCTCTCGCGATCCCAACGCAGCAGCAGCATCTCTCCCTGCTGCCAGCTGAGGTAGGCCGCGGCCTCAACCGCCACCGACAGGAACAGCCACGACGACCCCGGACGCCATCCGCTGCCCGCCTCGATCGCATCTGCCGTCGCGTCTCGCTGCGCGTCGTCGACCTCGACTGCGCGGCCGCGCAGCTTGAGCTCGTCACCCGGGTCGCCCGCCTGCGTCACGGGCGTCTGCAGGACGACGCGGGGGTCGCGGCGCACGTCCAGCGCCTTGTGGCTGCGCGGAATCATGGCCAGCATCAGGTGGCCGTTGACCAGGTGCACCTCTACAGGGCTGATGCGAGGCGTCCCGTCGCCGCGGATCGTCCCGAGCAGGACGAAGTCAAACCGCTCGATCAGCCCGCGCCCGTGCGTGGCGAGCTCCGGCGCCGACTCCTCGAGATCGGACCATGATGCGTGTTCGGCCACTGTCCGCCCACCCCTTCCCATCCATCGGCCAATATCCGCCCACCTCTTCCCCATCCACAGGAAACGCCGGTGGTTGGAGTCTGCGTATTCTTTTTGGAGCCTGCGTATTCTTACGGGAGCGGGCGGCAGCCGAGAAGGACGACGAGCTGGCCGGGCTGCCTGGAGGGAAGGGCCTCGGCGTGGGATCCCGGGAGGCTTCCGGGTGTCGTCCGAGTCAGCGCCTCCACCACGCCCACAAGTTCAGCAGGAGCGTGGCGAGCAGGCTCAGCAGCAGGCTGGTCATGAGCGGGAAGGCGAACGTGAACGAGTCACGCCGCACCACGATGTCGCCGGGTAGACGGCCGAGCCCGACGCGGCCGGCCAGCCACAGCACCGCACCGACGACGATCAGGACCACGCCGACGCCAGCCAGCAGCCGTCCGATCCCTTGCAGGTCCACGGTTCGAGCGTACGGAAGCGGCGCCGGACCGGCAAATCGGACGGGCCCCTGGCCGCCTCCGACACGCGGCTGAGCTCTGGCCCGAGATTCCTCTACGGCAGGTGGCTCACGGCTGTGATACCGCCCGGTTTCGTCCAACAGCGGAGATGATGGCGGCGGTGAACGGCTTTGGCACGACGATGCCCCCAGCAACGAAGCCCGTCGCGGCGTTGAACGATCTACTCACACCGGTGCCGTCCGCCAGGTGGAAGGTCAGGACGTACAGCTCATACTCCTTCTCGCTGGCAGCGGGGTCCTGCGCCTTGAGCGGGGCCCGCAGCATCAGATCGACCAGCCGCTTGACCTGTCGCTGATCGCGGATGGCGCCGAGTGGTCGCAGGTTGTGGTCTGTGTAGACGCCGATGTGGCGCACCTTGCCATTGATGCCGCCGAGCAGATCGGCGCCGGTCCGGGCCGTGGGGGACTCCCACGGCTCGTACAGGCCGAGCTTCCCATCGCGGCGTGCAGCCAGGCGGAAGCTGGTCGGATACCCCGTGACGGCGTAAACGGGGGTCCCGACCTTCAGGAAGGTCGCCTCGAGGTTTCGGAAGGGATCACCCGACTCCACCGGTTCGTCGGCCCTGTTGGCCACCACCTGGCCGACCACGCGGCCAAGGTCGCGGTCGTTGAGCGGCCGGACCCCGGCGGGGTGGCGGGTGACATCGGTCCACCTCGCGTAGAAGGTCTCGCCGAACTGGAGCCCGTCGATGCTGGCCCCGCCGCCGCTTTCACCGCCACGATCTGCCTGCTGGCATCCGGCCACCGCCAGACAACCGATAAGGAGCAGCCCTGCCCAGCGCTTCATCTGCCCTCCTCTACCGGGATCACGTACCGGGGATCACAGTGTGGCACTGGTATTGGACGTCCGTAAGCAGCCGGTTGTTCCCACGCGCACCAGCTTCCTTGCGCCGTCCGGCGCACGCGGCCCTCGGTCCGACGTCGTATGGCGCTTGTTGCTCCTGGCACCGAATGTCTGCCGTCCCGGTGCGGGGTTCAGCCGTTCGTTCCCGGATAGGTCTTGGCCCGGACCTCACCCCGGCGGATCGCAGCCTCGGCCTGCTCGATGAGGGCTTCCAGCTCAGCCACGGTTCGCGCCTCGAGGGCTCTGACGAGGGAGTCGGTGCGGCGTGAGTCCTGCACCTCGGCGCCGTTCACAAGGAAGGCACCTTGGTCGTCGATGAACCCGTAGTGGCCGACGTGTTCAAAGTCGTAGAGGAAGAAAATGCCGCTGGCTCCGGTGCTGACAGGGATCTCATCGACAAGGCGGAACTCGGTCTCGGCTTCGCCGTCAACCTGTCGCCAGCCCGCCGTCTCCACCGTCACCTGACCACTGATCGGCTGTCCGGCCAGCGTCTTCACGACCTGAATGAGGAGCACCTTCCGTGTGTAGGCTACCTCGTCCTCGTCGATCACCTTTCCACGCGCAGTGCCGACCACAGTGCCCCGAACGACGGTGGCCGACGTGGCCACCATCTCGGGCAGGTTGTCGAAGTGGAATGCGTAGGCGCCGTCGAGGATCGCCACCTTGGGCTCGTGGTGGCCACGATGGCTCCGGTTGTTCACCCCAATACTGTTCACGAGGACCAGCAAGGCGATCGTCGCAAGCAGCAAGAGGCTCGCGATGGCGGGTCTGCGGCCAGCCGCCAGGTTTCTCATGGCTCTACCTCCTCGCCGGTCAATAGAGGCCGTTGATGTGGGCCACATTGTGCGAGCCCACATACGGATCGTTGGAGGGCACCGGATTCCAGACGCAGCGGACGATCGACTGGCTATTCGCGCTCGAGCCCTTATGCCGCAGCCCCACCGAGTGCGCTGTCTCGTGACAGGCGAGTGCCCGCTCATAGGTCGTGGTGGACAGGCTGGAGTTCTTGTAGCGGACATGGCCGTGACGACACCTGGTCCTGCTGAAGCTCACCCAGTAGACGCAGTCGTGATAGCCGATCAACCCAGAGATGGGCATCGAGCCGATCGCGTAGTGGTTGTTCCAGTCGGTGTCGTGGCCGTCGCCGACCTTCAAGATATTGAGGTCGGTGGTCGCGTAGGAGTTTATGAGCGTCCAGTCCGACGCGGACCGCATGTGCGAGGACAGGTTGGTGTCGAACTGGTATGACACCAGGCTGTCGTCCTGGAAGGAAACACTGGTGGGTTCGTCGTAGATCGCCCCCCAGTTATCGGCGAACGCCAGTGAGGTTGTGGCCAGGACAAGCGAGACAGTGGCAGCGAGTATCCACACCCTTCGCAAGGTTTCCTCCTTCGTCGGCTCACGGTCTACTAGTCTGGGAACGATGCTCGAGCGGTTACGTTGTGCACTAGGCGCCTCCATCGCCACCCGTCGCGGGCGCCGGCTCGAACCTGTCGCACACGCGTCACGCATCGTCACGCGGAACTGCAATCGCGGCGCCCGCTGTGTTCCCCGCTTCCTCGGCCCCGTCGTCAGGAATGCGCGCTCATAAAGGGCCTACAGCCAGGTCCAATGACGCCCGACACCCGATCGCACGTCTGCTCTTGGAGGAAACCGCGGTGCCCGGGTGCGGGCAAGACCCAAGACCGTCTCGGCTGATCCCGCGGCGCGATCACCAGCACGGTCCTTTGGAAGGGGACCTGCCGGGCCATGCCGACCGACCGGCGACGTTACGCCAAGCGAGGCATCGACCGTGCCTGGCCGCCGCGGGCCTTGGCGCCGAAGTCGCGTGCCATCTGGCGGGCGATGTCGACAAACGCCGTCACGAGGGGTTTCGCCGAGCCCTTGCGCCACGCCACAGCCACCGCCGAACCTTCGATGTCCACCACCGGAACGAAGGCGACTCCTGGCCGGCCGTAGAACCGCTCGGTTGACGCGGGCGCCAGGCTCACGCCCTCGCCAGCGGCGATGGCCTCGAGCCACTCCTGGATTGTGTTGGTCTCGGGTCCCAAACGTGGGGGCACGCCGGCTCGGTGCTCAACCACCAGCCAGAAGTCCCGCCAGACCCCGGTCGAGCTGGGCCCCACGATGAAGGGCTCCTCCACGAGCGTCTCGATCGACACCCTCGACTCGTCGGCCAAGTAATGATCGCTGGCCATGATCGCGACGCGCGGCTCCTCGAACAGGATCTCCAACGCCAGGTCTTGCTGGCCTTCGACCGGGGGACGCATGAAGGCGACGTCCACCACGCTCGTGATGAGGCCGGCCGAGGGGTCGCGGAAGTCGAACTCGCGCAACTCCACGCCCACGTTGGGATACCGCGCCGGAAAGGCCCGCAGGATCAGCGGCGTCAGCTCGTTGGCCGCCGAGCCGATGAACCCGATGACCATGTGACCAAGCTCGCCGCGTCCGGCCCGCTTCGCAACCTCCGTCGCTCGCTCCACCTGGGCGAGCACCTGACGCACCTCATCGAGGAACAGATGACCAGCGCCGGTCAGCCGAACGTAGTGGGAGGTGCGGTCGAACAGCCGCACTCGCAGTTCGCGCTCGAGTCGACGAATCTGCTCGCTGAACGCCGGCTGCGCGATGTGCTCACGCTCCGCCGCCCGCCGGAAGTGCAGCTCCTCAGCGAGCGCGACAAAATACCGAAGCTGACGGAGCTCCACACACCGCCTCCTGCCAGCTTCCTGCTCCTCGTCGTACCCGTTCGCCTGCAGAGCTGACGACCCCCATCTTCCTATCCTGAACCAGCCTGTGTCTAGACCGGCCGACTTGAGAAGCCAAGCGAAATTCGCTTGCTCGGTCCAGTCAGGTAATTGCTTCCGATCGGCGGGAAGATGAGGTTAAGGGAGGCCAAGGGTGGAAGGTGCTAGGAGTCGGCACGCGCACAACCGGCCTGCGCTGTCTCGTGGCCGCCGCCTCCGAGTGGACACCCCACCTGTCCGAGTGGACACCGCACCCTGTCCGAGTGGACACCGCGCACCCGTCCGAGTAGACCCTCGGGGCGCGGTGCGGACACCCGGTCGGACGCTGCGACGCGCGCTGCTGCCAAGCCTGGCGGACAGCAGGGGCGGCGCGGGCGGCTGGTCGCTGTCCGCGCAGTACAGCGCATCATCGGCGCAGGCCCGCGTCGGTGCCAGGCCGTGCCCGGCCGATCGTTGCGGTCCCTGGGCGCCGAGGGACCGGGAACGCCGTACGGCGCCGGCGCCCGGACGAGACCGCAGCAACCCGGCGTGTCCTCGATGTGCCCTGACGAACGGGCGCGAGCGGTCAACCTTGGCATCTGACCTACCGGCCCTGGCCTGAGCATTCGGCTTCGACCAGCACCGCCTTCCCCGGCCGACAGTGCCTGCCAAGCTCACGGCGGGGGTTCGATTCCCCTCGCCCGCTTCACCCCATCAAGGCCGGCACTGGGGGCGGCACGGTGGCGGGGCAGCTAGCCGGTGCGGCTTCGTGCAGCGACAGCGGAGCCCCGCACTTGCGAGACAACGGAGCCCCGCGCTTGCGAGGCGCGGGGCTCTTCGCTCAAGAAGGACCGAACAGGCGTCGTCCTTTCGTGGCTACTTGCCGCAACCTCCGCCTGGCGGCGGCGGTGGCTGGTGTCCCGGACACCCGTGGTTGCTGCCCGGGCCACCCCCGGCATCAGCGAACGCCGGGGCGGCCACCAGGCTCAGCGCGACCGCGAGCAGCAGCGCGGCGAGCTTCCGCTTCATGAAATCACCCCCCTTCCCCCACGGTGAAGCATGCGCTCCATCCGGCTGGTCTGTACATCGCCGATTTGGGGGACACTCGACGTACTCCTGCGGCCCAGCTGGCGCCCGAGCGGCCAGGTCCCAGCCGCGTTCGGCCTCGCGAACCCGTGCCACTTGCGTGCCATATCGGACGGCCAACCCGAGTATCGAGCCGACGACCACGGTCACCCTCACCCATCGATGAGCTGGCCGTCCTGCCGGGTCCCGCCCTGCCTTCGGCAGGTTGCCAACAAGGCGGTGGTACCGAGGGCGGGCGGCACGCAGCGGCCGACGTGGTTTCCCGATGCCACCAGCCCGCGCCAGGTTCGTCCTCGGCAAGCAGCGGTCCGCCAAGGTCGCCAAACGGTCAGCAGCGGCAACCAACCAGCGCCGCTGAGCTGCGCCATCCGTAGATGCCGAGCAACCCGACAGTGCTTCCCAAGCTCGCAGTGTTAGGAACTCGACCCGCGTTACGAACCGCTGGTCACGCCGAGCAACCCAGCTGTGACGATCCGTTCGACACCACGACACAACCTTGAGCGGAGAAGCAGAAGCCCGGCCACGTGGGCCGGGGCTCCAAGCCGAGCCGGGTCACCGCTGGTCGTCGGGCAGCCACCAGTCCCGCCAGCCCTGGGCGGGCGGCGGGGCTCGCGCGGGCAGCCCGGGTCGTCAAACGCCAGCGCCGCCAGGTCATCCCGCTCGGCCCGCTCGGCAGCGCGACCGTGCAGCGCCTCGCCGAGCCGCCGCTCGACGGCTGGGTCCCTGCTCGGCCGGGTCACCAGCGGGCGGTTGGCGGCCCAGCCGGCCAGGGTGGCACCCGGCGGGGGGCCGGTACGGCGGGCGGCGCGGGAGGTGGTCGCCGCGCGCCGCGCCGCCCGGCGACCACCTCCCGCAGCGACCGCCGCCGCATGAACTCGGCATCGGGGTGGCCGGGCCAGGTGTCGGGCAGCCGGGCGGAGGCCGGGCCGCGGGCGGCCAGCGCGGCGATCAGGTCGACCTTCACCGGGTCGGGCAGGCCGTCGAGCAGCTCGGTCACCTCCGGCCCCCAGAGGCCGCGGAGGGAGCCGGCCAGGTCGGCGCGGAACCGCGCGCCCGGGTCGGGCCGGCCGTCGGGGTGGGTAAGGTCAGCGGCCATCGGGGAGCACCTCCCGCTCCTGGGGCTGACGATGGTGGGGCCGCCGGCCGCGCTTGTGAGGGGACACTCTCGATGAGCACATGAGGGGCTTGTGGTGACACTCGTCGTGATGAAGAGCCCAAGCCCTTGGGCCATTGCGGTGGGACAGGTTGAGCATCAGGCCCGCCGGATCGGTCGGTGCTGTGGCTCGGCTGGGCGCTGGAGTTGTCCGGGATGCTCGGCGTGGAGCACGCTCTCGCATGTCGTGAACGCGCAAGGCCCTCCCAGACTCGTCGCAGAGCGGAGGGCCTTGCTGATGGTGCGAGGCGCACCGGTGCTGATGGTAGAAGCCGACCCGGTCCGGGTCGAGGAGGCACTTGCCGCGGGTGAGCTGACTGCCCGGGGTGTGGTGGCGTGCTGGGCGGGTGGGGCTGGGCACGAGGCCGGTGGCTGCGCGGCCGCGGCGGCCGGCACCGTGTGCGCCGAACTGAGCGCGTGTGCCTGAGCAGCGCGTTGAGCGCGTTCACCTGGTCACGCAGGTTGCTGGGACCGTGGCCAGGCCACCCAGATGGCGATGACCACGATCATCCCCACCGCACCAGCCGCAGCCACACCCCTCGCCGGCGCGACGAGCTCGGCCAGCGCCCCGGCCAGGAGGAGCCCGACTGCCTGTGCGATCTGCAGTCCCGACACTGCGACCCCGAAGGCGCGTGAGCGCAGCGCGGCCGGCACGGCCTGCACGAACGCGGCGTTGGCCGGCAGGTTGTTGGAGGAGCCGAGCCCGGACATCCACCACAGTACGAACAGCACCGTGGTGCCCGGTGCGAGGTGGCTCAAGGTGAGCGGCGCCACGCTGAGTAGAGCCAACGGCAGCAGCAGCCGCATACGCAGGCGTCGGCGGACGAACCGGCCGAGCAGGAAGGAACCCACGAACGCGCCCAGCGGCTGTGCGGCGGTGAGCAGGCCGACCTCCGTCCCGCCGCCACCGCCGCCGCGCACGATCAGGACGGCGAGCGCGTCGTTGGGGACCGAGAAGAGCGACGCAGACCAGGCAAGCAGGAGCACGACGGTTACCAGAGGGCGCGTAGTAGGCGCCGCTGAGAGCCCAAAGAGCCTGGTAGATGGTGGAGCCCTCGATCGGAATCGAACCGATGACCTGCGCTTTACGAGAGCGCCGCTCTGACCGACTGAGCTACGAGGGCGGGTGGAACCGCGTCATGGTACCTGATCGGGCTACCGGCGGATCTCGAGGCGGGTCATGGGGATCCGGGGGCCGGTGAAGGCGGTCTGGACCGACAGGAACGCGGCTTCGAGGGTGAGCAGGGGCGCGGCGCCGATGGCGAGGCGGCGGTCGGCCTCCTCGAGGGCGGTAGCGGCGCGGACGGCGGCGGCCGGGTCGGCGGCGGCCGGGTCGGCCCCGGCCGCGAGCCGCTCCAAGGTCGCGGCCCGGTCGGGGTGCACCAGCCGGTCGGGGGGGCCGCCACCGCGGAGCAGCGCCATGTCCCGGTAGGCGCCGAGCAGGTCGGCGAGTGCCTCGCGGATGGCGTCGAAGCGGGCCCGGCGCAGCTCGCGGCGGTGGCGGGTCTCGAGCCGCTTCCGGATCGTGCCCGTGCCCCGGCCGCTGCCGAAGGTCTCCTCGAGCTCGACCAGCTCGCGCGCCTGCCTGGCCTTGCTGGCCGCGGCCACCTCGTCGGCGAGGGCGACCACGGCGGCCGCGGCGGCGAGCGCCTCGGACGCCTGCCCGCCGGCGAGCCGCTCCACCAGGTCCAGGGTGGCCGACCGGCGGGTGCGGACCGCCTCGTCGGTGAGCAGGGCACGGGCCCGCGCAAGCCGGCCGTGGCTGGCCGCCGCCGCCCAGGCTGCCTGCTCGGGTGCGATCCCGAGCCCGTCGACGAGGGCGGAGGTGACCGTGGCGGGCGGCAGGCTGGCGAACGCCAGCACGCGGGCACGGGACGGGATGGTGGCCAGGAGCGCTTCGGTGTGCCGCGTGACGAGCACGAACACGACCTCGGGGGGCGGCTCCTCGAGCACCTTGAGCAACGCGTTGGCGGCCGCCTCGGTCATGCGGTCGGCCTCGTCGAGGATGAACACGGCGGTGCGGCCCTCGTGCCGCGAGCGCGACGCCTCCTCGCGCAGGGCACGGACGTCCTCCACCAGGAGGTTGTCGCCCTCGGGCTCGAGCAGGTGCACGTCCGGGTGCACGCCGCGCAGGACGCGGCGGCAGACGTCGCAGGTCCCGTCGCCGCCGGCCGGGCAGTTCAGGGCGGCGGCGAACACCCTGGCCAGGTGCACCTTGCCGACCCCGGGCGGGCCGGTGAACAGCCACGCGTGGGTCACCCGGCCGGACCCGACCGCCTCGCGCAGGATGGCCACCGCCTCGCCGTGGCCGACCACCTCATCCCAGACCGACACGGCGCTCCTCCAGGCGGGCGAGCACGGCCGCGCGCACCCGGTCTGCGACCTGCTCGGCGGGCAGGTCGCCGTCGACCACGGCGAACCGGTCGGGGTCGGCCTCGGCCAGGTCGCGGAACGCCAGCCTAACCGCGCGGTGGAACTCGAGCTCCTGGTCCTCGATCCGGTCCCGGGAGCCGGGCCGGCGGGCCAGGCCGACCGACGGGTCGAGGTCGAGCAGGACCACGACGTCGGGGAGCAGCCCGCCGGTCCCCCACCGGTTGACCGCTTGGACCGCCTCGACGCCGAGGCCGCGGGCGGCGCCCTGGTAGGCGAGGGACGAGTGGAGGTACCGGTCGCACAGGACCACCGCGCCGCGGTCCAGGGCCGGGCGGATCACCTGCTCGACGAGCTGGGCCCGGGCGGCCGCGAACAGCAGCGCCTCGGCCCGCGGGTGCATGCCGGCCGAGGCGGGGTCGAGCAGGATCGCGCGGACGCGCTCCCCGAGCGGGGTGCCGCCGGGCTCCCGGGTGGCGACGACCTCACGGCCGAGCCGTTCGAGCTCCCGCCCGAGCAGCCGGAGCTGGGTGGACTTGCCGGCCCCCTCGACGCCCTCGAACGCGACGAGCCGGCCCGCACCCCGCGGGTCGGCCGCCGGTCCGGGGCCGCCCAGACCGGCGGCCGGCTGAGGGCTGTCCAGGTCGGCCGCCGGTCCTGGGGGTTCTGGGTCGCCTGGACCGGGCCCGACCTGGGAGGCGCGTGCTCGGCGCATGGCGGCCGGCAACGTCACACGCTGACCAGCTCGGCCACCTGGACCTGGCTGCCGCACTTGGCGCAGGTCGCCGTGCTGCCGTCCTTGTCGGGGGTGAGCAGGCTGCCGCAGGTCGGGCACTTCTGGGCGAGCGGCGCCTGCCAGAGCGCGAAGTCGCAGTCGGGATAGCGGTTGCAGCCGTAGAACGTCTTGCCCCGCTTGGTCCGCTTGGAGACGACCTCGCCCGCGCCGCACTTGGGGCAGGTGCCGAACGACTGCTCGCCGAGGTTCTTGATGCCCTTGCACTTGGGATAGTCCGAGCAGCCCAGGAACGGACCGAAGCGGCCGCTGCGCCTGACCATCGGCTTGCCGCACTTGGGGCAGGGCACGTCGGTCAGCTCCGGCTCGGTCTGCTCGGCGGCCTGCTCGGCCGACTGCTTGGCGTTGCGCCGGTACCTGCAGTCCGGGTAGCGGCTGCACGACAGGAACCAGCCGTACCGGCCCCACTTGCGGACCAGCTTGGCGCCGGTCTCCGCGCCGCACTCCGGGCAGGTCTCGTCGGTCGCCTCCTCGGGCCGCGAGACCTTCTCCTGGCGCTCGGCGATCGTCCCCTCGACCTCGTCGAAGAAGGTCTTGACGAGCGGCTCCCACGCCTTCGAGCCTCTCGCGATGCGGTCCAGGTCCTCCTCCATCTCGGCCGTGAAGCCGAGGTCGACGACCTTGGGGAAGACGTCGGCGAGCAGGTCGGTGACCACGATGCCGACGTCCTCGGGGTGGAAGCGCTTGCGGTCCAGCCGCACGTACTTGCGCTCCTGCAGGGTCGAGATCGTCGGCGAGTAGGTCGACGGACGGCCGATGCCGTGCTCCTCGAGCGCCTTGACCAGGCTGGCCTCGGTGTACCGGGGGGGCGGCTCGGTGAAGTGCTGCTCGGGGGTGAGCTCGACGAGCCGCAGGACCTGGCCGACGGTGAGCTCGGGCAGGGTGCCGGCCTCCTCCTCGAGGTCGTCGTCGCGGCCCTCCAGGTAGACGCGGACGAAGCCGTCGAAGCGCATGACCGACCCCGAGGCCCGGAAGACCAGCTCCCCCGCCTCGATGTCGACGGCGGTCTGGTCGTAGACGGCCTGGGCCATCTGGGAGGCCACCGTCCGCTTCCAGATCAGCTCGTACAGCTTGCGCTGGGCCGGCTCCAGGTGGCCGTTCAGCGACTCGGGCGTGCGCCCGACCCCGGTGGGCCGGATCGCCTCGTGCGCCTCCTGCGCGAGCTTGGCCTTGGACTTGTACTGGACAGGGCGGACGTACTGGCTGCCGTAGCGCTCCCGAACCAGCCCGGCGATCTCGTTCTGGGCGGTGTGCGACAGCGCTGGCGAGTCGGTGCGCATGTAGGTGATGAGCCCGACCGAGCCCTCGCCGGGCAGCTCGACCCCCTCGTAGAGCTGCTGGGCGATCGCCATCGTGCGCTTGGACGAGAAGCCGAGCTTGCGCGAGGCCTCCTGCTGGAGGGTCGAGGTGGTGAAGGGCGGGGCCGCGCCGCGCTTGCGCTCGGTCTTGGTGACGTCCCGCACGATCCAGGTCGCGGCCCGGGCCGCCTCGGCGGCCGCGGTGGCCGAGCCCTCGTCGCCGAGCACGAACTTCTGCTTCTCGCCGACCGGGTAGCGGGCGTGCACGGCCTCGTCGGCCTCGGTGGCCAGGTCGGCCTCGAGGCTCCAGTACTCCTGGGCGCGGAACGCGTCGATCTCCCGCTCGCGGTCGACGATCATCTTCAGGGCGGCCGACTGGACCCGCCCGGCCGACAGCCCGGCCCGCACCTTCCTCCACAGGACCGGCGAGAGCTTGTAGCCGACGATCCGGTCGACCACCCGGCGTGCCTGCTGGGCGTCGACCAGGTGCGCGTCGATGTTGCGGGGGGTGGAGAACGCCTGCCGGACCGCGTCCGCGGTGATCTCGGTGAACGTGACCCGCCGGGTCGTGCCCGCCGCGAGCTTGGCCGCCTGGGCGATGTGCCAGGCGATCGCCTCGCCCTCACGGTCAGGGTCGGTGGCGAGGAAGACCTGCTCGGCGCCCTTGGCCGCCTTGCGGATCTCCGAGACCACCTTCTTGCCCTTGGCCGTCACCTCATAGGTGACGGCGACGCCGCCGTTGATCTCGACGGCGAAGTCCGACTTGGGAAGGTCTCGCACGTGGCCCATGGAGGCCAGGACGGAGTAGTCCTTCCCCAGGTACTTTCCGATGGTCCTCGCCTTGGCCGGCGACTCGACCACTACCAGGTTGCGTGCCAATCCAACGTTCCTTCGTTCGAGGTCATCGACAGGCGACCGGGCCTGCCATGGGAGCCGGTCCGTTCCGTTCGGTCAGAACCGGACCGTTTCAGGGAGACGGCGTAGTGTTCAGACCACCCGCCTGAACTGTCAAGGCCGAAACAGCATCGCGCTATTCCCGTCCGTTGTCAGCCCGGCATCCACAGGCCCCCATCCGACCATCATCCTACCGGCGCCCGCAACGGCACACCCAGGCCCGTCCGGCACGGGGTCAGCGGACCTCGTCGACGTCGGCCGGCTGCTGGGACGCGGGCGCACTCGACACCTCGCCGGCGCCCGAGACCTGGTGGTTGCGTCCGGGCGCGGCCGGGCCGGGCACGGCCGGCGGCGCCTCCTCGGCCTGGGTGGCGATCAGCTCGGCACCGCCGGCCTGGCTGGAGCGCCACAGGGTCCAGGCGAGGATCGCCACGCCCGCCACCGCGATCAGCACCCGCACGGCCGTGTCGTCCTCGAGCGCCACCACGGTCGGCACGACCAGCACCGCGACCAGGTTCATCACCTTGATGAGCGGGTTCAGCGCGGGCCCGGCGGTGTCCTTGAACGGGTCTCCGACGGTGTCGCCGATGACGGTCGCCTTGTGGGGCTCGGAGTTCTTGCCGCCGTGGTGGCCGTCCTCAACGTACTTCTTGGCGTTGTCCCAGGCGCCGCCGGCGTTGGACAGCATCACGGCCAGGAGCTGGCCGGTCAGGATCGCCCCGGCCAGGTAGGCCCCGAGGGCCTCGGCCTGGAACAGGAAGCCGACCGCGATCGGCGTCACCACCGCGAGCAGGCCCGGGGTGAGCAGCTCGCGCAGCGAGTCCCTGGTGCAGATGTCGACCACGGCCGCGTAGTTGGGCCGCTCGGTGTAGTCCATGATCCCGGGGTGCTCGCGGAACTGCTTGCGCACCTCGAACACGACCCGGCCGGCGGCCCGCCCCACGGCCCGGATCGCCTGGGCGGAGAACATGAACGGGACCGCGCCGCCGATCAGCAGGCCGACCAGCACCTCGGGATGGTCGATCCGGATGTCGACGAGGTCCGGGGGCACGCCGGCGGCGAGCAGCGCGCGCCGGAAGGAGCCGAACAGGCTGGTGGCGGCCAGCACGGCGGTCGCGATCGCCATGCCCTTGGTGATCGCCTTGGTGGTGTTGCCGACCGCGTCGAGCTTGGTCAGGACCTCGTTGCCGGCATCGCCGACGCTTCCCGACATCTCGGCGATGCCCTGCGCGTTGTCGCTGATCGGCCCGAAGGTGTCCATGGCGACGATGACGCCGACGGTGGTGAGCATGCCCATGCCGGCCAGCGAGATCATGTAGAGCTGGAAGTCGAGGCCCTGGCCCGACCCGATCAGCACGCAGCCGATGATCGCCCCGACGATGGCGAGCACCGCGTACACGGTCGACTCGAGCCCGATGGCGAACCCCGACAGGATCGTGGTCGCCGGCCCGGTCTCCGAAGCCTGGGCGATCTCCCGCACCGGCTTGTACTCCGTCGCCGTGTAGTAGGAGGTCATGAGCTGGATCACGCTGGCCAGGACCAGCCCGAGGACCACGGCCGCGAGCGGCCGCCAGTCCTCCACGTAGGCGATCGACACCACGCCGACCAGCACGGCCGAGACCACCGCGGCCCCGAAGAACCCCCGGTTGATCGTCGTCATGCCGCCCTCGCTCTCCGAGCGGGGGCGCACCATCCAGATCCCGACGATCGAGGCCACGATCCCGATGGCCTGGACCATCAGGGGGAACAGGAGCCCGACGATGGGCCGGTCGGGGAAGGCGGCGACGCCGAGCACGATCGCGGCGACCAGGGTGACCTCGAAGGACTCGAACAGGTCGGCGGCCATCCCGGCACAGTCGCCCACGTTGTCGCCCACGTTGTCGGCAATCGTCGCCGCGTTGCGCGGGTCGTCCTCGGGGATCGACCGCTCCACCTTGCCGACCAGGTCGGCGCCCACGTCGGCCGCCTTGGTGAAGATCCCACCGCCGACGCGCATGAACATCGCGAGCAGGGCGGCGCCGAAGCCGAGGCCGAACAGCACGTTGGCGGCCTCGCCCTTGTAGAGCATGACCACGGCGGTGGCCCCGAGCAGCCCCAGACCGACGACGAACATGCCGGCCACCCCGCCGGCCCGGAACGCGATCGGCATGGCCTTGAGCAGCCCGCCGCGCTCGGCCGCCGCCGCCACCCGGACGTTGGCCCGCACGGCCAGGCTCATCCCGGTCCGGCCGGCGACGGCCGAGAAGACGGCCCCGACCAGGAAGGCGACCGACCGACCGATGCGCACCGAGTTCGAGGGGGCCTCGAGCAGCAGCAGCAGGAAGAACAGCAGCGCGACGAACACGGCGAGGGTGCGGAACTGCCGGTTCAGGTAGGCACGGCTGCCCTCCTGGATCGCCCGGGCGATCTCGCGCATCCGCTCGGTGCCCTGGTCCGCGGCGAGCACCTGCCTGACCAGCAGGAACGCCACGGCGAGGGCGAGGACGGAGACCAGCATGACCACCAGCAGGGTGGTGTTCTCGAACCTGCCGAACTCGATTCCTTCGACGCTGCCTTCTTGGGCGAGCAGCCGTACCTGGCCCATCAGACCTCCTCAGACGCCCCGCCGTTGGGGCGCGGTCTCGATCCACACGAACCGGAAGCGTTCGGCTGGTGGGGGCGGGAAAGCGTGAAGCGCGGGCTGGCAACGGCACCGCCCACCCCTCGTCGGGGTGGAGGCTCGCCATGTCCCAGACCCGCGAGAATTGGGGGAATACTGCCATCGACGTCCCAGCCGGGCAACCTTTCCGGGGCCCGGCCGGGCCCCCGACCGCCGGACGATCCCGACCATCGAAGCAATCCAGGACAGTCCTTCTGGCCTCAGGGTGAGGACGGTCCTTCAGGGCCTCACGTGAGAGTCCTTCGGGCCTCAGGATGAGGGACAGTCCTTCAGGCCTCAGGTGAGGGGGGTGCAGGCCTCAGGTGAGGGGGGGTGGCAGCTCCTCGAGGCCGCGGCGCAGCCAGAATCGCGTGCTGTGGCCGCCGCCTTCCAGCATGGTGCTGTGCAGCCCGTCCACCAGGGCCCCGACCAGCGCGAGGCCGAACTGGCGGTCGTCCACCTCGCCGTCCTCGGGCACGCTGGGCGCGTGCTCGGCCGGGGCCCGGTCGCGCACCTCGACGCCGAACCGGTCGGGCTCCTCGACCAGGTCGAGCTCGATCGGGGTGGAGAGCCCGGCCCAGGCCAGGTCGCCCACGGCGACCGCGCAGGTCTCGGACACGGCCACCTTCAGGTCCTCGACCCCCTCCTCGTCCACGCCGGCCTTGCGGGCCACGATCCCGACCACCAGGCGGACGGTGCCCAGCAGCGCCGGCTCGGGCGGGAACTCGAGATGGACGACTGCCAAGGCAGGCTCGCTCGAGGCCACGGCCGGTGCTACTCGGCCGAGTCCGAGATCGCGTCGGCGACCGACGAGTGGATCGGGAACACCTTGGTCAGGCCGGTGATCCGGAAGATCTTGAGGATCTTCTCCTGGGTGCACACCAGCTGCAGGGAGCCGTCGTGGTTGCGGACGCGCTTCAGGCCCCCGACCAGCACGCCCAGACCGGTCGAATCCAGGAAGTCCACCTTCTCGAGGTCGACGACGAGATGGTATTCGCCATCGCTGACCAGCTCGATGAGCTTCTCGCGTAGCTTGGGGGCGGTGTAGACGTCGATCTCGCCCCCAACCCCGAGGACTGCGTGGTCCCCTTCCTTGCGTACGTTCAGGTCGAGGTCCATGCCCTCTCCAGTCTCGATCACCGTTGCAAACGCAGCCGAGAGGCTAACGTCGGCCCCCCGTCGGGGCAAGAAAGCGTCACCATAGGCGTGCCGGGGACCAGCGGCAAGCGCACCCGGACGAGTTGCCCCTTCCAACCGGCCTCGATAGCCTACGAGGCGTCTTCCGACCCGAGATCCGGCCCGAGATCGCTGAGGTCTCGCCCCCAGGACCAGATCGCAGCCAAGGAGCGGAGCCCTGTACAGGTTCGCCCGTGCCACCGCCGCACTCGCGGCCGCCCTGCTGCTCGCCGCGTGCACCTCAGGCAAGGACGGCGCGACCACGTCCAGCGGGACCGGCCCGCCGGCCACGTCCACCCCGGCCAAGGCCGGCCCGCTGCAGCTCGAGGTGAACGCCGGAGCGCAGGGGCCGGAGCGGGGCTTCAACCCCAAGATCGCCGCCCAGCGAGCCACCCCCGACATGGAGCGGTTCATCCGCCGCTACGTCACCGTCGCGTTCCTTGACCCGGGGCAGCAACGGGCCGGCTGGCGCGACCTGCTCGTCCTGTTCGACACCCCGGTGCAGCGGGCGGCCAGGCGCGACCTCGAGTCCCTCTCCCTCGGCACCGCCGCCGCCCAGGTCAAGACCGTCCGGCCCGGCCGGGCCAGGGCCGCCGTGATGTTCCTCTACCAGGGCGGGCGGCCGGTCGGCGCCACCGTCAAGCTCGCCTACGACGGCTCCGCCGACGTCGAGCAGGGGACCGGCCCGGTCCGCCTGCGCTCGGTGCTCCAGCTTCTGTGGACCGCTCGGGGCTGGCGGATCGCCTCGTACCAGAGCCAGACGGGAGCTTCCCCATGAGACGCCCCATCGCCGCCCTCGTGATCCTGGCCCTTGTCGGGGTGGCCGGCGCAATCGGCGTCACCACCTTCCTGAACGAGAGCGACGCGGCCCCGGCGGTCACCGTCCAGCGCGCCCACAAGGGCGCCGCCGCCCCCAGCTTCAAGCGGCGCATCACCTTCCTCGTGGTCGGCTCCGACTCGGGAGCGCCCAAGTTCGGCCGCGGCGGCGCCGCCGCGCGCGGCCGGGCCGACTCCCTCCACCTGGTCGTGCTGGACCCGGTCAAGCGCCGGGGCATCGTCATGGGCTTCCCGCGCGACAGCTACGTGCCCATCCCGGGGCACGGCACCAACAAGGTCAACGCGGCCCTGTCGTTCGGCGGCCCCGCGCTGCTGGTCCGCACCTTCGAGCAACTCACCGGCATCAGGATCGACTACTTCGCGCTCACCTCCTTCGACGGCCTCACCGACCTCGTCAACAAGGTCGGCGGCGTGCAGGTCAACGTCGACATGAACATCCGCGACCGCGTCGCCGGCGCGTTCATGAACAAGGGACCGCAGCGGCTGTCCGGCGCGCGCGCGCTCGCCTACGCCCGCGCGCGCAAGACCGTGCCTGGCGGCGACATCGCCCGCTCCCGTCACCAGGGCCAGATCCTGATCGGCGGCCTCGCCACCTACCAGGCCCAGGTCGCCAAGGACCCGGCCCGGGTCATGAAGTGGCTCGCGGTCATGAACGACGAGGTCCAGACCGACCTGCCGATCAGGGAGCAGCTCAACCTGGCGCTGTTCGCCCGCACCGTCGCGCCCGGCCGGCTCAACAACGTCGTCGTCCCCAACACCACCGGCACCGCAGGCAGGGCCTCGATCGTCCGCCTCCTCCCCGGCGCCTACTCCCTGTTCGCCCGCGTCCGGGCCGGCCAGCTCTCCTGAGCCGCCTCGCCGGGCCGCCCGACCGGGCTCGGTTGCCTGAGGCAGCCAGGCCGGGTCCCCGCCGGGGTTAGACCCAATGCCGGGTAGTTAACGACTTGGTGCGCGATTGGGGTTGAGGCATGCTGGCCTGGCCGGTCCGGCTGGTGGATGGGTGATCAGCGGCGGGCGGCTCGATCAGAGACCAGCCCGGCAACGGCCAAGTGAGTCTGGGCGTAGT
>Ga0210378_10000023_pt1 | contig 74730 bp, 74 predicted proteins | sample PLM1_60_b1redo_FD_155465 | JGI IMG/M metagenome (GOLD analysis project Ga0210378, IMG submission 155465) | Groundwater sediment microbial communities from an aquifer in East River, Colorado, USA - PLM1_60_b1 redo | ecosystem: Environmental > Terrestrial > Soil > Riparian zone | place: USA: East... | reverse complement strand
GCCCGCCCTGGGTGAGGCCCGCCCTGGGTGAGGCCCGCCCTGGGTGAGGCCCGCCCTGGGTGAGGCCCGCCCTGGGTGAGGCCCGCCCTGGGTGAGGCCACCTGCTAGGCTTGGGGCAGCCATGGAACGCGTCTTCATCACCGGTATCGGCACCGTCAACCCGCTGGGGCTCGACGCCCCGTCCACGTGGGAGGCGATGCTCGAGGGGCGGAGCGGCATCGACACGATCGCCGCGTTCGACCCGTCCCCGTTCCCCGTGCGGATCGCCGGGGAGGTGCGCGGCTTCGACCCCGAGCGGGCCGCGTCCCGCAAGGACGCCCGCCGCATGGACCGCGGCGTGCTGTTCGCGGTCGCCGCCGCCGACGAGGCCGCGGCCGACGCCGGGCTCGAAGTCACCGACCCCGGGCGGACCGGTGTGGTGGTCGGCTCGGCCATCGGCGGGATCGGCATCGTCGAGGAGCAGCAGCGCGTCCTGACCGAGAAGGGGCCTGGCAGGGTCTCGCCCACGTTCCTCCCCAACTGCCTCGTGGACACCGCCACCAGCTACATCGCGACCAAGCTGGGCGCCATCGGGCCCAACTTCGCGGTGGTGTCGGCCTGCGCGACCGGGTCGCACGCGATCGGCGAGGCGGCCGACCTCATCAAGCGCGGGCGGGCCGACGTGTTCCTGGCTGGCGGCACCGAGGCGTGCATCACCCCGCTCGTGCTGGCCGGCTTCTGCCAGATGCAGGCCCTGGCCGCGCGCAACGACGAGCCGCAGGCGGCCTCCCGGCCCTACGACCGGGGTCGCTCCGGCTTCGTGATCGCCGAGGGCGCCGCCGTGGTCGTGCTCGAGTCCGAGTCGCGGGCGCGGGCCCGGGGTGCCAAGGTCTACGCCGAGGTGCTCGGCTACGGCGCCTCCAACGACGCCTACCACGTCGCCACACCGCACCCGGAGAGCCGCGGTGTGATCCACATGTTCACCGACGCGCTGGAGGCAGCCGCGGTCCGGCCCGACCAGGTCGGCTACCTCAACACCCACGGCACCGGCACCCCGCTCGGCGACCCGGCCGAGACCCAGGCCATCAAGCAGGCGTTCGGCGAGCATGCCCACCGGATGGCGATCTCGTCCACCAAGTCGATGACCGGGCACCTGTTCGGCGCCGCCGGCGCCCTGGAGGCGATCGCGGCCGCGCTCGCCCTGCGCGACCAGGTGGTCCCGCCCACCATCAACCTCGACGACCCCGACCCGGCCTGCGACCTCGACTACGTCCCCTTGAAGGCCCGCGAGGCCAGCTTCGACGTCGCCGTGTCGAACTCGATGGGCCTCGGCGGCCACAACGGCGCCGTCGTCCTCGGCCGTGTCACGCCGTAGGCGCCGACCGTCCCCGCTGCTGGACGTGCGCCGCTGCCTCCACGGGGTAACTCCTACACCAACGCGGCCGGACCAGCTCCTCCAGCCCTTGCTCGCTTCGGTCCCCGGTCAGGCCAGCAGCGACAGGCACGTCGGCCCGCCGTCGGCCTTGGTGAACTCGGACAGGTCCACCTCGATGACGTCGAGGCCGAGGGCGGCGATGGCGGCGGCCGTCCGCGGGCAACCGGCGGCCATGACCACCGACCTGCCGACCGCGACGACGTTGCACGCGGGCGCCTCCTCGGGAGGCACAGGCACCTTGGTCTCCGCTGCGCGGAACGCGGGCTGACCGAGCAGCCCCGGGCTGCCCACGACCGCGTCGCTGCTCAGCGCGGTCAGCCCCGACTGCAGGTGGAGCGTGCCGGCGGGAAGCTCGGCGGTTGCGATCCGGAGCCCACGGGCAGCTCCTCGTCGGGGGGGAGCCGCACCAGGTGCAGGCCGGCGCGGCGGAGCGCCTCCCGGTAGGCGGCGTGCTGCCCGGCGGCTCGGGCCAAGTCGATCGTGGCCCGGTCAGGATGCTCGGACAGCGCGCGGGCGAACGACGCGCCGGGCGGCCGCACGACGGCGACGCGTCGCATGGGTTCGCCCGAGGTCACGGCGGAGGCCCGCCCCGCGGGCGGGTGAGGACCTCGACGGTGCCGTCGGGGTGGCCGAGGAGGACCTCGTCGGCCTGGTCGAGGAAGAGGCCGTGCTCGACCACGCCGAGGGTGGCCTTGACCGCGGCGGCCAGCGCGTGCGGGTCGGCCTCGGGCACCTGGCAGTCGAGCAGGTAGTGGCCCTCGTCGGTGATCACGGGGGCGCCGCCGGGGCCGAGCCGGCGGGCGGCTGCGGGGACCAGGCCGAGCAGGCGGCGCCGGGTCGCCGGCCAGGCGAACTGGACCACCTCGACCGGGAGCGGCCGGGTCGCGCCGAGCCGCGCGACGAGCTTGTGCGCCTCGGCCAGGATGGTGACCCGGCGGGCGGCGGCGAGCACCAGCTTCTCGCGCAGCAGGGCGCCGCCACCGCCCTTGACGAGTCCGAGGCCCGGGCCGACCTCGTCGGCGCCGTCGAAGGCGTGGTCGAGGGTGACCTCGTCGTCCAGGCTGATCAGCTCCAGTCCGGCCGCCCGAGCCCTGACCTCGGTGGTCGAGGAGGCAGCCACCGCGCGGAGCGGGGGCCGCCCCGGCCACCGGACCGCGAGCGCCTGGACCAGGCCGAACACCGCCCGGCCAGAGCCGAGCCCGAGGGTCATGCCCGGCTCGATCCGCTCCAGGGCGGCGGCCACCATGGCCGCCCGGGAGGGGCCGCCGAGCACGTCCGCCACCATCATCGGCCGCCCTGGTCGTTCCAGCGCAGGATCGCCGGCCAGTCGTGCTCGAGCCCGAGCACGGACGTGCTGGCCGTGCCGAGGAACAGGTGGCGCGCGGCGTCGAGCGGGAGGCCGAGGTAGCAGGCGGTGAGGATGCGGATGAGGTGGCCGTGGCTGAACAGCAGGACGTCCTCGTCGGCGTCGGTGGACGCGGCGAGCAGCGGGCGGACCCGCTCGGCGACCGCCTCCACCGTCTCCCCACCCGGGCAGCCGTCCCGGAACAGGTCCCAGCCGGGCCGCAGGGCCCTGATCTCCGGGGTGGTCAGCCCCTCGTACTCGCCGTAGTCGAACTCCAGCAGGGCGTCGCTCGGCTCCGCCTGTCCGCCGAACCCGGCGAGCTTGGCGGTGTCCATGGCCCGGTGGAGCGGGCTCGAGAAGACCCGGTCGAAATGCTCGGCGGCCAGCCGGACGCCGAGCTCGCGGGCCTCGTCCTCGCCGGCGGGGTTGAGCAGCACGTCGGTCCGGCCGGTGTGCCGCCGGGCCCGCGACCACTCGGTCTGGCCGTGCCTGACCAGGTAGAGCCGCACGCCTCCTCCTCCCTGGGCTGCCGGCCGCCGTGCCGGCGCCCTTCGCCAGCACGCTACCGTACGGCGGGGCAAGGTGTTCGCGGGCATGGCCGTCACTCCGGGGCGGTGACCCGCGGGAACCGTCAACCCGGGTGGCGCCCGCGGGAACCCGTCCCTCTACCGCAGACCCCCGCCACCTCGTAGCATCTCGGGAAGCCGGCACGGCCGCCGGCAGCCCAGCTCGAGGAGGTCCGGCCCGATGATGGACTACCCGCTCACCATCCGGAGCATCTACGAGCGAGCCCGGACGCTGTTCCCGGAGAAGCAGATCGTGAGCAGGCGGGCCGGCGGCGTGATCGCCCGCTCCACCTACGGCGACTGGGCCGACCGGGTGGCCAGGGTGGCCGGCGCGCTCCGCGAGCTCGGGGTGGGCAGCGGCGACCGGGTCGGGACCTTCTGCTGGAACCACGACCGCCACCTTGAGCTGTATTTCGGGGCGGCGCTGCTCGGCGGCAGCTACCACACGCTCAACATCCGCCTCGGGCCCGACCAGCTCGCCTACATCGTCAACCACGCGGGGGACAAGGTGCTGGTGGTCGACTCGACGCTCGCCCCGGCCCTGGCGCCGGTCCTCGGCGAGCTCCCGAGCGTCGAGCACGTCATCGTGACCTCCGACGGCCCAGGGCCCGAGGTCTCGTTCGGCTCCGTCCACGACTACGAGGCGCTGGTCGAGGCGGCCACCCCGGTCACCGACTGGCCGCGGCTCGACGAGGAGACCACGGCCGGCATCTGCTACACGTCGGCCACCACCGGCAACCCCAAGGGCGTGGCCTACTCCCACCGGGCGCTGTTCCTGCACACGCTGATGATCGGCACGGTCGACACGGCCGCGATCAGCGAGCGGGACGTGCTGCTGCCGATCGTGCCGATGTTCCACGTCAACGCCTGGGGGATGCCGTTCGCCGCCACCTGGTACGGAGCCTCGCAGGTCTACGGCGGCCCGGCCCCGACCCCGGCCGACTACCTCAAGCTCATCCGCGAGGAGGGCGTGACGGTGTCGGCCGGCGTGCCCACCGTCTGGCTCGGCGTGCTCCAGCTCCTCGAGAAGGACGGCGGCGACCTCGGCCCGCTCGAGCGGATCATGTGCGGCGGGAGCGCCGCCCCGGTGTCGATGATCCGCGCCTACGAGGAGCGGTACGGGGTGGAGTTCATCCACGCCTACGGCATGACCGAGGCGAGCCCGGTGACCCACTTCTCGCGCCTCAAGTCCGGCCTGGCCGACCTGCCGGTCGAGGCCCGCTACTCCTACAAGGCCAAGCAGGGGATGCTGGTGCCAGGGCTGGAGCAGCGCATCGTCGACGCCGAGGGCAACGCCGTGCCGGCCGACGGCAAGTCCATGGGCGAGCTGCTGCTGCGCGGCGCCTGGATCGCGGGCGAGTACCTGGACGACGAGCGCTCCGCGCAGACGTTCGTCGACGGCTGGTACCACACCGGCGACGTGGCCACCCTGGACGGCGAGGGCTACCTGCACCTCATGGACAGGACCAAGGACCTGGTGAAGTCGGGTGGCGAGTGGATCTCGAGCGTCGAGCTCGAGAACGCGCTCATGGGACACCCCGACGTGGCCGAGGCGGCGGTGATCGCGGTCCCCGACGAGAAGTGGGCCGAGCGCCCGCTCGCGGTGGTCGTGCGCAAGCCCGACCGGGAGGTCAGCGAGGCGGAGCTGGTCGCCTCGATCGCCGGCAAGTTCCCCAAGTGGTGGCTGCCCGACCGGGTCGAGTTCGTCGACGACATCCCCAAGACCGCCACCGGCAAGTTCTCCAAGCGCACCCTGCGCGAGCGCTTCGTCGGCGGCCTGGTCCCAGACGAGTCCGACGAGCGGTAGCGGGTGAGCTGGAGCCTCCACCCGGGGGCCCAAGACCGGAGCGGGAGCCCGGGGGGTTCGGGGGGCGCTTTCTGCCCCCCGATCAATCGGGGATCTCGGTGGTACGGGCTCACCGGGGCGGCATCCGCAGCGCCCCGTCGAGCCTGATCACCTCGCCGTTCAGGTACGGGTTCTCCGCGATCTGGCAGGCGAGCAGGGCGTACTCGGCGGGCTGGCCGAGGCGGGCGGGGAAGGGGATCGCGGCGGCGAGGCTCTCGCGGACCTGCTCGGGGAGCTGGCCGAGCAAGGGGGTGTCGAAGATCCCGGGCGCGACCGTGCAGACCCGCACGCCGACCCGGGCCAGGTCGCGGGCGGCCGGCAAGGTGAGGGCGACCACGCCGCCCTTGGACGCGGCGTAGGCGGTCTGGCCGATCTGGCCGTCGAACGCGGCCACCGACGCGGTCATCACCACGACGCCGCGCTGGCCGTCGGCGTCGGGTGCGTTCGCGGCCATCGTGGCGGCGGCCAGCCGCAACGCGTTGTAGGTGCCGACCAGGTTGACGGCGACCACGGTCTGGAACGGCTGCAGGGCAGCCGCGCCCTCGCGCCCGACCACCCGCTCGGCCCAGCCGATGCCGGCGCAGAGCACGGCCACCCGCAACCCCCCGAACGCCTCGGCCGCACCGTCGACCGCGGCGCCGAGCTGCGCCTCGTCGGTCACGTCGGCGGCGAACGAGCGCGCCTGGCCGCCGAGCTCGGCGGCCAGCCCGGCGGCCCCCTCGCCGTCCCGGTCGACCACGGCCACCCGGGCGCCCCTGGCGGCCAGGGCGCGGGCGGTGGCCGCGCCGAGCCCGCTGGCCCCGCCGGTGACGAGCGCACCCGCGCCGTCCAGGTCCTTCCTCGGGTCGCTCGTGGGAGACGGCTGCTCGGACATGCGGCTCCTTCGACGGTCCGGTGACGCGCGGCGGCCGACGGGACCTCGCCCGCGCGGGGACCTGAGCCTACCGCGCCCATCAGGACGAGGCTCCAGTTCGGTCCAGAGGAGCTCGATTTCGGTCCAGAGGAGGTCGATGCAGAGGAGCTCGGTCCATTCGGTCCAGAGGATCGGTCCAGAGAGGAGAGGTTTTCAGCCCCGTCCAGGAGATAGGCACGGTTGGCGGACAGAATCGACGGCCGAAGGGAGCTCAGCGATGACCCAGTACGACTACGCCACCGATCCGACCGGTGCGCGCGCCGGCGACGGCGGGTCCATGGCGGACCAGGTGAAGGACCAGGTCAAGGACAAGGCGCAGATCGCCCAGGAGAAGGCCAAGGCCGCCACCGGGCAGGCCCGGAGCCGGTTCCGCGAGCAGGTGGACCAGCGGTCGACGCAGGCCGGCGAGCGGGCGACCGGGACAGCCCAGGACGCCCGCAGCGTCGCCGAAGAGCTCCGCCGGCAGGGCAAGGACGCCCCGGCCAGGCTGGCCGAGCGGGCCGCCGACCGGGTCGAGCACGTCGGGCGGTACCTCCAGAGCGCCGATGCCGACCGCCTGCTGGCCGACGCCGAGGACTTCGCCCGCAGGCGGCCCTGGGCCGTGGTGGCCGGGGGCCTCGCGCTCGGGTTCGCGGCGTCCCGCCTCCTGAAGGCGTCCAGCAGCCAGCGCTACCGGTCGTACCAGGACAGCGGCCGCGGCCGGTCGTGGTTCGACGACGCCGACTACGACCGGGCCGGCTACGCCAGGGCTGACTACGCCAGCGAGACCTACGTCGGCACCGCCCCCACGACCGACCCGCCCTACACGGGCACCGCTCCCACGACCGACCCGCCCTACACGGGCACCGCTCCCACCGCCGACCCGGCTTACACGGGCACCGCTCCCACCGCCGACCCGCCCTACAGGGGCACCGCCTCCACCGCCGACCCGCCCTACAGGGGCACCGCCTCCACCACCGACCCGGCCTACACGGGCTCGGACTACGCGACCAGGCGGTCCTACCCCGAGCCCGTGAGCGAGCCGCTGGGGACCGAGGCACCGCCGGTCACCGGCACCTACGACCCGGACCCGGAGACCACCCGGGCGCCGGTGGACGCCTACGACGCGCCCGCCACGGAGCCGGTCGACACCCGGCGCCGCCCGAGCGACCCCGACCCGCTGACGTGACGCCGGACGGACCAGCGACCGGGAGGTACTGATGGCTTCATACGTTGGGCCTGAAGGGCCGCCCCCGCCGGGCGACCTGCGCGAGCGCCCGCTGCCCGAGCTGCTCAAGCAGCTGGCGCAGGAGACGACCCAGCTCCTGCGCCAGGAGATCGAGCTGGCCAAGGCCGAGGTGTCCGAGAAAGGCAAGAAGGTGGGCGTCGGCGCGGGGCTGTTCGGCGGGGCCGGCACGATCGGATTCCTTGCCGCTGCCGCGCTGACCGCCTGCTTCATCCTCGCCCTGAGCGAGGTGATGCACCCCGCGCTGGCCTCGCTGCTCGTGGCGGTGGTGTACGGCGCGATCGCCGCGGTCCTCGCCCTCCGGGGCAGGCAGAAGATCAAGGAGGCCGTGCCGCCCGTGCCCGGGCAGACCCTCGAGACCGTGAAGGAGGACGTGCAGTGGGCAAAGACCCAGATGCCATCCGCCAAGAAATAGAGCAGACCAGGGCCGAGATGAGCGACACCGTCGAGGCCATCGGCTACAAGGCCGACGTGCCCTCCCGGGCCAAGGAGGCCGTGGCCGGAAAGGTTGAGGCCGTGAAGGACAAGGTGAGCGACACCGCGACCCGGGCCAAGGAGGCCGTGACCGGCACCGCGGACCGTGTCGGCGACACGGTCGGTGGCACCGCCTCGCGGGTGGGCGACCGCACGCCCGACCGGCAGGAGGTCAAGCAGAAGGCCAGGCGTGCCGTCGGGCTGGCCCAGGAGAACCCGCTGGGCCTCGCCATCGGCGCGGTCGCCCTCGGCTTCCTGGCCGGGCTGGCCGTACCCGCGAGCCGGGTGGAGAACGAGAAGATCGGCCCGCTGGCCGACCAGGTGAAGGAGAAGGTCAAGGAGACCGGGCAGGAGGCCTTCGAGCGGGGCAGGGAGGTCGCCCAGGAGGCGGCCCAGAGCGCGGCCCAGACCGCCAAGGAGCGCGGGCAGGAGCACGGGCAGGACCTGGCCGAGAGCGCCCGGCAGAACGCCCAGGAGGTCCGCTCCGAGGCCCGCTCGAACTTCTGACCCACGCCTACACCTACACCGACCCCGACCCACGCCCCACACCGACCCTGACCGACGACCACCCTGACCGACGACCACCCTGACCGACGACGACCCGCACCCCCGGCAGCTCCACGGCCGGGGGTGCGGTCGCGTGACCGAGGAACGGCCGTGACGGCCGGATCGGAGGAGCAGTGCGCAACGACAGCTCGCAGGACCGCGGCCGTGACCGGCGCGGGAGGACCGCGGACCGGCCCAGCGACATCCCGCCGCGCGGCTGGCTGGACGTGCTCAAGCGGGTGAAGGCGGAGGTCAAGGACGACAACGCGTCCCTGCTGGCGGCCGGGGTGGCGTTCTACGCGATGCTCGCCCTCTTCCCCGCCATCATCGCCGTGGTGACCATCTACGGGCTGGTCACCAACGACCCCGGCCAGGTGCGGTCGCAGCTCGGGGAGTTCGCCAAGGGACTGCCCCAGGGCGCCGGCGACCTGCTCGTCGGCCAGCTGGAGAGCGTCGCCAAGACCAGCCAGCAGAGTCTCACCATCGGGCTGGTGGCGAGCCTGGCCGCCGTGCTGTGGAGCGCGTCGAGCGGCGTGCAGGCGCTCGTCAAGGGCCTGAACGCCGCCTACGACGAGAAGGAGACGCGCGGCTTCCTGAAGCTGCGCGGGCTCTCCCTGCTGCTGACCATCGGCGCGATCGTGGTCGTGATCGTCACCCTGGCGCTCGTCGCCGTCTTCCCGGCCGTCCTGGACGACCTGGGTCTCGGGTCGGTGGGCGAGCCCGCCGCCCGCTACGGGCGCTGGCCGGTCCTGGCCGTCCTGGTCGCCGTGGCCATCGCCGTGCTCTACCGCTACGCCCCCGACCGGAAGAACCCCAGGTGGCGCTGGGTGAGCTGGGGCGCGGTGCTGGCGGTGGCCCTGTGGCTGGTGGGCTCGGCCGCGTTCTCGTTCTACGTCAGCAACTTCGGCAAGTACAACGAGACCTACGGCTCCATGGGCGCGGTCATCGTGCTGCTGCTGTGGCTGTTCCTGTCGTCGTTCGTGGTGCTGCTCGGGGCCGAGGTGGACGCCGAGATCGAGCGCCAGACCAGGAAGGACACGACCACGGGACCGTCCAGGCCGCTGGGCGAGCGGGACGCCACCGCTGCCGACACCGTCGGGGAGAGCACGCCCGGGCGGTAGGGGGAGGTTAGGTTCAGCCGGCCGGCTCGCCAAGGGCGCGCCAGTCGGCGCGCAGCAGGCCCATCAGGACCACGTCGACGTAGCGGCCGGCGTTGTACCACTGCCGGCGCAGGCGGCCCTCCTCGACGAAGCCGCAGGCGCGGTAGGAGCGCACCGCCCGCTCGTTGGCGGCCCCCACCTCGAGCCAGATCTTGTGCAGGTTGAACGAGCGGAAGCCGTAGTCGACCAGCACCCGCACCGCGTCCCGGCCGTAGCCACGTCCCCAGTAGTCGCGGTCGCCGATGGCGATGCCCAGCTCGCAGGTCCGCGCGACCTGGTCGAAGTTGCCCAGGCTGCACTCGCCGATGGCCTTGCCGTCGACCTCGATCATGAACGGCACGAGGTCGCGGTCCTCCTTGAGCTGCTCGTCGAACCGTCGCCGGCGGCGGGCGCGCGAGCTGGGCCGGGGCGGGACGTCGTTGGCGGCCAGCTCGAGCTCGACGTCGTTGTCGTACGAGGTGAGGAGGTCGAGGTCCTCGCGTTCGACCGCCCGCAGGCACACCTTCTCGCCGCTCAGCATGCCCGACCACCAGGGATGCCGCCGGCAGCCTGACGACCCGCGGTCCCCGTCCGATGTGGGGGGAGGCTGTCCGGGCTCCCCCCACGGCCCCCCAAGAGCGCCTGTGCCAGGGTCACCAGACCGCTCAGTACAGGAACATCGGCTTGCCGTCGACCTGGCGGATGAGGGGGCGGTAGCGCTTCTCGTCGTACAGGGCGTCCACGTCGACCCGCTTCACCCCCGACATCATCGTCGCGATGGGCACCGACGTGTAGGCCCCCCGCTGCAGCGAGACCATGCTGCCGGCGGCGTCCTGGTCGATCAGGTTGAGGGCCATGTTGGCGAAGTTGACCGCGACCATCAGGTCCAGCGCGTCGGGCGCGCCCGACCGCATCAGGTAGCCGACCTGCTGGTAGACGATGTCCTGGCCGGTCAGCCGCTTGAGCACGTCCCCGGTGGCCAGACCGATGCCGCCGAGCTTGCGGTGCCCGTAGGCGTCGGCCTCGCCGCGCTCGTGGAGCTGGCCGTCGAGCATGGTGGCGCCCTCGCTCACGGTCACCATCGCGTAGTTCGACGGGTTGGCCGCCTTGTCCTCGAGCAGGTAGCGGGCGAGCAGCTCGGGGTCGAAGGGCACCTCGGAGATGATGGCCCGGTCCACCCCGGCCAGGTAGGCCGACAGCAGCGAGGTCTCCCCACAGTTGCGCCCGAACAGCTCCACCACCGCGATGCGCTCGTGGGAGCCGGTCGAGGTCCGCAGCTGGTGGATGAACTGCACGCTGCGGGTGACCGCGGTCGAGAAGCCGATGCAGTAGTCGGTCCCGTAGACGTCGTTGTCCATCGTCTTGGGCACCGCCACCACCCGCATGCCCTCGCGGGAGAGGCGCTCGGCGTACGACAGGGTGTCGTCCCCGCCGATCGCCACCAGCCAGTCGAGCCCGAGCCGTTCGATCACGGCCAGGCAGTGGGGGGTGAAGTCGAACGGCCCGTCGGACTCGCCCTGGCCCTGGCCCTTCAGGAACTCGGGCACGTCGTGGGGCTTGACCTTGCCCGGGTTGGTGCGGCTGGTGTGCAGGAAGGTGCCGCCGGTGCGGTCGATGGTGCGTACGTCGTTCTTCCAGAGCGGCTGCACGCAGTGCCGCTGCGGCTCGCCGGCGTCCAGCTTGTAGTCGAGCAGGCCGGACCAGCCGCGGCGCAGGCCGAGCACCTCGTAGCCGCGGTCGACCGCGCCGTAGACGAGCGTCTTGATGCAGGGGTTCAGGCCGGGGACGTCCCCCCCGCCGGTGAGCACGCCGATCCGAGTCATGGAAGGTTCCCTCCCCAGGGTCGCACAGCATCCAGTCCAGGCGCCGTTGCCCGGGAGCATCCGTCTTGGACAAGCAACTCCGACGGCCCGGCAACTTCACGGCCCGTCGGCCCGCCTAGCGATCAGTGTAGGTTTCACCAGGACTGGGCCGCCAATCCGTGGGTACGACGCACGGGTCGGCATCGGACCGCGGGGAGGAAGCATGCGCGACTACCGCACCCATCGTCCCGGCACCTACGAGGAGATGACCGCGGCCTTCAGGTGGGAGGTGCCGGCCACCTACAACCTGGCCACCGACGTGCTCGACAAGCACGAGCCCGGCCGGCCCGCCATGCGGTTCGTCTCCGACGACGGGCGCGACGAGCGCTGGACCTTCGGGGACGTGCAGGCGCTGACCAACCGGGTGGCGAACGCGCTGCGCGGGCTCGGGGTCGGCAAGGGCGACCGGGTCGCGGTCATGGCCCCGGCCTCGCCCGAGATCGCCGCCACCTTCCTCGCCACCTACAAGGCCGAGGCGATCCTGCTGGCCATGAGCGTGCTCTACGGCGACGACGGCATCGTCCACCGGCTCAACGACGCGCAGGCCAAGGTGCTGGTCACCTCGGCCGACCACCGGGACCGGGTGGAGGCGCTGGCGGCCAAGGCGCCCTCGGTCGAGCGGATCGTGGTGGTCGGCGGCACCGGGCCGTCGAGCCTCGAGGAGCTCGCCCAGGGCGCCTCGGACCGGTTCGACACCCCGCGGACCGACCCCGACACCCCGGCCCAGCTCTACTACACCTCGGGCACGACCGGCCTGGCCAAGGGCATCCTCCACGCCCACCGCTACCTGCTCGGGCACGAGGAGTTCCAGTTCTGCCACGACGTCCGGCCTGGCGAGCTGTTCCACTCGACCGGTGAGTGGGCCTGGATCGCCGGGATCGTGCCCGGCATCCTCGGGCCCTGGCGCTTCGGGGTGGAGACGTTCGTGCACGGCCGCAGGGGCGGCTTCGACCCCGGCAAGGCGCTGCGGCTCATCGCCGAGCAGGGCGTGGGGAACCTGTTCACCACCCCGACCGCCATCCGGGCCATGCGAGGGGTGCCCGAGGCCGGCGGGCTCTCGTTCAACCTGCGGCTGGCCTGCTCGGCCGGGGAGCCGCTGAACCCCGAGGCGATCGCGTGGTGGAGCCGCACGGTGGGCTGCCCGGTGCTCGACTACTACGGCCTGTCCGAGAGCTACCCGCTGTGCGGCAACTTCCCCACCGTGGAGGTGCGGCCCGGCTCCATGGGCCTGCCCCTGCCCGGCTGGGACGTGGCCATCCTCGACGAGGACGAGCAGCCGGCGCCACAGGGCGAGGCGGGCGAGATCTGCCTGCGGGCGCGGTCGAACCCGCACTACCCGCTCGGGTACTGGGACAGGCCGGCCGACTCCGAGGAGGTCTTCGGGGGCGAGTGGTTCCACACCAAGGACACCGCCCGCCGGGACGCCGACGGCTACGTCTGGTACGAGGGGCGGGCCGACGACGTGATCATCTCGGCCGGCTACCGGATCGGCCCGTTCGAGGTCGAGAGCTGCCTGCTCGAGCACCCGGCGGTGGCCGAGTCGGCGGTGGTCGCCAGCCCGGACGAGCGGCGCGGCAACGTGGTGAAGGCGTTCGTGCGCCTCACCGCCGGCCACGAGGGCGACGACGCGCTCGCCAAGGAGCTGCAGGAGCACGTGCGCAACCGGCTGGCCGCCTACGCCTACCCGCGCCTGGTCCAGTTCGTCGACGACCTGCCCAAGACCCTGACCGGCAAGATCCGCCGGAGCGAGCTGCGCAAGGCCGAGCTGGAGGCGGCCGAGGTGGGCGGCTCGGGCTGACCTCCCCGAACTTGAGGTCCGCGGCCTCGGACGGTAGCTTCTGCGCATGTACGAGACCCGCTGGCCTCGCCCGGGGCCCGCGCTGCTGGTCGTGGGCGTGGTCTTTGGGCTCATCGTCGGGGGGATCCTCGGGATCAGCTTCCCCATCTCCGGCTCTGACCAGCCGGAGGCGACCACGACGACGCTGACGGCGCCCCAGACGACGGCGCCGCTGCTCGCCAGCTTCTACACGGTGGTGCTGGCCAGCCCGTTCTCCTCCCAGGAGGCCCAGGCCAAGGTGGCGCGGCTCCAGGCCCGGGGGGTCACCGGCGCGCGCATCCTGGCCAGGACGGAGTACCCGTCGCTGGGGAGCCCCTACGCGATCTGCGTCGGCACCTTCAGGACCGACGACCAGGCCAAGCAGACCGCCGGGGAGCTCAAGGCGCAGCACCCGGACCTGACGCCCTACATCAAGCCGATGCGCAGGGCCGCGTAAGCACCTCCGGCGACCCGACCTTTGCCCCCGACCTGCCCGAACGCCTGGCGGAGCTGCTTGACGGCATGCTCGGAGCGCATCGCGGCGGCGTGATAGGCGGCCCGTTCCTCGTCCGAGCGGTGGGCGGCGATCGCATCGCTCATCCATATGATGGTCGTCGGCCGCACGGCATTGCGCTGGTCGACGGCGCCGACGTACATGAAGACGAACGCGGCAGCCGCCGCGGCATCGTTGGCGGTCGAGGTCGTGCCGGTGAGGGAGGCGGGAAGGATCCGGTGCAGCCGCTCGTGGTACGCGTTCCGGTCGGCCAGCAACTGGGGCAGGCTCACCGCGGGGCTCCCGCGTAGTACGCCTCGATCTCTCCGTCGCGCCGCCCGGCATCGTGCCGCTGCCATCGTCCCAAGGTGTGGGCGTCGGGCATCGGCAGCGCCGCGAGCTCGTATGCCGACACCGCGACGCTACCGGTGAGGCAGCGGTAGAGCCGGTCGAGGGCTTCTGAGCCGAGAAGCGCGACCAGCAGGCGGGGGGCCAGCGGGCTGTCCGGTCGCGTGCAGGTGAGAACGTTCACGTGGTTCTCGACGACGACCCGGCCACCCCACCGTTCCAGCGCTGACCGGTCGAGCTGAGTGCCGAGCAGCCGGCGTGGCTGTTCCGGCGCGGTCGTCCGCGGGACGAGCACGGCGGGAGACCCCAGGACGAGGAACCGCTCGTCCTTCTCGTTGCGGATCACGCAGTACCGCAGGTCGTCGCGGGCGGGGTCCTGATGCAGTCGCCCGCCGTCGAGGTCCGCTGCCCAGACCACCCGTACCGAGCCTTCGCCGGGGTGTCGGGAGAGCTGCGGGCGGTGGCGGTTCCACACGAGCGGCCCCGTGCTCGCGACCCAGCCGTAGTCGGAGAGGCGGGCGGGCATCGAGGCTGCTGCGTCGACCAGCGGCGTGTCGGTCCCGTCTCGGGGCAGGAGCCAGGAGAGGTCTGGCCGTTCCGGGATACGGCCCAAACCCACCGGTTGCCGGTGTGCCAGGTTGTCACCGACGAGGATGTGCTCGCACGACACCGGTCGATCGGCTCGTGCGCCGGAGGCAAACGACGCGACCAGTGTCTCCTGCAGCACGCCGGTGGCGAACACCCCGGAGCGGTCGCCCACGAATCCGACCCGGGTCAGCGGTGCGCGTTCGGCAAGGAACCCACGCAGCCGTTGGAAGTACGAGCCGCCGAGCCAACCGGCAGGCACCAGCGCGGTGACAACCCCGCCTTCCGCCACCTGGTCCACCGCCCCGGCCATGAACAGGCCATACCTGTTGGCGTGCCCGTAGACCGCGTGGGACCACCGGGCTCGCTCGTCCGGGGCAAGTCGCACCCGTCCGTACGGCGGATTCATGAGTACCACGCGAGCCTTCGCCGCCCGCCGCAGCAGCCCGTCCCCGGTGGTGAGCACCGCCGGCAGGGCCCGTCTGCGCTCCGGTGGCACCCGCGCCCACAACGGCAATAGCTCCGCCGCGAGCAGGACGTTGCCGAGCCACACCCCCGTCTCGTCCAGATCGCACCCGGCGATCACGGAGCTGACCGCGCTGAGCGCCAGCTCTGCCTGCATGCGTCCGAGCTCGGCGAGCCAGGTCCGCAGGGGGGGCAGCAGAAGCGCACCGGCGCCGCAGGCCGGGTCCAGGACCAGGCCACGAGCGTCGCCACCAAGGGCCGCGAGGGTCTGCTGCCACATGGCCTCGGCGAGCACAGCGGGCGTGTAGTGCCGGCCCGTCTCGGCACGGGCCTTGGCGTCGAGGGCGCATACGTAGGCATTGCCGAGCACCTCGGGCGTGGCCTCGAGCAGGTCACCGCGGCCAGGGATCTGGGTCAGGGCCGACGGGTCGAACGGGGGTGCCGCATCGACGCTGTCCCAGACCGACACGGCTGCTGGATCGATGCCGTGAGCGGCAACTCGGCGTGCCCACCAAGCCGGCACGGCCGCAAGGACGGCCAGCGCGGAGGGTGGCAGGTTGACCGAGGCGGTGGTGCTGAGCATGACTCGCCGGGCCCGGTTCACCCGCGGAGCAAGCTCGCCACCGACCGTCACCCGGTTCCCTCCAGTCGCCTTGCCCGCCTCCATCGCTGCCCGGGCGGCGGCCAGGATTATCGACGATCGGCCCGACAAGGGCGCTACCCTGCGGGTGCAGGAGCAGAGCGGGCCGTTCACCCAGGGAGCAACCGTGACCGAGGTATTCCGCACCCCCGAGGAGCGTTTCGAGGGCCTCCCCGACTTCGGGTTCCAGCCGCGCTACCGGCAGGCCGGCGGCCTGCGGCTCGCCCATCTCGACGAGGGCGAGGGCTCCCCGGTGGTCTTCCTGCACGGCGAGCCGACCTGGTCGTTCCTGTGGCGAAGGGTCGTCCCGCCGGTGCGCGACGCGGGCTACCGCTGCATCGTCCCGGACCTGGCCGGCTTCGGTCGCTCCGACAAGCCCGTCAGCCAGTCGTGGTACAGCTACGACCGCCACACGGAGCTGACCGTCTCGCTGTTCGAGGAGCTCGACCTGCGCGACGCGACCCTGGTCGCCCACGACTGGGGCGGTCCGATCGGCCTGCGCCTGGCGGTCGAGCATCCCGGCCGGGTCGCCAGGATCGTCGCCATGGACACCGGGGTGTTCACCGGCCACCAGCCGATGAGCGAAGCGTGGCACCGCTTCGCCGCGTTCGTGGCCCGCACCGAGGACCTGCCGATCGGCCTGCTCGTGCGCCGAGGCTGCGCCCGCGACCCCGGCGACGACGTGGCCGCCGCCTACGAGGCGCCGTTCCCGGAGCAGGCCGCCAAGGCGGGCGCGAAGGCGTTCCCCGCGATGCTCCCGCTCTCCCCGGACGCGCCGGGCGCCGAGGCGGGTCGGCGCACCTTCGCCGCCCTCTGCCAGGACCGGCGCCCCATGCTCCTGCTCTGGGGCGAGGAGGACCGGGCACTTCCGGTCGCCGCCGGCGAGGCCCTGGCCTCGGCGCTCGGGCGGCCCCCGCCCCGGCGTGTCGCCGGCGCCGGCCACTTCCTCCAGGAGGACGGGGGCCCCGAGATCGGCAGGCTCATCGCCGAGTGGCTTGCTGCCGGGACGGCCTGACGGCCGGCGGCGTCACCTGGCCTCGATGACCGGGGGCGGGCCGCGGTCACCTCGCCTCGGCGGCCGGCGGCGGTCACCCGGGCCCGATGGCCGGCGGCGGTGTCACCTGGCCTCGGCGGCCGGCGGCGGTGTCACCTGGCCTCGGCGGCCGGCGGCGGTCACCCGGCCTCGATAGCCGGCGGCGGTGGCGCCTGTACCAGCTCGGCGTACAGCCGCTGGGTCTGGCCGGCGATCGCGGGCCAGCTGAACTCGTCGAGCGCCCGCTGGCGTCCGGCCTTGCCGAAGCGCTCGGCCTGGGCCGGGTCGGCAAGCAGCCGGTTGACCTGCTCGGCGAAGTCGGCGGCGAAGCGCTCGGGGTCGTCGGGCGTGCCGCCGCTGCCCTGGAACGGCACCAGCAGGCCGGTGACGCCGTCGGCGACCACCTCGGGGATGCCGCCCGTGTCGGTGGCCACCACCGCCGTCTCGCAGGCCATCGCCTCCAGGTTGACGATGCCGAGGGGCTCGTACACCGACGGGCAGACGAACACCGTGGCGTGGGTGAGCAGCTGGACGACCTCCCGGCGCTCCAGCATCTTCTCGATCCAGATGATGTTGCCGCGTTCGGCCGCCACCCGCTGCACCTTCTCGGCGACCTCGCGCCCGATCTCGGGGGTGTCGGGCGCCCCGGCGCAGAGCACGAGCTGCGCGGAAGGGTCGAAGGCGAGGGCGGCGTCGAGCAGGTAGGGCACACCCTTCTGGCGGGTGATGCGACCCACGAACACCACCGAGGGGCGGCTGGCGTCGACGCCGTAGCGCTCAAGCACGTCGGTGCCGCGGTCGGGCTGGTACTGGGTCGGGTCGATGCCGTTGTGGATCACCCGGATCCGCTCGGGCTGGATCGAGGGGTAGCAGGCCATGATGTCGCGGGCCATGCCGCCGGACACCGCCACGACCGCGTCGGCGGCGGTCAGGGCGTTCTGCTCGCAGAAGCGGGAGAGGGCGTAGCCACCGCCGAGCTGCTCGGCCTTCCACGGGCGCAGCGGCTCCAGGCTGTGCACGGTCACCACGTGCGGGATGCCGTACAGGAGCTTGGCCATGTGGCCGGCCATGTTGGCGTACCAGGTGTGGCTGTGCACCAGGTCGGCCCCCTCGACCCCGGCCGCGATGACCAGGTCGGTGGAGAGGGTGCGCAGGGCGCTCAGGTGGCGGGCGGACCCGGCGAGGGCGTCCCACGACGGGTAGGCGGTCACCTTCGGCCTGCCCCCGGGCGGCTCCGGCCTCGGCTGCCCGAAGCAGTGCACCTCGAGGTCGACCAGGTAGGCCAGGTCGCGCGCCAGGTACTCGACGTGCACACCGGCGCCACCGTAGACCTCTGGCGGGTACTCGCGGGTGAGCATGGCCACACGCACGCAGATCGCCTCTCTCTCCTGGTCAGGCATCGTCCACGCGCAGGAGGGTATGCGCCTCGGCCCCTGGTGCACCAATGCGCGGACCGCGTTTGACAGCGGATTTCTCACAAATCAGACTCATCGTCTTGTTCGAGCCTCCCGCCGGTCCGGGTGCATGAGGGCAGGACGGGCGATGGTGGTCAACCGATCCGCTGTGCTGCGCAGGACGAGCGCGTTCGCCGCGCTGCTCGCCTTCGAGGCGGGCGCCGTGGTCGTCCTCCACCGGCTCGGCGAGCTGCCCTGGCTACGGATCCCCCTCGGCGACCTGGGCCCGTGGTTGCAGGCGACCGCGCCGGAGGACGTGATCGCCGCCGTGGCCCGCCTGATCGCCCTGGCCGTCGCCTGGTGGCTGCTCGCGAGCACCACCCTGTACGTGCTGGCGCGCCTCACCCGCGTCCCCGCCGCGATCCGCGCCGTCGGCTGGGTCACCCTCCCCGCCGTGCGCCGCGTGGCCGATCAGGCCCTGGCCCTCACTCTGGCCACCTCCCTGGTGAGCGGCGGCGCCAACGCCGCGCTGGTCGGCCCGGCCGCCCTCGGGCCGAGGAGGGCCGGGCCCGTGGTCGCCTTCCACGACCCCGCCGGGCAGAGGGCTGAGGCCTCCCCCGCCGGATACCAGCCCCGGCCGGCCGGGCCGGGCGCGCCGGGCTACGTCGCCCCGCCGGCCGCGCAGACAGCCCCGCCCTCGACCACGGCGAACAGGCAGCCGGGACCGACGTACACGCCGCACCCGGCAGGCCCGCCTGGGGCATCCCAGCCCGGCACCGGACCGGGCCAGCCCGGTCCGCAGACCCCGCCGTCCCGGCCGGACGTCCACCGCGTCCGGCCCGGGGACAACCTCTGGGTGATCGCCCGGGACCGGCTGGCCCACGCGACCGGGCGGGACGCCGGCACGCTGCCCGAGCGTGAGGTGGCCAGGTACTGGCTCGACGTGGTCGAGGCCAACCGGGCCGGGCTGCGGTCCGGCGACCCGGACCTTATCTACCCGGGCGAGCTGATCCGGCTCCCGCCCACCGGCCGGCGGGAGCGCTGAGCCGACCGGTCAGCGCGTGGCCGGGCTCAGGTGCGGGTGGTGTCCACCGTCCACAGCCGCCAGGGCTGGTTGCCGCTCCCGGGGGCCCGCTGCATGTAGATGTCCCACTGGAACGACCGGGTCGTCTCGCCCGCCCGGGTCATCCGCACGCTGCCACGCACGATGCGCTGGCCACCCGCCCCGGGGAGCACCTGTCTGGGCGTGAGCGTGAACTGGTACGGCGGCGGTCCGGCGCCGCGCTTGCGGATGGCCGGAGCCTCCTTGGCGAGCTGCCGGTACTGGAGCCCCTGCTTCCAGAAGGTGTCGTCGAGGGTTGCCAGGTCGCCGGTGACCGCGAACTCGCCCCAGGCCTGGAGGGCGCGCTGGGCGCCGGCGATCACCTGCTGGTCGGTGTCGGAGAAGCTCGGCTGGGCGGGCGCCACGGCGGTGGTGCCCGACGGGATCCTGCTGAGCTTGTCACCCTGGAACGGCCCCCGGAACACGATCCACCAGAGGCCGAACAACACCACGACGAGCACGACGGCAATGAACCAGAAGCGGCGCAGGTTCGAGCGCGGCGGCCTGGAGCGCAGCCACTCACGCTCGTCCCCCTCGCCCAACGGGTCGAAGCTATTGAAGGACACTTCGCACCTCATGCACCGGGTACGGCTGCGGCGCCCCCTCCAAGGTCACTGGACCGAGCGTCCCCGACCCGGCGTCGTTCAGATATGTCCATGTGTAACTGCCGGACCATGTCATGTCCAGAGTAACGACGTAGGAGCGCGACCGCCGGTTGTAAGTGTGTCTCGCGGCCGGGGCACTCTTGCTTCCCGGACCTGCGCTCGAGTACGACCCGCCATCACCGGTGGACCACTGATATGCCGTGGCTTTCGCCTCGGCGGTGACGAAGAACCCCCGGATACCCAGGCCGACATTTGCTTCGCCCGGCCCATCGAACCAGTACCACGTCTGCAGTCCGGTGAGCCCTCGGCCGCCGGGGCTGAGGCTTGCCTTCGGTTCGGGGATGTTCGTGGCCCGCAGCGCATCGAGCACCTCCCCGGCGTTCGGAACCTGGGTGAGGTCGCCCGGCTGCAGACAGCCCTCACCCTGAGGCAGCCGCACGCTGGGATCTGCCCGGTTCACCAGCACAACCTCGACAAGCAGAGGATTGCCGTCGGCACCGAACCAAGGCTGGTCTGCGGTGTTCGGATCTCGCGATGTCACGATGCAATTGGCTCTCGGTTGGGCCGTCAGGTACCGCAAGGCCCATCCCGAGTTCGCCCCGCCACGACCGGCACCGCGACCCGGAGGCTGGCCGAGGTGGGCATGCACGAAGAGCTCGCTCGACGTCAGACCTCCCGGCTCAGGGTCGGCATGGGCCGGCACCGGGGCGTGGGAAGCGAACACCGCCATGCCCAGCATGAGCATGGTAATCACCATGGGTCCTCGCCTCATGCCAATCTCCTTGGTCACGTCGGGAAGATCGCGTACACGCGCCAGCGTTCATCCGCTCCTCGGATGAGCTGGAACACCCGCTTGACGGGTGCGGCAGCGGGTGACCGTTCGACCACCTCGCCGGCGTCGTTCACGAGCGCCTCCGGGAGCTGCCGGCTTACGACCTCGACGGCGACGATCGGCTTGGCCGGATCTCGCGCTCGCCCGACCAGCTTGGCGCTCCGCACTTCGATGCCCTGTCCGGTGTCACGGAGGCCGCGCCGCCGCAGTTCCGCCAGCGCTCGCGCATCTTCGCTGTAGCACGGACATCCCGTGTCGAAGATCTGCTTGAGCAGCTCCGGACGGGGGTCGGTGAACAGCGAGTGCCGGTAGGCCATGAGCTGGCGCATGACCGCGAGCCAGTCCTCGCCGCCGGTCGTGGAGGGCGGGTTCGCCTGGGTGGTGGGTGGGGTGGTGGAGGCGGCGGCCGCCGTGGTGGGGGCGGGCTGGTCGCCGCCGTCCCGGTTCAGCACGAGGACCAGGACGACGGCGAGCACGAGCAGGACGGCGATGCCGGCGGCCAGGCGGGTACGGTTCATGCCCCCGCCTCGACCGGGACCGAGACCGCGTGGGCGGTGACCTTGAACGGCTCGTCGCGCGGGAGCAGGACCCGGAGCAGGGTGAAGTCGACGGTCGTGCTCGCCACGACCTCGATCTGGGCCGGAGTCGCCTCCACCTGGGCTGCCGTGAGGCGGCGGCCGACCGGCTGCGCGCGCAGGTTGCCCCAGGCGAGCTGCTCGGCCCGCGGCGGCGAGAGGGCGAGCGTGCCCGACGAGCGGAACAGGGGCTCGTCGATGCCGGAGGCGCCCGCGATGGCGGCGGCGTCGACCGCGTTGGCGAGCGCCTGCCGCTCGGTGAACGCGCGCCACAGGTCGAGGCTGAGGCCGCCCAGGAAGAGCAGCATCACCGCGAGCCCGAGCAGCCAGACCGTGACCGAGCCGCGCTCGCGCTCACCCGCCTGGCCGCTGGGCCGGCGCCGTGTGCGCGACGGGATCCGCCCGACGCTGGCACGGGCGCTGTTGGGGGGCCGTGGAGGCGGCGGGATCCGCCCGACCGTTGCACCGGCGCTGTTCGGGATCCCCCGGGCCATGGCACAGGCGCTCTTGGGGGGCCGTGGGGTGGCGGGATCCGCCCGACCATGGCACAGGCGCTGTTGGGGGGCCGTGGGGGGAGCGAGCTCCCCCCACATCGAACGAGGACCGCGCTCAGGGCACGCCACGCCAGAGCACGCTCCCCCACACCGACCGAGAACTGCCGGTTGACGAGTTGCCAGCGACATCTGTCAGAGACTCCGGTAACTGTCCACGTGCTCGACGTGGACGGCGGTCCAGCTCCAGGCCGCGGCCCGGCCGACGAGCGGGATGGCGAGGACCGGCATGGTGACGGTGACCCGGCTGGTCACGGTGGCCCCACGCTGGAGGGCGCCCTCGAACTCGACCCGGAGGGCGCCGGGGGGCAGGCCGTAGTTGCGGGACACCTCGGCCACGACCCGGCGGCCGGCGAGCACCCCCTCCTCCCAGGACGGGGCGAGCACCACCGTGCGGGCACTCTCGTCGGCCGCCCGCTGGGCCATCGACTGCCGCTCCGACCAGACGGGCAGCGACAGCACCAGCAGCGTGACGGGCACGACGATCAGGCAGATGCCGAGCACGAACTCGGCCGCGGCGTATCCCGCGCTTGCCGGCCGAGCAACGAGCCGGGACCGGGAAACAAGCCAGGAACGGGAACCAAGCCAGGAACGGGTCATGGCAGGCGCTCCTTCACCGCGGTCGCCTCGTTCCGGAACGGGAAGTCGGGCACGCCGGGGAGCCAGCCCTCGAACCGGCCCACGGCGGTCGCGCGCACCTCGTCGCCCGCCAGCGCGCAGGTGATGCGGACTTGCGCGCCCATCCGGCCTCCGAGCAGGCTGCGCATGGTGTCGCCCGCGGCCCGCTGGCATGCGGCGATCGAGCTGCCGGCCGGGCTGGCCGCGCGCACGCCCTCCTCCAGGGCGGCCCGCACGACCCCCCGCCCGTACATGTAGACGATGGCGTTGCACACCATCACGAAGAACACGAGCGACAAGGCGACCACGACGACGAACTGGGCGGTCACGAAGCCGCCCGCCCGGACGCGGTCGGGGACCGTTGGCATCTCGCGTCGCTCTCCCCCGGCTACTTGATGATCTGCGACCGCATCCAGTCGACGATGTCCATGCCGAGCGCCTTGAGCGCGCCCCAGATGGCGACGAGCGCGATGACGGCGAGGGCGGCGCCGGCGAGGCTCTCGGCGGTCGAGAACCCCCGCTCGCCGGCGCCCGGCCGGCCACGGGCGACCCCGAGCGCGCGCTCGCCGGCCGACAGGAGCGCCAGGTAGCTACGAAGCAGCATGGTCCGGTTCCTTTCCTTTCCTTTCCCTTTCTTGCCTGTCCCTTTCTTGCCTGTTCTTGCCTGGTCCCGGAGACCTTCATCGCCCCCCCAGCCCGCCGAAGATGATCGACGGCAGCGGCGCGGCCACGAACACGAGCAGGATCGGCGCGAGGATCACCACGATCGGGACGATCACGGCCGCCCGCTGCCTGGTGGCCATCCGGCGCAGGTCCTCGCGCCGCTGGCTGCGCAGGTCGCGGCTCATGTCCATCAGCGCCTTGGCCAGGTCGGAGCCGTGCTCGGCGCTGGTGGCCAGGACCCGGTAGGTCCGGGCCGCGTGCGGTTCCGGGGTCTGCATGGCGGCCCGGGTCAGGGCCGCGCTGATGCGCACGCCGCTGCGGTGGGCCCGCAGCACCTCGGTCAGCTCCTCCACCACCGAGCCCCGGCCGCGCTCGACCACCCGCTGCAGGGCCTGGATGACCCCGCCGCCGACCCGGACGTTCATGGCCAGAAGGTGGTTGATCGTGTACAGCTCGACCCGCATCTCCTCGCGCCGGCGGGCGATGATCCGGTCCAGGCGCCCGCGGGGCCTGGCCAGCCCGAGCACGAGCCCGAGCAGCCCCATCAGCAGCATGGGCGCGGCCGAGTGCCAGACGGCCAGCCCGACCACCAGCCCGAGGGTGGTGTAGAGGGCGGCCGAGGTGAGGAGCTGGACGCGGTACTGCATGGCCCGGCGCGCCTCGGGAACGTCCATGAGCACCCCGGCCTGGCGCAGGCGCAGCAGCAGCCGCTCGTCGCCGCCCCGGTCGAGCACGCCGCCCATGAGCTCCACGAGCCGGCGCACGGGCGGCTCGAACAGCCGCACCAGGGTCGAGTCGCGGAAGGTGGTGCCCGGGTCGGCAAGGGCGAGCACGTCGGCGCTGCCGCCGAGCTCGGTCCGGCTCGCGATCGTGTACGGACGCACGCGCGGGGCGAGCCGGGCCGGGGGCCGCACGATCAGGGCCACCACCCGGGCCACGACGAAGCCGGCGAGCAGCGCGGCCAGCACCACCCGGCCGTCCACGATCCCGTCGAGCACGGCGTCATCGCCTCCCGGCCGGGTCGGCGACGGCCGCGGAGGCGGACCCGAACACCCGCGGCTCACCCCGCATCCGCGACAGCTTGCCGACCAGCCAGAGCCCGACCAGGCTCCAGGCCGCGGCAGCCACCACCACCACGAGGCCGGCAGGGGACCGGTAGAAGTCCTGGAACGGACCGCCGCGGGTGGTCAGCAGGAGCAGGACGAACCAGGGGAGCGCGAACACGATCCGGGCGTTGAGCTTGCCCTCGAGCGCGTTGGTCTTGATCTCCTCCTGGATGTTGAGGTCGTCGGTGGTCGCGTCGATCAGCTCCTCGAGGATGCTCGTGACCACCTGGCCGCCGCGCCGCTGGGCCAGGATCAGCACCTCGATCACCCGGTCGGAGGTGGGGTGGGCGAGCTCCTCCTTGACGACCTCGAGTGCCGGCACGGTGCCGAGCGTGCGGGCCAGGGTGGGGAACCGGGCGAACGCCACCCGGATCGGCTCGGGCCCGCCCGTGGCCAGCCCGAGCAGCGCCCGCTCGAGCGACATCCCGGCCGAGATCGAGCCGATCAGCTCGCGGACCGCGTCCGGCCAGGCGAGCTGGACCGTGCGCAGCCGGGTCGCCCGCTGGCGGGCGAAGAAGGCGCCGGGCAGGCTGCCGAGGGCGACGGCGGGGATCAGGGCGACCACCGAGGTCGAGGCGATCGAGCCGAGGAGCACGAAGGCGCCGAGCCCCACGCCGAGCGACCCGAGGTAGAACTGCCGCGGGGTGAGCCGCACGCCGGCCTGGTTGAGCCAGAGCTGGCGGGCGCTCACCCGCCTGGCCGGGGCCGGGCTGACTCCGAGCCGCCGGACGGGCGAGACGCCGAGCAGCAGCCCGGTGGCGAGGTAGGCGAACACCCCGGCGGCGAGGGCGGCGGCCAGTCTCACCGAGACACCCCCTTGGTCCACCGGGGCATCCCCGCGGATTTTCGTGGACCCCTGCGGGGGTTCCCCGGACCTCTCCCAGCCCACCGGGGTGCTCCAGCAGGGGTCCACGGACCCGTCCAGGAGTTTCCCGGACCCCTCCGGCTCATGGGGCCACCTCGCGCTCCCGCTCGGTGCCGACCAGGCCCAGCTCGAACGGTGACACGCGCCCTTCGAGGATGCCGGCGATCGTCAGCCCCTCGGGCAGGCTGCGGTCGATGACCTCGGCGTGGTGCGGGATGGTCCCGGTCCACTCGAGCGGGTAGCCGAGGGCGCGCCGCTCGAACAGCACCTCGTGGCTGAAGTTGTCGTGCAGGCTCGGGACCAGCTCGATGATCTCGCGGGTCTGGCGGAGCAGGCCCTGGCCGCCACCCATGGTCGCGCGCTCGGCGACCTCCAGGTGCATGACGTACTTGATCGAGGAGGCGAACACCTCGCGGACGTCGGCCGCCTTGACGTTCTCGCCGGCCATGATGGCGGCGTTGACCAGCGCGGTGAGCGCGTCGCGGGCCGAGTTGGCGTGCACCGTGCAGGCGAACCCGCAGCCCGCGTTCACCGCCCGGACGATCTCGAACGCCTCCGCCCCGAGCACCTCGCCGACCACGATGTAGTCGGGGCGCATCTTGAGCACGAACTTGATGAGGTCGCGCAGGGTGATCTCGCCCTCGCCGGCGAGCGACTTGGCCCTGGCCTCCAGGTAGGAGATGGTGGGCCGTTCGTCGACCAGCTCGCGGGTGTCCTCGCACACCCGGATGCGGCGCTGGGGCGGGACCGCGGCCAGCAGGGCGCCGAGCATCGAGGTCTTGCCCGCGAACGGCGGCCCGGAGATCACCACCGAGAGCCGCGTCTGGGCGACCGCCCACAGGAACCCGGCCGCCGGCACGGTCAGCGACCCGCGGCGCACCATGGTCGACAGCGACTCGTTGCGGAGCTGGTGGAAGCGGACCGTGGCCGACAGCTTGTCGGACACCGGTGGGATCGCCCCGGAGAGGCGGGCGCGGCCGTCCAGCACCCGCGCGTGCACCAGCGGGCTCTGGGTGTCGAGGTGGCGCTGGGTGGCGGCGAGCAGCCGGTCGACCGCCTGCCGGTTCTCCTCCGCGGTGGTCGGCGCCACCAGCGTCTTCCGCCTGCCGCTGGCGTCGATGTACATGACGAGGTCGCCCTCGATCTCGATCTCCTCGATGCCGGGGATGCGGAACAGCTCGTCGAGGGCGCCGAACCCGGTGATCGAGCGGACCACCCGGTTGGCGATGGCCTCGACGTCGCCGAGGCCGCGGCGCTCGCTCGCGGCGGCGCTGCGCTGCCACTGCCGGATCGCCTCGGCGGTCCGCTCCTGGATCTCGGGCTCGCTGGTCGGGTCGACCTTCTGGTCCTCGATCCAGCGCAGCACGGTGTGCCTGATCTGGTCGTAGGCGCTCGCCCGCTCGCCTGGGCTCATCGGCGCGCCGTCCTGGCTCGCGAGGCTGCCGGTGCGCCCGCCGTGGTCACCGGCGGCCTCCCCGCAGCTCGAGCCGTGGTCATCAGGGGTCTCCGCGCAGCTCGAGCCGTGGTCACCGGCGGCCTCCGCGCAGGCCGAGCCCGGAGCGCCGGGCGCGGCTCGGCCGGACCGGCACGGGCGTCCGGGGCAGCTCCTCGGCCAGCTCGGCCACGGCCCTGGCGAACGGCCCGCCCGCCACGAGCCGGCCGTTCCAGGCCGCCTCCTCCACCCGCCGGTCGGCCTGGACCACGTGGAAGGAGGCGGGCACGAACGACCGGAAGACCTCGCGGGCCAGCTCGCCCCGCCGGTAGGCGCCGCGCTGGGCCCGGTTGAGCACGACGTGGATGGGCTTGTCCTGGTTCACGGCCTTGAAGCGCACGACCCAGTCGAGCAGCCTGGCCACCCCGACCGGGGTCGGCGCGCCGACCAGCACGACCTGGTCGGCGGTGGTCAGCATGAGCCGGGTGATCCCGTAGCGGGCCAGCCCGTTCACCGCGGTCACGTCCTCGGCCCGCGGCCCGGCGTTGACCACCACCTGGCGGCAGACGTGGGCGAGCTTCGCGACCACGTCGGCGACCTGGCCGGGGCGGACGTTGGCCCAGTCGCCGGGGCTGGTCAGCCCGCAGAGCACCTCAGGCCCTGAGCCGGGCAGCGGGGAGAGCGCCTCCTCGAGGCTGCCCACGCGCTGCTCGATGGCGTCCACGGCGTTGCGGACGTTCGGCACCAGCGGCAGGCCGGTCCGCTGGGCCAGGCAGGGCGCGACCTCGTCGGCGTCGACGAGCACGGCACGCTCGCCGCGGCGCTCCAGGGCGGCGGTCAGGGCCAGGGCGACCTCGGTCGCGCCGCAGCCGCCGGTGACGGCCAGCACGACCGTCACCCAGCCGCGGCCGGGGTCGCGCCGGTCCGTGGGGTCGGCCTCGGGCGGCAGGTCGTCGCCGAGCTCGCGGGTGATCCGCGCGAACGCGTCGTCCACGCTGGCCGGGCCGCCGGTTGTGGCGCCGGACGGCGCCAGGCTCACGATGAGGTCGACGAACCGCTCGGGCGGGGCGTCGTCCTCGGTCGTGGCGTCGACCCCGAGGGCCCGGAGCGTCTCGGGGGCGCGGTAGTCGCCGGCCGCGTGCACCGCGAGCACGCGGCGGCCGCGCCGGTGCAGCTCGCCGACGACGCGGGAGGTGAGGACGCTGGCGGTGTCGTCGACCACCAGCACGGCGTAGTCCTCCTCGAGCGCGTCCTCGTCGGAGAGCACCCGCTTGCGCACGACCGCGCCACCGTGGTCGGCCACGTACCGGAACAGGTCCTGGGCCCACGGCCGGTGGGAGACCCCGATCGCGATCTCGACCACGCCCATGGTCAGCCTGTCCCCGCCGGTCCGGTGGCCTGCCCGTTCCCGCCACCGGCGGCGCCCTGTCCCGCGCCGGGCTGCCCTTGCCGGCTCCCGGCGGGAGCCTGGCCCGCGGGTGCCTGGCCCGCGGGTATCTGGGTACCCTGGGTACCCTGGGTACCCTGGGTGCTCTGAGTTCCCTGGGTGCTCTGAGCTCCCTGAGTTCCCTGAGTGCCCTGGGTGGGCACGCCCGCCGGCTGGCCCTGGCCGGAACTCTGGCCCGTGCCGGAACCCCGGCCCGTGCCGGGGCCCTGGGGCGGGACGGCGCCGGACTGGTCCGGGGGCACGCCGACCGGGGCTCGGCCGGTCCCGGTCGAGCGGATCACCTCGAACTTCTCGCTGCGGATGGCGGCGGCCAGCCGCAACGCGTCCTGGCTGGACACCGCGAGCGTGAGGCTGTATGCGCCCGCGGGCCCGATGGTCGACGGGTCGGGCCGGTTCACGCTGAGCACCTGGGCTCCGGCCACCACGAACACGGCCTGGCCGGTGTCCAGGACCCGGATGACGTCGACCCGGTCGCCGGCCTCGAGCGCGCCGCCCACGGCGTGGGCGGGGTCCACCGGCACGCTCATGGCGCGCTGCTGGGCGACTGCTGCCGGCGGCCGGAAGTCCCCGCGGGTCACCAGGTCGCCGGGGGCGATCGTCCGGGTGGCGATCCACCCCTGGAGCCCGGCCAGCGACTCGGGGCCGATGAGCTGCTGGCGGATGGCGCCCGGCGCGCGCAGGTCGGTGAAGCGCAGCGCCGAGCGGGCGAGCGGCGCTCCGGCCCGGACCTCGCGGGCCGCCACCGCGACCCGGTAGGTGGCCTCGTCCCCGCGCAGCACGGCGAACGCCAGCAGCATGGCGAGCAGCCCGGCCAGCAGCGTGACCAGGTGCGGCAACGAGAACCGGGATCCCACGCGCCGCCTGGGCGGCGTCGGGGTCGAGGTCTTCTGCGCGGATGGCGCCACGACGTCTGTGGCCTGCAAGACGGCCCCCGTTCACTCCGCGATTGGTGCTTCCGCAGAACGGTCGGGCTGCCCGGCGTGGGCGAGCCCGTGAGGACCGGTCACCGGCGCCGGACCGGCTCCTTCGAGGGGGAAGGGGGAGAGCCGGCGGCGACGTTCGTTCTTGGCGCGGTTGCCTAGTTGCAGCCGACAGTCTGCCCTACAACGATTCGGAAGTGAAGTCTCGTTCTCGGGCTCCTGCGCATTCGCCCGGAACCGTGGCTGACCAGTCGGCATGGCTACGCACGCCCTCTGCGGATAGGTGCGTAGTTCGCTGTCCAGCGGCGTCGTGTACGGTCCTGCCATGGCGGTAGAGGCATGGCTGGACCCATCTGGGCGTCCCGCCGACCTGCCCGGTCCTGCCGACCTGGCTGTCGGCGTTGCCGAGCCATGGCAGCCTGCCGTCGTCCAGCCCGAGGAGACGACCCCGCTGCCGGGGGTTGACCGTGCCCTGCCGCTGCTCGACCGGTTCGCCGCCCTGGTCGGACCCGGTCACGAGCGCTACAAGCTCGCCGTGCTTGGCGCGCTCGCCCAGCAGCCGGGCGCGAGCTGGGGGCTCGGCGAGGCCCAGGCGGCCGTCCCGTGGCTGGAGCCCGAGTCGACCGCCCGGGTGGTCGGCGAGCTGTCAGATGCCGGCCTGCTCCTGCCCGCTCCCGACGACGCGGAAGCCTGGTGCCTGTCTGACGAGGCCCACGTGGTCGTGGCCGTCTGCTCGGCGCTGTCCGCCCCCCAGCTCGAGCACGACCGCGTCGTCAGGGTGCTCGCCGCCACCGTGACCCTGGCCAGGGCCGCCGGCGCGCCCGACGAGGCAGCCTTCGGCCCGTTCCTGGCCGCGGCCGGCGTGCTCGAGCGCGACCTCGACGCGATCGAGCGGCGCATCGCCGACGGCCGGGAGGAGGCCCTGCTGGGGGCGGCCGCCACCGCCCGCACCCACGCAGCCGACATGGCCACGCTCCTGCAGCAGCACGCCGAGCTGTTCACGGGCGCGGGCGGCCTGGCCGACGCCTGGGAACGGGCGGTCGCCGCGCTCGGCCGCCTCGAGACCCTGACCGACGAGGTGGTCGCCACCCTGTCGGGCAAGGCCGACGACAAGGTGGGCCGGGGGCCCAGGAGCGACCGGAGCGGCCTGCGCGGCCTGGTCGCCGCCTCCGACCTGGCCACCCTGGCCGCCCTGGCCGGCGAGGCCAGCCTGCCGCCCGCGGTCGCCCCCACCCACCCGGGCGCCGCGCTCGCCGCCCTGGACGCGCACCTGGGCCGGCCCGACCCGCTGCCCGTCCCCATCCCCGAGCCGCGCTCCCTCCCGATCGAGCCGCCCGAGGACATCCCAGACCTCACCACGATCGCCGGCCAGGCTCTCGAGTGGCTGGCCAGCCGGGGCGAGGCGGTCCTGACCGAGTGGGTGGTGGGCGGCTCGTGGGCGGAGGCGACCGGGCGCATGGCCGCGGTCGTCGAGGCCTGGTCCAGGCACGGCCCCGGCGGCGACGGCACCCTCCAGGCCGAGCTGCACGCCAGCCCCGCGCTCGACGCCGTCGGCCACGACGAGGTCGCCGCGGTCTCCCGGACGCTCGTCCGCCGCCCAGCCGGCGAGGAGCCGGTCCCGTGACGCCCCGGTGCACCAGGGGGGTGCTCCGGTGAACGCAGAGGAGCTGTGCGGGGTACTGCTGGTCGGGTCGGTGCCTGCGGCCGAGGTGCCGGAGCTGTCCAGCGACGAGGTACGCGCCGAGGTACGCCGCCGGCTCACCGAGGCCGGCTGCGAGCTGGCCTACTCGGTGGACTCCGACCGCTGGGTGGCCCGGCTGGCCGGCCCCCTGCCCTACCTGGAGGGCCACGAGCCGGTGCTCCGCCTGGGCCAGACCGGGCTTGCGGTGCTGGCCGCCTGCTGGCTGCACCTTCGCTTCCTGCCCGCCGAGCGTGCCCGTGCGGCCCCGGACGGGGTGGACCCCGACGCCGGCGACGGCGCCGTCCTGGACCCCGACGACCTGGCCGAGCAGTTCGACGGCCGGCTCGGCCTGGACCAGCTCGACGACCTGGTCGACCGGCTCAAGCAGTGCGGGTTCCTGACCCAGCGCGACGGCCTGCTCCGCGCCGGCCCCCTGCTCGGCACCTTCGAGGACCCGGCCACCGCCGAGCAGGCCCGAGCCCTGCTCGCGCGCCACCAGCGGCTCGCCTACCTGCGACGGCGGGCAGCCGAGCTCCGAGCGGACGGGGACCCGATTGCCACGGATTGAGGAGGTCCAGCTCGTCAACTGGGGCTCGCTCCGGCCTGACCCCGTCCCCTTGCTGACCGACGGGGTCAACGTGGCGACCGGCCCGAACGGCTCGGGCAAGACCTGCTTCCTGGACGCGATCAAGCTGCTCCTCGGGATCACCGGCTTCGCGCCCGGGCGGACCTCGGCCCGGTACATCTTCGACGGCGGCCCGAGCGGGGCACCGGCCGACAGGGCCTGGCTGCGGGCGACGTTCGCCAACCCGGTCCCGGCAGCGGGTACCGAGCGCCTGTTCGCGCCGGCAGGGGGCGGCTGCGAGGACGCCGAGCGGGTCAGCGTCGTCTGCCTGGTCACCGCGGACGAGCGCCGCTACCGGGTCCTGCCCGGCCTGGTCCGCTGGGACCGTCCGATCGAGTCCGACCTGCGCGACTTCGCCGACGCCAACCCGGTCGAGGAGTGGCTCGGGCCCCGGCTCTACGACGAGCTGCTGGAGCGGACCGGGGTCACCCAGGCGCTGCGCGCGGTGCTCGCCCTCCCCCAGGGCGCCATCGACCGGATCGTCGAGGAACGGCCGGCCGGGATGCTCCGCCGGCTCCTCGAGCTGGCCGGCGAGCGCGACACCTACGAGACGCTGCACGCCGGGCGCGACCGCTGGGAGGGCGCCCGGGCCGCCTACCTGGCCGCCATGGAGCAGCACAAGGCGGAGCTGGACCGCCTGGCCATGCTCGACCGCCTGGCCGGCCGCCACCGCGAGTGGGCCGGGCTCCGCGACCAGCTCGACCACCTGCGCCTGGTCGCCAGGCCGGCCGCCGAGTACCGCGACCTCGCCGACGAGGTCGCGGCCGAGCGCGCCAACCAGGACCGGCGTGGCCGGGTCGTCAACGCCGACCGGGCCACGCTCGCGGCCCTGGCCGAGCAGGTGCCCAGGCTGCAGACGACCGTCCAGGGGCTCACCGACCAGGCGGCCATGCTCGAGCGCCAGCTCGACGAGGCGGAGACCGCCCTGCACGGCCTCGACCTCCGGATCGCCTCCATCGACGTGAAGGCGGCCGAGGTCCAGGCGGCCGAGGCGCGCACCCGCAGCCTGGCCGGCGACCGGAGCCGGCAGCAGGCCGGGGCGGACGCCGCCGCGGCCGAGGCCACCCTGGCCGCGGCCCTGGCCAGGCGCGAGGCGGTGGCCGCCGCCCTGGCCAGGCGGGAGACCGAGGTCAGGGTGCTGCGGGAGGGCCGCCTCCCGGCGCCGCCGAAGGTGGAGGCGTTCAAGGACCGCCTGCGGGCCGCGGGGATCGAGGCGACCCTGGTCGCCGACGTCGTCGACCTGAACGACGGCGGCGCCGACGAGGCGGCCAGGGCGCGGGCCGAGGCCGCCCTCGGCGACGCCCTGTGGGCCGTGATGGTGCCGTCCGACGCGTACCGCGACGCCACCGCGTTGGCGGTCGAGACCGGCTACCGGGGTGGCGTGGCGCGTGCCGGGGCCGGCGACCCGACCGGCGCCCTGGCCGAGGTGGTGGCCCCGGTCGAGCTCGGCCTGCTGCTCGAGCGGGCCGACGCCTGGTCGGCCCATGACGCCAAGCAGGCGCACGGCCTGGCCTCCCGGGGCCATGCCGCGGTCGCGCCCGACGGCATGCGCTACGGCGACAGCATCACCCGCCGGCAGGCGCCCGACCTTCCCGTGCTCGGGCGGCTGGCCCGCGAGCAGCGCCTGTCCGCGGCCCGGGCCGAGGTGAGCCGGCTCACCGAGGAGCTGGAGGAGCTCGACGCCCGCGTCCCCAAGCTCCGGGCGGCCTGGCAACGGGCGAGCTGGGTGCTCGAGGCGGTGCACGCGATCCCCGCCGAGCCCGAGACCCGGGACTCGACGGGCGGCGCGCTCCGCGAGGTCCAGGCGTTGCGCCCCCCCGTGGCCGACCGGCCCGCGCGGCTCCGGCGCGAGCTGCGCGAGGTGGCCGAGCGGCTCGGGGCGGCAGGCGCCGAGCTGGCCATGGCGCGCGAGCGCGAGGCCAGCGTCGAGGCGAGGCTGGGCAGGAGCCTGCCCCGCCTGGCCGAGCAGGAGGGCAGGGTGGCCCGGCTCGAGGCCGAGCTGGCCGGCCGGGCGCTCACCTCCGAGCAGCGGCTGGTGGTCGAGGCCGGCGCGCTGCCAGGCACCGAGTCGCTGCTGCACGACATCGACTGGCTGGCCGCGCAGGTGGCCGACGAGCGCTTCGGGCCGGAGGCGCGCGACCCCGTGGTCCTGGCCCAGCGGGACGCCCAGGCGGACGCCGTCCGCGAGGCCGACCGGGTGGCCGGCGAGCGCAGGCGCGACATGGAGACGTCCGAGGCCGGGCTGGAGGAGTCCCGCCGCCGGTACGAGGAGCGCGTCCGCCGGGTGGTCCGCGGGCTGAGCGATGAGTTCGCGCGCGTCTGCCGGGTCGCGCGCACCGACGGCGAGCTGCGCCTGGTCACCGGCGACCGGCCCGGGGAGTACGGCGTCGACGTGCTGGTCGCGCACCGGACCGGCGAGCGCAAGCGCTCCTACCGGGATGCCGCCCACTCGGGGGGCCAGCGCGCCAAGATCGCGATCCTCCTGCTGCTCGCCACCATGGGCTCGGCGGGCAGGGCCGACCTGCTGCTCATGGACGAGCACATCGCCCACCTCGACTCGACCAACATCGACCACCTGGCCGAGCTGATGCACGCCCTGAACGAGCGGGTGCAGTTCGTGCTCGCGACGCCCACCAACGCCGAGGCGCTGCGACTGTCCTGGTGCGACCTGCAGCTCGCGTTCCTGCCCAGGGACCCCGGGCAGCCGTACAACCCCCCCATCCGCATCCTGTCCCGGCTCCGCACCGGCGACCTGGCCGCCCCCTACCCCAGCGGCGACCTGGCGGCCCCCTACGCCAGCGGGGAGCTGGCCACGCCCTGACCGTGGCAACGGTTCAACGGGGCGACTCCCCCGGTGGTGGACGCCGAAGCCGAACCGGTTGGCGGCGCGCCGTCCGCCGACGGCGAGGCCGCTTCGGGCCGGCCGGCTGCCGCGCTTCGCGCTCCCTCCACGTCCGACCGCCCAGCTCGTCCCAGAGCGTCATCATCGACACCTCCCCTGGGGAAGGAGCCCCTGCCCCGGCACCTGATACGTCAGGGAGGCTGGGCCGGTCCCGCGGCACCCTACCGGCCTCGTGACCACCAGCGCCGGCGGACCCGCTGGGACCCGGCCCGTGGGGCGGGCGGGCCGGGGGTCTCCACCCCGGGGATGCCCATCTCGTGGACGACGCCGGCCGGCTCGTCGGCGACCGCCGAGTTGGCGCACTGGCCGGGGCCGAGCCGGTTGCGGTGGCCGTGAGGCGCCACCGCGCCGCCGTCCATCGCCGGCACGCCGAACCGCACCTTGCTGTAGGGCACGAGGTCGCACGAGGCCAGCCCGCCGGGGACGTTGGCGCCATAGAACTCGGTCCAGGCCGACGAGGAGCCGAAGCCGCCGACGCCGCCCCAGCGCCCCGGCACCCGGATGCTGCCGACCAGGGTGTCGGCCCCGGTGGCCAGGTCGGAGACGGTCGCGCTCCACCAGCCGGGCCGCCGGCTCGCCACCCGCAGCCGGTACTCGCGGCCGGTCACCCACTCGTAGGCCAGGCGGCAGGTCCAGAACGGCGCCCCCTCGGTGCCGGAGTGGCAGGTGGGGTTGTCGGCGCAGCCGAGCGCGGCCCAGATCGAGAACACCGCGAGCTTGCCGACGCTGCCGTCGTCGCGCAGGTCGTGGGCCTGCAGCCCGAAGTAGCCGACGTCCCCGCCGGCGAAGCTCCACTGGTGGGCCCAGAAGTAGGTGGTCGGCCCGGGGTCGTGCAGGACCGTGAGGCTCCACTCAAGGCTGGAGGCCGACCGTGCCCCGGCCGGCCAGTGCCAGTCGGTGAAGGTTCCCCTGGGCGCGACCATCGCCCTATTCGACCATGCCGGCCCTCCGATCGCGCGATCGCGGGAGGCGCGTCGGCGGCCCCTCCAGTGGGTAATCGGGAGGGCACCATGCCGACCATCGACACCTTCGCCTTGCAGCGCGCCCTGGCCGAGCTCGGCGACGGGCTGGCCGCGGCCAGCCCGCGCGCGCCCGGCCCTGACGACGGCTTCGCCGAACGACGGCGCCGGCTCCTCTGGCACCTCGACCACTACCTCCTGCCGCGCGTCCGCGACCTCGAAGCGCCCCTGGTGGTCGTGCTGCTCGGCTCGACCGGGGCCGGGAAGTCCTCGCTGCTGAACGGGCTCGCCGGGCGCCCGGTCAGCCCGAGCGGCGTGGTCCGGCCCACCACCATGCGGCCGGTCGTGCTGCTCGCGCCCGGTCAGGTCGACGCGTTCATGGGCGGCAAGGTGCTCGCCGCCCTGGCCGACGCCAACCGCCTCGAGCTCGCGGTCGACGACGGCGCCTTCCCGGAGGTCGCGCTGGTCGACGCCCCGGACCTCGACTCGGTGGAGGCGGGCAACCGGATGACCGCCGACGAGCTGCTCCAGGCCGCCGACGTCTGCCTGTTCGTCACCACCGCCCAGCGCTACGCCGACCTCGTCCCCTGGGAGTTCCTGCACCGGGCCCAGGCCCGCGGGGTGCCGCTCATGGTGGTCGTGAACCGCCTGCCCTGGAACGAGGCGGACCGGGCGGCGGTGATGGCCGACTCCCGCCGCCGGTTCGAGGAGGCCGGGCTGGGCCAGGCCGGCCCGGACGGCGAGCTGCCGTTCCTCGGGGTCGAGGAGGGCGCGCGGGACGAGGGCACCGACGGGCTCACCGCGGCCGCGGTCGAGCCGGTGCGCCAGGCCCTGGTCGAGCTCGGCCGCGACACCCGGGCCCTGGCCGCGGTCAAGGCCGCCGCCCTGCGGGGCGCCCTGGCCGGCCTGCCCTCGTCGGTCGAGCAGGTCGCGCGCGACCTCGAGCTCGACGAGCAGCGGGCCGCCGCCCTGCGCGGCCCGGTGACGCGCGCCTACGCCGAGGAGGCCGGCAAGCTCGACGACCGCCTGGCCGGCGGGGACTTCCTGCGCGGCGAGGTGATGCGCGCCTGGCAGGACTTCGTGGGCCTCGGCGACGTCTCCCGCTGGCTCTCGAGCGGCGTCGGGCGGGTCCGGTCCTGGTTCACCCGCCGGTTCCAGGCTCCCGGGGCGACCGAGGCGCCGCTCAGGCAGGCCAAGGAGCAGGCGTTCGAGGAGCTGGTGGCGGCGCTGGTCCGGCACGCCGACGCGGCCGCCGGCCACGCCGCCGCCGAGTGGGCCGCCGCGCCCGCCGGCACCCTGGCGGGCGGGTCGGCGGGGTCGCTGCTGCTCGCGGACCGGCCCGACCTCTGGGGCCACGGCGAGGGGCTGGAGGCCCAGGGCCGCGAGCTGCTGGCCGCCTGGCTCGGCCGCCTGACCACGGTGGTCGAGGAGCGCGGCCACAACCGGCGCGCGTTCGCGTTCGCCACCTCCCTCGGGGTCAACGCCATCGGCGTGATCGCCATGCTGGCGGTGTTCGCCCACAGCGCCGGGCTCACCGGCGGCGAGGTGGCCATCGCCGGGGGCACCGCGGTCGTCAACCAGAAGCTGCTCGAGGCCCTGATCGGCGAGGCGGCCGTGGCCGACATCGTCAGGGGGGCCGAGCGCGATCTGCGCTCGACCCTGCGGACCGCCCTGGACACCGACGCCCGGCGCTTCCTCGACCTGCTGGAGCCTGGTAGCGCCGGCCCGGACGACCTGCGCGCCGCGGCCACCCGCGTCGTGGCCGAGGCCGAGCGTCTCCTCGCCGAGCTGAGCGACCCGGACGCCGGCGACCGGGCCGAGGGACACCAGGCCGACAAGCACCAGGCCGACGAGCACCAGGCTGACGAGCACCAGGCCGAGGGACACCAGGCTGACGAGCACCAGGCCGAGGAGCACCAGGCCGACGAGCACCAGGCCGACGAGCAGCCGGCCGAGGGGCGCCGAGCCGAGGGGCACCCGGCCGAGGGGCACCCCGCCGAGGGGCGCCGGGCCGAGGGGCACCCGGCCGAGGGGCACCCCGCCGAGGGGCAGCGGGAGCCCAGGTGACCAGGGACCTCGGGCAGTGCCTTGTGGCGCTGGAGCGGGTCGCCGAGGCGGCCGAGCGGCTCGGGCTGGACGCGAGCGGGGCCAGGCAGGCGGTCGAGTCGGCCCGGACCCGGCTCGGGTTCCCGGGCACCGCGTTCGTGCTGGCGCTGGCCGGCGGGACCGGAGCGGGCAAGTCGAGCCTGCTGAACGCGCTGGCCGGGCGCGAGGTGAGCCGGCCCGGGCCGGTCCGCCCGGTGACCGACGAGCCGGTCGCCTGGGTGCCCGCCGACGCCGCGGGCGAGCTCGGGCCGCTCCTGCGCTGGGTGGGGGTCGAGCGGGTGGTGAGCCACCACGACCCCTCGTTCGCCGACCTCTGCCTGCTCGACCTGCCCGACTACGACTCGGTCGAGCGCGCCCACCGGGCCAGGGTCGACGAGGTGCTCCCCCGGGTCGACGCGGTCTGCTGGGTGCTCGACCCGGAGAAGTACAACGACCGCGTGCTGCACGAGGACTACCTGCGCCCGCTCGCCCACCACGCCGAGCGGGCGGTGTTCGTGGTCAACCGGCGGGACGTCATCGGCGGCCCCGGCGCCGTGGCCGAGCTGGTCGCCGACGTCCGGCGCACGCTGGCCGCGGACGGCATCACCGGGCGGCCGGTGTTCGCGGTCTCGGCCGCGCCGCCGGACGGCGCGGGCACCGGCGAGCTGGACGCCCTGCGCACCTGGCTGTCAGAGCGCATGAAGGCCAAGTCCATCGTTGCCGACCGGGTGGCGGCCGACTGCGCGGCGGCCGGTGCCGAGATCGGCCGGCGTGCCGGCCTGGAGGGCGAGGGCGCCAGCCGGCCGCTGGTCGACGAGCGGACCCGCGAATCGGCGCGCGAGCGGGCGGTGGCGGCGGCCCGGGCCGCGGTCGACGTGGCCGGGGTGCGCCGGGCCTGCCAGCGCCGCACCCGGGCCGAGGCGCAGGCCAGCGGCGCCGGGCCGGTCGGACGGGCCCTGGCCGGCATCGCCCGGCTGCGCGGGGGCAGGGAGGCGGGTGCGGCGTCGGCCCGGTCCATCGACCCGGTCGCCTACGCACGCGGCTGGCGGGGGCGCGCCTCGCTCAGCCGGACCGTCAACCCGGTCCACGACCTGCTGCGCCGGGCGGCGGTGGCGGCGCCGCCCGCCCTGCGAGCCGACGTCATGGCCCTGGCCAAGCCCGACCGGCTGGAGGAGCGCCTCGGCGACGCGGTGGACGGAGCGGTCGCCCGGGCCGGGGTCGAGCACGCCCGCCCGCCCCGGTCGTGGCTGTGGCCGCTGGTCGGGGTGCTGCAGACGCTCGCCACCGCGGCGTTCCTGGCCGGCGTGCTGTGGTACGCGACCCTGTACCTGGCCGGCCTGGCCAGGGCCGACCTCCCCGACCTGCCCACCGTCCGCGACGTCCCGGTGCCGCTGCTGCTGGTGGTCGGCAGCCTGGTCGGCGGCTGGCTGCTGGCCCGGCTGCTGCACGCGAGCGCCCGCCGGCAGGGCCGGAAGTGGGCCGACCGGCTCACCCGCGACCTCGACCGGGCCGTCGCCCGCGAGGTCGACCAGGCGATGGGCGCCCCGCTCGCCGAGCTGGAGGCGGCCCGGTCGGAGCTGCTGGTCCGCCTGGCCGACCTGCGCCAGGCTGCCGCCTGAGGCCCTGGACCGACCGATCCGCCCGACCAGGGCACAGGCGCTCCTGGGGGGCCGTGGCAGTGGGATCCGCCCGACCGTGGCACCGGCGCTGTTTGGGGGCCGTGGCGGCGGCGGGATCCGCCCGACCGTGCATGGCACAGGCGCTCGTGGGGGTGGTGGGGGGAGCGAACTCCTCCGCGTGGCTTGCCCGCGGCGCGGGGCCGTACGAACATCGCGCCCATGACCCGGCCGACCCGGGCCGTCTTCGTGGCCCATGCCTTCCCCCGCTCCGAGCAGGACATGGCCGGGCACTTCCTGCTCGGGCTGGCCACCGCGCTGGCCGAAGCGGGGGTCGAGGTCGAGGCGGTCGCCCCGTCAGCGCCCGGGCTGGCCGCCCGGGAGCGCCTGGCCGGCATCGCCGTGCGCCGCTACCGCTACGCCCCCCGGCGGGCCGAGACCCTGGCCTATGCCGGGACCATGCACACCAGGGCGGCCAGCCCGGGCGGCGCGCTCGCGCTGGCCGGGCTGGTCGGGGCCGGCGCCCTGGCCGTGCGCCGGGCCGGTGGCGCCGCCGACCTGGTGCACGCCCACTGGTGGTTCCCGGGCGGCCTGCAGGCGCTCGCCTCGCGCCGGCGGCCGCTGGTCACGACCCTGCACGGGACCGACGTCCGGCTCGCCCGCTCCCACCCGGCGGCCAGGGCCGCCTGCGCCAGGGTCCTGCGCGCCTCGGCGGTGGTCACCGCGGTGTCGACCTGGCTGGCCGACAGCGCGGCCGGCTTCGCCCCCGACCTCGCCGGCCGCATCCGGGTTGCGCCCATGCCGGTCGACGACACCGTGTTCACCCCTGGCGACCAGGCGCGCAACGAGCTGCTGTTCGTGGGCCGGCTGGACGAGCAGAAGGACCTCGACACCGCCTTGCGCGCCCTGGCCCTGATGGACGGGCCGGCCGCAGGCCGGCCGCTCCGGGTGGTGGGCGGCGGGCCGGCCGAGGGCCGGCTCCGGCGCCTCGCCGCCGACCTCGGCGTGGCCGGACGGGTCACCTGGGAGGCGCACCTGCCCCAGCGGGAGCTGGCCGACCGCTACCGGCGGGCGGCCGCGCTGCTCGTGCCGGGGCGGGACGAGGGCCTCGGGCTCGTGGCGGTGGAGGGCCAGCTCGCCGGCGCCCCGGTGGTGGCGGCGGCCTCCGGCGGCCTGCTCGACGTCGTCCGCGACGGCCAGACCGGCCGTACCTTCCCGCCCGGGGACCCGGCTGCCCTGGCCCGTGCCGTGGAGGGCGTGCTCGGCGACCCGCCGGCGGCCGCCGGCCTGGCCGCGGCCGCCCGCCGTGCGGCCCTCGCCCGGTTCGGCCGGCAGGCCGCTGCCCGCACCTACGCGACCCTCTACGCCGAGGCCCTGGCCACCAGGGACCCGTGAGCTGCGACGGGGTCAGTACCAGCCGTGGGACTGCCAGAAGGCCCGGGCCGCCTCGGCGGTGCCGTAGCGGTCGCGGACGTAGGCGCGGAAGGCCCTGAGCTGCTTGCCGCAGTCGGTGGTGGCGTAGTCGGCGCCCAGGTAGAGGATGCGGTTGCCGAGCAGGAGCTGGCCGAGGCCCAACGCGGTGGAGGTGGGGTTGTCGGCCGTCGGGTCGCCGCCCGACTCGTGCATGATGATCCAGCGCTCGGCCGCCGACGTGCCCGACAGGTCGCAGCGGCCCCCGGGGCCCCGTCCCACCGGCTGCTCCCGGACCTGGGACCGCTGGGCCGTGCCGCCCGCCCGCCGCTCGGCCGCCTGGCGCGCCCGCTCCGCCTCCTCCTGCCGGATCAGGCGCCGCAGCTCGGCCGAGCGGGAGCGCAGCGTGGCGGCCTGGCCGGCCAGCCGGGCGATCCTGCCGTCCAGCGCCCGCTTGGCGCGGGCGCGCACCGCCTGGACCCGCTCCAGGCCGGCGACCTCCCTGGCCACCGCGTCGCCGGCCGCCCGGCGCGCCCGTTCCACCTCGAGCGCCCGCTCGTGCAGCTCCTCGGACTGCCGCCGCACCCCTCGCAGGCGGCTGAGCGTGTCGCTGCCCGACCGGGCGATGTAGTCGAGGATGGTGGCCCGGTCCAGCAGCTCGGGCAGGTGGTCGGGGTCGACGAGCACGGCGAGGTCGCCCGAGCCGCCGGTCATGTAGGCGCCGCGGGCCCGCTCGGCCAGCTCGGCCCGGAGGCCGGCCAGCTCGGCCGCTGCCCTGGCCGCGAACCTGGCGGCCTGCACGCTGCTCTGGCGCGCCGCCGCCAGGCGCTCCCTGGCCACGTCCAGCCGGCCTCTGGCCCCTGCCACGGACCGGTCGGCCTCGGCCAGGGCCGAGGCGACCGCGGCCGAGTCGGCGCGGGCGTCGCGCAGCACGGCCTCGACCTGGCCGAGCTCGCGCTGGGTCTGGGACAGGTCGGTCCGCTTGTCGTCGGCCGCGGCGGGCGGGGCGAGCAGGGATGCGACCGCGAGCAGCGCGATCGGCAGGGCGAGGATGCGGGCGCGGACGGGCAAGAGCGCCTCCCTGGCTGGGGGTCGGTCACCTGCGCTCGAGTTGGGGGACTGCAACGCAGGGCGAGTAGCTTAAACGACGGGGGTTGCTCTACTGCAAATCGGCTACGGAGGCCTCGCGGTCGCCGCCAGATCGCGCTCCCCCCACATCGACAGAGACACGCGGCCTAGCGACTACGCGCTCAGGGGGCGCGCGTGAACGCTTCTCCGTCGGCCAGGGCGCGGCCCTCGCGGACGAGCTTGGCCAGGTGGGCGCGGACCGAGCGCTCGGCGGCCGGGTGGAGCACGGGGTCGACCTCGGCGTAGACCCGGGCGACGACCTCGGCCGGGGTCCGGTCGCCGGCGGCGAGCGCGGCCATGACCTGGCGCTCACGCGCGCGCCGGTGGGCGATGTACTCGTCGATCTTGCCGGCGGCGTCGGGCACCAGCGGCCCGTGCCCCGGGTAGAGGCGCTCCAGGTCGTAGTCGAGCAGGACGGACAGCGAGCGCAGGTAGTCGCTCATGTCCCCCTCCGGCCAGTCGACCATGGTGGACCCGCGGCCGAGCACGTGGTCGCCGGTGAACATCGCCTGCTCGGCGCCGAGCAGGAAGCAGCAGTGGTCGGGGGCGTGCCCGGGGGTCGGCACGGGAATCAGGTCCAGGCTCCCGGCGGCCAGCCGCCGGCCAGGGACCAGGATCGGGGCGCCAGGCGTCGACCGGCCCTGGGCGAGCGCGGCCAGCGGGGCACCGGCCCGCTCGGCGAACGCCCGGGCTCCCTCGGCGTGGTCGAGGTGGGTGTGGGTGACCAGCACGAGCTCGACCCGGCGGCCCTCGCACGCCCGCACCACCCGCAGCGCGTGGTCGGCGTCGGGCGGGCCAGGGTCGATCACCACCGCTTCGGCGGCGTCCCGCTCGCTCACGACGTAGGTGTTGGTCCCCTCGAGGGTCATCGGCGACGGGTTGGGGGCGAGGACCCGGGTGACCCGCTCGCTCCACCGCTCGACGGCACCGGTCACGGCCGCCCACCACGAGCCTCGCCCGCCTCGGGCGAAGGAGCCTTGGGCGCCACGGGCGGCCTGGCCTCGCCCCCCTCCGGCGGGGGAGCCTGGGCCGCGGGCGGCCGGGCCTCGCGCCCTCCAGGCGGCTCGGCGGCGGGCTGGCCGGGCGGCGGCAGGGGGATGCGCTCGCCCGAGGGAAGCACCACGGCGTCGCCGTCCCAGACAGGCAGGGTGCGCTCGATCACCCGCGCGTCGGCGGCCGCCAGCACCTCGGCCACCGACGAGAACGCGGTCAGCTCGCGCAGGGTGCACCAGGTCGGCGGGAGCATGCGCACCGGCTCGGCCGCGGCCGTTGCCACCGGGAGCCAGCGGCCGCGCTCGGCCTCGAGCCCGTGGACGGTCACGGCGGCGCCCCTGGGCAGCCCGGCCACGAAGAAGCGCGTGTCGTAGCGGTGGGTCTCGGCCTCCGGCGTGACCCACCAGGCCCAGTAGCGCAGCCGGCCCGTGTCCAGGCGCACCCCGAGGCCGGCGAGCACGGCGCCGAGCCCCTGCCGGCCGGTGAGCAGCTCCCGGCGGGCGGCGTCCAGCGCGGCGGGCTCGGGCATGCGGTCGGCGAGCAGGACGCCAGCCTCCTCCAGGCACTCCCGGCAGGCGGCCACCACCGTCCCCCGCGCCTGGGAACGGCCGAGGCCGAGGCGGGCGGCCCATGCCTCGGGGCCAGGGCCCGACCAGGCCGCGTCGACGCCCGGGTCCCCGTCGACCCGGTCCACCCGGCCCCCAGGGAAGACCCAGAGCCCGGCCGCGAACCCCATCGTCATCGGGCGCCGCTGCAGGTACACCTCGAGCCCCGCAGGCCCGTCGCGCAGCACGACCACGGTGGCGGCGGGGCGAGCCGGAACGACCCGGGTCGTCTTCGGCGCTGCTCGCATGGCAGGCATGCTACTCGACGTCCTGGCACCACCCGCCAGCCCGATTCGCCCTGGTATAGCGGCTTGCCCCACATAACCGGATACCGCAAAGGGACATCCCCGGGACCCGTAGAGACTCTTTCGCCGCTGCGGCGCAGCATGGTTCGCTGCTCCGGTTCCGCACGTTGCGGGCTTGGGCGCAACGGTCGAGCGTCGGGGGGCGCGATTGAGAGGGATCGGGATGAAGCTGCGTATCACCAACAGCCTGCTCAGAGCGGCCCTCGACTACGCGGAGCGGGGCATCCCGGTCTTCCCCTGCCACCATCCCGCCAACAACTGGCAGCTCGGCCGCTGGAGCAGCCTCGAATGCTCGTGCCAGCAGCTCGGCTGCCTGCACCCGGGGGAGCACCCGCTCTCCCAGCGTTGGCTCGAGGAGGCCACCACCGACGCCGCCCGGATCGAGCGTTGGTGGCTGCGCCGCCCCGAAGCCAACATCGGGCTCGCCACCGGGGTGATGTTCGACGTCCTGGACGTCGCCGGCGCGGCCGGCCAGTCGTACAGGTTCCCCCAGGACATCACCCCGGCGGGCCCGGTGGCGCGCACCGGCGGCGGTCGCTGGCACTACTTCGTGCGCCCGACCGGGTTCGGCGACGCGGCCATGCCCGGCCGCACCGGGTCCGGGTCCGCCTCCCGCAGCCACCTCCACTGGCACGGGCGCGGAGGATACGTGCTGGCGGCGCCGAGCCGGCACTCGGCCGGCGGGGCGACCCGCTGGATCCGCGGGATCGAGCTGCCGCTCCCCGAGGTGCCGGCCCTCCTGCACGCCATGCACACCCCGCCGGCCCAGCGGACCGGTCGAGTCCGCCTGGCCTGAGCCGCCCCGCCGGTCGGATGCGGGTGACCATTCCTTTCTGGTCAGCGCGGGGCATCCTGTTCTAGGCAGAATGGAGCAGCACCACTGCCCCGCAATGACTGAGCAATTAGGAATGGGAAATGCTACGCAGGCGCTAGGCCAGGAGCAGCTGCGCGTCCAGGTCTTTCACCGCCGCCGTCCCGTTCCACCGGTCGAGGTCGCGGCGGAGCTCGTGAATGCGCCGCAATTCGCGGGCAGACCCCGTGTACATGGCGTTGGTCAACGAGTCGCCGGCCAGGCGGCACGCCTCCTCGATCTCCCCCTGCTGCGCGTACGCGCCCGCCAGGTGGGTCAGGTGCAGCGACCGGTCGCGCACGAATTCCGGGCTCAGCGTCGTGAGCGCCTCGCCCAGGGCCGCCTGCGCGTCGCCCGGCCGGTGCAGCCGCACGTAGCAGGCACCCTTCTGCCCGGCGAGCTGGGAGCGGTCGAAGTGGTAGATCCAGGGCGGGTCGGACGCCGGTGACGCCTGGGCGATGGCGGCCTCGGCCCGGTCGAGGGCCGAGACGCAGGGAGGCGCCTCGCCGAGGGTGGCCAGGGCGAGCGCCTCGACCCGGCAGAGCCAGGCCAGCGTGGTCGCCGTCACCGACCCCCTCCCCCTGTTCTGCGCCTCGAGGGCGAGCTGGAGGCCGGCGTAGGCGTCCTCGCTGTAGGTGGCGACCACGCTCATGCAGCCCAGCACGTAGGCGGCCAGGGCGCGGTCCCCTGCTTCCTGGGCGGCCCTGAGCGCGACCTCGTAGTACCGCTTGGCGGCCCGGTGGTCGTTCATGTCGAACGCGAGCCAGCCGGCGAGCTGGGCGACCTGGGCCGCCGCGGTGCACAGCCGGCGGTGCACCGGCCCGGACTGCGACCCCTGCAGCAGGGAGGTGATGAGCTGCAGGTGGCCGGTGACCGGGCCCTGCAGGTCGCGCGAGCCGAGGCGGTCGTCGAGGCGACGGCACTCGCTGATGACCGTCTCCAGGTGCCCCATGGTGGCGTCGTCGACCCGGCTGGGCCGGTCCAGCGCCCGCGCGAGCCGCTCGTGCGGCTCGGCTCCCGCCGTATCGAGCGCCGGCGCGAGCGCGGCGACCCCGGCGACGCTGGTCATGTGGCGAAGGAAGGCTCGGCGTTCCACGTCATGTCTCCACGACTCAAGGGTCCCGGCCAGCGTGTCGCGATCGAGGGACCACGCCGGTAACGCCTGCTCTGCGTCATCCACCAACCCGAGCTGCTCGGCCGACAGGCCGTAGAGCGCGCACAACTTCTCCTGGTAGAACGGGCTGGGCCGCTTGAACCCCCGTTCCCACTTGCCGACCATGCTGGCGGTCACACCCACACGACGGCCGTCGAGCTCGCACAATTTCTGTAGCTCTTCCGCCACCCGTTGCAGGGACCATCCCCGTTGGCGCCGCTGGCGACGGAGTCGTGTATTGGGCATTGCGTCATGCGCTGACATCATGCCGATCTCACTATTCGAGGCACGGACGGGGGAAGCTTCCTGCCACCGAGAACTGTACGAAAATTTCGCGCAACTCGACAACTCACCTGCTCGCACGGACGAGCTCGCAGGGTTTTACCTATTAATACCACCGAGCAAAATGATGATGGATGACCGAGTTGACCTGGTTTGCGCCCGGCAGAATCCGGTCGTACGCGCACGCTGCGCGGGAGCACCCGGCCGGTTCCAGCCGCTTACCCGGCCGCTACCAGGCCAGTTCCAGGCCATACCGCGCTGCTCCGAGGCCTGCATGCGGCCCGATGTTGGCACAGAATGGGCCATGACCTCCTCCGACCCCCGCCGCGCCGTGCCCGGCGTCGACACGCTCCTCGAACACCCCAGGGTGGCGGCCTGCGCCGCGACCTGGGGCCGGGCCCGGGTCCTGGGCGCGGTGCGCCGCACGCTCGACGCCAGCCGGCGGGCGGCCGCCGCCGGCGAGCCGGTCCCAGGCATGGACGAGCTGGCCGCCCGGGTGACGGGCGCGGTGGAAGCGCTCTCCCGGGACCGGACGTGCGCGGTGGTCAACGCGACCGGGGTGGTGCTGCACACGAACCTGGGCCGGGCGCCGCTGTCCGAGGCGGCCAGGGCCGCGGTGGCCGAGGCCGCCGGCTACGCCGCCGTCGAGTACGACCTCGCCGCGGGGACCCGGGGACGCCGGGGGACGGCCGCCGCCGCGCTGCTGCGAGAAGTCACCGGCGCCGAGGGCGGCCTGGTGGTCAACAACGCGGCCGGCGCCCTGCTCCTCGCGCTCCGCGCGCTCGCCCGCGGCCGCGAGGTGGTCGTCTCGCGGGGCGAGCTGATCGAGATCGGCGGCGAGTTCCGGCTGCCGTCGGTCATGGAGGCGGCCGGGGTGACGATCGTGGAGGTGGGCACCACCAACCGCACCCACCTGGCCGACTACGCCGGGGCCATCGGCGAGCGCACCGGCTGCGTGCTGGTGGTGCACCCCTCCAACTACCGCGTGGTCGGCTTCACCGCCAGCCCCGAGCTCGCCGAGGTGGCCGCCCTGGCCCACGAGCACGGCGTGCCGCTGCTGCACGACCTCGGGTCGGGGCTGCTGGCCGGGTCGTTCGGGGCCGAGCCGTCGGTGACCGGCAGCCTGGCCGCAGGGTCCGACCTCGTGCTCTTCTCGGGCGACAAGCTGCTCGGCGGCCCGCAGGCCGGGCTGGTCGCGGGCCGGGCCGACCTCGTGCAGCGCCTCTCGAAGGACCCGGTGGCCCGGGCCGTGCGGGCCGACAAGCTCTCCCTGGCCGCGCTCGAGGCAACCTTGGAGGCGCATGCCCGGGGCCGCCGTGACGAGCTGCCGGTCTGGCGCGCCCTGACCCTCGGGCCCGACGACCTGCGGCCGAGGGCCGCCGCCCTGGCCGGACGGCTCGGGTCCGCGGCCGGCCTGCGGGAGGGCGCCAGCGTGGCCGGGGGCGGCAGCCTGCCCGGCGAGGGCCTGCCCAGCGTGCTGGTGGAGGTCGACCCGGCCCCGGCGCCGGTGGAGGCCGTCCTTGCCCGCCTGCGAGGCGGCGACCCCCCGGTGGTCGCGCGTGCCGAGCGGGGCCGGGTCGTGATCGACCTGCGCACGGTCCCCCCCGACGCCGACGAGCTGGTCGCCGCCGCGCTCGCCGCCGCGCTCCGGCCGCCGGTGGAGGCCAGCGCCCGCCCGGACGAGGGCGCCGCGGATGCGAGCGGCCGGAGGGCCGCTCCCGGACCCGACGAGGGCGCCGCGGATGCGAGCCCGGGGGAGGGTGGCCCCGGGGCGGGGTGGGGTCGCTGATGGCGCACGTCGTCGGGACCGCCGGGCACGTCGACCACGGCAAGTCGGCGCTCGTGCTCGCGCTCACCGGCACCGACCCGGACCGGCTCGACGAGGAGAAGGCCCGGGGCATGACGATCGACCTCGGCTTCGCCTGGACCACCCTGCCGTCGGGCCGCGAGGTCGGCTTCGTCGACGTGCCCGGCCACGAGCGCTTCGTCCACAACATGCTGGCCGGCGTGGGCGGGGTGGACTGCGCCCTGTTCGTGGTCGACGCGAGCGAGGGCTGGCGCCCGCAGTCGGCCGAGCACCTGGCCATCCTGGACCTGCTGGGCGTGGCGACCGGCGTGGTCGCGCTGACCAAGGTGGACCTCGTCGACGCGGCCACCCGGGACCGGGTGGCCCGGGAGGTGGCCGGGCGGCTGGCCGGCACCACGCTGGCGGGCGCGGCCGTGGTGGCGACGGCGGCACCGCTGGGGGCCGGCCTCGACGAGCTCAGGGCCGAGCTGGACCGGGCCCTCGACCGCACCCCCGACCCGCCGGACCGGGGCCGGCCGCGGCTCCCGGTCGACCGGGTGTTCTCGATCCGGGGCAGCGGCACGGTGGTGACCGGCACCCTCTCCGGCGGCACGCTGGCCGCCGACAGCCGCGCGGTGCTGCTGCCGGCCCGCCGGGAGGTGCGGATCCGCGGTCTCCAGGGGCACGGCCGGCCGCTGCAGCGGGCCGCCCCCGCCCGGCGCCTGGCCGTCAACCTGGCCGGCGTGGCCACCGGGGACGTGGCCCGCGGCGACGTGCTCGTGCTGCCCCAGCAGTGGGAGCCGACCCGCGCGGCAGACTGCCGCCTCCGCTGCCTGGCCGGGGCTCCCTCGCCGCTCCGGTCCAAGGGCGCCTACCTGCTCTACGCCGGGGCGGCCGAGACGGCCGTGCGCCTGCAGCCCCTGGACGCCCACGAGGTCCGCCCCGGCGAGGACGGCCTCGTCCGCCTCCACCTGGAGCGCGAGCTCGTGCTCGACGTGTTCGAGCCGCTGGTGCTGCGCGACAGCGGCCGCGACGAGACCGTGGGCGGCGGCCGGGTCCTCGACCCGTTCCCGCCCCCGGGGATGCACGGCACCGCCGGCCGGGTGCGCCGGGCCGAGGAGCTCGAGGCCCGCGAGGCGGCCGGCCGGGCCGGGCTGCTGGAGCGGGTGCTGGCCGAGCGGGGGCTGGCCAGCCGGGGCGAGCTGCCCTCCCTCGCCGGCGCCGGCGAGCCGGCGCTCGCCGCGCAGCTGGCGGCCGCGGCCGAGGGCGGCCGCCTGGTGCGCGGCCGGGCGGTGGCCTGGGCGCCCGAGGCCTGGCAGCGGGCGCGGCAGGACGTGCTGGAGGCGGTCGCCGCCCACCACCGGGCCGAGCCGCTCGCCCCGGGCATGCCGGCCGAGCTGGCCCGCCTGGCCGCGCGGGGCGCGGCCCCGGCCCGCGCGCTCCCGGGCGCGGAGGCGGCCTGGAAGGCGGGCGGGGCCGAGGTCGTCGAGGCCCTGGTCGCCTCGGGGCGGCTGGTCGTCGACGGGCCGGCCGTGCGGCTCCCCGCCCACGGCGTGCGGCTCGACCCCGGCCAGCGGGCGGTCCGCTCCAAGGTCGAGGCGGCCCTGGCCGCCGGCGGGGTGACCGTGCTGAGCGACGGCCAGCTGGCCGACCTCGGTGCCGACCGGCGCATGCTCGCCGCCCTGGTCCGCCTCGGCGTCCTGGTGAAGGTCGGACCCGGCCTGCACGTCGGCGCCGAGGCGCTCGCCCGGGCGGTCGGCTCCCTGCGCGAGGCGTTCCCGGGCGGACGCCCGTTCACCGCCGCCCAGGCGAAGGAGGCGATGGGCACCACCCGGAAGACCGCCATCCCCCTGCTCGAGCACCTCGACCGCGGCGGGATCACCGTCAGGCAGGGCGACCACCGCCGCCTGGCCACTCCCGGGTAGCTACAGGTGCTCGCAGATCGCCTCGGCGATCGCGAGCGACGACGTCGCCGCGGGCGACGGGGCGTTGCGGATGTTCACGACCCGGCCCCGGGTCGTGATCCGGAAGTCGTCGACCAGGGTGCCGTCCCTGGCCACGGCCTGGGCCCGCACCCCGGACGGTCCCCGCACCACGTCGCCCGGGCGCAGCTCGGGGACGTACCGGCGCGCCTGGCCCACGAACGCGCCCCGGCTCACCGAGTGCCAGATCTCCCGCGCGCCGGTCCGCCAGTGTCGCCTGGCCATGGTCCGGAACCCCGGCCAGGCGAGCGTCTGCCAGAGGTCGCGGCGGTCGACCGTGGACAGGCGGTACCCCTCCCGGGCGAAGGCGAGGACCGCGTTCGGGCCGACCAGGACCTCGCCGTCGATGCGCCGGGTCAGGTGGATGCCGAGGAACGGGTACCTCGGGTCGGGCACCGGGTAGATCAGGCCGCGCACGAGGTGGCGCCGGTCCGGCCGCAGCAGGTAGTAGTCGCCCCGGAACGGGACGATCCGCGGGTCGTCGTCGTCGCCGCTGAGCGCCGCGACCCGGTCGGCGTGCAGGCCGGCGCAGACCACCAGCCGCCCCAGCTCGAGGACCTCGGCGTCGGCCGTCTCGACCCGGACGGCCCCCGTCCGCTGCTCGATGGCGCGCACCTCGGTCGCGGTACGGATCCGCCCCCCTGCGGCCTCGACCTCCTTGGCCAGCGTCCGCGCGTAGGCGGCGAAGTCCACGATCGCCGTCTCCGGCGAGTGGAGCGCGGCCACGCCCCGGGCGTGCGGCTCGACCTCGCGCAGCTCGGCAGCGTCCAGCCTGCGGACGCCGGGGACGCCGTTGGCGGCGGCGCGCTCCGCGATCCGCTCCAGGCGCGGCAGCTCCGCGGCGTCGACGGCCACGATCACCTTGCCGCACTCCTCGTACGGCACGCCGTTGTCCTGGCAGTAGTCCCGCAGCAGCTCGATGCCCCGGCGGCAGAGCCGGGCCTTGAGCGAGCCCGGCTCGTAGTAGACCCCGGCGTGGGCGACCCCGCTGTTCCGGCCGGTCTGGTGCAGCCCGACCTGGGCCTCCTTCTCCAGCACGGTCACCGCGAGCCCCGGCCGGGTCAGCGCCAGGTGCCTGGCCACGGCCAGGCCGAGGACGCCACCCCCGACGATCCCCACGCTGCCGTCGCTCGCGCTGCTCACGTCGCCGATGCTACCGTCGGCCCCGCGCCGCGGCATGCGCCCGGCGCTCGGGCCGGCTCCTTCCGCTCCCACTCGACGGCGAGATTTGCGACCATACCGGCATGAGCACGACCGCACCGGTGCGCGAGCGCACCGAAGAGCACGACGAGATCACCGACCCGGACATCCCGTGGATCGTCATCGTCTGGAACGACCCGATCAACCTGATGTCCTACGTGGTCTTCGTCTTCCAGAAGCTGTTCGGCTACTCCAAGGAGAAGGCCACAGGCCTGATGCTCGACGTCCATCACAAGGGGAAGGCGGTGGTGTCGAGCGGGCCGCGCGAGAAGGCCGAGTTCGACGTCTTCCGGCTCCACGGCCACGGGCTCTGGGCCACGATGCAGAAGGACCGTTGAGTGGCCGGCGCGTTCAAGCGGGCCGGCGGCCGCGTCCGGGTCCGGCTGAGCCCGCAGGAGGCCGCGGTCCTGCGCAACCTGCCCGACCAGCTCCGCGGCGTCCTCACCGCCGAGCAGCTTCCGGGAGGGCAGCCCGACCCGGTCACCGCGAGGCTGTTCCCGCCTGCCTACCGGGACGCGGGCGACCGTGAGCGCGAGGAGGAGTACCACACCCTCGTCCACGACGACCTGCTGAACGCCAGGCTCGCCAACCTCGACCTGATGGCCGGCAGCCTCGCGCGCGGCTCCGTCAGCATGCGGCGCTGGACGGTGGACCTCAGCGAGGAGGAGGCGATGGCATGGCTCGGCGTGCTGAACGACCTGCGCCTCGCCCTCGGGGTGCGCCTGGGCATCGAGGAGGACTTCGACGGCCGCGTCGATGAGTCCGACCCGTCCGCGCCCGCCATGAACCTGCTCGCCTATCTCGGCTGGCTCGAGGAGCTGCTGGTGGAGACGCTGTCGGCCTGACCGGTCCGCCGTCAGAGGAGGCCGGCGCGGGCTAGGGCGGCGACCGCTGCCACCGTCGCCAGCTCGACGAGCTGGTTGGCCGCGCCCAGGCCGTCGCCGGTGAAGCCGCCCAGGCGGCGGCGGAACAGTCGGATGCAGGCCAGGCAGGCGGCCAGGCCGGCCGCGAGCGGGACCGGGGCCCAGGGCCCGGCCGCGACGGCCAGGGTCGCGGCCACCACCGCCGTGGCGGTGAGCACCTCGGCGGGGCCGAGCGGCCCGGCGATCTCGGCGCCGCTGCCGGCCGCGGCGGGCGGCAGGACCCGCGCGACGAGCAGGGCCGAGGCCCGGGCCAGCACGTGGCCGCAGACGGCGGCGCGGGCGAAGTCGGCCAGGCCGAGCGGCAGCAGCAGCGCGGTCCGCAGGGCGAGCACGGCGCCCAGGGCGACGATGCCGTAGGTGCCGAGCCGGCTGTCGCGCATGATCGCCAGGCGCCCGTCCGGGTCGGTCCCGCCCCACAGGCCGTCGGCCGAGTCGGCCAGCCCGTCCTCGTGGAGCGCGCCGGTGACCGCGATCATGGCGGCCACGGCCAGGATCGTCGCGACCGCGCCGCCCCAGATCGGCGCGGCCCCGGCCCGGACGGCCACGCCAAGCCCGGCCACCACCAGCCCGACGGCCGGGAACAGGGGGGAGGCCCGGCGCAGGTCGCCCGGGCCGACCTCCAGCCGCGGCCCCGGGATCCTGGTCAGGCACCCGAGGGCGAGCGCGAAGCGGCGCAGCACCCCGGCGCCCCTCGGCCTCGGCCTCGGCCCAGCGGTCCCCTCCATGTCCACGGCTCCGTCGGACCCGCCCGCGCCCTCCCCGGCTGGTGGGCGCCCGCACCAGCAGGCTAACCCGCTACCCGGCCCGGCGGAAGCCGGCCGCCCTGGCGGCTGCCTCGTCGGCGAAGCACAGCTCCGGGTTGGTGCGGGCGTAGTCCCTGCTCCCGGGCACGTGGTAGATCTTCCCGTTCTCGCCGATGTTGCCCTTGACCGGGTGCGAGGCGGGGCAGGTGTTCCTGCCGCTGGGGGCGGCCTGCCCGGGGCCGCTCGGCTGCACGCGCCCCCCCGACCCGCCCGACCCTCCGCTCGGCCGGTTGGGCGCGTTGCCGCCGCACCGGCCCCACAGGCCGAGCTTCTTCGCCTTGGCGGCCGCCTCGGTCCGGCGCATCAGGCCGATGTAACGGTCGTTCGGCTTGTAGAGGACCGCGGTCGCGTGGCCGGTGCGGACCAGCTCCTGGTTGGCGAACACGCCCCTGGCCGTCCACACGTAGAGCAGCGTCCGCCCGTAGCGGTCGTGGAGCTCCCGGTCGGGCGAGACGAGCACGGTGGAGCCGGGCGCCAGCAGCTTCCTGGTGAAGGCGGCCGCCTCCGGCCCGTAGCACTCGACCCCGAGCTTGGTCTCCGGGGTGTCCACCTCGAGCAGGCGCGCGGTGGTCTTGAACCCGGGGCGCAACGGCCCCTTGCCGCTGCCCCGCAGCTCGACGGTGTCCCCGTCCACGACCCTGAGCACGGCGGCGCGCTGGGCGTCGCGCGGCGGCTTGGTGGAGGACCCGGCCGGGGGCGGGCCAGCCGAGCTCGGGCCGTCGCCGCCCACCGCGCCGCCGAGCTGCTCGGCGCTGCAGGCACCGAGGACCAGGGCAGGCAGCAGGACCAGCCCGAGGAGCCACGCCAGGAGGCGGTGCCCGTGCTGGCGCTGGTGCTGGTGCTGGTGCTGGTGCCGTACTGCTACTGGTATCGGTACCGGCACCAGCACCGGGCCCGGTACCGGCGCCGGGCGGCCCGGGCGGGTCGCCGGCGTGACGCCTCGTCGCACCCGCACGGCCCGGCTCCCTTCGCTGGGTGGCGGCGCGGCGCGCCGCCTTCTCCGTGGTTCTCCCCGGGATCCGGACCGTTCAAGCCACGAACCCGGCGACCCCGACGAGTCTCGCGCACGGGTGCGACAGGCGGCGCCCTACCCGCCCGCGACCTCCACGATCGCCTCCACCTCGACGGGGACGCCCAGGGGGAGGGCGGCCACGCCGACCGCGGCCCGGGCGTGGCGGCCGGCCTCGCCGAACACCTCGCCGAACAGCTCGCTGGCCCCGTTGACGACCTTGGGCTGGTCGGTGAAGCCGGGGTCGCTCGCGACGTACCCGTTCACCTTGACCACGCGGCGCACCCGGGAGAGGTCGCCCAGCTCCTGCTTGAGCGCTGCCACGACGTTGACCGCGCAGCGCCGGGCGGCCTGGACCCCGTCGTCGAGGGTGAGGTCGCCCGCGCCGAGCCGGCCCGTCCAGCCGGGCCGGCCCTCCACGAGCGGCACCTGGCCGGAGACGTACACGAGGTCGCCGGTGCGGACGCAGGGAACGTACGCGGCGAGCGGCGCGACCGGCTCGGGCAGGGTGATGCCGAGCTCCTCGAGTCGCTCTTCGGGGGTTGGCATGGCGGCTCCTTCGGGCTGGGGGGCCTGCGGGCGGCCCAAGCCTACCGTCCCGCCCCGGCCCCGAAGAACGCCCGCACGTCCGCGGGCGAGCGGGTCAAGGGGGCCGGGGGCAGGCTCGCGAGCAGGGTCGCGCCGTAGGCGGCGTCGGCCAGGCGCCGGTCGAGCACGGCCATCACGCCCCGGTCCGACTCCGAGCGCACCAGACGGCCGAGCGCCTGCTGCAGCGAGACGGCCGCCTCCGGCAGCCACACGGCCGAGAACCGCGAGCCGCCCTGCCGCTCGACCCGGCGGCCCCGCTCGGACAGCAGAGGGTCGTCGGGCCGCGGGAACGGCAGCCGGTCGAGCACCAGCAGCGACAGGCTCGGACCGGGCACGTCCACGCCCTCGAAGAAGGTGCGGGTGGCGACCAGCACGCTCGCGACCTCGTCGCGGAAGCGGGCGGCGAGCCGGGCCGGGGTGTCGTCGCCCTGCACCAGCAGCTCGTAGGGGAGGTCGGCGAGGGCGGCCGCGAAGCTCTCGACCGCCCGCCAGGACGTGCACAGGACCAGGGCGCGGCCGCTGGACGACTCGACCAGGCTGCGCAGCTCCTGCTCGGCGGCGGCCTGGAAGCGGTCGCTGGACGGTGCCGGCACGGAGCCGGGGACGTAGAGCAGGGCGTTGCGCCGGAAGTCGAACGGGGACTCGGCCACCAGCCCGGCCGCGTCCGCCACCCCGAGGGCGGCCCGGGCCGCGTCCAGCCTGCCGGCCACGGCCAGGGTCGCCGAGCAGGCGACGGTGGCCGGCACCCGGTCCCAGAGCACCGCCTGCAGGACCGGCCCGGGCTCGACCAGCGCCGACCTGATGGCCCGCCCGCCGTCCCGCCGCTCCTCGACCCAGACCGCCAGCTCCCGCCCGGGCTCGTCGTCGGACCCGGGCCCGGGCTCGTCGTCGGGCCCGGGCCCGCCCTGGCCGCCGTCGCCGTCCTCCGGGCCGGGGCCCGGCTCTGGCTCCATCAGGCGGGCGAGATCACGGCAGAGGCCCTGCAGGCGGCGCCTGGCCGCGTGGAGGCCGCCCTGGAGCTCCTCGTCGAGGCCGCTCAGGTCCTTGAGGGAGCCCCGGGCCTCCTCGGCCTCGCGCAGGACAGGGGCGAGGGCCCGGCCGAGGCCGAGCCAGGCCCGGGAGCCGGGCACGACCGCGCCGGGACGCAGCTCGCCGGTGTGGCGCTCCCAGCTCGCGCGCAGCCGCCTGGCCCAGTCCGAGCGCACCCCGGCCGCCTTGGCCACGGCGTCGGCGGCCGCCCCGGCCCTGGACACCCGCGCGGCGGTCACCGAGACGCCGTAGAGGTCGGCCGCGTGCGCGGCCAACCGGTGGGCCTCGTCGACCACGACCACGTCGGCCTCGGGCAGCATCACCCCGGGCGCGTCCGAGAGCTGGCGCAGCTCGAGCTCGAGCAGGAGCAGGTGGTGGTTGGTGACCACCACGTCGACGTCGCGGGCCCGTTCGCGGGCCCGCTCGGCGAAGCAGCGCTGGTGGAAGGCGCACCCCTTCTGCCCTGGGCAGTCCTCCCCCGAGGTCGAGACGAGGTCCCACACGTCGTCCCGCACCCCGGCCGGCGCGTCCAGGCGGCTGCCCGTCTCCGACTCGGCCGCCCAGTCGACCAGCTCCAGGGCGGCCTCCTCCTGCGCGGTGGCGGCCAGCCGGGTCGCCGCCACCAGGCCGTCCGCCCTGCTCCAGCACAGGTAGTTTCCTCTCCCCATGAGCAGGGCGGAGGTGGTGCCGAAGGCGTCGGCCAGGCGGGGCAGGTCGCGTTCGACGAGCTGGGCCTGCAGCGCCTTGGTGGCGGTGGCCACGATCGCGCGCCTGCCGGCGGCCACGATCGGGACGAGGTAGCCGAGTGACTTGCCCACCCCGGTCGGCGCGTGCACCAGCAGCGGCGCCCGCTCGTCGAGCGCGGTGGCGACCGCCCTGGCCATGTCCTGCTGCACCGCCCTGGGCGCGAGGCCTCGAAGGCTGGCGAACGCCGCATCCAGATCCATGCCGGACACGCTATCGAGGCAGCCCGACGCCGGCCGGGTCAGCCCTTGGGGCGCTTGAAGAAGGCGATCAGGCCGCCCACCTCGGCGGTGTGCACCGCGACGAGCTCCCAGCCGTCCTCGCCCCAGTTGTCAAGGATCTGCTTGGTGTTGTGGGGCAGCAGGGGGACGGTGACGTACTCCCACTTGGTCATTGGCGCTCCTTGTCGTCACGCGAGGCGATCCCCGCGCCCGCCCTGGTCCTCGGCGCTCCTTGTCGTCACGCGAGGCGATCCCCGCGCCCGCCCTGGTCCTCGGGGGGGTTCCTTGGCGACGGGTGCGGACGGTGGAAGGCTACCGGACGGCGAGGGGGGCCGGGTCGCGCGACCCGGCCCCGTCGACGGTGCGCGGCTCAGCCAGCGCGACGGTTCAGGAGCTGGCGTCGCTCATACTCGTTGAGGCCGCCCCAGATCCCGTGTGGCTCGCGGACCAGGAGCGCGTACTCGCGGCACTCGGCGAGCACGGGGCACTGGTGGCAGATGGCCTTCGCCGCTGTCTCGCGCGTGCGCCGCTCGTCCTTGCGCTCGAGGTGGTTCGGCGCGAAGAACAGGTGCGACTGTAGTCCCTTGCAGGCGGCCCGGTACTGCCAGCCGACCTGAAGGTCCCATGACGTGGTGGCCATGACGGTTCCTTCCTAAACCCGGTCGATCAGGCGCGCCCTATCCGGACGACGCTCGGCGCGACCGACCGACGAGCCGGGCAGACCACCCGATACCGTCGGAGAAGGGCAGGGTAACCCACAGCTGCATCACCCTCAATGTCCGGTGAGTAACGCTTCGATTGCAGCCCCAGGTATCCCACACCGCCGGTCAATCCCGCATAAAGGGCGCTGCTCAACGCGGCGTCTCCTGTCCTCTTGGGATCCGCCCCGGCCATGGCACAGACGCTGTTGGGGGGCCCGTGCCGGGAGCGTGTCCTGGTGCACCCGCGGCTCCCCAGTAAGGAAGGCATCAGGCGCTCTCGGGGGGCCGTGGCAGCAGCGGGATCCGCCTGACCATGGCACCGGCGCCCTTCGGGATCGGCCCGGCGACGGCACCGGCGCCCTTCGGGGTCACCCTCACCATGGCACAGGCGCTGTTGGGGGGCCGTGGGGGGAGCGAGCTCCCCCCACATCGAACTAGGACCGCCGGTCAGGGCACGCCGCTGCGCTGCGACCAAGGGCGGTGGTCGCCGCCAGAAACTCAGGCTTGGCGCTCCGGGGCGCTTCTGGGCGGCTCCTGCCGCTGCACGGACCCCGAGCCGTTGCCCGGGTCGCCGCCCACACGGCTCCTCGTGCCCTGGAAGAAGTTCAGCAGCTCGACCGGGATCGGCATGACCAGGGTGGAGTTGCGCTCGGTAGCCACCTCGGCGACCGTCTGCAGGAAGCGGAGCTGCAGGGCCTGCGGGTTGCGGGCCATCACCTCGGCCGCCTCGGACAGCTTCTGGCTGGCCTGGAACTCGCCCTCGGCCGAGATGATGCGGGCGCGCCGGTCGCGCTCGGCCTCGGCCTGGCGGGCCATGGCCCGCTGCATGGTGTCGGGCAGGTCGACGTCCTTGACCTCGACCAGGGAGACCTTGACCCCCCAGGGCTCGGTCAGGTCGTCGATCACGTGGGCCAGTTCCTCGTTGATGCGGTCGCGCTCGCCGAGCAGGTCGTCCAGGTCGACCTTGCCGAGGATGGCACGCAGGGTGGTCTGGGCGACCTGGCTGGTGCCGAACAGGTAGTTCTGGATGGCGATCACGGCCTTCAGGGGGTCGATGACCTGGAAGTAGATGACCGCGTCGACCCGGACGGTGACGTTGTCGCGGGTGATGACGTCCTGCGGTGGCACGTTCATGGCCACCGTCTGCAGGTTCACCTTGACCATGCGGTCGATGCCGAACGGCAGGATGAAGAAGAGCCCGGGACCCTTGGGGCGGGGGACGACCCGGCCGAGCCGGAAGATGATGCCGCGCTCGTACTCCTGGACGACGCGGACGCCGGACACCAGCGCGATCACGACCAGGATCAGCAAGATGACGAGGATGACGATGACGACCGTGCTCACGGGAACTCCTTGTTCGTCGCGTTCGGACCGGTGTCAAGGTGTCAAGGCTCAGTCTCTCACCTGGCGGGGCCGGTGGGGACGGTCATTCACGGCCGTGGCGCGCGGGCGGGCCGCCCGCTCGGACCGAGGTCGGTCACGGGGGCGCCGGTCGCGCCCCGGCGCCCGCCCCGGACCGAGGTCGGCCACGCACGGGCTGGAACCAGTAGCGGCGGACCGGCTCACTCCCGGGGCGGGGCGGTGGTCGCCGCCCTGCGGACGCGGCCCGGCTTGCCGGGGCGGACCGCGGCCGGGTCCTCGGCGGTCACCTGGAGGATGCCGTCGCGGACCGCGTCGACCTTCACGCGCTGGCCGGTGGGCAGGGCGCCGCCGCCGACCAGGTCGGCCCGCCACATGGCGCCCTCGACGACCACGATCCCGCCCGGGTTGAGCATGCTGCGGACCACGCCGCCCGCCCCGACCAGCGCCTCGGTGCCCGCCGGGACCTGGCGCTGCGAGCGGAGCACCACCGTCAGGACGACCACGAAGTACAGCACCGACCAGGCGACGCCGGCCACGGCCAGGCGGCCGTCCACCCGGAGCAGGCTGCTCGGGCTGGCAAACAGCCACCAGGAGCCGGCCGCGGTGAGGGCGGTGGCCGTCGCGGTGCCGAAGCCAAGGCCACCGGCGGCGGTGTCGATGGTGAACACGCCGAACCCGGCCACCAGCACGGCCAGGGCGAGCCAGCTGGTCGGCAGCACGGCCAGGGCGTACACGGCCAGCAGGGCCACGACCAGGCCGGCCACGCCCGCCACGCCGAACCCCGGCTGGAACCACTCGAAGGCGAGGCAGGCGGCCGCGGCCAGCAGCAGCAGGTAGGCGAGGCTTGGGTTGGCCAGGCCGTGCCTGACCCGGTCGACCAGCGACCGGGAGAGGAAGCGGACCTGGAAGCGCGGGATCGAGATGGTCCCGCCCTCGACCCGGCGTCCGTCGAGCCGCCTGACCGCGTCGGGCAGGGACTCGGCCTGGTAGTCGGCCACCCCGGCCGCCTCGGCGGCGGCCCCGTCGAGGACGCCGCGGGCGGCCTGGACGGGCAGGCCGGAGCCGTCGAACAGGGCCTGCTCGCGCCGCGGGTCGCGACCCCGGCCGAGCTGGGCGGGCAGGGCGGGCCCGACCCGGGCCTGCCTGGACACCGCGACCACGTCGGCGGCGGCGAGCAGGAACGCGGCGGCGCCGCCGGCCCGGGCGGACCGCGGGCCGAGCCAGACCGCCACCGGGACCTGGGCGCCGGCCACCGCCCGCTGGACGTCGGCCGGGTCGACGCTGAGGCTGCCGAAGCTGTCGAGCTGGATCAGGAAGACCTCGGCGTCGCGGCGGCCGGCGGCGGCCAGGTCGCGCCGGAGCGCGCCGAGCAGGCTGGCGTCGATCACGCCGGACGCCTCGAACACCTCGACGATGGGGCCGGCCCTGGGCGCCTCGGGCTGGGCCCGGGCGGGCACGGCCCCGAGGGTGGAGGCGAGCAGCGCGGACAGGGCGAGCAGCGCGGGGAGGAGCGGACGTCGTCGCATGGCACCGTCATTCTTCCCTGCCCGGCCGCTGGCGCGCCACGGCCACTCGCCTGGAGCGCGAGGCACAACCCCGTTCGGCGCCTCGACGGCCCCAGGTGGTCTTGACCAGACGGCCACCCGCCTGACGGGCGCGAGGCCCAGCCTCGGGGCCTTGAAGGGCGGTCCCGCAGGGTACGCGGCTACGATGGCGCGCATGTCGATCGACACCCTGGCCGATGCCCGGCTGCTCGTGGTCACCGGCAAGGGGGGGACCGGGAAGACCACCGTGGCGGCCGCGCTGGCCATGGCCGCGGCCGACCGTGGCCGGCGCGTGCTGGTCGTCGAGGTCGAGGGTCGCCAGGGCCTGGCCGGGCTGTTCGGCCGGCGCTCGCTGTCGTACGAGGAGACCAGGGTCGCCAGCCGGGTCCACGGCCTGGCCGTCGACCCCGAGGAGTCCCTGCGCGAGTACCTCGGCCGCTTCGGCGCCGCGCCTCTCGCCCGGCTGCTGACCTGGGCACGGCTCACCCGGTTCATCACCGCGGCAGCCCCCGGGCTCGGCGACGTCCTGCTCGTCGGCAAGGTGTGGGAGGCGGCCACCCGCGTTCGGGAGGGGCGGCCGGCCTACGACCTGGTGGTGCTCGACGCCCCGCCCACCGGCCGGGTCGTGCCGTTCCTGCGGGCGCCCGAGACCGTGGCCGAGCTGGCCCGGGTCGGCCCCATCCGCCACCAGGCCGACCAGGTCAAGAGGCTGCTCGACGACCCGGCGCGCACCCGTGTCGTGCTCACCTGCCTGCCCGAGGAGCTACCGGTCACCGAGACCCTGGAGGGCGTCGCGCTGCTGCGCGCGGCCGGCCTCCCGCTCGGCCCGGTCGTGGTCAACCAGGTGGTCGCCGACCGGCTGGGGAGGCGGGCGCGCCGGCTCGCCGCCCTGGCCAGGGACAGCGCCCCGCTCGCGGCCGCGGCGCAGCGGGCCGGGGCCGAGCTCGACGAGGCCGCACTGGCCGTGCTGCTCGGCGAGGCGCGCGACCGCCAGCGCCAGGTGGCAGCCCAGCGCCGCCTCATCGGCGAGCTCCAGGCCGGCGCGGGCGGGCTGCCCGTGGTGGAGCTGCCGCTCCTCTCCGACGGGGCGGCCGGCCCGGAGGCGGTCCGGCTGCTGGCCGGCATGCTCGGCCAGGCCGAGCCCGGTTCCGCCCGGGAGCCGGCACGGGCCGGGGCATGAGCAGCCGCGGCCACCCCAGCGGGCTGGCGCGGGAGGAGGGTGCGTCGGTGAGCCGGCTCGAGGAGGTCGTGCGTACGGCCCGGGTCGTGATCTGCTGCGGCTCCGGCGGGGTGGGCAAGACCTCGACCGCGGCCGCCGTGGCGGTCCGGGCCGCGGAGCGCGGGCGGCGGACCTGCGTGCTGACGATCGACCCGGCCCGCCGGCTGGCCCAGGCGCTCGGCCTCGACCTGCTGTCCAACACGCCCAAGCCGGTCACGGGCAAGGGGCTGCCGGCGGACGGGCCGGGCAGCCTGGACGCCATGATGCTCGACATGCGGCGCACGTTCGACGAGGTCATCGAGCGCTACGCGCGCGACTCCGAGCAGGCCGAGCGGATCCTGGCCAACCGCTTCTACCAGCGCGTCTCCTCCACCCTGGCCGGCACCCAGGAGTACATGGCCATGGAGAAGCTGTACGAGCTGCACGAGTCGCGCCGCTACGACCTGCTGGTGGTGGACACCCCGCCCACCCGCTCGGCCCTCGACTTCCTCGACGCTCCCGACAACCTCAACGAGCTGCTCGACGCGCGCGCGTTCCGCCTGCTGATCGCCCCGGCGCAGCGGATCGGGCGGGGTTACCTGCGCGGGCTGAACCTGGCCACCAACGCCATGACCAGGATGGTGCGCCGGCTCACCGGCTCGGACCTGCTGGCCGAGGTGGGCGAGTTCTTCGCCGCCTTCGAGGGGATGTACGACGGCTTCAGGGACCGCGCCCAGCGGGTCTACGGCCTCATGAAGCATCCCAGCACCGCGTTCGTGGTGGTGGCAACGCCCGACGAGGCTGCCCTGCGCGAGGCCGCGTTCTTCGCCGGCCGGCTGGCCGAGGACCGCATGCCGCTCGGCGCCCTGGTCGTCAACCGGGTCCACCGGGCCGGGCGCGTGCCAGCCGTCCCGGCCGCCGTGCACGAGCGGCTCCGCATCCTCGACGGCGACGCCGACGCCCGGCTGCTTGCCGACCTGCTGGAGCAGCACGAGGCGCTCGAGGCGCTGGCAGCCGCCGAGCAGCGCCGCATCGGCGAGCTGCTGGCCACCGTGCCGTCCCTGGCCGCCGTGCAGGTGCCGCTCATGGCCGAGGAGGTCCACAGCGTGGCCGGGCTGCGCCGCCTCGGCGCGCACCTGTTCGCCACGGCCTCCGCCTGAACCCCGCGGGCGCCGGAGACCGGGCCTCGCTTCGACCCAAGCCCCACCCGGGCAGGCGCCCAACCCGCCTGAACCCCGCGGGCGCCGGAGACCGGGCCTCAGGTGCCCGGCGCGGCCTCGCCGCCGGCCCTTGCCTGCCTGGTGGGCGACGGCACCTCGACGTTCGCGGTGAGCTGGGGCACGGAGATGTCGACGCCGGCCTCGCCCAGGGCGGACTCGATCGCCTCGAGCACCTCGCTGCGGGCCCGCAGCAGGTCCGAAGCGCGCGGGTCGACCCAGAACAGCAGGCGCAGCTCGAGGGCGCCCTGCCCGAAGTCCTTGGTGAGCACGCGCGGGGCCGGCTCCTCGAGGACGCCCTCGACGGCGGCGGTCGCGCCGGTCAGGGTCTCCCTGATCCGGGCCGAGTCCTGCGAGTAGGGCACGCTGACGATCACCTCGAGCCGCCGGCCGGTGGTCGCGCTCGCGTTGACGAGCACGTTGGTGAACAGCAACTTGTTGGGCACCACCACGAGCTGGCCGTCCAGGGTGCGCAGCTGGGTGGCGCGCACCCGGATGTCCTCCACCGTGCCCTGGGCTTCCGAGGTAACGATCAGGTCACCTTTGGTGAATGGGTGCTCGAGCAGCAGCACGATCCCGGCCACGAAGTTGCTCAAGATGTCCTGGAGGGCGAAACCGGCGGCCACGGTCGCGAGGCCGAGGCTGCCGACCAGCACGCCCAGGTTGACCCCGACGACCGACAGCGCGACGACCATCCCGACGACCACGACGCCGAAGTAGGCCAGCTTGGCGACCAGCAGGTGCACGTACGCCTCGGTCGAGGTGCGGCGCAGGCCGGCCTCGACCCCTCGCCGCACGAGCCGGGCGACGAGCACCGCGACGGCGAGGAGGACGACCGCGGCGAGCAGGTTGGGCAGGCGCTCGACCACGCGCTCGGCGAACCGCCTGAACGCCTCGGCCAGGCCGTCGACCGACAGGGGCGAGGTGGGCTTCAGCAGGTCCGGGGCGCTGGCCAGCTGCGCTCGGACGGCCAGGGCGAGCTGGCAGCCCAGGGCGGAGCAGGTCACGCGCGCGCTGCCTCCTGGGATCGCGGGGCTCGGGTACGGTGGGTTGCCCACACCTGCCGGCAAACCTATCATCCCTGCTACTCCGGCCGGCCACGCCCCGGCCGCACCTGCGGATACGTGGTGACCCATGGCCGACGTCCCTGCCTCCAAGCCGCAGTCCCCCCGCCTCCCCCGCGTGCGGTTCGACCGCGGGGTCGGCCTCGTGGGGACCAGGCTGGCGGTCTTCGTCGCCCTCATCACCGCCTTGGCCGTGCTCGGCGCCCTGGTCGTGCTTCCCGTGGTGGTGCCCGCGGGCGCGCTGGTGCGCGACACCAGCGCCCGCCTGGGCGACGTCCCGCCGCTGGCCAAGGCGCTGCCCAAGCCGGCGCAGCGGACCGTCATCTACGCCAACGACGGCAGGACGGTGCTCGCCACCCTCTACGGCGACGAGAACCGCAAGGTGATCCCGCTGCGGGACATGGGCCTGCGCGTCCGGCGCGCGGTGGTCGCCATCGAGGACTACCGCTTCTGGGACCACAAGGGCATCGACTACCACGGCATCGCCCGGGCCGCGGTCGAGGACCTCAAGGAAGGCGCGATCACCCAGGGCGGCAGCACCTTGACCCAGCAGTACATCAAGAACGTCCTGACCGGGAACTCCAAGACCCTCGACCGTAAGATCCGCGAGGCCATCTACGCCATCCAGCTCGAGAAGCGGATGAGCAAGGGCGACATCCTCGAGGCCTACCTGAACCAGGCCTACTTCGGCGAGGGCGCCTACGGCGTGTGGGCTGCCTCCGAGCACTACTTCAGCAAGAAGCCCAAGAACCTGACCCTGGCCGAGGCGGCGGCCCTGGCCGCCACCATCCCGGCCCCAGGGAAGCTCCAGCCGACCGGGAAGGAGAACCGCGCCCGCCGCATGCTGGTGCTCGACCGGATGCAGGCGCTCGGCTACGCGTCCCCGCGCGAGGTGGCCATCGCCAAGCGCGAGAAGCTGAAGATCAAGATCTTCAAGCCCCCCACCAGGCAGCCGTACTTCGTGGAGTTCATCAAGCGCCAGCTCCTCCACGACCCGGCCTACGACCGCACCCTGGGCAAGGCGGGCAGCCCGGCCCGCAAGCGGGCGGTGTTCGAAGGCGGCCTGCGGATCGTCACCACCCTCGACCAGCGCGACAACAACGCCGCCAAGGCCGCGGTGGAGGGCCACGTCGGGCGCCTCGGCTTCGACGGGGCACTGGCCAGCATCGAGCCGGCCACCGGCAAGATCGTCGCCATGTACGGCGGCAAGAGCTTCAAGGACAACCAGGGCAACCTGGCCGTGCTCGGGCAGGGCAGCACCGGCTACCAGTCGGGCTCCACGTTCAAGGTGTTCTACCTGGTGAGCGCGCTCGAGCAGGGCATCCCGGTGAGCCTGACGTTCGACGTCCCGGCGCGGAAGACCATCAACGACCGCCTGTGCGGCTCGCGCGGCTGGGACGTCGGCAACGCCGGGGAGTCCGAGGCCGGCGTCTACAACATGTACACGGCCACCGCCCACTCGGTGAACACCTGGTTCGCCACCCTCATGCCGATGGTGCGGCCGAGCCGGGCCCTGGACGCGGCCGAGCGCATGGGCATCCAGGTGCCCCCGAAGGACAGCAAGGCGTACGCCAACCACTGGAACGTCTGCTCGTCGGTGCTCGGCACCGGCAACACCAGCGTGCTCGACATGGCGAGCGCGTTCGCGGTGCTGGCCAACAAGGGCGTCCGCTGCGAGCCCTACTCGATCGCCAAGGTCGTCGACCGGGACGGCGCGGTGCTGCTCGACCGCAAGAAGCCCACGTGCGCCCAGGTCGTCGACCCCGGGATCGCGGCCCAGGTCACCGACATGCTGCGCGGGGTGGTCACGGGCGGCACCGGCCGCGCCGCGGCCATCGGCCGGCCGGTGGCCGGCAAGACCGGCACCGCCCAGAGCTACACCAGCGCCTTCTTCACCGGGTACACCCCCCAGCTCGCGACCTCGGTGTGGGTCGGGCACCGCAAGGGCCTGAAGCCGATGTACCTCGGCCGCCGGCCCGTGTTCGGGGGGACGATCCCGGCCCCGATCTTCCGCGACTTCATGGTGGCGGCGCACCAGGGGCTGCCCGTGATGGGCTTCCCGGCCCCGCCCCGGGGCCGGCCGGCCGACCCGGTCCAGCCCGAGACGGGTCTGCCCAACGTCGTCGGCCAGCAGCTCGCCCTGGCCAGGAAGGTGCTGAAGGCGGCCGGCTTCAAGGTCACGGTCCGGTTCGTGGACCACTCGGCGCCGAAGAACCAGGTGGTCGCCCAGAGCCCGGGCGCGAACAGCTCGGTCCCGCGCGGCTCCGAGGTGACGCTGCAGGTCTCCCGGGGCGGGCCGGGCGCCAGGGTGGTGCCCGCGGTACGAGGGATGCGCGCCGACCAGGCGGTCGGCGTGCTGCGCGGCGCCGGCTTCAACGTGCGGGTGGCATTCGCCCCGGCCGGCGGCTCGAACCGGAGGGGCCGGGTCATCTCGCAGAGCCCGGCGGCCGGCTCCCAGCTCCGCCAGGGCGCCACGGTCGTGATCGTGGTCGGGCGCTGACCGGGGTCAGGAGCCGTCCGAGAGGCGCTCGAGCACGAGCCGGCGGACCTGGTTGCCGTCGGCCCGTCCCTTGACCGCCGGCATGAGCCGGCCCATCACCTTGCCGAGCTGCCTCGGCCCGGTGGCGCCGGTGGCGGCCACCGCCTCGTCGACCAGGCGGGCCAGCTCGGCCGGGTCCAGGTCCTGGGGCAGGAACCGGGCGATGACCGACAGCTCGAACACCTCCTGGTCGGAGCCTACCCGAACCCGTGCCACCGGCGCCGGTACAATCGACCTCCCGGCCCGGCCACGATTTGGAGGATCAATCCGTATGCGCCGTTCGTCCGCCACTCAGCTCGCCGGCCTCGTCACCGGCGCGGTCGCCACGGCGGGCACCGCCTGCGTCGCCTACGGCATGCTCATCGAGCGCAACTGGTACCGGCTCCGGCGCGAGACGGTCCCGGTGCTGCCATCCGGTCGACCCTCCCTGGACCTTCTGCACCTGTCCGACCTCCACCTGGTCACCGACGACCCGGCCAAGCAGCAGTTCCTGGCCCGGCTCGCGGCCGTGCCGGCCGACCTGCTCGTGGTCACCGGGGACATGCTCGGGGAGCCTCAGGCGCTCGACCCGGTCCTGGAGGCCCTGGGCCGCTTCCGTCCCCGGACCGGGGCCGTGGCGGTGCTCGGCTCCAACGACTACTACGTGCCCCGGCCGCTGAGCTACGCCGCCTACTTCCGCGCCAAGCGCAAGCTCCGCCGGATCGTGGGACGCAACCCGTACCGGGAGCTGGTCTCGGGACTCGAGGACATGGGCTGGCTGGTGCTGTCCAACGCCAGGGGCGCGCTGGGCGACGTCGAGCTGGCCGGCATGGACGACCCGCACATCCACCGCGAGGACCTGGCCGTGGCCGTCCCCGGCGGGGACGGCCACGGGCTGCGCATCGGCGTGGTGCACAGCCCCTACCGGCGCAGCCTGGACGCGTTCGAGCGCAACGGCTACCAGCTCGTGCTGGCCGGCCACACCCACGGCGGCCAGGTCCGCCTGCCCGGGTACGGCGCGCTGGTGGACAACTGCGACCTCCCGCTGGACCAGGCGCGGGGGCTGTCCAGGTGGGGCTCGAGCTGGCTGCACGTGAGCGCGGGCCTCGGCACCAGCAAGTACGCGCCGTTCCGCTTCGCCTGCCGCCCCGAGGCGACCCTGCTCACCCTGACCGCCAGGACCGAGCGCCCGGACGAGAGAAACGACAGCGCCCGGACGAGGTAGTGCTTCAGGGCCGCCGCTCCCATCCACACCGAGGGTCTCAGCCCGGGCGCTGCCGTACAGTCCTATGGATCGTCTCGTTCCCCGCGGGTCGGATAGCCCGTTCGGATAGTTCCGGACTGGCCCGACCTGACGGTTGCCCATCACTCAGCGTGACCAGGGAACAGTGCCTGCCCAGCTTGCCTCCGGGGAGAGAATCGGCCCAGGAATCCGACCACCGGGGGGGACCAATTGGCACTTCCGCCACCTGACGTGTTCACCGAGGATGCCGCCGAGCTGTTCGACGGCTACGAGTCGGTCGACGTCCTCGTTGGCATCCCGTCGTACCAGAACGGCAAGACCATCGGCCACGTGGTCCGAGCGGTCGAGGCCGGGCTCCGCAAGTACTTCCCTGGCCGCCGCTCCCTGATCGTCATCTCCGACGGCGGCTCGACCGACGGGACCAGGCAGGCCGCCCTCGAGGCGTCCACCGCCGGCGACGAGGCGCTGCTGCTGCTCGACCCGAAGACCGTGGCCCCCGACAAGGTGGCGTTCACCTACACCGGGATGTCCGGGAAGGGCTCGGCGTTCCGCTCGATCTTCGCGGTCGCCGACAGCCTGGACGCCCGTGCCTGCGCGGTGTTCGACGCCGACCTGCGCTCGGTCAGCCCGGAGTGGGTCGACCGGCTCGTCGGTCCCGTGCTGGACCACGGCTACGACCTGGTCGCGCCCATGTACGCGCGGCACAAGTTCGACGGCACGATCACCAACTCGATCGCCTTCCCGATCACGGCCGCCCTCTACGGGCGCTGCCTGCGCCAGCCCATCGGCGGCGACTTCGGGTTCTCGGGCCGGCTCGCCGGCCACTGGGCCGCCAAGCAGGTGTGGAACACCGACGTGGCCCGCTTCGGGGTCGATATCTGGATGACCACGGTCGCGCTGTGCGAGGGCTTCAGCGTCTGCCAGACGGCCCTGGGCGCCAAGCTGCACGACGCCAAGGACCCGGGCAAGGACCTCGGCCCCATGTTCCGCCAGGTCGTGGGCAGCCTGTTCGCGCTCGCCGGGCGGTACGTCGACAACTGGACGGGCACCACCGAGATCCAGCCGGTGCCGACCTTCGGCTTCCGTTCCGCCAGCTCGACCGAGGAGATCCGGGTCAACTCGGACCGCCTGCTCTGGCGCTTCGTCGAGGGGTACGTGACCCACCAGAAGGTCTGGCGCCAGGTGCTCGCGGCCGAGAACCTGGCCGGGGTCGTGCGGTCGATCCAGGAGGCGGCCGACCGGCCCGAGGGCTTCCGGCTGCGCGTCGACCTGTGGGCGAGGATCTGCTACGACTACCTGCTCGCCTACAACGCCCAGGTCATGGACCACGGCAAGCTGATCGACTCCCTGATCCCGCTGTACTTCGCCCGCACCGCCACCTTCATCGCCGAGGTGCGGGACGACACCCCCGAGGAGGCCGAGGTGCGGGTCGAGTCCTACGCCGAGGTGTTCCGGGAGCTCAAGCCCTACCTCGTGCGCCGCTTCGCCGAGACCGGCCGCTCCCGCCGCCTGCGCGAGCAGCGAGTCTCCGGCGAGGAGCGCCGCCCGGGCGACGACACCAGCGAGTTCATGGCCATCCGCTCCCCCTGAAGCGGGCGCGGGCGGCGGGAGGCCGTGCCCGGCGGGACGTTGCGCCCGGTCGCGGCCGGCTCCAAGATGACGGCTGCCACGCCGAATCGCTCGACCTGACCAGGGCCGAGGAGGAAGGAGCCAAGTTGCACGTCATCATCATGGGATGCGGGCGGGTGGGCTCCGAGCTGGCGGCCCGCCTCGAGGCCCGCGGGCACACGATCGCGATCATCGACAAGAACCAGAACGCCTTCCGGTCGCTCCGCTACGGGTTCGAGTGCCAGAAGGTCCACGGCTACGGGTTCGACGAGGCGGTCCTGGCCGAGGCCGGCGTGGAGCGCGCCGGGGCGTTCGCCGCCGTGTCCAGCGGCGACAACTCCAACATCGTCGCCGCCCGCCTCGCCCGCGAGAAGTTCGAGGTCCCGATCGTGGTCGCCCGCATCTACGACCCGCGCCGCGCCGAGATCTACCAGCGGCTGGGCATCCCGACCGTGGCCACCGTCAAGTGGACCACCGACCAGGTGATGCGCTTCCTCATCCCCGACCAGGTGGCCTCCGACTGGAAGGACCCCACCGAGGGCATCTCCCTGGTCACCATGGTCCTGCCCCGGGAGTGGGCCGGCTGGCCGATCGCCGAGCTCGAGGCCGACGGGCACCGGCGGGTGGTGGCGGTCACCCGCACCGGCCAGGCCCGCATCGTGACCCCGAACCTGATCCTCCAGGAGGGCGACCAGGTCCACCTGGCCGTCGACAACCCCGGCCTGGAGGAGCTGCGCCCGATGATCCTGGCCGCCCGCAGGACCCAGCAGGACGAGCTGGAGGAGCCCGCACGGTCCGGCCACTCGGAGGAGGTGCGCTCGTGAGGGTCGCCATCGCCGGGGCCGGCAACGTCGGCCAGTTCATCGCCGCCGACCTGCTCGAAGGCGGCCACCAGGTCACGATGCTGGAGAAGGACCCGGCCGTGATCGAGGCCGCCCGCGGCTCCCTCGACGAGGCCGAGTGGTTCCCGTTCGACGCCTGCGAGGTCCTGTCGCTGGTCATGGCCGGGATCGCGCACGCCGACGTGATGGTCGCGGCCACCGGGGACGACGAGGACAACCTGGTCATCTCGCTGCTCGCCAAGCAGGAGTTCGCGGTGCCCAGGGTGGTCGCACGGGTGAACAACCCCAAGAACCACGGCCTGTTCAGCGAGGCCTGGGGCGTCGACGTGGCCGTGTCCACCCCCCACATCCTGCGCTCGCTGGTCGAGGAGGCGGTCACCGTCGGCAGCATGGTCCGGCTCATGCAGTTCGAGCAGGGACACGTGTCGCTGCACGAGGTCACCCTGGCCGAGGGCTCCCCGTCGATCGGCCGGACGCTGCGCGACCTCGGCCTGCCGGTCGACGCGGCCGTGGTCGCCGTGGTCCGCGAGGGCCACGTGGTCGTCCCCAGGGAGGAGACCGTGTTCGCCGTGGGCGACGAGGTGCTCGTGGTGGCCTCGGAGGGGACCGAGGGCTACGTGCGCGAGATGCTGGTCGGCGGGCCGCCCGAGCCCGAGGAGGACGAGACCCCCGTGATCGCGGGCACCGCCGCCCAGAACCCCCAGCGCCTGGCCGACCCCCGCGGCTGACCCCCTGGCCCGCTCACCGACAGGCCGTGCTACAGCTCCTTGGCCAGCGCCGCGATGAAGTCGGCCGACGCCCCGGGGTCGAGCGCGGCACCGCGCAGCTGGTCGAACAGCAACGCGAACCGGTCGACCTCCTCGGCAGTCTCGAGGTAGAGGGCAACGGCGGCATGCTCCAGGAAGACGAGGTCAGGGTCGGCCGGCTCATCGAAACCAATGATGGTGAAGGCGCCGTCGACGCCGGCGTGCATACCGGCCGCGAACGGCAGGACCTGGAGCGTCACGTTGGGTAGCTTGGCCTTCTCGATGAGGCGGTGGAGCTGCTCGCGCGCGACCGCGCACTCGCCGGCCAGGCGATGCAGTACCGCTTCGTCCAGCACCACCCAGAGCATCAGCGGGTCGTCCTGGGTGAGGAGCGACTGCCGAGTCATGCGGAGCTCGGCCCGGCGCTCGATCTCCTCGCGAGGCAGCTTCGGAAACACCGAGCGGATCACCGCCTCGGCGTACTCCACTGTTTGCAGGATGCCCGGGACGAGCAGGGGATCGTAGACCCGGACCGAGGCGGCCGCGACCTCCAGACCGACGTAGGCGGGCACGATCGGTACGTCGTTGTACTCGTGCCACCAACCCTTCTGGCGAGCCTCCCGAGCGATCTGGATGAGGGCGTCGCGCTGCTCGTTGCTGACCTGATACAGCTCCAGCATGTCGCGAACGTCCCGCGGCGTTGCGCTGACCCGGCCAGTCTCGATACGACTGATCTTCGAGTCGGAGCACTCGAGGGCCTTCGCCACCTGGTCGATGTTGAGGTCGGCAGCCTCCCGGAGCCGACGCAGCTCGAATCCCAGCCGCCGGCGCCGAACCGTAGGGCTTCGTCGAGTCACGGGAGTTCGACCTCCTCGCGGGGTTAGCGCAGTCTACCCGATATGATCTAGAAAGTCTCGGCACGACGATTGCTATACAAGATATTCGATCTGCATCTTGCAGTAAGTGGGTTGCATATGGTAATGATAGATAACAGTCTCAATCAAACATACCCCAGCGTCCTGTCATCCGGTCCGGCGCCCATCTCACCATCCGTCCTGGCATGCGGCTCAACCGGCACCGGAAGCAACCGTCCGCCAGCCCTAGGCCGACCGGGCCTGCTGTGCGGGCGCGGAGGGCACACCCGACGGCGGGAGGAGAGGTGACCGGCGAAACGGACCCGCCGAGCTGAGCGCGCTTCATCGAGGAGGGACCAGTGCTAGACTCCCCGATCCCCTGGGCTGGCATCGCCGCCTTGGTGGCCATGCTGATTGTCCCGTTCCTGCCAAGCTGGCTGTTCGAGGGGCCCCGGACGATCAGGCACTGGCCGCGCCGGCACATCTGTGGTGACTGTGGCGCGACCTGGACCGATGGCCACACCTGCGCGGCCGACGTGAACTGGGTTGGTCCGCCCCTCCAAGGTGAGATCCGTCGGCCGGAACCGGCGGCCGAGCTCGACCGCCAGAGCGATCGGTACTTGAGCGATCTCTGAGTGAATCCACCGAAATGCGCTAGTATCGGCTCTCCGCGCGCAGCAGCACCTGCGTCCGAAGGTCGGCCGCTCCACTCAGCTTCTCGCCGGGAGCTGGCGCGCTGGAACGAGGGGGAGTGAGCATGGTGGACCTGTCCTCTGCTGTGTGGCGGAAGAGCTCGCTGTCATCAGTGAATGGTTGCGTCGAGGTCGCCTTCCTCGATGGCCGGGTCGCGGTGCGTGACTCCAAGGCACCGTACGGATCGGTCCTCGTGTTCACCGACATTGAATGGGTGGCGTTCGTGCACGGCATCCACAATGGCGAGTTCGATCCCACCTGACCGCGGGGCCGTTAGGGGCCTATAACACGAGCCCTCCCGGGCGAGGGCCTTGCAAGGCGCCTCGCCCGGGAGGGCTCGGACGATCTACTCCTTGGCGGGACTCAGGCAGGCCCAAACTCGTCCCTGCGAACGCCGTCAATGAACGACGCCCACTCAGCATCACTGAACACGAGGACCGGCGACTGCCGTTCCTTGGAGTCACGCACCGCGACCCGGCCATCGAGGAAGGCGACCTCGACGCAACCATTGACACCGCTATACGTGCTCTTCCGCCACACTGCGTGGGACGCGTCGTCCATCTGGCTCCCTCTTCTCGACTTCCACAAGCGTCCCTGGCGCCGAGAAGGAGGGGATCGATATCTTCCTAGACCGGCCAGCCAGGCGTCGCCGCGCTTCGGACGGCCACCGGCGAAACCTAACCCCGTCGCCTGGGCGATGCCAAGTACCTGCACAGACGGACATCTGTAGCTCAGTAGACGGAGCCACCAAGCCGGAAGACGGCCCGGTTAGCGCAGGTCGTAGGCGGGGTTGTAGAGGGTCAGGCCGCGCTCGCCGGCGACCGGGGTGCCCTCGATGGCCAGGCGGCGACCGCACTCGATGCCGTTGATGCCGCGGCGGCCCATGAACAGGGCGGAGATCCGACCGGTGTCGTCGTCGAGCTGCACCTCCAGGGTGGGCGCGCCGGCCAGCGACTGGATCCGGATGCGGCGCACCGTGCCCTCGAAGCGGGCCCGGACGCGCGCCCGCGCCTCGGCGATCGCGGTGACCGCCTCGTCGCCGGGCACGGCCGCTGGCCGGTGGCCGGCCCTACCGGCCATCCTGGTCACCCAGCCCCAGCTTGACCATGTGGATCTCCGGGTCCGGGCCGCCGGCCAGCGCCTCCCGGCAGGCTTCCACGGCCGCCCGGAGCGAGGCGCTCAGGGCGTCGACGTCGATGCCGTCCTTAGCCGGGCGGTAGGGCTCGAGGTACTCCACCGCCCGTCCCATGACGCTCACGGCTCCCTTGTAGTTGCCCTGGGTGGCGTGCCACATGCCGGCCGCGCCCTGGATGATGCCCTTGAGGAAGTCGCGGTCGGGCCGGCCGGCGCGCATGCGCCACACCTCTTCCCAGACCTCGTGCGCCTCCCAGTACAGGCCGTCGTCGAAGAGCGCGCCTCCCCGGCGCAGGACCTCGTCCTCGGGCAGGCTGAAGGGCTCCCAGCCGGTCTCGAACCGGGGCCGGGTCCCCCGCTTTCGGGTCTCCGCCATGGATCAATGCTAGCGGCCCGCGGCCCGCCCCGCCGAGCGGCCCGCGGCCCGCCCCGCCGACGGCGAGGGCGTAGTGGGCAGAGTGGCGGAGCAAAGGAATCGCAACGCTTCGGCCGGACCCCGCCAGCCACGGGCTGCCACCACGACCAGCACGGCTATCCTCTCGGACATGGACGCATCACGGCGGCGGCTGGCCGTCACCGGTCCCCGGACCACGCTGGCGTACACCGAGGCGGGCGCGCTCGACCTCCACCTGGCCGAGACCACCGTGGGCGACCTGGTCGGGCCGGTGGTCAGGCGGGCCCGGGCGGCGTCCAGGCAGCGGGTGGACATCGATGTGCCCGAGGGCCTGCCCCCGGTGCTGGTCGACCCGGTGCGGATCGACCAGGTGCTCACCAACCTGCTGGACAACACCCGCAAGTACGCGGGCAACGGCCCGGTCGCCGTCACCGCCCGGGCGGCCGGGAAGGAAGTCCAGATCCGCGTGGCCGACCACGGCCCCGGCATCCCGGCGCCCGAGCGCGAGCGCGTGTTCGACCAGTTCTACCGGCTCAAGGGCGGCGGCAAGCGGCCCGAGGGAACAGGCATGGGCCTGGCCATCTGCCGCGGGATCGCACGGGCGCACGGCGGTGGCCTCTGGGTCGAGACGACCCCGGGCGGCGGGTCCACGTTCGTGCTCAGCCTCCCCGCGGTCGCGCAGGCGGCGGTCGGATGACCGACCGGGTGCTGGTCGTCGACGACGAGCCGCCGATCGTCCGGGCCGTGGCCGCCAACCTCCGCGTGCGCGGCTACGAGGTGGTCACCGCCAGCTCCGGCGATGCCGCCCTGGCCGCGGTCGAGGCCAATCAGCCCGACTGCGTGGTGCTCGACCTCGGCCTGCCCGGCGTGCCCGGGCTGGAGGTGCTGCGCCGGCTGCGGACCTGGACGCAGGTGCCGGTCGTCGTGCTCACCGCCGTCGACTCCGAGCGCGACAAGGTGACCGCCCTCGACCTCGGCGCCGACGACTACGTCACCAAGCCGTTCGGGGTGGCCGAGCTGATGGCGCGCATCCGGGTCGCCATCCGCCACGGCCGGGGCCCCGCGGCCGACCGTCCGCGGGTGATCCGGGCCGGCGACGTAGCCATCGACCTCGACGCCAAGCTCGTGACCAGGGCTGACGCGCCGGTGCGGCTGACGCCCACGGAGTACCGGCTGCTCGAGACCATGGCCACCAACGCCGGGCGGCTGTGCACCCACCGCTTCCTGCTCGAACGGGTCTGGGGGCCCGGCTACAGCGAGGAGTCCCAGTACCTGCGGGTGTACATGGCCAACCTGCGCAAGAAGCTGGACGACCCGGCAGCGCCCCAGCTGCTGCTGACCGAGCCCGGGATGGGGTACCGCTTCGTCGTCCCGGAGCAGGAGCCGGCCACCCACCCGGAGGCGTAGCGGATGCGGGTCGTGATCGTCGGCTGCGGCCGGGTCGGTCGGACCGATCCCGAAGAACGCCGGTGCCATGGCCCGGTGGATCCACGCAGCTGCGGGTGGTGGGTTGTTCCCGGTCAGGCCGCCTCGGTACACTGCCGAACCCGGGACCGCTTCGGTCCCGGAAGCGGGATGTAGCGCAGCTTGGCAGCGCGCCACGTTCGGGACGTGGAGGCCCCGGGTTCAAATCCCGGCATCCCGACCACCTCGGAGCCCCATCTACCTGGGGCTCCGTCCCGCTGGTGGCATGCCCACCGGAGACCCCGGGATCGGCCTCAAGGCCTACGGTCGGCCCAAGATGTCGACCAGGGCCGACGCGAAGCCGGGGAAGGCAACCAGGCCAGCCACGGCCAGCCCGACCCGACCGACCGTCCCCACAGGGCGGGCGTGCCAGGCGGCGACCACCGGGCGGAGCCGCGACACCAGCACCACCACCACCCCGACGATGACCAGCACCAGGGCCACCGACG
>Ga0210378_10000022_pt1 | contig 76827 bp, 65 predicted proteins | sample PLM1_60_b1redo_FD_155465 | JGI IMG/M metagenome (GOLD analysis project Ga0210378, IMG submission 155465) | Groundwater sediment microbial communities from an aquifer in East River, Colorado, USA - PLM1_60_b1 redo | ecosystem: Environmental > Terrestrial > Soil > Riparian zone | place: USA: East... | reverse complement strand
ACGACCAGGTGCTGGTCCCGATGGAGCAGGCCAGCTCGCTGTTCCACGAGCAGGTCCTCGCCCGCGGGGTCCCCAGCGACGACCCCCGCTACCGCGAGGCCCTGTTCCACCTGCTCGCGGCCGAGACTAGCTGCTTTCGCTACTGGGGGCAGGGGATCTGGACCGACTACGGCGCCGAGCTGTCCCACCGCGTCGCCGACATCGTCGCCCATGACCTCTGACGGATACCGGAGCCTGCGGCGCAGCACCCGAAGTTGATGCCGCAGCACCAGGATCTCCAGGTCCCTGGTGCCGTCGTCAGCGATTGGGAGAACCAGCAGGCGGGTCAGCAGGCGAACGGTCAACCAGAGTACGAAGAGCATCGACGGATGGTACGGAACGCCTGCTCACGGCGCGAATCCGGGTTTCCGCGCCCCACAGGCCAAAACTCGCCATAGAGCCAATCGATCGAATCGCGCCTATTCCGCAGACCGTGCTCTAGGTCCAGGTGACCCGGGGAACGAACGGCGCCTCCGCCCAGCCTGCGCAATTGTCAAGGTTGCGCATCCTCGCTGGCTGCCGTGAAATCCCTACAATATTGGCGATGGGAAGGAGGCGGCGATGCAGCAGGTGGCATACCCGGTTCGGTTCACGGTGGACTACCCCGATCGACCACTGGATCGACTGACCACCGGCTTCCGGATCTTCGTGGCCATCCCCATCCTGATCGTGCTGGGGACCGTGTCCGGAGGAGGGACCTGGCAGTGGAGCTACGACAACACCCGGACCGCCGCCGTCGGCGCCGGTGGCCTGCTGTTCTTCGAGCCGCTGCTGATGATCGTGTTCCGGCAGAAGTACCCGCGGTGGTGGTTTGACTGGAACCTGGAGCTGCAGCGGTTCGGCAACCGGGTGGGCGCCTACCTGGCGTTGATGGACGACCCCTACCCCGCCACCGACCAGCACCAGTCGGTCCACCTCGACTACCCCTACCCGGACGCCCAACGCGACCTGAACCGCTGGCTTCCCCTGGTCAAGTGGCTGCTGGCCATCCCCCACTACATCGTGCTGGTCTTCCTCGACATCGCGGCGCTGGTGGTGGTGATCGTGGCCTGGTTCACGATCCTGTTCACCGGCCGCTACCCCAGGGGGATGTTCGACTTCGTGGAGGGCGTCATCCGCTGGCACAACCGTGTCATCGCCTACGCGCTGGTGCTGGTCACCGACCGCTACCCACCGTTCCGTCTGGCCCAGTAAGCGGTGCGGTGCGCAGGTACGGATCGGCCGCGGTCGCGCGTCACCCGGGTTCGTGGACCGACCCACCGAGCCCGTCCGAGTCCCTGACGGCGCTCGCCGAGATCTCATGACCTCTCCGAGCAGATCTCAACTGGCCGTTGACAGCCCGCCCGTGCGTCGGTCGGGCAGCACCTGCGCCAGGTCGCGGGCGATCTCGGTCGCCCAGGCCTCGATCTCGGCCCAGTCGCGGAGGCCGGCCTCGGGCAGCAACGCCCGACCGGCGGGCAGGGCCCTGAGCAGCCGGTCCCGGCAGCTGTTCACAGGTTCTCGCGTGCGGACATCCAGGAGGGGAGGCATGGGACCCCAGAGTAGGACTTCCGGCCGGCCGCATCCGACCGGTCCAGGGACGGTGGCAGCTGCCGCTTCGGCCACCGGGGGGCACCTGCGTCCCGGTAGTGACCCAGCCACTCGGCAGAAGGGGCCTGTCCCGCCGGTGTCCGCCGTTCGAAGCGTGGCTGGGCGGGGCAGCAACCGGGTGCGACGGTCGGGTCGGCGGACGTAGACGATCGCCAGCCGGTCGCGGTGCCAGGCCAGCACCTTCTCGCAGCGGAGCCCGACCGGCAGCGGGCTATCCGCGGACAGGATGCGGCTTTGCCCATGCGTTGCCGGTCCCACCCGGCACCGGCAATGCATGGGCGCAAGGGGGGCCAATCTCGGCCCCTGGCCCTGGGATGGCGGCTGCGGGGGGTCGATGACCGCCCGGGCCACGGCCCGCAGGTCATCCAGACGACCCTCCTGCAAGGTGATCTGCAGCCGTAACCGGCACCACGCCGCCGGCCACGCGGCGACGGCGACGCCAGACCACATTATGAGGACCGACGCCAGCGGCCCTCGTAGTGCGTGCGGCGTGGCGGTCGGCCAGGCAGCGGCTCGGGTCCGTTCGCGTGCAGCCCGTCGAGCGCGATCGCCAGCAGCCGGGCGCGCACACGGGCCTCCTCGCTCGGGTCGACGGCGTCGGGTGCCCGGCGGCTGAACTGCTCGATCAGCCAGGCGACGTCGAGGGCCGTCACGTCGGCGCGCAGGCTGCCGTCGCGGTGGGCGCGCGCGACGATCTCGGCTACCAGGTCCCGGCCTTTGCGGTACACGCGCCGCATCTCGGGCGTTGTCTCGATCTGGCCCGCCAGCGGCGCGAGCCCGCCCGAGCGCATCTCGACGCACGCGCGGATGTACCCGGCCAGGCCGGTCCACGGGTCTTCGGCGGCCAGCGCGTCCTGTGCGGCGTTGTACGCCTGCTCCATCGCGAGGACGCATAGCCGCTGAAGTAGCTCGGTCTTGCTGCCGTATCGGCGGTAGAGGGTCCCCATCCCGACCCCAGCGCGCTCCGCGACGGCGGCGATCGGCGCGCCCGCGCCCTGGGTGGCGAAGACGTCGCGCGCGGCTTCGAGCACCGCGAGGTCGTTGCGGCGTGCCTCGGCCTGCCGGCCACGTGTGGAGAGCCGCTCGGGGGATCGCGATACCATGCGCCAATGGTACATCTAACGGAGCAAAACGCTCTGTTATAGTTACAGTCGGAATGTTTCACTCCGAATGAGAGAAGGCCTGCGTGCGCGCGGTGACAGTGCGGGAGTTCGGGCCGCCGGAGGTGCTCGTCGCCAGCGAGGCGCCCGAGCCCGTGGCCGGGGATGGCGAGGTCGTGGTCGATGTCGAGCTTGCGAACATTACGTTTGTCGAGACGCAGCTGCGCGCGGGCAAGCCACCCCACCCATCGATGCTGCCGGCGCTGCCGGCGATCCTCGGCAACGGCGTCGGGGGCGTGGTCGCCGAGATTGGCCCGGGCGTCGACCCAGACGTGGTGGGCCGGCGCGTGGTGACGAGCCTGGCTGGCTCGGGTGGCTACGCCCAGCGCGCGGTGGCCGCCGCGCGGCGGCTCGTCGAGGTCCCCGATGGTGTGGCCATGCGCGACGCCGTCGCGCTGCTGGCCGACGGGCGCACCGCGCTGTCGCTCGTCCGCCTGGCGCGGCTGCGCGAAGGCGAGACGGTGCTCGTTGAGGCTGCGGCCGGCGGCGTCGGGACGCTGCTCGTGCAGCTGGGGCGCAACGCCGGCGCGCGGGTCGTCGCCGTGGCCGGCGGCGAGCGGAAGCTGGCCATCGCCCGCGAGCTCGGTGCCGCTGTGGCCGTCGACTACCGCGACGACGGCTGGGCGCAGCAGGTGCGTGACGCTGTGGGCGGGGTTGAGGTCGCCTTCGACGGCGTCGGCGGGGACATCGGCCTGGCGGCGTTCGGTCTGCTGCGCTCAGGCGGGCGCTTCTGCCCATTCGGCATGGCGAGCGGCAGCTTCGCACCGGTGCCCGCCAAGGAGGTCGAGGCGCGCGGCGTCGCGGTGCTGACCAGCGCGGCCCCGGACCCTGTCGAGCTCGTGGGGCTGACGCGCGAAGCGTTGGAAGAGGCCGCGGCGGGACGCCTGCGGCCGATCATCGGCCAGGAGTTCGCACTGGAGGATGCGGCCGCCGCGCACGCGGCGATCGAGGCACGCGCGACGGTCGGCAAGACGCTGCTGGTCGTGCAATGAAAGGGGCGGCCAAGGTTTCCGTCATCGTGCCGCACGCCATGCGGTCCAGCGCCGCCGACCTCGCCGCCGTCGCTCGCCACGTCGAGGACGTCGGCCTGGACGGCGCTGTTGCGTCCGGACGACCCGCGGCATTCGGCTGGTGCGTTCTGGTCTTGCTGGATGTGGGGCGCCCAGGGCGTCGTGCGCGGGCGCGGCCCGGCGCGTTGTGGCAGGACAACCGTGGCGCTCATGATGCCCTCCTCGTCTGGTCGCTGGTGCGTCATGCGCTGTCGAGCGACACTCGGGTCTGGTGGTGGGCTTCAGGCCCTGGCAGGTGGTGGTCCTGGTCCCAGTCCGAGCTGGCCGTGGGTTGCTGGCTGCGGCTCGGCCAGGACCGCTTCGATCTCGATGAAGATCTGGATCTTGTCGCCGATGACCACGCCACCGCCGTCCATGGGGATGTTGGTGGTGATGCCGAAGTCTTGGCGGTCGATCTCGGCCGTGGCCGAGAACCCGGCGCGGGTGCCGCCGAAGGGGTCGCGGGCGAACCCGTTGACGTCCAGCGCGAGGGTCACCTGCCGGGTCACCCCGTGCAGCGACAGCTCGCCGTCGACGTCGAAGCCGTCCTCGCTGTGGTGGATGCCGGTCGAGCGGTAGGTCATGGTGGGATGGGTCTGGATCTTGAGGAAGTTCGCCGAGCGCAGGTCGTCGTCGCGCTGAGGGTTGTTGGTGTCGATGGAGGCCAGGTCGATCGTGGCGCTCACCGTGGAGGCCAGCGGGTCGGGGGCCAGGACCAGCTCACCCTGGAAGCGGGTGAAGTGGCCGCGGACCTTGCTCACCATCATGTGGCGGACGGTGAAGGCCACGTCGGAGTGGACGGGGTCGATCGTCCAGGTGCCGGCCAGGTAGCCGGGGATCTCGACGGCGGTGCTCGACATGCTGGTTCTCCCTCGTGTGTTGGTTCCGTTTGTGTGCCTGGTTCCCTCTTGTAACCAGTATCATGGTGGGCGATCATGAGAGAGGTTGGAAGACGGCACTTCAAGATGCCTTGGTTACCTGGGGAGAACCATGAGGACACCCGACCCGGCCGGTGGCCCGGTGTCGCTGAGCGGCTGCCGGGCCCGCGAGGTGCTCGACCGCGTCGGCGACAAGTGGTCGCTGTACGTCATCCACCTGCTCGGCGGCGGCACCAGACGGTTCAGCGACCTGCGCCGGATGATCGACGGCATCAGCCAGCGGATGCTCACCGTCACGCTGCGCGGGCTGGAACGCGACGGGCTCGTCGCCCGCACGGTGCACCCCACCGTCCCGCCCCGGGTCGACTACGCCCTGACGCCGATGGGCCGGACCCTGCTGGACACCGCCCGTAGCCTGGTGGAGTGGGCCGACGAGCACCTGCCCGACATCGACGCCGCCCGGGTCGCCTACGACCGCCGGTCCGCCCTGCTCAGCGCCTCCCTCAACGGGCACCCCGAGCCCAACGCCCCCCACGATCCTGGCGACGACGCGAGGGGGCTCCACCAACCAGCCAAGAGCTGAGCAGACCATCCAAGCCGCCATGGTCGCCAAGGGCTCGCCACCCAAGAACCTGGCCAGATCGAGTCCGCTCACCTCGGTGTGTCGGCGCTGGAACGACCAGGTTGTTGGCCCGCAGGCCCTAACGCAACCGGCGGTACCGATAATGGTCTCGGACGAGTCCAGGGAAGGTCCTGCGCCCGCTTGGATCGGCGCGGTCCGGACGTCGGGGACGTGCCACAGGAGGATGCATGCACTTCGAGCGCGGCCTGTGGCGGGCGGTCCGTTGGCCGCTGCTGGTCCTGCTGATCGCAGGCGTGGGGCTCGGCGTCGCCACCGTGCTGGACCGAACCGCCAGCAGCGAGTGGGCACTGACCATCGGGGGACCGGCGCTGACGGTGCTGCTCCCGGTTGGCTTGGTATGGCTGGTGGTGGCGGTCATCGTGCACGTCGTGCGCGGCCAGGGTGCGAACTCGTCCGAGTGAGCTTCACGTCGGGGTTGCGTGGGCGCGCAGGGAATGGCTTGCGAGGGCGTAGACTCCCGCCGTGCCCCTTCTGGACCTGGTCCCACGATCCTTCGGCGAGTACGAGGCCGCGGGAGGAGGGCGCGGGCTCCAGACCGCCCTCGCCGCGTGGCCTGTCGCGGTGATCCAGGAGGTGGCGCGAAGCGGGCTCCGCGGCCGCGGAGGCGCAGGATTCCCGACCGGTGAGAAGTGGCGGGCGGTCCGGGCGGTCGGCGCCGGCCCCCGGTTCGCGGTGTGCAACGCCGCGGAAGGTGAACCCGCCACCTTCAAGGACCGGCTGCTGCTTCGGACCAACCCCTATCAGGTCCTGGAGGGCCTGGCCATCGCCGCCTATGCGGTCGGAGCCGAGCGTGCCTACGTCGGCCTGAAGGAGGCGTTCACCCCGGAGCTCCAGGCCCTGGGCCGGGCGCTTCAGGAGATGCGGGACGCGGACGCGCTCGGAGGCATTCCCGTGGAGATCGTCCTCGGCCCGGATCTGTACCTGTTCGGGGAGGAAACCGGACTGGAGGAGGTGATCGAGGGGCGCCCACCCCTCCCGCGGGTGGCTCGCCCGTTCATGCAGGGGCTGTTCGCCAAGCCTCCGGAGGACAACCCCACGCTGGTCAACAACCTCGAGACGCTGGCCAACGTACCCCACATCCTGGCCGACGGCCCCGACTGGCTCCGGGCGAACGGAACCGAAGGCGCTCCCGGCACGATGGTCTTCACGATCTGCGGGGACGTGCGGCGGGAGGGGGTGTTCGAGCTTCCGCTCGGCTCGCCGCTCCGGTACCTGGTGGAGGAGCTGGCCGGCGGCCCGCCCGAGGGCCGGGCGGTGAAGGCGATCTTCCCCGGCGCTTCCAACACGGTCGTCCTTCCAGGGCAACTCGACACGCCGATGGACTTCGACTCGATGCGGCAGGCGGGATCGGGCCTCGGAGCGGCCGGGTTTGCCGTGTTCGACGACTCGGCCTGCATGGTGCAGGCGGCGTACCGGTACTCGAGGTTCCTGTTCGTGGAGTCATGCGGTCAGTGCCCGGCTTGCAAGTTCGGGACCGGCGAGGTCACCCAGGCACTGAGCGCGATCGAGGCGGGAGGCGGATCCGACCGGGACCTCGAGTTCATCCTGGTGCGGGCGCGGGGCTCCACCGGCGGACAGAAGTGCGCCCTGCCAACCGGGGAGAGCCTGCTCATGCAGAGCCTGGTCCAGGTGTTCGGCGCCGAGTTCGGCAGGCACATCGGGACGTCGTGTCCCCTGCCCCGCGAGCTCCCCTTCCACAAGATCGTCGATTGGGACGCGACGGCAGGACGGTTCGCCTACGACCTGTCGTACGCAGAGAAGCAACCCGACTGGACGTACCCTTCCTGACCGACGGGCAGTGAGGACTACTCGGTGCTGTCCATCGCGAGCGGCATTCGTGGCGTTCAGGGGCCTTCACTGGAGGACGTCGAGGCAGTTCATCGCCAGACGCAACAGTGCCAGAAGGGTGAGGCAGCGGTGCGTCGGAGCACCGGTCGTCCGGTAGGGTGCCAGCGCCCTGACCAACCGCGGGAGGTGGAGGCATGGCTGGGGAAAGGCCCACCGACGGTGAGCGCATCACCGTGGATCCTGACGGTCACGTCCTGTTGATCGGCGTCAACCGGCCAGAGAAGCGCAACGCCTTCGACCTTGCATCGATCCGGCAACTTGCGGCGGCGTATGAACGCCTGGCCGACGATGATGCGCTGCGCGTCGGTGTCCTGTACGCGCACGGAGAGCACTTTTCTGCCGGGCTGGACCTCGCCGAGGTCGGGCCGGTTGTGGCCGAGCGCGGCCCGGCGGCGCTGACGGGCGGCGGACGCTTCGATCCGTTCGGGGTCTGGGGGGAGCCTGTACCCAAGCCGGTGGTCATGGCCGTGCAGGGCATCGCGTTCACCCTGTCGATCGAGCTGGCGCTGGCCTCCGACATCGTCGTGGCCGCCGATGACGTGCGTTTCCGCCAGCTGGAGATCGCACGGGGGATCATGCCCTTTGGCGGCGCGACGTTCCGCGCCCCGGCCCAGCTGGGATGGGGGAACGCGATGCGGTTCCTGCTCACGGCGGAGGAGTTCGGCGCCGAGGAGGCCCGACGGATCGGGCTGGTGCAGGAAGTCGTGGCCGCTGGGCGGCAGATCGACCGCGCGGTGGAGCTTGCCCACACGGTGGCCGCCCAGGCGCCGCTGGGGGTGTGGGGGACCCTCGCCAACGCCCGGGCTGCGCGGGTGGCAGCTGAACGGGCGGCGGTCGAGCACTTGCGGGAGCTGCTGCCCAGCATCCTGGGCAGCCAGGACGCCGCTGAGGGGGTCCGCAGCTTCGTCGAGCGCCGTACCGCCCGCTTCACAGGCCGGTGAGCAGGGACTGCCGCGGGCAGAGCTGCGTTTGGGAGTCATGTCGCGCTACCAGCCGGCTCTCTAGCCGCCTGATCCACCCGCCAGGGTGTCGACCGGTGTCAGCTCGAAGTGCACCGTCTTGCCCGTCTTGGAGCGGAGCACGCGGTGGCCCAGCGGAACCAGGATGCCCTGCAGGAGCGGGTTCTTGCGGGCGAGGAGTCGGGCGGCGTGCTCGGACTCGGGGCCGCTGAGCCGCCTGGCGCGAGCGCGGATCGCTGGGCCGGTGGGCTTGCCACGCGCCGTGGAGGCGGCGACGTCGACCATGGGGTTGTTGCGCATCCGCCTGGTCTTCCAGGCCTTCTCATAGCTGCGGATGAAGGCGCGGTCGCCGTCGACGGCGATGCTCACCGGCGTGCCGACCGGGGTGCCGTCACGGCGGTAGGTGGTGAGCAGGGCCGTCTTCTGGCGAACGAAGGGTGCCAGCGCCGGGGTCGTAGCGGTGTTCACCTCACCGACGACGTACCCGAGCTGGCGCAGCCGCACGACCAGCGCGATGCCGGTCACCAGCGACAGTGCGGCGAGGCTCCAGGGGTCCCGGTCGTGCCCGCCGATGTTCAGGTCGACGGCGTGGTTGACGGCGTGCACGGTGTTGCTGGCCAGGAAGCCGGCCAGCGCCAGGGCAGGGGCGTCGCGCCAGGCCAGCGCGAGCAGCAGCGTGGCGCCGATGCCGAGCTGGAACGCCCCGGCGTCGTGCAGGAAGTGCGTGTTTGCAGGGAAGTTGGCGAAGTCGGCGAACGAGTGTGGCGCCGCCAGCGCCCACACCCCGGCCGCCACCATGAAGCTGCCTGCCAGCACGGTCGCGGCCGTGACGTACCAGTGGCCAAGCGCCCTGTGCGTGCTGCCTGCGACCACGACCCGTCCTTCCCGCCGTCGTCGAACACTGCTGTCTGCTGCGGTCATCTGTCCTGCTCCTTGTCCTTGCTGTCGTCCCGTCCTGCCAGGACCTGCCAGCTTGGCGTCCGGTCCTCCTCCAGGACGCATCCCGTGCGGCCGTTCGTGACATGGCCCCGGCCCGGCGACCGGGGTCCGCCCCGACTGGGGGTCGGCCCGGCGACCGGGGTCCGCCCCGACGACCGGGGGTCCGGCCCGGCGACCGGGGTCCGGACCGACGTCACAGTTCCGCCCGCCGGGACGTCTCGGGAGTAGCGTGTGACGCGAGAGGAAGCATGGGATGGCCCAAGAGACGGCAGCAACGGCCAGCACGGAGCTCTTCGAGGCGCATCGCGGGCTGCTGGCGGCGATGGCCTACCAGCTGCTCGGCAGCACGGCCGAGGCCGAGGACGTCGTGCAGGAGACCTGGCTGCGCTGGAACAAGGCCGACCACACCGGCATCGCCAGCCCGCGCGCCTGGCTCGTCCGCGTCGCGACCCGGGTGGCCCTCGACCGGCTCCGCCGGGCCAAGGCGCGCCGTGAGGACTATGTCGGCCCCTGGCTGCCCGAGCCCCTGCTCACCAGCCCAGACGTGGCCGAGGACGCCGAGCTCGCCGAGTCGGTGTCGATGGCCATGCTGGTGGTGCTGGAGACCCTTTCACCGCTGGAGCGGGCCGTGTTCGTGCTCCGCGAGGCGTTCGGGTTCTCTCACGGCGAGATCGCCGAGGCGCTCGGCCGCGCCGAGCCGACCGTGCGGCAACTCGCCCACCGCGCCCGCGAGCACGTCCAGGCCCGCCGGCCCCGCTTCCGACCCGACCGCGGCGTCCGCCGCGAGGTGACCGAACGGTTCCTGGCGGCCAGTCTGGGCGGGGACCTGGATGCCCTGCTGCGGGTGCTGGCACCCGACGTGACGCTGTGGGCCGACGGCGGCGGCAAGGCGACCGCGCCCCGCCGCCTCATCCGCGGCGCGAGCAAGGTCGCCCGCTTCCTGGTTGGCGCCGTCGCCAAGGACCCGGCCGCCTTCGCCTTCCACATGGTGGACGTCAACGGCGGTCCCGCCGCCGCCGTGACGTCGGCGGGGTCGCTGGTTGGCGTGTTCGTCGTGGACGTGGACGCCGCGAGCGACCGCGCCCAGACGATCTACCTGCTGGCCAACCCCGACAAGCTCACCAAGCTCGCAAGGTGACCAGTATCACCCACTGCAAACGCGGCCACCCTACGACGAGGACCGACAAGCTCACCAAGCTCGCAAGGTGACCGGTATCCCTGCCTGCTCCACGGCCTTCCAGCAGCGGCCATGCGGGTCCGGCAAGCTCACCAGCGTACGATGGCGTGCCCGAGCAGGGTGACGCCTGGCATCGACGGAGGTGCGCAGTGGCCGGGTTCTCGCTCAGCAGCAGCGCCTTTGCGAACGACGCACCCATCCCCCGCCGCCACACCTGCGACGCAGAGGACCGCTCGCCGCCGTTGTCGTGGTCGCCGCCGCCTGCCGGGACGCGGTCGCTGGCGCTGATCGTGGACGACCCGGACGCGCCAGGCGGCCGTTTCATCCACTGGCTCGCCTGGGGCATCGACCCGGACGCGGGCGGGCTCGCCGACGGGGAGGCCGCGCCGGTCGAAGGCCGCAACGACTTCGGCACGGTCGGCTACCGCGGGCCCTGCCCGCCCCGCGGCCACGGGCGCCACCGCTACCGGTTCCGGCTGCATGCGCTGGCCGACGACCCGCAGGTCGCGCCTGGTGTGGGCGCGGGCGAGCTGGAGCGGGCCCTGGCCGGCAAGGTCCTCGCCGTCGCCGAGCTCATCGGGGTCTACCAGCGTTGACCGCGGGCGGGCAGGGGCACCCGACGCCTCGTGGCGCTGGCCGGCGTGGCCAGGACCCCAACGCCGGCCGCACAGGTGGGCGCGCCGTCCACAACACGCTGGCCACGATCAGGAGCAAGACAGGGCTGGACGTGTGAGGCGCCGAGCGGCGTGCCAGGCCGATCCGGGCGGGGCGCGAGCCCACGCGGCGCGCGGCACGAGGAGGTTGGCGTGGCCAGGCGGACCGTGGACTCTGTGATCCTCTACGTCGGCGAGCTGGACCGGGCGGTCGGCTTCTACCGGGACGTCGTCGGGCTGGCCCAGGAGATCCCGCGGACCCGGCCGCGCCCGGCGGCAGCAGGGTCGCGACCGTGTCGCCGTCGGACGTCCTGAACTGGGCGAGGACTCCTCTGGGACCGCAGGCGCGCCAGCCATGACGTCCGGCACGCACGGCCGCGACCGCCCCCAGCGGACCCCCGAGGACCTGATCCCCGCGCTCGCGGCCGCGGGGGTGCGCGACGAGCGGGTGCTGGGCGCCTTCCGGCGGGTCCGTCGGGAGCGGTTCGTCCCCCCGGAATGGGCGCGTGCCGCCTACGAGGACCGGCCGATCCCGATCGCCTACGACCAGGTGACGACGCAGCCGTCCCTGGTCGCGCGGATGGTGGCGGCCCTCGGGCTGACCGGGGGCGAGCGGGTGCTCGAGATCGGGACCGGGCTCGGCTTTCAGGCGGCGATCCTCGCCGAACTGGCATCCGAGGTCTGGTCGGTCGAGCGGTTCGCGGACCTCGCCGACGAGGCCCGGGCCAACCTCGCCGCGGCCGGGATCGGCAACTGCACGGTCGTCGTGGGGGACGGCACGCGCGGGCTCCGCGAGCACGCGCCCTACGACGCGGTCGTCGTCGCGGCGGCCGCGCCGCGCGTACCGCCGCCGCTCTCCGAGCAGCTCGCCGAGGGCGGTCGCCTCGTCCAGCCGCTGGGCCGCGGCGGCGGCGACCGCGTCGTCGCGTTCCGCAGGCGCGGCGGCCGCCTCGTCGAGGAGGGTCTGGTCACCCCCGCCTACTTCGTCCGCCTGGTCGGCGCCCACGGGCTGCCCGACGAGCCAGCCCGGTAGCGGGTGCAGCCGAGCGGGCGCGGGTCCGGAGGAGATCGGCGAAGAGGAGGGCAGCCACAACCTCAGGCGCCGATGTCGACGTGCCGTCGCCGAGGACGTGGACGGTCGCCGTTCGGCGCAGTAACGTCGTCAGTCTGCCAACCGTCCACGAGCCGGGGTTCGGCGTGGTGAGGTGATCTTGATGTCGTTTGTGACTGAGCACCTTGAGAGACGGGGCGTGGCGTTTGAGGCGATCCCGCATCGGCAGACCTACACGTCGATCGACGAGGCCAGGGCGCTCGGCATCGACGCCAGCGAAGTGGTCAAGACCCTGGCGGTGCGGACGGCGTCGGGCCATTCGCTGCTCGTGATCCCCGCGCCCCGCCGCCTCGACATGCGACTTGTTCGGGAAGCCGTGGACGACCAGCATGCTCGGCTCGCCACTGAGGACGAGCTCCGCAGGGACTTCGCCGCGTGCGAGCTCGGCGCCCTACCCCCGCTTGGTTCCCTGCTCGGCGCGCACGTCTACGTTGACCCGGAGGTGTTGCAGCACGACACTGTGGTGTTCGCTGCCGGAAGCCAGAGCGAGTCGGTGAAGATCCGGACCGCGGACCTGTTCAACAGGGAGCAGGTCACGGCGACGGCGCTCACGCGGCAGCCCGAGCGGGGCAACGAGGACTCGATCCGGTAGCCCGCGTCGGTGTGCACAGGCCGTCAACTGGCCGCTGGTCACACGTGGACGACCATGACTCGTTTGTCCTTGGGGCAATCCGGCTCGTCGACCAGCCGGCTGAGGTCATCGGGGTCACTGGTCAGCAAGACGACCGGTCGCGGGAGTGCCAGTGCGGTCACGGCCACGACAGCGTCGATGGCGCAACGATGGCCCGACAGTCCTGCGGCGCCGAGCCGCTCGCCCGCGCGTCGTCCCATCTCGGGAGTCACCGGCAACACGCTGACTCGCGAAAGCACGCGATGCAATGGAGCGTCCCGGGGTCCACCACGGAGCACCTCGGTGAGCGTGATCGCGCTGACGACCACCTGGGCGCGGCGGCCACGGGCGCTCTCCAGGTACGCACGAGCACGCTGGTCTCCGGCAGCGAGCTTGGACACCCCTTCGCTGTCGAGGACGAGCGCACCGCCGACGTTCACCGGGCGTCTGGCCATGCCTGTCCCGCCTCGGTCAGCATCTCCTCCGAGACCGGCCCATGCTCGGCTTCCAGCAGTGCGGAGAGCTCTCCAAGGAGGTCAAGCTCAAGCTGCTTCATGACGGCCTCCGTCACGTACTGGCTGAACGCGCCACGCCCCACGCGCTGCCGGACGGCCGAGGTGAGATCCTCAGGCATCGACACGCTGACCTTGCGTGCCCGACCAGCAGGTCGAGGAAGCCTGTCAGCATCAGAAGGTGAAGAAGCCGCAAGCTGCGCCAGCTGTTCACGAAACTCCGGAGAAGCCTTGCCAAGGTCGTGGACGAGAGCGAGCAGTTCGGCCCAGTCAGTCACCGACCGCAGGCGCGCTTCAAGACCCTCGGCCTCCACACTGCTTGGTTGGACAGGCTGTGTGCTCACGTATCTATGCTACCGACGGTAGCAAGATCGCGCTAGATGGACGGCCTGACCAGAGCGTCACACCTGTCGTGCAGGCTAACGACACAAACGGCGGCCGGACATCCGGGGCCCACCACCTGGCCGGTCCCTTGACCGGTGGGGCGAGCTCGCCGACCGCCTCGTCCACTACCGGGAGGACCGCTGACGATGGCCACGTATGTGTTGATCCACGGCGCCGCAGACAGCGCGTGGTACTGGCACCTGCTGGAGGCGGAGCTGCGCAACCGGGGCCACGACGTGGTGGCACCGGACCTGCCATGCGACGACGACTCGGCCGGGCTGTCGGAGTACGCCGACACGGTGGTCGATGCCATCGGCGACCACACCGACCTGATCGTGGTGGGCCAGTCGTTCGGCGGGTTCACCGCAGCGCTGGTGTGCGAGCGGATACCGGTGGACCTGCTGGTGCTGGTGGCGGGGATGGTCCCAGTACCGGGTGAGCCACCGGGCGACTGGTGGGCCAATACCGGTTATGAGCAGGCACGGCGCGAGCAGGACGAGCGCGACGGCCGAGTGCCAGACGACATGATCGCCTTGTTTCTTCACGATGTCCCGCCAGACCTGGCGGCCGAGGCATTGCGGCGGGGGCGGGATCAGTCCGCCACGCCGATGGAGAAGCCGTGGCCGCTCCGGGCGTGGCCAAACGTGCCGACGAGGTTTCTGCTGTGTCGCGACGACCGCTTCTTTCCTGCCGAGTTCATGCGTCGGGTGGTGCGGGAACGGTTGGGCATCACCCCTGATGAGATGGACGGCAGCCACTGCGTTGCCCTCAGCCGTCCCAAGGAGCTGGCCGACCATCTGGAGACGTACCGGGCCGAGCGGTAGGAGCGGAGCGGGGGTGCCGACACTTCTTCGGCACCCCGCTTCTGACCAGGCGATTCCCGCCCAGACAGCGCCTGAATCAGCTGCAACCGCTGGTCGTCCCGCAGGACTCGCAGACGAAGCAGGAGCCGGCCGGCCGCATCCGCACCCCGCAGGTCGAGCAGAACGGCGCGTCGACCGCTGCCGTCCCCGGGGTGAACGCGAGGCCGCTCGCCACCACGGCCGCGGCTGGGGCCGGGGCTGCCTGGGCCTTGGGCGGCTCAGCCTGCGTCGTCGGCGCCTCGGGCGCGCCCCGGGCGGGTGCCTGGGCCGGGGCGGGCGGCGCGGCCGGGGCGGTCGCCTCCGTGCCGTTCAGGGCGGCGGTGCGTTCCGCGGTGGTCCGGATGCCGAGCGCGTGCCGGGTCTCAGTGTCCAGGTAGTCGATGGCCAGTCGGCGGGCCAGGTAGTCGACCAGGCTCTGGGCGATGCGGACGTCCGGGTCGTCGGTCATGCCGTTGGGCTCGAAGATCATGTTGGTGAACTTCGCCACCAAGGCCTCGAGCGGCACCCCGTACTGCAGGCCGACGCTGACCGCGATCGCGAAGGCGTCCATCACCCCCGACAGGGTCGAGCCCTGCTTGGACACCTTGACGAAGATCTCGCCGAGGCCGTCGTCCGGGTAGCACCCGGCGGTCAGGTAGCCTTCGATGTCTCCGACCCGGAACGAGGTCGTCTTGGACGGCCGGGACTTGGGCAGGCGCCGCCGGACCGGGGCGCGCTCGACCTCGATGACCGCGCCGGTGTCGGTGGTCACCTTCTTGTCGGCCGACAGCGGCTGGCCCACCTTGCAGTTGTCCCGGTAGATGGCGAGCGCCTTGAGCCCGAGCTTCCACCCCTCGACGTAGACCCGCTCCACGTCCTCGACTGTGACCGACTCGGGAAGATTGACGGTCTTGGAGATCGCCCCGCTGATCAGCGGCTGGGCGGCCGCCATCATGCGGATGTGGCCCATGTAGTGGATGGGCGAGTCGCCCATGGCGCAGTCGAAGACCGGGTGGTGCTCCTCGCGCAGGACGGGCGCACCCTTGACCGAGTTGTTCTCGGCGATGTACTCGACGATGGCCTGGACGTGCTCCTCGGCGTAGCCGAGCTTGCGGAGCGCCCGCGGCACGGTCTGGTTGACGATCGACATCGAGCCGCCACCGACCAGCTTCTTGGTCTTCACCAGCGCCAGGTCCGGCTCGATCCCGGTGGTGTCGCAGTCCATCAGGAACGAGATCGTGCCGGTCGGGGCGAGCACGCTCGCCTGCGCGTTCCTGAACCCGAACTCCCGGCCCAGCTGCAGCGCGTCGTCCCATGACTGGCGGGCCGCCTCGAGCAGGTCCGGCTGGACCAGGTCGGCGGCGATGTCGTCGACCGCCCGGCGGTGCTTGGCGATCACGCCCAGCATCGGCTCCCGGTTCTTGGCGTAGCCGGCGAACGGCCCCACCACCTGCGCGACCCGCGCGCTGGTGCGGTAGCTCTGCCCGGTCAGCAGCGCGGTGATCGCGCCCGCCCAGGCCCGGCCCGTGTCAGAGTCGTACGGCAGTCCCTGGGTCATCAGCAGCGCCCCCAGGTTGGCGTAGCCGATGCCGAGCTGGCGGTAGTCGACCGCGTTCTTGGCGATCCGCTCGGTCGGGTAGGAGGAGTTGCCGACGATGATCTCCTGGGCGAGGAACACGATGTCGATCGCGTGCCGGTAGGCCTCCACGTCGAACACGTCGTCATCCTGGAGGAACCTCATCAGGTTCAGGCTGGCCAAGTTGCAGGCCGAATTATCCAGGTGCATGTACTCACTATTATGGACGACTACACCGGCCGCCACGCTGCCGTCGCTCACCAGGAAGTTGTGCGTCCCGTCGACCTCCAGGTCGTAGACCTGGGCGGCGTGGTCGAGGACGACGTCAACCACAGCGACGACACGGTCGGTCGTCTGGCCTCGCTGATCGTGGTGCGCCAGCAAGACGGCCCCCGAGGCCAGGTCCCGGGCCTCGACCCAGCCACTACCGGTTGTGAGGAACCGATGCTCTGGTGTGCATCGGAGGGCAAGACCGGAGCTGGTCCGGACCTCGACGAGCGTACGGGTCTCACCGGCCACCCAGGCCCGAGTGATCACATGACGGACGAACCGTCCCGTGCCGGGGTCCAGCGACCGGGCCGCAGGCAGAATGTCGCCTGCATCAGAACGCTTGGCGAGCAACTCGATACGCACCGTGCCCTCATCGGTGTCGACAAGCGTCTCCCCAGTGAAGCAGCACGGGTTGGATGCATTGATCCGGCCCGACTCGGGCGTCGTGTGCCAATCATTAATTGTGGTGTCGTACTGCATGCCCGGGTCGGCGCATTCCCAGGCGGCCTGGGCGATGTCGCGCATGAGGTCGCGGGCCCGGACGGTCTCGACGGTGCGCCCGTCGAGCACGGCGCGCAGGTCGAAGTCGGCGTCGGTCTCGTAGGCGCGCATGAAGTCGTCGGTGACCCGGACCGAGTTGTTGGCGTTCTGGTACTGGATGCTGATGGAGTCCCGGCCGTCGAGGTCCATGTCGAAGCCGGCGTCGCGCAGCGCCCGGGCCTTGTGCTCCTCGCGGGCCTTGCACCAGATGAAGTCGCGGACGTCGGGATGGTCGACGTTCAGGATGACCATTTTGGCCGCTCTGCGGGTTTTTCCACCGCTGTTGTGCGTGACGACGTTGTGGACGAGGTACTCGTGAACGTCCTCGACGGTGAGGTCGAACGTCGGCCCCTCACCGGCGGGCTCGACCGTCACGGGCACGTAGAGCTCGTGGCCGAGTGCGAAGCGAGCCAGTGAGGAGGTGGCGAGCTCCTCGGGGTAGCGGTCCAGCAGCGCCCGCGCACGAAGCAGGCTCATAGACCGAGGGACCCCGTAGCGCGCGTAGGGCGCGAGCGCACGCTTCAGCGCAGGTCCGGAGGTCTGCCAGACTCCGTCCAGCTCGACACCGACGTGCGGAAGGACCCATGCGGTCTCGTAGGGACTCTGATCCTTGCGCGTCACGGCCGCCTCGAGCGCGTGGGACTTCCGCTCGGAGACGAAGCCAACGAGCTTGGCGAAGCGACGGACTCCCTCACACCCTATGATCCGGATCGTGTACACGGGGTTGCGGCCATATGCGGCGACCCGGTCATCGATGACGCCAATCTTCGAGGGAATCCCGATCGAAAGCAGCAGACGGTGAAGGTCACGCGCGAAGTCGGCGCTGATCGTCGACAGGGTCGGGTATCCGTTTCCAACATGGCCATCCGCCTCGAATACTCCCGAAAGGAATGCCGCGCGAATCCCGGGAGTGGACGATTTGACCAGCTCAGGGACCCGAAGCTTGGCTGCCTTGCTCTTGCGGAGACCATTGATCTCAAGGAACCGAATGGCCTGTGAGGAGCAGAAGCGGATCGAGAGCGACCCATCGGGCCTGCCACCCTTGCGATCGGTCAGAATATGGGCGCGCTGGCCGAAGATCGTCCTGATCAGTGCAGTGTAGCGATCGACCAGCTCCGGATCACTGTCCGCCAACTGCACACCAATGTATTTGCTCCCACGTCCCGTGCTGACATTTCCGTCGCCGTACACCCAGCCCAGCCAGAGCGCGAATGCCTCATCGAGCACCTCGGGCAGCTCGTGGGCGATCTCCTTGCTGTGCCCCGGACCCACAGGCGCGAGCGGCTGCAGGAAGCCGTAGCCCGTATTGGCGAGATCGATCACGACGTGGTCATCAGGCCGCAGGTGCTGAGCCTCACGCCAGGCCTCGCCGTCGGCCCCTCGCACACGGAAGCGATGCTCGGGCGTGCAGAGGATCTCATCTCCAAGCGCGGTACGGACCTTGACGAGCGGACGCACCCCGTTATCGTGCACGGCGAGGACCCGCTTGGGCCCGTGTCGAGTGAGCACGCGAGCACCGGGCTCGACATCGGAAATGCGCCGGAGCCCGCCCTCAGTCGCGATCTCGGTATCGCGGTGGAGGCACTTGATCGTCCCGGCCGAGGCGTCGGCGCCACGCATGAACGACACCGGCCCGGACGCCTCCCCACCGTTGGCAAGCGGCTCGCGGGACGACCGGATGGTGGACAGGTTGACGCCCGACCCGGACCCGCCTTTGAAAATCATGCCCTCCTCGACGTACCAGTTGAGGATCGAGGGCATGGTGTCGTCGACCGAGAGGATGAAGCAGTTGTGGACGCGGATGTTGTTCGACAGGTACTCGCCGCTGTCGGTCTGGATATCGAACACGGGCTGCACGCCCCGGTCCTCAAGGGCGACGATCTCCTCCTCGCGCAGCGACGGACAAGCCTTACCGTCCAAGCCGAGCGAGGCGTCCAGGGTGGCGACCTTCTTGGCGGACAGGAATCCCACCTTCGACCGGAAGGTCGCGCGCTCGGAGCGCATGCCAATCCGCACCTCGAACAGGTCCGAGCGGTCGGAGCGGACCTCTGCCTTGCGGAGCCGACGCGAGTAGACGCCGAGGCGGAGCAGCAGCACCTGCAGATCCTCGGTCCATCGTTCGCTGATCACGGCGACGGCCACGAGCCCGCTGCCGCCCCGCACGGTGACGTACCCGTCGGCCTGGAAGACGCTGCGCAGATAGGCGGCGACGGCCTCGTTGGTGGCGTTCCACAGCCGGGCGGGCACCCGCAGCTCATGTCGACGGGCGAGCAGACCCCACGACTCGACGAAAGGCCGGAGCACCTCGCCATAGAGCCGGATGCGCCGACCGGTGAGTGTGGCGTCCACGGTCTTGAACGTCCGGACGTGCTGGTGGACACCGGGGAAAATGGCCTGCAGGTGCCCCTGCACCCAGTCGTACTCCTCCTCGGTGGCCGTCTGGAACTCAACGGTAAGCGAGGTGTTGGTGCCGGTCCGGTACTGGCCGACGAACCCGTCGGCCTGGAGCCATCCGGCGAGCGCAGCCTCTGAGGCCTCCCTGCTGGTCGGCTCGGAGCGCACGAGCGTTGCCGTGCCGCCGCCTTCCTCGGATCGGCGTTCGAGCGAGGTCGCCAGCCGGCCGACCACGTCGTCGGTGGATGCGCGGTGCGGGTACAGGTGCAGCCGCATGCCAGGCCGGAGCTGGTCCACGCGGAGCCACGCGCCAGGGGTCCGCCGCTCGGGCACCGCGTACACCAGGTGATCGGCGGTCGCCTCCATGAATGAGCCGTTGCGGAGCCGCACCCGGTAGACGCGCTTGTCGCCGTTGGCCTTGACCGCCCGCACCCGGGTTTCACCGTGCGCGTCGTAGACGACGGTCCCGATCGCCCTGCGCTCGACCAGCTCCCCGATGGGCACCATGCCCGTCGGGGTGCTGACCAGCGCATCGTAGGGCTGGCATGCCGAACTTTGCGGGTCGGGCTCGACCCCGACGTTGAACCAGACCGGGGAGTTGAAGGCGGCCTTCTGGTTGACCAGGATGTGGGTCAGTTCGGACTGGAACGCCTCGGCGTCGGCGTCGCTGGCGAAGTAGCCGTCCTTCGCGCCCCAGCGGGTGATCGTGCCGGCCACCCGGTCGACCATCTGGCGGACCGAGCTCTCGCGCTGCGGCGTCCCCAGCGGCCCCCGGAAGTACTTCTGGGCGACGATGTTGGTCGCGTTCTGCGACCAGGTGCTGGGGAACTCCAGCCCGCGCTGCTCGAAGGCGGTCGTGCCGTCGCGCCAGTTGGTGATCACGGCGTCCCGGCGGTCCCAGGTCAGCTCGTCGTACGGGTGGGTCCCGCTGCTGGTGAAGTAGCGGCGCACCTGCAGGCCCTTGCGGGCCGGGCCCTGCTCGACCGACAGGGCGTCCCGGGTCTTGGCCACGATGACCTCCTAGCCAATCCCCGGAGGGGGATGGCACCTCTTCACGCCCCGGGGAAGTCGTGCGCAGGCGGCGGACCGGCTCCGCGACCGAGTGGGACGGCGACGGACAGAACTACAGCGCTGTAATTAAGCAACGGACCGGGGGCGTTGGTCAAGCGCTTCATACACAACATGTTGTGGATAACTTGCATCCCGGAGGCCATTGTACCACTATATCTTGTGGTGGCCGATCCCTGTCGGCCAGGGGAGGAGACCGGTGCGCTGCCCCTTTTGCGGTACGGACGACGACCGCGTGATCGACTCCCGCCCGTCCGAGGACGGGGGGACGATCCGCCGCCGGCGGGCCTGCGCCGGGTGCGGACGGCGCTTCACGACCTTCGAACGGGTCGAGGAGGCCCCCCTGCTCGTCCTCAAGCGGGACGGCTCGAAGGAGCAGTTCGATCCGGCCAAGCTGGTCTCCGGGCTCGAGAAAGCCTGCAAGAACCGTCCGATCACCACCGCCCAGATCTTACGGATGACCAGTGACGTCGAGGAGACGCTGCGCGCCCGCGGCCAGCGCGAGGTGGAGAGCCAGGAGGTCGGCATTGAGCTGCTGAACGCCCTGCGCGAGCTCGACGCCGTGGCCTACATGCGGTTCGCCAGCGTCTACAAGGACTTCCAGGACCCGGCCGACTTCCAGCGCGAGCTCGCCAGCCTGCGGTCGCTGCGCAAGACCACACCACCCAAGCCGCGCAGGCGCGCCGCAACCTCCTAGTGTCCCCTTGCCAGCCATGCTCCTGGACCAAGACGTCCGAGCAGGTCCTCGCCAAGGCCAAGCGTCCATGAGGACGAACGGGGGAAGACCCGCCGGCGCCGCGCCTACCTCCCAACGGCGCGGCGCCAGCGGGCGGCTGGCGGCCCTCTCCTACCCTGCGACGCCGGGCTGGTGCGGGCCGCGGAGCCTGGCCGCCTCGCTCGGCCGTGGGCGGCTCGGTTCAACGGGGGGTAGGTGGGCGCGTCGCGTCGCACCACACGGGCCGGCGAGGCGCACCACGGGCCGGCGAGGCGCACGCCGCGACACCGTCCCCGTCTAGCGGCTCGGCACGGGGAGCGAGAGCTGCTGGCCGGGCTGGAGCAGGCCGTCCAGGCGGTTGTCGCGGACGAGCTGGTCCACGACCTCGCGCGGGTCACGGTCCGGAGCGGCCCGGCGGGCGATCCCCCAGAGCGTGTCGCCGGCCTGGACCGTGTAGGTCACCCGAGCCACAGGACGCTCCGGACCGTCACCCCTGGCCAGGCCGGGCGCCAGGAGCAGGAGGAAGGCCGCGACCAGGAGGAGGGCGAGCGCCCGGGCACGCCGGACCCGTACCCGCGCGGACGCCTGGCGGACGGGCGGCTCGGCCCGGATGCCAGGCCTGGGCCGGATGCCAGGCCCGGGCCGGATGCCTAACTCGGGCCGGATACCGGGCTCAGCCCAGATGCCTAGCTCGGCCCGGACGCAGGGTCGGATGCCGGGTCGGCCGGCCGCCGTACCGGCGGCACGGCCAGAGGTCGCTGGCTGCATCTGCATGGCGGGTTCCGTCAGGTAGGGAACACTTGTTCGGTCCTCATCCTTCCCCAAACACATGTTCGATGTCAACGATCTTCGCCCCCAGACTCGAACAGATGTTTGCTTCAGCGCATCTCCGCTGCTAGAGTCCGTGCCAGTGCAGGGCGCAGCACGTCGCCTGCCGGCCAGGGAATCCGACCACCTCGGGGGAAGGGCGATGTCCGACGAGCTCACCAGCAGACAGCGGAAGATCCTCGACGTGATCCGCGACGCGGTCACCGACCGCGGCTATCCCCCTTCCATCCGCGAGATCGGCGAGGCCGTCGGGCTGACGTCCACCTCGAGCGTCCACTCCCAGCTCGAGGCGTTGCAGCGCAAGGGGTTCATCCGCCGCGACCCGACCAAGCCGCGCGCCATCGAAGTGCACGTGGTCGGCCCGCCGCTGGCCATGCCCAAGCCGCTGCCCACCTACGTCCCCTTGCTCGGTCAGATCGCGGCCGGTGTGCCCATCCTGGCCGATGAGCAGGTGGAGGAGGTGATGCCGCTCCCGCCCGAGCTGGTCGGGCAGGGCGAGCTGTTCATGCTGAGGGTCCGAGGGGACTCGATGACCGGGGACGGCGTCTTCGACGGCGACTACGTCGTCGTCCGCAGCCAGCCCGACGCCGACGACGGCGAGATGGTGGCCGCCATGCTGGACGAGGAGGCGACCGTCAAGCGTCTGTCGCGCAAGGGCGGCCGGATCCGCCTGCTGCCCTCCAACCCGGCCTACGAGCCGATCGACGGCGACCAGGCCACCGTCCTCGGCAAGGTGGTCGCCGTCCTCCGGCGCCTGTAGCGCCAACGCCGGGTGCCCGCCCACCCCGGCTCGGCCGCGCGCGGCCGAGCCGGATCAGGACCTCCCGGATCAGGACCTCCCGGATCAGGACCTCCCGGATCAGGACCTCCCGGATCAGGACCTCCCGGATCAGGACCTCCCGGATCAGGACCTCCCGGATCAGGACCTCCCGGATCAGGACCTCGGAGCACGGGAGACCGGACGGCTGCGGACCCATGGCCGCTGGACCCTGGCTGCATCTCCAGATTCTGGCTACATGTCCAGCTATCGAGTGCTGCATATCGAGTGCTGCTCAGGCTGGGGACAGGTGCTTGACGAGCTGGTATTCCACCGAGCGGCTGGCGTCGTGGAGTTCCCGCACGCCTGGCGTTCGGACGTAGCCGAGCCGCTGGTAGAGCCGATGGGCGTCGGCGAAGCGGGTGTCCGACCACAGCTCGACCCGGAAGGCCCCACGGCTCCTGGCCTCGGCTTCGACCAGCCCGACGAGCTGGGCACCAAGCCCCCGCCGACGTGCTCCCTGCGCCACGTAGAGGGCGTGCAAGGCGACCGTGCCCTTCCGCGCGGGACGTAGACCGGCCGACCCGACGACCACGGCACCACTTGGTCCCGTCGCCTTCATGGTCGCGGCGCCATCCGAGCCCGCGGACCCCATGATCACGGCACCATCCGAGCCCGCGGATCCCACGATCACGGCACCACCCGACCCCGCCGACCCGAGGGTGGCGGTGCCGGTGGACTCGGCGACCCAGAGACGTCCCCGCCAGGCCGCGGCGGCGGTGGCGGGAGCCCGCAGCCACGGCTCCTCTCCGTCGACGTCCAGGACGCAGCCCGGGTACTCCGCGTAGCACGCGCTGATGAGGCTGATGAGCCCGTCCGCGTCGCCGTCGCGGGCGTCGCGCACCCTTGGGGGCTGCTCGACCCTGTCCACCCGGTCCCCCTTGCCACCGGAGCCGGCGCCCGAAGGTGCTGGGGCGCGGCTCAGCGCCGCTCGCTCGGTGTGCGGGCGCCCGAAGGCGCTGGGGCGCGGCTCAGCGCCGCTCGCTCGGGGTGCGGGCGCCCGGCTCGGCGTGTGCCGCCTGGCCCTGGTCGATGAGCACGTAGGGCTCGAGCGCCGCGGCCAGCGCGGGCGGGGCGCGCAGGGCCAGCCGCGTGCCTTCTGGCAGGTGCTCGACCGCGAGGAGCTCGCACTCCCGGTGGGCACGATCGACCAGGTCGCCGCGCTCGAACGGCAGCAGCACGGTGAGCAGCACCTCGGGGTGGGGCAGGCGCGCGGCGACCTCGGCCAGCAGGACGTCGATGCCCTCGCCGGTCGCCGCCGACACCAGCGGCACGCCAGGGAACTGCCTGGTCAGCCGGGCTCGGGTCACCTCGTCGACCAGGTCGGCCTTGTTCAGCAGCAGCAGTTCGGGCACCTCGGCCGCCCCGACCTCGCCGAGCACCGCCCGTACCGCGACGACCTGCTCGGCCGGGTCCGGCCGGGACGCGTCCACCAGGTGGACGACCAGGTCGGCCCTTGCCACCTCCTCGAGGGTCGACTTGAACGCCTCGACCAGGTCGTGGGGCAGCTTGGCGATGAACCCCACCGTGTCGGTGAAGGTCGCCGAGCGCCCGTCGGGCAGGTCCAGCCGCCGCGTGGTCGGGTCCAGGGTCGAGAACAGCTTGTCCTCCACCAGGACCCCGGCCCCCGAGAGCCGGTTCAGCAGGGTGGACTTTCCCGCGTTGGTGTAGCCCGCGAGGGCGACGGCGGGAATGCCGGCCCGCTCGCGGCGCTGGCGCTTGACGTCCCGGGTCCGGGCCAGGTCGACCAGGTCGCGTCGGAGCTTGGTGATCCGCCGCCGGATCCGGCGCCGGTCGAGCTCCATCTTGGTCTCGCCAGGACCCCGGCCCGGGCCCCTGGTCCCGATGCCGCCACCGGCTCTGGTCAGGCTCTCGCCCCAGCCGCGGAGGCGTGGGAGCAGGTAGTTGAGCTGCGCCAGCTCGACCTGGGCCTTGCCCTCCCGGCTGGTGGCGTGCTGGGCGAAGATGTCGAGGATGAGCGCCGTGCGGTCGATGACCTTGGCGTCGACCAGCTCCTCGAGCTGGCGGAGCTGGCCGGGCGACAGCTCGTCGTCCATGATCACGGTGTCGGCGTCGAGCGCCCTGACCGTGGCGGCCAGCTCTCTCGCCTTGCCCTTGCCGACGAACGTCGCCGCGTCCGGGCGGTCCCGGCGCTGGAGCACCGTGTCGAGCACCTCGGACCCGGCCGTCTCGGCCAGGCGCGCCAGCTCCTCCAGGGACTGCTCAGACGCTTCGATGGAGCCGCCCACGGCCACGCCGACCAGCACCACGCGCTCGAGGCGGAGCTTGCGCAGCTCGACGAGCTTGATGTCGGAGTCGTCGGGGCGGCGGACGTCGACGGGAACCTGGTTGGCCATGGCGTCAACGGTAGCGGGTCGCGACGGATCCGGCGCGCGGGTTTTCTCGGCCATCGCGCCTACCCCCGACCAGCGCCTTGCGGACGCGCTCGCAGCCCTCCTCCAGGCGGGCGTCCGGGATCGTGAGCGAGAGCCGGATGTAGCCCTCACCGCTCGGCCCGTACCCCGACCCGGGCGCGACGACCACGCCGGCGTCCTCGAGCAGCCGGGCGGTGAAGTCCACGCTCGACTCCCCCTGCGGGGTGGGCAGCCAGACGTAGAGGGCGCCTTTGGGGGCGTCGACCTTCCAGCCGGCGTCCCAGAACACCTCCATGATCCGGTCACGACGCCGCTGGTAGGTTGCCACCAGGCCGGGCAGGTGGGACATGTCGCTCGAAAGCGCGGCCGCCCCGGCCCGCTGCACCGCGTTGAAGATGCCCGAGTCGATGTTCGTCTTCACCCGGCCGAGCGCCTCGATCGCGACCGGGTTGCCGACGACCCAGCCGGCCCGCCAGCCGGTCATGTTGAAGATCTTCGAAAGCGACCCGAACTCGACCGCCACGTCCATCGCGCCCGGCACCTGGAGCACCGAGGGCGCGACGAACCCGTCGTAGGTGATCTCCGAGTACGCGTTGTCGTGGGCGAGCAGCACGTCGTGGTCGGCGGCGAAGCGCACGGCGGTCTCGAACTGGTCGATGCTGGCCACGGCCGCGGTCGGGTTGGACGGATAGCCGAGCCAGAGGATCTTGGCCCGGTCGGCGACCGACCCGTCGACCCGGCCGAAGTCCGGGAACCAGCCCTCCTCGGCGGTGAGCGGGATGTGGACCGGCTCGCCGCCGGTCAGGATCGTGCCGATCTCGTAGACCGGGTAGCCAGGCTCGGTCACCAGCACCGGGTCTCCAGGGTCGACGAAGGCCCAGGGCAGGTGGGCGATGCCCTCCTTGGAGCCGATGAGCGGCAGCACCTGGGTGGCCGGGTCGAGGGCGACCCCGAAGCGCCGCTCGTAGAAGTCCGCGATCGCCTTCCGGAACGCGGGCAGCCCGAAGTAGCTCGGGTAGTGGTGGGTGGAGGGGTCGTGTGCGGCGCGGGCCAGCTCCTCGACCACGAACCCGGGCGTCGGCAGGTCGGGGTCGCCGACCCCGAACGAGATCACGTCGACGCCGGCCGCCTTCACGGCTGCCACCTTCCTGTCGATCTCAGCAAAAAGGTAGGGCGGGAGCGCCGCGATTCGTCGCGAGGTCTGCATGCTGGCTGGTCCTTCCTTTCGTGGCGGGCGGCTGCAGCTCAATGGCGGGCGGGGGCACCCACAGTCCTCTGTCGATGTGGGGGGAGCTCGCTCCCCCCACGGCCCCCCAACAGCGCCTGTGCCATGGTCTGGTGGATCCCATTGCTGCCACGGCCCCCCCAGGAGCGCCTGGGCCAGGGTCGGGTCCGATCGGGGGATCCGGCGGGCATCCTCAGGCTTGCCCCAGCTTCCTGAGCAGTTCGTCGCCAAGGGTGCCGTGGGCGACCTCGCGGGCCGGTCCGGTCATGCGGACGGTGCGGCCGGGCGCCCACTCGAGCTCCAGGCGGCCGCCGCGCAGCTCGACCGCGACCCGCAGCCCGGTGAGGCCGCGCACCTGGCCCGCCACCGCGACCGCGCACGCACCGGTCCCGCAGGCCAGGGTCTCGCCCACGCCGCGCTCCCAGGTCCGCTGGCGGAGCAGGTCCTCGCCGGCGACCTGGACGAACTCCACGTTGGTCTTGTTCGGGAAGGCAGGGTGGGTCTCGAGCAGCGGCCCCAGGGTGGCCACCGGCACCGCGTCCACGTCGTCGACGAACACGACCACGTGCGGGTTGCCCATGGACAGGCAGGTACCGACCACGGTCTGGCGCGCCTCGACGTCGAGTGGCTCCTTCAGCGCCTCCCCCTCCCCCAGCATGGGCAGGTCGGCCCGGTCGAAGCTGGGCGCGCCCATGTCGACCGTCACCCGGTCGACGCAGCCGTCGTCGGCCGCGTGCAGCTCGAGATGCTTGACGCCCGCCCGCGTCTCGAGGTCGAACGCGCCGGTGACGTGGCCGCGGTCCGCGAGGTACTTGCCGACGACCCGGACGCCGTTGCCGCACATCTCGGCCACGGACCCGTCGGCGTTGCGGTAGTCCATGAAGAACGGCGCGCCGGTGCCCGGGGCGATCCGGATCAGGCCGTCGCCGCCCACGCCGAAGTGGCGGTCGCAGACCGCTCGCACGAACTCGGCCGACAGCTCGTAGTCGTCGCCGAGGTCCTCGACCACCACGAAGTCGTTGCCCGTGCCATGCGCCTTGACGAACTCCACGCCGCTACCCCTCCGTCAGCTCCCGCAGGGCCCACGCGACCAGGCCCGGCCCATCCGGAAGGGTACCCCATCGGACCCGGGGGTCCCGACGGAACCAGGCAAGCTGGCGGCGGGCGTAGGCACGGGTGCGGGCGACCACCTCGTCCAGGGCGTCGGAGGTCGAGCCGCCCCGCTCGACGGCGTCCAGCACCTCCTTGTAGCCGAGCGCCTGGCGAGCGGTGCGCGACAGCGGGCCGGCGGCCAGGCGTCGGACCTCGTCCACCAGGCCGGCGGCGGCCATCGCGGCGACCCGGTCGGCGATCCGCTGCCGCAGCTGCTCCGGGCCGGGATCCAGGCCGAGGACGGTGAGCCGGTACCGCGACACGGGCTCGTCCATCGCCTTGCGGAACGAGGAGAACGGCTTGCCGGTGAGCTCGATCACCTCCAGCGCGCGCACCACGCGGCGGAGGTTGCCGGGCTGGATGCGGGCGGCGGCGGCCGGGTCGCGCCCGGCGAGCCGCTCGTACAGGGCGGGCAGGCCCACGTCGGCCGCCTCGACCTCGAGCCGGCAGCGGACCGCGGCGTCGGTGGGCGGGAACTCGAACTCGTCCACCACGGCATGGAAGTACAGGCCGGAGCCGCCCACCAGCAACGGGACCCGGCCGCGGGCGAGGATGCCGGCGACAGCGGCGCGGGCCACCGGCTGGAAGCGGGCCACCGAGAACTCCTCGCCCGGGTCGACCACGTCGACCAGGTGGTGCGGCACCCGGGCCCGCTCGGCCGGCGTCGGCTTGGCCGTGCCGATGTCCATGCCACGGTAGACGAGCATGGCGTCGGCGCTCACCACCTCGGCGCCGAGCCTGGGGGCGAGCGCGAGCGCGAGCGCCGTCTTGCCCGCCGCGGTCGGCCCGACCAGGGCGAGGACCGGCCCGGGGCGAGCCCCACCCGCCCCCGGCGCCTGCTCCACCTCGGCCGAGGGGAACTCCGCCCGGCCGGGGCCGCGGCCGCGACCGCCCTCACCCTTATCCTGCGACCGGGTGCTCCTGGGCGCGGGGCCGCGACCGCCCTCACGCTCACCCTGCGCCGGGGCGCTCATCGAGGCGGGGGCGGCGCAGCCCGGCGCCCGGAGCCGGGCTCGGCGGTCAGGACCGCGACGACGTAGCCGACGCCGTATGGCGCGTCGTCGTACAGGACCCGGCCGTGGAGCTCGCCGGCCCCGTCCATCGCGCCGGCCAGCGCCTGTAGCACCGCCCGGCCGGCGACCATGAGCTCCCCGGCCAGTCCGGGGTCGAGCGCGGCGAGGGCGGGGAGGTCCCCGGCGGCAGCGGCGCGGGCGACGGTGGCGTCGAAGCCGGCGGCCGCCGGATGGAACGCACCGGGCGCCTCGGCGGACCGGCGGGCCGAGAGGTCGCCCATGGCGACCACCCCGACTGGCCCGGACCGGCTGGCGGCGCGCGCCAGCTCCCTGCCCACGGCGACGGCCGCGCCCGGGCCCAGTGCGGACGGGATGGTCGCCCCGGCCAGGTGGAACTCGGCAGCCGGGCTCGGGTCGACCGTGTCGAGAGACCCCAGCAGCCAGGCGGCCACCGCCAGCGACAGGGGCAGCTCCCCCAGGCGGGCCGGCTCGGGCAGGCCGCAAAGGTCGAGTGGCAGGGGACCACCCGGGAACGCAGCCCTCAGGTCCGCGCCGTACGGGGCGAAGGAGCCGAACGCTCCCGGACGGGCGAGCCCCCAGACCGGGCCGTCGCCGAGGACGACCACCGCGCGGCTCGCGGTGAGTACCGACCGCAGCGCCTGCCAGCAGGCCGACCGCAGCGGGTCGAGCTCGACCGCGGCCCCTCCGGCCAGGTCGGGGACGAGCAGGGGCGGGTGCGGGAGCAGCGCGGCCCGGACCGCGGGCATCAGCCGACCAGTGGCAGGGGCACCGCGCCGGCGGGCAGGGGCCGGGGCGGCGGGACGGCGCCACAGCCCGCCGCCGGCACGCGGCGCGGCCGGTGGGCGAGCACCCGCCCGCCGAGCAGGTGGTGGGGAGCGGCCTGCTCCACCCGGACGGTGACGAGGTCGCCGGGGGCGACGCCGCCAGCCACGGGGAAGTGGCAGAGCTTGTTGGACCCGGTCCGGCCCGACATGCGGGTCCGGTCGGTCTTGGAGCTGGCCAGTTCGACCAACAGCTCCACCTCCGTGCCGACGAGCGCCTGGTTGCGCTCGAGGCTGATGCGTTCCTGCAGGTCGACCAGGCGCGAGAAGCGTTCGCGGACCACCTCGGGCGGGACCTGCTCGGGCATGGATGCGGCCTCGGTACCGGGCCTGGGCGAGTACTGGAACATGAACGCGGAGTCGAAGCCGGCCCGCTCGACCACCTCGAGCGTGCCGGCGAAGTCGGCTTCGGTCTCCCCCGGGAACCCCACGATGACGTCGGTGGAGAACGCCACGCCCGGCATGGCGGCGCGGATCTTGTCGAGGATCTCGAGATAGCGGCGCCGGCGGTAGCCACGGCGCATCAGGCGGAGGACGCGGTCCGAGCCCGACTGGAGCGGGAAGTGGACGTGGTCGGCCAGAGGCCGGCAGCTCGCCATGGCGTCGACCACGTCGTCGCGGAAGTCCTTGGGGTTGGGGCTGGTGAAGCGGAGCCGCTCGAGCCCGTCCACGCCGTCGAGGGCCCGCAGCAGGTCCCCGAAGAGCTGGCGATGCCCGGGCAGGTCGGTCCCGTACGAGTTGACGTTCTGGCCGAGCAGGGTGACCTCGACCACCCCGGCGCCGGCCAGCGCCTGCACCTCGGCCACGACGTCGTCCACGCGCCGGCTGCGCTCCTTGCCTCGGAGCATGGGGACGATGCAGAAGGTGCAGGTGTTGTTGCAGCCGACGCTGATCGCGACCCAGGCGGCCCAGTCGCTGTCGCGCCGGGCGGGCAGGGCCGAGGGGAACGCCTGCATCTCGTCGAAGAACTCGGCCTGGGCGACACCCTGCTCGCTGGCCCGGCGCAGCAGGACCGGAAGGCTGCCGATGTTGTGCGTGCCGAACACGACGTCCACCCAGGGCGCCCTGGCCAGCACCCTCCCCTGGTCCTTCTGGGCGAGGCAGCCGCCCACCGCGATCACCAGGCCGCGCTCGGCCTTGGCGGCGGCCAGGTGGCCGAGGGCGCCGTAGAGCTTGTTGTCGGCGTTCTCCCTGACCGCGCAGGTGTTCAGCACGACCAGGTCGGCGTCGTCGAGACCCGCGGCCGGCCGCATCCCGTCGGCCTCGAGCATTCCCGCGATGCGCTCGGAGTCGTGCTCGTTCATCTGGCACCCGAAGGTGCGGATCAGGTATCGCTGGCTCATGGCGGTCTCATGCTATCGCAGCAGGTCAGCTCGACCGCACCCGGCCCGCCCCTGGCGGGCCGGCAACAGTGGCCGCCTACTTGGCGTACTCCACGCTGCGGATCTCCCGCACCACGGTGATCTTGATCTGCCCCGGGTACTGCAGCTCCTGCTCGACCCGTTTGGCCATGTCGCGGGCGAGCACCTGGGCGGCCACGTCGTCGACCTGTTCCGGCTTGACCATGATCCGGACCTCTCGGCCCGCCTGCATCGCGAAGACCTTCTCCACGCCCGCGTAGCTGTTGGCGATCTCCTCGAGCCGTTCCAGGCGCTTGACGTAGGACTCGAGAGTCTCCCGGCGCGCCCCCGGCCGGCCACCGGAGATGGCGTCGGCCGACTGGGTGAGCACCGCCTCGACGGTGCGGGGCTCGACCTCGCCGTGATGGGCCTCGATGGCGTGGACGACCTCGGGGGCCTCCTTGAGCCGGCGGGCCAGCTCGGCCCCGATGATGGCGTGCGAGCCCTCGATCTCGTGGGTGAGCGCCTTGCCGATGTCGTGGAGGAAGCCGCACCGCTTGGCCAGCTTCACGTCGAGCCCGAGCTCGGCCGCCATGATCCCGGCGAGGTGGGCGGTCTCGACCAGGTGGCGGAGCACGTTCTGGCCGTAGGAGGTTCGGTACTTGAGCCGGCCGAGCACGCGGACCAGCTCCGGGTGCATGTCGGTGACGCCCACCTCGAGGCAGGCGTCCTCGCCGGCTCGGCGCACCTCGCTCTCGACCTCGACCTTGGCCCGCTCGTAGGTCTCCTCGATGCGGGCGGGATGGATGCGCCCGTCGGAGACGAGCTTCTCGAGGGTGAGCCGGCCGACCTCGCGGCGCACCGGGTCGAAGCAGGAGAGCAGGACCGCCTCAGGGGTGTCGTCGATGATCAGGTTGACGCCGGTGACCGCCTCGTAGGCGCGGATGTTGCGGCCCTCGCGCCCGATGATGCGGCCCTTCATGTCGTCGGACGGCAGGGGCAACACCGCCACCGTCGACTCCGAGGTCTGCTCCGATGCGACCCGCTGGATGGCCAGGGTGACGATCTTCCTGGCCCGGCGGTCCGCCTCCTCGCGTGCCTGCTGCTCGAGGTCGCGCACGAGCCCCATGGCGTCCCGCTTGGCGTCCTCCTCGATCTGTTTCACGAGCATCGCCTTGGCCTCGGTGGCGGTCATCGCGGCGACCTGCTCGAGCCGGCGGCGGTGCTCGTCTGCGTTCGACTCGAGCTCGCGCCGGCCCGCCTCGAGGGTCTGCTCACGGTCGTGGATGGTCGCCTCGCGCCGGTCGAGCAGGGTCGACTTCGCCTCCAACCCCTCCTCCCGGGCGAGCAGCCGGTCCTCGCGGCGCTGGACCTCGACCATGCCCACTCGGGCCTCGACCTCGACTTCCTGTCGAAGCTTGAGGGCATCCTCCTCGGCGGCCTGCCTGAGCTTCAGGGCCTCGTCCCGAGCCTCGACCGCGGCCTCGCGCCGGGCGGTGTCAGCCTGGCGGCGGGCGTCCTCGATCAGTGCCCGAGCCTGGTCCTCGGCCGAGCCGAGCAGGTTGGCCGATTGCTTGCGCTGGTAGTTGGTTCCGCCGACGAACCCGACGATGATGCCCACAAGGGCCCCGACAACTGCGATGATGCCGGCCTCCACAGCGGCCTCCTTTGTGCCCCCATCCGGCCGGGGGTACCCGACCGGTTCAAGCCGCGCGGCGGCCAGGGAGCCAGAAGGCTCCTGAGACGACAACAGCGCCGAGCGGACGCCCGGCGCTGCAGAGAAGCCTGCGATTCACGACCCGAAGGTCGCGTGTACCAAAACGATCGAACACGAGGCAGAGGAGGTTCCTCTGCCTTCCGGGGACGGCAATCCGGCGTACGGTCGATTGAGCAAGGTTACGTAATCGCAGAGAAGGCTCGGCAGGACCGGGCCTGCTCAGGGTAGGCCGGGCCGGCCCATCCGGTCAAGGAAGGGCAGGTCAGAAGGGTTGTGAAGAGTCAGACTCGGTCGGAATAGACGCCTTCCTCGAAGCTGACGAGGTCGCTGACGACCGCGCCGATGAGCCCGGTTGGGTAGCCCCGTCGGTCTAGATACCCGGCCAGCCGGCGGAACTGCACCTCCGGCCTGAGCCCTTCCATGCGCGCCAGCCTGGCCTCGGCCACCTGCCGGCAGCGCTCGGCCTGCTCCTCCGCTGGCACGGCGGCGTCGCTGGCCCGAGCCGCCAGGTCCGGATCGACCCCGCGGCCACGCAGGTCACGGGCGATCACGGCCGCGTCGGCACCGCGGCCGGCCCGGCTCTCGGCGTACGCCCTGGCGAACGCCGCGTCGTCCACGAGCCCCACCGCCGCCAGCCGGTCGAGTGCGGCCGCGACCGCCTCCTGCGGCAGCCCGCGCTGCCCGAGCCGGCGCTCGAGCTCCGCACGGCTCCGCGCCCTGACCGCCAGCAGCCGCAGCGCCGCCTCGTGGGCCCCGGCCACCGGGTCCTGGGCCGCGGCCACCGGGTCGTGGGTCGCAGGTCTCTCTGCGGCGCCGGGCGGTCGCTCGGCCTCCTCAGCAGCCGCCCGGGACGAGCGGCGCGCCGGGGCGCGGGTGGACCCGGCGTCCTGCTCCGGCTTGGGCCTACCCTGCGCTGGTCGGTGTGGCACGGTCAGCTCTCGGCTAGCTCCGGCGCGATCGTGGGCGCGGCGCCGTCCACCGCGGTGTCGGTCTGGCCGATCCCGAGCTGGGCCTTGATCTTGCCCTCGATCTCCTTGGCCAGCTCCGGGTTGTCCCGCAGGAAGTTCCGGGCGTTCTCCCGACCCTGCCCGAGCTGGTCGCCGTCATAGGTGAACCAGGCCCCGGACTTCTTTATCAGCCCCACGTCGACCCCGACGTCGAGCAGGCTGCCCTCCTTGGAGATGCCCTGACCGTAGATGATGTCAAATTCGGCAGTTTTGAACGGGGCGGCGCAATTGTGAACCACCATGTCGTTGGCGACGAAATTGTGCAGCTCGTCCACCTCGATGTCGTAGGTTGGGCGCTGCTCGGGCGGGCTGATAGCCCGGATGCGCGCGTACCAGACCTCCTCGTCTAGCACGCCGTAGAGGAACTCGCTATCGAGGGCGTCGGCCAGTCGCTCCACTCGGTCCCGCCGCAGGCGGGACGCGCCGAGGACCTGCTTCATGCCTCCGCGGGGGTCGCCGGCACCTTCACCGACGAGCTGGGCGGCGAGTTGCGGCGTCAGCCCGATCTTCCGCAAGTGGTCGAGCACCGGCTCGGTTTGGGCCGCTGGCAAGTAGACCATCTGCGACCCGCGCCGCCGTTGTGTGCGCAGCTCGGGGCGAGTCAGCTCGGTGGCCAGCTTCTGGCCACGCGGTCCCCACGAGGGCAGCGCCTCCGCGAACCGGACGACGTTGTCCATGCCGCTGACCCGCACCTCCCAGCACGGCCGCTTACCGATGAAGGCACGGTTGCCGATGATGCTCGGGCGCTGGTTGGTCGGGTCGTGCGCCCGCACCGAGCTGCCAATCCCCCACCGCAGCAGCAGCCAGTGGAGCTGATGGGCGAGCTGCTCGGAGGTGGTGGTGAAGCCGCAGCGGATGCCGCCGGTCTGCTCCCGGCTGATCCAGCCGTCGGACTCGAAGATGCCGAACAACAGGTTGGCTACGACCTCGGCCGAGACGTCGGGGGCGAAAAACGGCACTGGGATCCGCTTGGTCGGTGCGAGATGGCCCCAGATGCCGGCCCAGCGAACCAGCGCGAGCAGTTCGTTTCGCTCACCGGGTCGGTGCGAGAAGCTCGTCTGGATGCCATCGCGGCCACTGCGATGCGCGGTGCAGCCGAGCGACCGGGCGATCGCGATGGCGTCCTGCTGGAGCACCTCTTCGGTGTTGGTGAAGGCGATCGGCGTCTTGCCGCCGACATAGCCGTCGCCGATGAGGTAGCCCAGCAGGCGGGCGTGGTCGGGCGGTATCGGTTGGGCATCCCCGAAGCCGAGGGCGCGACGCGGGCGGGCTACCCGGTCACCGACTGCCAACTCGCCGGCCTGCTGCCAGCCCTTGTCGGTCAGGACCTTGTGGTCGGGCGTCGCCCACAGGGCGGTGCCGTCGCGCAGGTGGAGCCCGATCACCTCTTGCTCGCCCTGGCGGAGGCGGTTGACGATGGGGCGGACGTGCAGCCTGCCGAGCTTGTCGGCCGCCACCACCGAGACTCCCACTCCGCCATCGACGATATCCTCGATGCGATGGGTGAGGCCGGTGGCCGGGTCGAAGACCGTCGTGCCGGCGGCCAGGCACTTGTTCTTTACCACCTTGGCCCGGGTCCGGTTGCCCACCACGTCGGGGCCGTCCTTGAGGGATTCGATCCGGCGAACGTCGAGCCTGACAGAGGCGTAGAACTTCAGGGCACGGCCGCCTGGGGTGATTTCGGGAGAACCAAAGAGGACTCCTATTTTCTCTCTTAATTGGTTGATAAATACCGCGGTGGTCTTGGACTTCGAGATCGTGCCGGAGAGCTTGCGCAGGGCCTGGCTCATGAGGCGGGCCTGGAGGCCGACGTGGGAGTCGCCCATCTCGCCCTCGATCTCGGCTCGGGGGACCAGGGCGGCAACCGAGTCGATGACGACGACGTCGATGGCGCCGGAGCGGACCAGCATGTCGGCGATCTCGAGGGCCTGCTCGCCGGTGTCCGGCTGCGAGACGAGCAGCGCGTCGGTGTTGACGCCGAGGTTGCGGGCGTAGGCCACGTCGAGGGCGTGCTCGGCGTCGATGAAGGCGGCGATCCCGCCGGCCCGCTGCGCCTCGGCGATGATGTGCAGCGACACGGTGGTCTTGCCCGACGCCTCGGGGCCGAAGATCTCGACGACGCGCCCGCGGGGCACCCCGCCGATGCCCAGGGCGAGGTCGAGGGCCAGGCTGCCGGTCGGGATGACCTCGATCGGGGCGGCCGGACCATCGACGCCCATGCGCATGACCGAGCCCTTGCCGAACTGCTTCTCGATCTGAAGCAGGGCGACTTCCAGTGCCTTCTCCCGTTCCACGGTCCCTCCCCGAACGCTGCCGTTCCGGGCAGTATAGGTGGCGGCCATGACAGATCCTCTCGTCGACGCGGCGGCAGCGGACCCAAGGGGAGGGCCTTCCGCTGTGGTGCGAGCACCCTACTACGAACGTGTGTTCGACACAACGAGATGGGGCCGACTGGGGATAACTTGCGTCTTCGCCCTCGATAACCTGGATCCTCGCACGTCTCGGCAGGACTGCGGAGCGCCGGACGACCACGATCCGGATACCAGTGACTCATGGGCCTGGCGGCCCACCCTGGCGGATGAACTTGAGCGGCCCTCACCCTGGTGACCGCGCACTGGGCATGTTCAACCTAGGCTGCACCAACAGGTGGAGCCGGACTGGCCAGGTGGAGCCGGACTGACGAGCTTGCCTTCGTCGCGTCTGGAGCTCCCAGGTCGCCGCTCCGCCGTCGGCAAGCCGTTGCCGCAGGTCACGGCCTATCGGCGCAGCCTGTAAACTGCTCGACCGTCAGGTCCCGCCGTCCCAGAGCCAGAGCCGCAGTATGCGCGCACCGCCTCGCCGAGCGCTCCTCCCGCCCGCCGCCGTCCTCGCCCTTCTCATGGTTCTCACCGCGACCGCGTTGGTCAAAGGCGAGGGCAGCCGGCCGGGCGGTGCGATCTGGGCGACCCGTCCCGCCCCGCCGGCCGTCGGCGGAGCCGGAGCAGGTGGAGCCGACCTCACCCGCCCGGGTCCCGGTTCGGGCGCTGGCTCCTCGAGCGGCCCGGTAGCCACCGGCCCGGCGGCGAGGAAGGGAACCACCGGCACCACCGACGCAACCACCGGCACCAGCGACGCGCTGTTCATCTGGACCGGACGTGACGCTCGGGTGCCGGCCGGTGCCGTCGGCGGGCAGCCCGGGCCGAGCGCACCGGTCCGGGTCCAGCTCGGCCTGCAGCTCACCGGCGGCGCCGGGCGCGGGCTGGCCGTGGTCCGCATGCGCAACCTGAGCGGCAAGCCGTTGCCCGTCGCCGGGACCGTGCAGCTCCTGATCACCGGCCCGGGCGTGCCCGTGGTGGTCCGCCAGCCCGTTCGCTTCCTGATCCCGGCCGCCCAGGCAAGCACCGTGCGGCTCAGCTTCCGGCCGCCGTTCCCCGGCGTCTACCGGGTCCGCGCCATCTTCGTCCCGAGCTGACCTGGCCGGCGGTGGTGGACGGTTCCGGCTCGCGACTGGCGGCGGCTCAGTCGGACAGGTCGTTGCCGCCGGTGAGCGGGAAGGTGCGGACGACCTGGTAGCGGGCGCCCCGGTTGGTGAGGGTGCTGCGGTAGCAGCACAGCTCCCTCGCCTCCCAGGGCGGGCAGGCCGAGGTGGCCGCGGCCAGGAGGTCGGGCACCGGCTCGGGCACCGGACCGGGGGCCGGGAAGCGGGCCAGGGTCAGGTGGGGGTGGAACTCCCGCTCCTCGACGCGCAGCCCGGCCGAGCGGCAGGCGGCGGCCAGGTTGCCGGCGAGCCGGGCGAGCACCTCGACGTCGCCGGCGACCCCGGCCCACAGCACGCGTGCCTTGCGCTGGTTCGGGAAGGCTCCGGCGCCCTGGAGCCGGAGCACGGCCGGGCACACCCCGGCCACGGCCGTCTCCCCCACGGTGACGACCTCGGAGGAGAACTCGGGGCGGACCTGGCCGAGGAACGCCAGGGTCAGGTGCCAGCCGCCGGACGCGGTCACCCGCGCCTGGGGCATGGCCCGGGCCACCTCGGGCAGGGCGGCCTCGAGCGGCCCCCGGCCCGCGCCGGGCACGGGCACGGCGAAGAACAGCCGCCCGGTGAGCAGGTCCGGGTCGGAGAACACCTGGTCGGCGTCCATCAGCCAGCCACCGAGGCGGACCCGGTCCGGTCGGGGGGCCGGACGCTCATGCGATGCCCTCCAGGCGGCGGCGGAGCAGGTCCAGGGCGAGCGTGGCCGCCCAGGCCCGGACCTGGGCGCGGTCGCCAGGGGCGCGCATGGCGGTGGTGGCCGTGCCGGCCGCGTCGGCCACGGCCAGGCAGAGGGTGCCGACCGGCTGGCCGCCCTGCTCGGTGGGGCCGGCCACGCCGCTGGTGGCGAGGCCGATTCCGGCCTCGAAGGCGCGCCGGGCGCCCTCGGCCATGGCGGCGGCCACCGGCTCGCTGACCGGCCCGTACTCGTCGAGCAGGCGCTGGTCCACGCCGAGCAGGTCGGCCTTGGCCTCGGTGGCGTAGGCCACCACCCCGCCCCGGTAGTAGTCGGACGCGCCCGGCACGGTGGTGATGCGGCCTCCGAGGAGCCCGGCGGTGAGCGACTCGGCCGTGGCCAGGCTCTGGCCCTGCTCGCGCAGCAGGCGGCCCACCACCTGCTCGAGGGCCTCGTCGTCGCGGCCGTAGACCGCGGGGCCGAGCTCGGCGCGCACGGCGGCCTCGACCGGAGCGATCCTGGCCAGCGCCTCGTCCCGGGTGGCGCCGACCGAGGTCAGGCGGACGCGCACCTCGCCCGCGCTGGCCAGGTAGGCCATGGTCACGCCGTCGGCCGCCTCCCAGAGCGGGGTGAGCTGCTCGGCCACCCGGGACTCGCCGATCCCGGCTGTGCGCAGGGTGCGCGAGACGATCGCCCGGCCCTCGCCCGCGCGGGCGGCGAGGTCGGGCAGCACCACCCGCTCGAGCATGCCCTCCATCTCGCGGGGCACGCCGGGCACCGCGTAGACCGGCTTGCCGCCGACCTCCACGATCAGCCCCGGAGCGGTCCCGCGCGGGTTGTCGATGGTGCGCGCTCCCTCGGGCACGTCGGCCTGGCGCAGGTTCATCGTGGCCATGCGGCGCACCCCGAAGCGGGCGAAGCGTTCAGCGAGCCAGCGCTCGATCGCCGGGTCGCGGACGAGCCGCACCCCGGCGACGGCGGCGATCGCCTCCCTGGTGACGTCGTCCTGGGTCGGCCCGAGGCCGCCGGTGACGATCACCGCGTCGGCGCGGGCGAGCGCCTCCCGGATCGTGCCGGCGATGCGGGCCTCGTTGTCCCCCACCGCGGTGTGGCGCAGGCAGTCCCAGCCGACGTCGGCCAGGCGCTGGCCGACCCAGGCCGCGTTGGTGTTGACGATCTGGCCGAGCAGCAGCTCGGTGCCCACGCCGATGATCTCGCAGCGCATGGTCGTCCTCGTCCTCCTGTCAGGCCGGCGCCGGGCCCGTCCCGCGCATGAGGGTAGGCGGTGGGCGCAAGCGGCGCAGGCTGGCGCGCGGCGGCGCCGCCCGCGGGCCGCGCGGACCGCCAGTCCGCGCGGCCACCCTCACCACGATCGGCGCCGCCGGCTGCGGTCCCCGGGCGGTCGGCGCCGCCGGCTCCGGTCCCCGGGCGGTCGGCGCCGCCGGCTCCGGTCCCCGGGCGGTCGGGGCGGCCGATCCCGCTCCTCGAGCGGGCAGGCCACCGGCTCCGGTCACCGAGCGGCAGGGATGGCCGGCCCAGCCCCGCGGGCGGCGGAGCCTGGCGCCAGGGCGCCCGACCAGGCGGGGCGGGCACACAGCTCCGGGCCTTCGGCGCCGGTCACCTCGACCTCGACGTAGTCCCCGGCCGTGGCGCCGGCCAGGCCCTCCACGCGCACCAGGCCGTCGTGCTCGGGGGCCTCGCGGAAGCTCCTGGCCTCGACGGTGCCGTCGGCGTCGACCCGGTCCACCATGACCTCGAGCCGGCGGCCCACCCAGGCGGCCTGGACCCGGTCGAGCACGCGCGCCTGCAGCTCGCTCAGGCGCTCGACCCGGGCCCGGGCGGTGCGGGCGGGCACCCGGCCGTCCAGGGCCAGGGCGGTCGTGCCGTCCTCGGCGGAGTAGGCGAAGAAGGCGACCCAGTCCAGCCGGGCCTCCTCGAGGAAGTCCTCGAGCTCGCGCACGTCCTGCCTGCGCTCGCCCGGGAACCCGAGGATGAAGTTGGAGCGGAAGGCGGCGTCGGGGTCGAGGGCGCGGATGCGCCCGACCAGGTCGAGGAAGCCGGGCCGGGACCCGCCCCGGCGCATGCGGCGCAGCACGGGCGCGCTCGCGTGCTGCAGCGACAGGTCGAAGTAGGAGCAGACGACCGGGTTGGCGGCCATCTCCTCGAGCAGGCCGGGGGTGAGCTCGTCGGGCTGCAGGTACTGCAGGCGGACGCGGCGGAGCCCGTCGACGCTGGCCAGGTCGCGCAGCAGGTGCACCAGGGCGGAGCGCCCGCCGAGGTCCTTGCCGTAGGAGGTCGAGTTCTCGGCGACCAGCACGACCTCGGAGACGCCCTGCCCGGCGAGCCAGGCGACCTCGTCGATCACCTCGGTCGGGCGGCGCGAGCGGAAGCTGCCCCGGAACGAGGGGATGGCGCAGAACGAGCAGTCCCGGTCGCAGCCCTCGGCGAGCTTGACCAGCGCGACCGGCTGGCGCGCCCGGGACCGGGCCGGGAAGGGCGCACCGGCCGGGGTGGGGAAGACCATCGGCAGGGCCCGGCGGCCGGCGGGCGGGACGAGCGCCGGCCGGACCGCCCCAGGCGGCGCGGCCGGCGGCGAGGCGGGCACCGGTGTCGCGGCCGGCCCGTCCGCGGCGGGCACCGGTGTCGCGGCCAGCCCGTCCGCGGTGGGCACCGGTGTCGCGGCCAGCCCGTCCGAGGCGGGTGCGCCGGCCCCGAGGGTGGACCCCAGCAGCTCAGGCAGGCGGGCGTAGTCGGCGAACGGGACGATCGCCTCAGCCTCGGGCAGCTCGGCCCGGAGGGTGTCGGCATAGCGCTCGGCCAGGCAGCCCATGACCAGGACGGCTCTGACCCCGCCGTGCTCCTTCAGCCCGGCCGCTTCCAGCACGGTGTCGATCGACTCCCGCTTGGCCGCCTCGGCGGAGCTGTCAGGACGGAGTTCACGAGCTGGAGGAGGGGACTTCAGCGAGACGGCGCTGAAGATCGTGTCGATCGATTCCTGCTTGGCCGCGGCGATGAAGGCGCAGGTGTTGACGATGATCGCGTCCGCCTGCTCGGCGTCGTCGACCATCTCGTACCCGGAAGCGGTGAGCAGCCCGGCGGCCTGCTCGGAGTCGACCTCGTTGCGCCCGCATCCCAGGGTGACGATGGCCACCTTGGGCGACCGCACGGGATCGGGCATCGTCATCGCTCCTATGCTTCCTGGAGGGTCGCGGTGAACCTACCGACCTCGGGTGGCCCGGTGATCCGGCCCGGCATGCGAGCGGCAGGACTCTCCCGGCTCAGCCGGGAGACACAAGAGACTACCTCGCCCGAACGCCAGCGAGCGCCGCATGTCCAGCTCGCCAAGAACTACGAGCTGCGCTACGACCCCGCCCGCACACCCAGGGCGGTTAGGGCTCGCCGGCCAATAACCTGGCCAGATCGAGTCCGCTTACCTCGGTGTGCCGGCGCTGGAACGACCAAGTTATTGACCCGCAGGCCCTTAGCTTGCGTTTTAAGCCTGGGGCCGGCCGCGGGGCTGGGCGAGGGGCTTCCTGGTGACGTGACGCGGCCACCGTGTGATCCTTCGGACAGTCAAGAACAAGGTTACGAAGGAGACGACGGTGGCCGCACCCGCCAGTGTGCACCCGCCCAGGCCTGCCGCCTACCCTGACCAGCCAACGGCGCTGGCGCGCCTGCAGGGCTTCCGCGCTGGGCTGCACGCCTGCTGCTTGCGCCGCGCGGATGCGCTGGTCGACCTGGCGGATGCGCTGCTGAGCGCCCCGGCGCCGCCGGGGTCGCTGCCGCACCTGAGCCTGGAGCCAGCCCACCGGCGCGGCTGGGCCAGCACCTACGCCGCCCTGGCCAGCGGCCGCATCGACGCCGAGCGGCTGCGGGACCTGCTGGCCCGCCACCCCTTGGCCGGTGGGCAGCCGATCTACGCCGTGGACGTCACCACCTGGCCCCGGTGCGACGCCGAGTGCTCGCCCGAGCGCGGCCTGTACGACCACCCGTCGCGGCAGTCGGCGGGCCAGCCGATCATCGCCGGCTGGGCCTTCCAGTGGATCTGCCAGCTCAGCTTCGCCCGCGACTCCCCGACCGCCCCGCTGGACGCCCGCCGGCTGCACCCCACCGAGGACACCGGTCAGGTCGCCGCCGCGCAGGTTGGCGCGCTGCTCGGCCGGCTGCCCGCTGGCGGGCCCGTCCCGTTGGTGGTGTTCGACGCCGGCTACGACTCCGCGCAGCTGTCGTTGGACCTGGCCGACGCTGGCGTGGCGGTGTTGGTGCGGCTGCGGTCGGACCGGTGCTTTGACGCCGACCCGCCACCACGCCCGCCCGGCACCAGGGGCCGGCCCCGCCGCCACGGCGCCAAGTTCGCCTTCGCCGACCCGGCCACCTGGCCGCCGCCGACGGCCACCCTGACCTGCCAGGACGACCAGTACGGCAGCGTGACCGTCACCGCCTGGGCGGGGCTGCACCCCAAGCAGCACCGCCACCCCGGCAAGGGCACCCGCGGGCCCCGGCCGATTGTGCGTGGCACCATCATCGGCGTGGCGGTCCAGCGGATCCCCGCCCGCACCCGCCCGCCGACGGTGCTGTGGCTGTGGTGGGCCGGCCCCGGACAGCCCGACCTGGACCAGATCTGGCGGGGGTATATCCGCAGGTTCGACTTGGAGCACACCGTCCGGTTCTGTAAGCAGACCCTGGGCTGGGCCACCCCACGCCCGCGCCATCCCACCCAGGCCGACCGCTGGACCTGGCTGGTGCTGGCCGCCTACACCCAACTCCGCCTCGCCCGCGAGGTCGTGGCCGACCAGCGGCTGCCCTGGGAGCGGCCCCGCCCACCGGGCCAACTGAGCCCCTACCGGGTGCGGCGGGGGTTTCCGCGCCTGCTGTGCGCGCTCGGCTCGCCCGCCAGCGCGCCACAACCCTGCGGGCGGTCCCCCGGCCGTCCCAAGGGCAGCCGCCGCGGCCCCGCACCCCGCTACCCGGCCATCAAGAAGACCAAGAAGGCCGCCTGACCTCGCCATCTCCAGCACGAAAGCCGCCACCAGCGCACCGGCGGCGGCCTTGGCACGCCCGCCCAGCTTAAAACGCAAGCTTAGGGCTCGCCGCCGGATGACCTGGCCAGGTCGAGTGCGCGCACCTCGGCATGCTGGCGCTGGAAGGACCAAGTCATTGGCCGGCGAGCCCTTAGCTGCTGGTCGTGGGGTCGCGGACGAAGGTCGACCGGAAGAGCACGGCGAGGTGCTCGGCGTAGCGCTCGGGTGACCAGTGTCGGTCCACCAGCAGCCCCTCGAGGACGTCGAACGACATCAGCGCCCAGAGCATGTCGGCCGCGGTGTCGACCGTCCACGGCGGTGCGAGGCGGCCCTCCCGCTCCAGCCAGGCGACCAGCCGGCGGCAGCCCGCCTGCCAGTTGCCCATCGAGCGGTCCCAGAAGGCCGCAGCGTCGGGGTCGCTGCGGCGGACGCGGTCGGCGGCGCGGGCGACGGCCAGGATCCGCGGGTGGACCCGGGCCAGGTGCCATGCCCACTCCTCCAGCGCGGCCACGGCGTCGGGCGCCTCCCACACCCGCCGCAGCGAGCCGGCGATGTCCTCGCGCTCCCCGAGGTAGCTGAACACCGCGGTGAGCAGCTCGGCGCGGGAGGAGAAGTGCAGGTAGACCGCGCGGCGGGAGACGCCGGCGCGCGCGGCGACCGCCGCCATCGTCACCGACTCGAACCCCTGCTCCTCGAGCAGCTCCCGTGCCGCGGCCAGCAGCGCGCCGCACGTGCGCCGGCTGCGGGCGTTCTGTGGTTCCGTGATGGTCTTGGCCATACCCAGCCCCTCACACTCATCTTCACTTGATGTGCAGTTTACCCTTGCACTGAACTTCACTTGGTGTATAGTTCATCATATACACACGGTGTGAAGTTTCTAGAGAGAGGACACCATGACCACCCTAGCCAACGACGCCCCCGCCACCCCAAGCACCACCGACCACCGCCGCCGCGCGACCGCGGTGCGTGCCGCGGTCCTCGCCCCCGCCGCCATCTGGCTGGTCGCCGTGCCACTGCTCGGGGTCGACCTCCAGGTCGCCCAGGCCAGCGGAAGGCCGCCAGCCGAGATCACCCTGCCCCTGGTGGTCGTCACGGCGCTGGCCGCCTCCCTGGCCGGCTGGGGCCTGCTCGCCCTGCTGGAACGGCTGACCCGCCGAGCCCGCACCATCTGGACCAGCACCGCGGTGGTCGCGCTGGTGGTCTCCTTCGTCCCGCTCCTCGGCCCCGGGACCCCCACCGCATCAAGGATCGTCCTGGCCCTGCTGCACCTCACCGTGGCCGCGATCCTCATCCCTGCACTGGTCCGCAGCGCAGCGGCCGCTGCGGCCTGACCGCCAACCCCACCAGCAGCCTGACACCCACCGGGAGCGATCATGAGCAGCTTCACCGACGCCGAACTGACCTACCTGCAAAGCGAGCGGCGACTGGCCCGCCTGGCCACCGTCGGCCCGGACGGCACCCCCCACGTCACCCCGGTCGGGATGTGGACCCTCGACCCCGACGCCGACATCATCGAGGTCTCCGGCAGGGACCTGGCGGCCACCAAGAAGTTCCGCGACATCGCCCGCACCCACCGCGCCGCCATCGTCATCGACGACATGGTCCGGGAGCCCTGGCAGCCACGTGGCGTGGAGATCCGCGGCCGCGCCGAAGCCATCACCGACCCCCAGCCACGCATCCGTATCCATCCCGAACGCATCATCGGCTGGGGCCTCGACGACCCCGACCGCCGCAACGCCCGCAACGTCCCATCCCGATAGACCCACAGCCACCAGCAGCCGCATCCACCGCGCGACCAGCAGCATGAGCACCGGGGACGCATCTCACCGGGGACGCAGCAAGAAGAGACGACACGCTGTTCGCCGGCCCGGCGGACGACAGCCTCAACGGCGGCGCCAACACAGACAGCTGCAACGGCGAAGACGGGACCGACACCTTCGCCAAGTGCGAGACGGTGACCGGATCTCCGTAGCCGGCGTCCCGTCTGTCGATAGTAGGAGGGCCCTCTGAACCGCTTCCACACCGTCATCAAGGCCAGCCTGCGCGGGCGCCTGCGGCAGCCGTCCTCGCCCGGTCAACCGCTCAAGGCCCGGCCTGGGGGGTAAGGGGGGCCGATGACGGACCGATCCACAATCGCGCTCATCGTGGTTATTCTGCCGGGGTGGCGGCCATACTGACCGAGCCCGCACTGACCGAGCCCGCACTGACCGAGCCCGTCCCGGTGAGCACCTGAACAGGAGGCTGTTGGATGCGCAGGACTGCGAAGAGTGGGTCGCCAGTAGCCCTGGTGCGGCGGTCGGCCGCGCCGCTCCTGCTGCTGGCCCTGGTGATCGCGTTGGCCGTGCCGGCCGCCGCGTCCCGACCGGCCGAGGTCATCGTCCTGCCGGGCGCCAGCTCGGCCGAGGGCATCGCCGCCGGCCGCGGCGCCACCTTCTACGCCGGCGACCTGTTCGCCGGCGATATCTTCCGCGGCGACCTCCAGCGCGGCGCCGCCGAGCTGTTCATCGACGCGCCCGAGGGCCGCATGGCCGTGGGCATGGCGGCCGACGTCGCCCACGACCTGTTGTTTGTGGCCGGTGGCTTGGCCGGGCAGGCCTACGTCTACGACACCCGCACGGGCGCCACGGTGGCCACCTACCAGCTCACCGATTCGGCCAGCACGATCATCAACGACGTGACGGTCACCCAAGACGGCGCCTGGTTCACCGACTCGCTGCAGGCCCAGCTCTACTTCGTGCCGGTCAGCGGGGCTGGGGCCCTGGGGCCGTTCAGCACCCTTAGGCTCAGCGGCCCGGCGGCCGACACCAGCGGGGAGTTCAACCTCAACGGCATCGCGGCCACACCCAACGGGAAGACCTTGATCGTGGCGCACTCCACCAAGGGTCAGCTCTACACGGTGGATCCGGTCACTGGCGTCAGCGCGGCCATCGCCGGGGTCAGCGTGCCCAATGTCGACGGCATCGTGCTGGAGGCGGGGCGGTTGTGGGCGGTGCAGAACTTCAACAACCAGGTGAGCAGGATCCAGATGGCCCCGGACCTTGGGTCGGGGGTGGTGGAGGAGGTCATCACCAGCGGGCTGTTCCAGGTGCCGACCACGGCGGCCCGCTTTGGGAGTCGCCTGGCGGTGGTCAACGCCAAGTTCGACACCGGCTTCCCGCCCACTGCCGGCCAGTACGAGGTGGTCCTGGTCGACGGGTGACCGTAAGCGCACGTACTCGGGCGCCCCTCCTTGCGGAACACGCTCAGCCGACGAAGTAGAAGGTGAGGGCCAGGACCGCGTACACCGCCAGTAGCTGCAACCCCTCGAACCAGGTCGACTCCCCATCCCTGGTCACCATGTCGGCCAGGATCACCGCCAGGAAGATCGCGCCGACCTCGAACCCGTTGAACACCAACGCCATCGGGAACGGCCCCACCACGAACGACAGCAACACCAGCACCGGCGCGGCGAACAACGCGATCTGCGCCGAGGACCCGATCGCGATGTTGACCGACAGGTCCATCCGGTCCCGCATCGCGAAATAGATCGCCACCCAATGCTCGGCGGCGTTGCCGACCACCGCGACCACGATCACCCCTACGAAGAACGGCGACAACCCGATGTCGGCGGCCGCCTCGGTGATCGACCCGACCAGGATCTCCGACATCACCCCCACCGCCACCCCGGCGATGGCCAGCATCCCCACCGCCCGGCGCACCGACCACGGCTCACCGACGTGGTCCTCTTCCTCATGGACCGGGTTGAACAGGTCCTTGTGGGTCCGAAGCGAGAACCACAACCCACCCGCATACGACAGCAGCAACACGATGGCCACCCCAACCGACAGCGCGTGCAGCTCGTCGGGGAAGTCGATCGCCCGGTCGGTCGGCCTCGGCAGCCCAGCCCCGGCCACCAGCTCGAAGATCGCCGGCATGACCAGCACCACCGCGGCCAGCAGCAGCATCAGCGACTGCGCCCCCGCCGCGGTGGGGTCAAACCGCTGCCGCTCCCGCCTGGCGCCCCCCACCAGCATCGCCGCGCCCATCACCAGCAGGATGTTGCCAAGGATCGACCCCACCAGCGACGCCTTGACGACCTCGTGCAACCCCGCCGCCAACGCGAAGATCCCGATGATCAGCTCCGGGGCGTTCCCGAACGTCACGTTCAAGAGCCCGCCGATCCCCGGGCCCGAGCGGGCCGCCAGCTCCTCGGTGGCCCGGCCCATCAACGCCGCGGTCGGGATCACCCCCAACGCGGCCGCGAAGAAGATCCAGGTCGCCTCGGCATGCAGCAGCTCGAGCACGACCGCCAGCGGGATGAACGGCACCAGCAGATACGGCCAGCCCTCACCGCTCAGCAGGAACCGCCGCAGACTGAACCTGGGCTCCGACCCCGGCTTCACATCGGTGGTCACCATGGGCTCCCCTGGCGGGTCGCGGTGGTCACGTGCAGGGCCTGGTTGATCGCCTGGTAGGCGACCTCGACGGGCAGGTCCAGGAGCGTGCCGAGCCCGGCCGCCACGCTCGGCCCGAGGTGGGCCACGTGGTCGATGCGGTGGCTGTGCAGGTCGATCGCGCGGGTCAGGTCGACCTGCACCTCGTAGGCGGTGGCGATGGCGCGGACGAGGTCGGCGCCGGAGCGGCCGCACTGCTGGGCGACGGCGACCAGCGGGGGGATGTTGTCCCCCGGGTGGGCGTAGTCGGCGGCCAGGAAGGTGTCGTGGAAGTCGAGCTCGCGCACGGCGGTGCCGTTGGCCCAGGCGGCCCACTCGGCCTCGACCCGGGTCTCGGGGGCGAGCCCGAGCACGGTCGCCCCGCCCGCGCGGGGGTGGGCGAGCGCCTGCGCGCGGGCCGTGGCCGGCGGGGCGCGGTCGAGCGCGGCCACGCCGACGGCCACGTCGTCGACGACCCGGTCGACCACCATCTCGGCCACCTCGGGCTCGACCGGCACCGGGTCGCAGGCGACTTCGGCCAGCCGCCAGGCCAGCTCCCGCTCGCGCGGGAGCCGCTCGGCCGAGCGGTGCACGCGGGTCTCGTGGCCTCGGATCGGTCTCGCCCTCCTCGCTCACCGGCCGGGCAGGCTCGTGCGGGGCCCGCTCCCACGACCATTCTGCTATTCCGCTGTTCCGCGGGGAGCCCGGGGGAACCAGGCCCGCGGGTTGCGACCCGGGCCGTGGAGTCCCTGTCTCGCGGAAGGTCCGGTGCCGAACCTGCGAGCGGCTGTACGGGTGGGCGGGCCCCCCGTAGACTCCGCCTTCCCGGCGTGGACCCGCCCGGGGCCGACACGGAGGGCCAGCACGGACGGGACGCGGGACACTTACGTGGCCGAGCCGGCGGGCGGGCGGCCCCGGCTGCTGGTGCTCGACGACTACGAGGGGCGCATCGCCGGGTCACCGGCCATGGCCCGGTTGCGGGAGCTGGCCGACGTGACCGTGCTGGACCGGCCGCTCACCGAGGCCGACTTCGCCAGGCTGGCCGACGCGCAGGTGGTCATGGCGATCCGGGAGCGGACGCGGCTGGACGGCGACCTCTTCGACCGGCTCCCCCGGGTTGAGCTGGTGCTGCAGACCGGGGGCCATGCCTACCACATGGACGAGCCGGCGGTGACCGGGCGCGGGATCGTCGTCGCCCTCGGCCGCCGGGCCCGGATGCCGACGGCCGCGGTGCCCGAGCTCGCCTTCGGGCTGATGATCGGCGTGCTGCGCCGGATCCACCCGCTCGCCTCCGAGCTGTCGGCTGGGGCGTGGCCGGAGGCGATGGGCGGGACGCTGGCCGGTCGCACGCTCGGCATCCTGGGGCTGGGCAGGCACGGCCGGCCGGTCGCGCGGATCGGCGCCGCGTTCGGCATGCGGGTCGCCGCCTGGGACCGCGGGCACGGGCCCAAGGCCGGCGACCCGGAGGTGGAGCGGCTGCCCCTCGACGAGCTGCTGGCCCGGTCCGACGTGATCACGATCCACCTGCGGCTCTCGCCGGAGTCGCGCGGGCTGCTCGACCGCGAGCGCCTGGCCCGGATGCGGCCCGGGGCGGTGCTCATCAACACCGCCAGGGGCGCCATCGTCGACGAGGACGCGCTCGTGGAGACGTTGCGGACCGGCCGGCTGGCCGGCGCCGGCCTCGACGTGTTCGCCACCGAGCCGCTCCCGGCCGGGAGCCCCCTCCGGGCGCTCCCGAACGTCGTGCTCACCCCCCACATCGGCTGGAAGGTCGACGAGGTCTTCCACGAGTGGGCGGCGATCGCCGCCGACCAGCTCGAGGCCTACCTGGACGGACGGCTGGAGCCCGGCGAGGTGGTGGCCCCGGCGGCCTTCCAGGTGCCCGGGGAGCGGCTGGGCGGCCTCGCCCCCGGGTAGGCGGTCGACCACACTGGTCGTGCCTGCCATCACCCTTGCCTCCCACCTCCACCCGCATCAGTTCCTGGTCGCCCCTCGGTCGTCCCGGCACAGGTGCTCGAAGGTCTCGCCCGTGGCGCGGACGGTCCGAAGGGCCTAAGCGGGTCACCAGAAGCCTTGCGCGTAACCCCCGCGAGTCCTTCCTGGTCACCGTATCCAGGTACGTGCAGGACCGCTGCGCTTCTGCTTAAGTCTCGCCGCCACGGGGCACGACGAGCACCGGCACCGACGCCTGCCGGACCAGCGCCGCGGACACCGAGCCCAGCAGGACGCGCCGCACCGGCCCGTAGCCTCGGGAACCGCAGACGAGCAGGTCGATCCCCCGCTCCCCCACCATCGACAGCTCGTCGACCACGTCACCGTAGAGCAGGACGCCGGTGGCCTGCACACCGTCGGGCAGCTCGGCCAGGGCGCGGTCCAGCGCCTCCCGGTAGCCCTTGCGCACCTCCTCGGGCACCACGTCCTCCTCGGGGCGGACCACCGGCGGCGTGAACCAGCTGGTGGTCACCGCGACGACCGAGTACAGCGTGAGGGGCAGGCCGGAGCGCGCCGCCAGGTCGGCGGCGACGCGGACGGCCTCGTGGCCTTCGGGCGTGTCCACGAAGGCCACGCCGAGCGCCCGCGGCGGACCCGCCCGGTGGCGCCGGTACCCGCGCGGCGCCACGGCGACCGGGCATCCCGTGCCGTGCAGCAGGCGTTCGGCCGTGCTCCCCGACACGACGCGGCCGATGGCGCCGCGGTTGCTGGACCCGACCACGAGCATGCGGGCGCGCTCCTGCTCGGCGAGCTCGGCCAGCCCGCGAGCCGGCGACGTGGACGGCACGGCCCGCAGCTCCACGCCGGCGTCGCCGGCCGCCGAGCGGGCCGCCTCCAGCACCTCGGAGGCGTGTCCCCGGACGTCGTCGCCGGCGCCGGCCCCCGGCTGCGTCCCGTCCGGGTGGATGCAGGCGACGAGCAACGGGTCGCCGGTGGCGCGGGCCAGGCTGGCGGCCAGCGCCACCGCGTCCAGGCCGGCGTCGGTCCCGTCGGCCCCGGCGACGATCGGTGCGGTCATGACGTCTCCCTCACTCGCCATCGGTGGCGGGCTGGTCGTCTGCTCGCCCATCAGTCGCCGCGCTTCTCCGACGCGCCGGGCGGGGGTGCCTGCGCCCGGTCCGTTCCCGGGCGCTCCGGCACCCGCCCGGTGGTCTGCTCAGCCACCCGCTCACCGGGCTGCTCGGGCACCCGCTCACCGGTCCGCTCCGGCACCCGCCCGGCGGGCTGCTCGGGCATCCGCTCACCGGGGCGCTCCGGCACCCGCCCGGCGGGCTGCTCGGGCGCCCGCTCACCGGGGCGCTCCGGCACCCGCCCGGCGGGCTGCTCGGGCTCGGTGGCGTGGGCGGCCGGCATGGGACCCTGCCCGGGCGGGCCGGCGACCGCCGCGGGCACCGGCGTCGGCGGGCGCCGACCCCGGAGCACCAGCCGGCTCACCAGTGGCCAGAGCAGGACGACCGCGATGATGACGTAGACCGCGATGGCGAGCGGGCTGTTGAACAGCCCGCTGACCTCGCCGTTGCTGAGCTGGAAGGCACGACGCATCTGCTGCTCGGCCCGGGGGCCGAGGATGACCCCGATGATCGCGGGCACCACGGGCAGCCCGTAGCGGCGCATCGCGAACCCGAGCAGGCCGATGACGAGGAGCACGAACAGGTCGAAGGGGTTGGCGTTGACCGCGTAGGCGCCCACGGCGGCGAAGAACAGGATCCCGGCGTACAGGTACGGGCGGGGGATCTGCAGCAGCTTGGCCCATGCCGGGGCGAGCGGGAGGTTGAGCACCAGCAGCAGCGCGTTGCCGATGAACAGGCTGGCGATCAGGCCCCACACCAGCGCCGACTCCCGCTCGAACAGCAGCGGCCCGGGCTGGATGCCGTACTGCTGGAACGCGGCCAGCATCACCGCGGCGGTCGCGTTGGTGGGCAGCCCGAGGGCGAGCATCGGCACCAGCGTCCCCGCCGCCGACGCGTTGTTGCTGGCCTCCGGGCCGGCGACACCCTCGATCGCGCCCTTGCCGAACTCCTCGGGGTGCTTGGACAGCCGCTTCTCGGTCACGTACGACAGGAACGTGGGGATCTCCGCGCCGCCGGCGGGCAGCGCCCCGAACGGGAACCCCAGCGCGGTGCCGCGCAGCCACGGCTTCCAGGAGCGCCCCCAGTCCTGGCGGCTCATCCACGGGCGCCCCACCGGGATCACCTCGGCCGGCCGGCGCCGCAGGTGGGCGGCGACCCACAGCGCCTCACCGACCGCGAAGATCCCAACCGCCACGACCACCACGTCGATACCGTCGGCGAGCTGCGGGATCCCGAAGGTGAGCCGCTGCTGGCCGGTCTGGGGGTCCAGACCGACCAGCCCGATCATCAGCCCGATGGCGAGCGACGCGAACCCGCGGATCCGGGAGGCGCCAAGCACGGCCGTGACCGCCACGAACGCCAGCACCATGATCGCGAGGTAGTCCGCCGCGCCGATCCGCACGGCGAACTCCACGATCGTGGGGGCCAGCAGCACCAGCAGCATGGTGCCGATCAGGCCGGCCACGAACGACCCGATCGCGGCGGTGGCCAGGGCCTGGGCGGCCCGGCCCCGCCGGGCCATGAGGTTGCCCTCGATGGCGGTGATCACCGACGAGCTCTCGCCCGGCGTGTTGAGCAGGATCGACGTGGTCGAGCCGCCGTACATGCCGCCGTAGAAGATGCCGGCGAACATGATGAACGCCGCGGTCGGGTCCAGCCCGTAGGTCAGCGGCAGCAGCAGCGCCACGGTCATGGCCGGCCCGATCCCCGGCAGCACCCCGACCGCGGTGCCGAGCAGCACGCCGACGAACGCGTAGGCCAGGTTGGTCGGGGTGAGCGCGGTGGCGAAGCCGTTCGCCAGCTCGGACAGCGTGTCCATCTACAGGATCCCCTCGAGCACACCGGCAGGCAGGCCGATGCCGAGCCCCCGGGCGAACACGAGGTAGGTCAGCACCGACAGCACGACCGCGATCAGCGGGTCGCGCAGCAGATGGCGGCTGCCCAGGGCGTACGCCGCCCCCCAGAACAGCACCGCTCCCGAGATCGGCCAGCCCACCCGTTCGATCAGGACCGCGTTGGCCAGGAAGGCGCCGATCAGCAGCAGCACGGTGCGCCAGTCGCTGCCATGGCCGAGGTCGACGTCCTCACCGGTCTCCGACTCCCCGTGGCCGCCGCGCAGCACGTCCAGCGCGAGCAGCACCGCGAGCGCCAGCAAGGCCACCCCGACCACCACCGGCACCGCTGCCGGACCCACCGGGCCGCGCTGGGTGAAGTCGGTGGGGATCCGCGCCGCGTCGACCAGCACCACCACGCCCAGCACCAGCAGCAGCGCGGAGACCCCGAGCTCCGAGCGGCCCTGCAGCCGCTGCGCCAGGGCGCTCACGTCACAGCCCCAGCTTGGCCAGCACCTCGCCGACGCGCTGGTCCTCGGCCTTGATGAAGGTGCCGAACTCGTCGCCGGCCAGGTACGCGTCGGTCCAGCCGTTCTTGGCCACCGCGTCCTTCCACTGCTGCGACGCGTGCAGCTTGTCGACCAGGGCGAGCAGCGCCTCCTTGTCGCCGCCCTGCAGCTCGGGCGGGGCCACCCAGCCACGCCAGTTGGTGAACTCCAGGTCGACGTTGGACTCCTTCAGCGTCGGCACGTCCAGCCCCGGGAGGCGCTCGGCGCTGGTGACCGCCAGCCCCCGCACCTGCCCGGACTTGATCTGGTCGATGGTCTCGCCGGGGCCGGTGACGCCGAAGCCGACCTTGTTGCCGAGGACCGACGCGAGCAGCTCCCCGCCACCGTCGAACGGCACGTAGGTGACCTTCTTCGGCTCGATCCCGACGGCCTGGGCCAGCAGCATCGGCGCCAGGTGGTCCGGCCCGCCCGGCGAGGAGCCGCCGCCCACCGAGACCTTGCCGGGGTTGGCCTTCCAGGCCTGCACGAGCTGGTCCATCGTCTGGTAGGGGGAGTCCTTGCCGACCACCACGATCTCCGCCTCCTGGGTGAGCCGGGCCAGCGGCGTGGCGTCGGCCAGCGTGGCCTTGGACTTGTTGGTGTGGACGCTGCCCACCACGCCCAGGCCCATCTGCTGGATGAGCTCGCCGTTGCCCTTCTCGTTGACCAGCCGCTGGAGGGCCACCGTGCCGCCGGCGCCCGGCAGGTTCTGCACCTCCACGTTGCGGGCGAGCTTGGCCTCCTCCATGGCCTTGGCCGCGGCCCGCGCGGTCTGGTCGAACCCGCCACCGGGCGCGGTCCCCACCAGGATCCGCAGTCTGCCGATCGGCTGGTCCGCGCCGCCGCCTCCACCGCCTCCGCCGCCGGTGTCGGAGCTGCTGCAAGCCGTCGCGGCGAGCCCGACCGCCGCCACGACGGTCAGCAGGCGCGCCCAGGTGCGCTTGTACACGATTGCGGTCCTTTCAGTCGTCGGCACCGTTGGCGCATGCTGAAAGAAACCGGACCACCTGTCACCTTTTTGGCCACAAGGTAGATTCTGGTCGTTGTGGTCCCCGCGGCCGGGCTCCGCGCCAGGCGACTCCAGCCAACTCTAGCGATAGACTGCGGCCACCGCAGCCCGCAACACGGGCGCACAGGCCAGTAGGGCGGTGTGCGCGGATGCACAGGAGGATCTCCCTCGCCGGCCAGCTTCTTGCGCTGCAGCTCATCATCGTGCTGGTCGTGCTGGTCGCGGTCGCCGCCGTCTCCCTCGCCCAGGCGCAGGCCAGCTTCCGCCGGGTGGAGGGGCGGCGGGTCCTTTCGGTCGCCGAGACGGCGGCGGCCAGCGGCCTCGTCCGGGACGGGGTGACGTATCCGAAACGACGCGGGCCGCTGGCCACCGTCGTCGAAGGCTTCCGCGACCTGTCCGAAGCCTCGTACGTCGTCATCGCCGGCAGGAACGGGAAGGTCCTGGCCTCCACCGACCCGAGCCAGCGCGGTCGTGCTCTCGACCTGCACGGCAGCAACGTCCTCCAGGGCCGAGCCTGGGAGGGGGTCGTCACCGATGACGGCGTCACCGCGGTCGTCGCGCACGTGCCCGTCATCAGCGATGAGCGCAGGACCGTCGGCCTCGTCGCCGTGGGGGCCAACCTGCCCAGCCTGTGGGCGAGCCTGGGGAGCGCCACGCCCAACCTGCTCACCTATCTGGGCATCGCCAGCGCGCTGGGTGTGGCCGGCTCGCTGCTGCTGGCGCGGCGGGTGAAGCGGCAGACGCTCGGGCTCGAGCCCCGGGCCATCACCGGCCTGGTCGAGCACAGGGACGCGATGCTGCACGGGATCAAGGAAGGAGTCGTCGGTCTGGATCCTCGGCACCGCGTCACGCTCGTCAACGACGAGGCCATGCAGCTGCTCGACCTGCCGGCCGACAGCGTCGGCAGGACGCTCGGCGAGCTCGGTGTCGACCGGCGGCTCTACGACGTGCTCACCGGACGGACTCAGGGCCAGGACCAGATCGTGCTGCTGGGCGGGCGTGTCCTGATCCTCAACCGGATGCCCATCTCCGCCCGGGGCAGGCCGATCGGCTCGGTGACCACCCTCCGGGACCGCACCGAGCTGGTGTCGTTGCAACGCGAGCTCGACGTGACCCGCACCACCACCGACACGCTGCGCGCCCAGGCGCACGAGTTCAGCAACCAGCTGCACGTCATCTCCGGGCTCATCCAGCTGGAGGAGTACCCGGAGGTGGTGCGCTACGTCACCCGGCTGAGCCGCTCCCAGGCGCGACTCAACGACAAGGTGACCTCCAGTGTCGACGACCCCTCCCTGGCCGCCCTGCTCATCGCCAAGGCCAGCCAGGCGGCCGAACAGGGCGCCCAGCTACGGATCTCGGAACGCACCCGGCTCGGCCGTGTCGACGACCTCCTCTCCGCCGATCTCACCACGGTGGTCGGCAACCTCGTGGACAACGCGCTGGACGCCATCGGCTACGCGCCCGACGGCTGGGTGGCGGTCGAGATCGTCGAGGGGGACGGCAGCGTGTGCGTTGTGGTGCGCGACTCGGGACCTGGCGTCACCCCTGAGTTCGCCGAGGAGGTCTTCAGGCACGGCTTCACCACCAAGGCGGCCGGCGCCCCGGGCCAGCGCGGCATCGGGCTCGCACTCACCCGGCTGGTCTGCACGCGGCGTGGCGGCCGGGTGAGCGTCCGCAACGACGACGGCGCGGTCTTCACCGCCGAGCTTCCCGTCTCCGGCAGGGTGGCCTCGTGATCGGCGTCCTGGTCGTCGACGACGACTTCATGGTGGCCAAGATCCACACCGCGTTCGTCGAACGCACGCCCGGGTTCACGGTCGTCGGCGTGGCGCACACGGGCGTCGACGCGCTGCGCGCCGTCCATGAGCTGCATCCCGCGCTGGTGCTGCTCGACATCTACCTGCCCGACATGAGCGGCGTCAGGGTGCTGGAGACGCTGCGGGCCGAGGCGCCCGACGTCGACGTGCTGGTCGTCACCGCGGCCCGCGAGGTCGACACCGTCCGCCGGACGCTCCGAGGCGGCGTCGTCAACTACCTCATCAAGCCGTTCGAGTACGAGGCGTTGCGCGAGCGTCTCGAGCACTACGCAGCCGCCCACCACCATCTCGCCGACGTCTCCACCGCCGCCCAGTCGGACGTGGACCGGGTCTTCGGCACGACGATCTTGTCCAAGCCCCTGCCCAAGGGGCTCAGCACGGAAACGGCCGAGCTCGTCAAGGGCGTGCTCCGCGAGGCCTCGACCGACCTCTCCGCCTCCGAATGCGCCGCGCTCGCCGGCCTGTCCCGCATCAGCGCCCGGCGCTATCTCGAGTACTTCGCCGAGACCGGCAGGGTGAAGGTGCGGCTGCGTTACGGGGCCGCCGGCCGACCTGAGCGGCGCTACGGCTGGCGCGGCTCCTGCTGAGACTCCTGCGGGAGGGGCGCGTGGGCTCACTGGCTCGATGAGCTCGGCGTCGAGCACTCCTCTGGTGACCTGCGTATCCTCTGGCGTCAGCCTCTGGCGCCCGGGTCGCCGGGCTTGAAGCTGCCCCGCCAGACCGCCCCCGGCGGGCCCGCGGCGCCCAGCCGCTTGCCGTTGACGGTGAGCTCCACCCCGCCGGCGTTGCCGAGGATCACGTCGACCGTCCGGTCGGCGCTGAACGGGCGCTGCTCCGACGCGGCCGGCGTGCCCTGGAAGGCGACCTTGCCGTCGACCTTCACCAGGGTCCAGGAGGGCGCGGTGTAGCGCAGCAGGACGCTGACGCCCCTGGTGGCGGGCACCGTCGTCGTGGTGGCCCTCGGGCCGGCGGGCGCCGGCGCGGCCGTGGCCGGCGGGTTCCTGGCCAGGAACCCGGGGTCGGTGTCGGCGGTCGGGCCGGCCGGCTTGAAGAGCTGGTAGAGGGAGGCGGCCAGGAAGATCGAGGCGGTCACGATCCCGACGGTCACCCAGTTGGGAGCCCGCCGCCGCCTCTCGAACCGCCCGATCGGGGCCGGGACGTGCTCGATCACCAGGGCGTCGTCGCGCTCCTGGGCACGGTAGGCCTCGACCAGCGGTGCCGGGTCGAGGCCCAGGAACCCGGCGTAGGAGCGCAGGAAGCCCTTGGCGTAGACGTGGCCGCCAAGGGTGGAGAACCGCTCCTCCTCGAGCGCCTCCAGGTAGCTGGAGCGGATGTGGGTGGCGGCCGAGGCGTCCTGGATGGACTGGCCCCGCGCCTCCCGGGCCGAGCGGAGCGCGTCGCCGATGGTGCCCAGCGGAGACCCCCTCTGCAAGCTCGGAGCGGCCACCCCGTCGACGGGACGGGAGCAAGCCGGAAATCGGTCGAGCAGGCAGCGATTGTATGGAAGCCCCACCCCACCGGCAACGGCGTCGGGGGCTACTCGCCGACGATCTCGCCGTAGCCTTCCTCGCGGCTCCTGAGCTGCTGGAGCTCCTCGACGGTCATGAGCACGTCCCTGGGCTTGGAGCCCTCGGACGGCCCCACGACACCGCGCTCCTCGAGCTGGTCCATGATGCGGCGGGCGCGCGAGAAGCCGACCTTCATCTTCGACTGCAGCATCGAGGTCGACCCGAGCCCGGAGCGCACGATGATCTCCATCGCCTGGGTGAGCAGCGGGTCCTCGTCGCCGTCGTCGTCGCTGGTCGTCCGGCCTTCGGCCACGACCCCGGGCTGGTAGGCGGCCTGCCGCTGGGCCTTGCAGTAGGCCACCACCGCCTCCACCTCCTTCTCGGTGATGAAGGCGCCCTGGATGCGGCGCGGCTTGGAGGTGCCGCCGGGCAGGTAGAGCATGTCGCCGTGGCCGACCAGCTTGTCGGCGCCGCCGGCGTCAAGGATGACCCGGGAGTCCTGGCCGCTGGCGACCATGAACGCGATCCGGCTGGGGATGTTGGCCTTGATGAGCCCGGTGACCACGTCCACCGACGGGCGCTGGGTGGCCACGACCAGGTGGATCCCGACCGCCCGGGCCATCTGCGCGATGCGGCAGATCGCGTCCTCGACGTCCCGGGGGGCGACCATCATCAGGTCGGACAGCTCGTCGATCACGACCACGACGTAGGGCAGGGTGGGCGCTGGCGTGTCGCCGTCCGGGCGGCCGTCGTCGTCCAGGGTGACCGACGGCAGGCTGGGCAGGGTGCCCTCGACGGCCGCCTTGTTGTAGGCGGCGATGTTGCGGACCCCGGCGAGGGCGAGCGTCTCGAGGCGCATCTCCATCTCGCGCACGGCCCAGTTGAGCGCCTCGCTGGCCCGTTTGGGGTGGGTCACCACCGGCGTGATCAGGTGGGGCACGCCCTCGTAGTTGGTCAGCTCGACCCGCTTGGGGTCGATCAGGATGAGGCGGACCCGGTCGGGCGGGTTGCGCATGAGCAGGCTCGTGACGAGCACGTTGAGGCTGACAGACTTGCCCGAGCCGGTGGACCCGGCGATCAGCACGTGGGGCATCTCGGCCAGGTTGGCCAGGACCGGCTCCCCGCCGATGTCCTTGCCCAGCGCCACCAGCAGGGGGTGGCCGTCGGCCAGCGTGGGCACGTCCAGGATGTCGCCCAGGGTGACCAGCTCGCGGTCGCGGTTGGGGACCTCGATGCCGATCGCCGACTTGCCGGGGATGGGGGCGATGATGCGGACGTCGGCCGAGGCGAGCGCGTAGGCGATGTCGTGGGAGAGCCCCACGACCCGGGCGACCTTGACGGCCGGCCCGAGCTCGACCTCGTAGCGGGTCACGGTCGGGCCCCGGGTGTAGCGGGCGACCTGCGCGTCGACCTCGAACTGGTCCAGGGTGCGCTCGAGGACCTGCGCGGTCTCGTCGAGCTTGCGGTCGTCGACCGGGCGGTGCCTGCCCTTGCGGAGCAGCGTGGACGGCGGGACGGTGTAGGCGCCGCCGGCCTGGGCCTGCAGGTTCATGGCGAGCTGGGTCGCCTCGCCGGCCTCGGGCAGGTCGACGGGCACGGGCGGCGGGGACGTCCTGGCCGCCTCGGCGGTGGCCGCCTCGGCGGGCGGCTCGTCGGCGTCCCCGGCCGGCTCGGCCGCGCCGGCGCCCCGGGGCGGCTCGGTCGCGCCTGCGTCGCCGGCCACCGAGGCCGGGCGGCGGCCCCGGCGGCGCTCGCGGGTCGTGCCCTGCTCCGGCTCGCCGGGCAGGTCGTCGAGCGTGACCGGCTTGGCCGGCCCGCTCGGCGGCTCGTCCGGGACCGCCGGGGCCGGGAGCGAGGGCGGGGTCGCCAACGACTTGAGGACCCGGCCGGCGTGCGCGATCCCCCGCCCCACCGACGCGACCGAGGTCCTGGTGGCGATGAGCGCGCCGAGGAACAGCAGGCAGACGAAGACCGCCCGGGCGCCCCAGACCGAGAGCAGGCTGGCCAGGGGCGCCGCGGTGACCGCCCCGGCCAGGCCGCCCGAGGTCTGCAGCACCTCGGGCGGGGCCGAGGCCGGAGGGGCGCCCTCGGCCAGGTGGAGCAGGCCGAGACCGCCCAGCAGGAACGCGAACAGCCCGATGGCGACCCGGGCCCCGACCGCCTCGTCGGGCCTGGCCGCCGACCGGCGGAACAGGGCGACCGCGACCAGGGCGACCAGCAGCGGCACGGCATAGGCGCCCCAGCCGAACACCCCGCGCAGCAGCAGCTCGAAGAAGCGGCCGGCACGGCCGCCGTCGTGGAACCACACCCCCAGGGCGAACAGGGCAGCCACGAGGACCAGCACGACCCCCTGGATGTCGCCCTTGTGGGGCGAGAGGGCCTGCCTCGACCCCTGGCTGATCTTCTGGGTCCGCGACGGCGCGGCCGTCCGGCGCTTGGCCGGCGGCCGGCGCTTGGCCGGGGAGCGGGTGCGGGCCTTGGCCTTGGCCATGCTGGGCTAGACCTCCATCACCGTCGGGATGATGACCGGCCGTCGCTGGGTGCGCTCCTTGAACAGGGCCGCGGCGGTCTGGCGCATGTACTGCTTGAGGATGATCGAGTCTCCCACGCCCTCGGCAGCCGCCTTGTCGAGCACCTCGAGGACCCGGGTGCGGGCCTCCTCGATCAGGTCGCCCGACTCCGGCTCGTAGACGAACCCGCGGGTGACGATGTCCGGGCCGGCCAGCACCTTGCCGGTCTGGGCCTCGATGGTGACCACGACGTGGACGAAGCCCTCGCCACCGAGCTTGCGCCGGTCGCGCAGGACGGCGTCGCCCACGTCGCCGACGCCGAGCCCGTCGACGAACACCACGCCGGCCGGGACCTGGTTGCCACGCCGGACCTGGCCGGCGTCGAGCTCGACCACGTCGCCGTCCTCGCAGATGAAGACGTGGTCGCGGGGCACGCCGGTCGACTCGGCGAGCTTGGCGTGCTGGGCCAGGTGGCGGTACTCGCCGTGGACGGGCACGAAGTGGCGCGGGCGCAGGGTGGACAGCAGCAGCGTCAGCTCGCCCTGGGCGGCGTGCCCGGACACGTGGACCTTGGCGTTGCCCCGGTGGTAGACGACGGCGCCCTGCCGGGAGAGGTCGTTCACGGTCCGGTAGACGGCCGCCTCGTTGCCGGGGATCAGCGACGACGACAGCACCACGGTGTCGCCCGGCTCGATCCGCACCCACTTGTGGTCCCGGCCCGCCATGAGGGTGAGGGCGGAGAACGGCTCGCCCTGGGAGCCGGTGCACAGCACCACCGTCTCGGCCGGGTGCCTCGAGGTCAGCTCCTCGACCGGGATCAGCAGCCCCTGCGGGACCCGCAGGTAGCCCAGCTCGCTGGCCACGCGCACGTTGCGGAGCATGCTGCGGCCGACCAGGGCCACCTTGCGGCCCAGGGCCGCCGCGGCGTCGAGGATCTGCTGCATGCGGTGCACGTGGCTGGCGAAGCAGGCGACCACGATGCGTCGCTCGGCCGCCTCGAAGATGTCGGTGAGGGCCCGGCCGACCTCGACCTCGGAGGGGATGAACCCGGGCGTGTCGGCGTTGGTGGAGTCGGCCAGGAGCAGGTCGATGCCCTCGGCGGCCAGCCGGGCGAGCCCGCCCAGGTCGGTCGGGCGCCCGTCGATCGGGGTGAGGTCCATCTTGAAGTCGCCGGTGTGCAGGATCACGCCGTCGGCGGTGCGGACCACCACGGCCACGCCGTCGGGGATCGAGTGCGACACGGCGAAGAACTCGAGGTCGAACGGGCCCAGGGTGGTGCGGTCGCCGGCGGCGACCTCGACCAGCGACGGGGCCAGCTCGTGCTCCTCGAGCTTGGCCGCGAGCATCCCGAGCGACAGCCGGGTGCCGTACACCGGCACGTCGTAGTCGCGCAGGAAGTACGGGAGGGCGCCCATGTGGTCCTCGTGCGCGTGGGTGAGGACCACCCCGACGACCCGCTCCGGCTCGTCGGCCAGCCACGAGAAGTCGGGCAGGATGATGTCGACACCGGGCTGGTCGGCGTCGGGGAAGGCCAGGCCGCAGTCGATCAGCAGCCGCGCCCCGGCGTGCTCGACCACCGTGCAGTTGCGGCCGATCTCGCCGACGCCGCCGAGGAAGGCGATGCGCGTCGGGCCGGGCCTGTCCGCTCCGCCGGGCCTGTCCGCTCCGCCGGGCCCGTCCGCCCCGCCGGGCCTCCTCGCGCCGACGGGCCCGGCCGGCACGGTGCCGGCGGGCTGCTCAGCCACTGGCACCGCCCCGGGGCTCGAGGCCGAGGTCGGCGAGCAGGCCGCGCATGAACTCGGCCTGCTCGGGCGTGGCGTCGACCAGCGGGGGCCGCAGCGGCCCGGCCGGCAGGCCGAGCTGGTTCAGGGCGGACTTGAGCAGGATGGGGCTCGAGGTCGCGAACGCGCCCTCGAACAGGGCCAGGTGGCGCAGGTGGAGGTCGAGCGCGGTCCGGTTGTCGCCCCGCTCGAACGCGGCCACCAGCTCCTGGATGGCCGGCCCGACCAGGTGCGACAGCACGCTGACCACGCCCACGCCGCCGACCGCGAGCAGCGGCAGGAGGTTCTTGTCGTCGCCCGAGTACATCTCGACCGCGCCGCCGGTCTCGCGGTACAGGCGGCTGGCCGCCGCCATGTCGCCCACCGCGTCCTTGACCGCCACGACGTTGTCGAGCTCGGCCAGGCGGACCAGGGTGGGCACCTCGATCAGGCACGCGGTCCGGGACGGGATGTTGTAGAGCATGCAGGGCAGGCCGGTCGACCGGGCGATCGCGGTGAAGTGGGCGACCAGCCCGGCCTGGGGCGGCCTGTTGTAGTAGGGGCTGACGAGCAGGAACGCGCCCACCCCGGCCTTCTCGGCGAGCTGGGTCAGCTCGACCGACTCGGCCGTGGAGTACGTCGAGGTCCCGGCCATGACCCGGCCCGGGTCCCCGGCCGCCTCGACGACGGCCGCCCACAGCCGCGACTTCTCCTCGGTGGTGAGGGTGGGCGACTCCCCGGTGGTGCCGGCCACCACGAGCGTGTCCGTGCCGTTGTCGAGCAGGTGACGGGCCAGGCGCTGGGCGCCGTCGAGGTCGAGCGCGCCGTCGTCGGTGAAGGGGGTGGCCATGGCCGTGAGCACGCGGCCGAAGCGACCTGGCATGCGATCGTCTCCTTGTCCATCCGGGAGCAGGGCGAACCTGGCGGAAGTCACCGGAATTCTACCCGGACGTCCCCCCGGCTCGGGGACGTCCTCCACATCGCCGCACACCTCGCTCGATCCGCACGCACCTCGCCCGCGGCCCACCCTCAGCCGCTCCTCCTGCACCGGGTGCACGCGGCCGCCGGACATCCCCGCGCGCCTCGCCTGCGGCCCACCCTCAGCGGCTGGCGAAGTAGGCGACGAGGGCGATCGCCGTGACGATCACCGTCCCGAACGCGAGCAGCGTCGGGGTGAGACGCCTGGACGCCACCCGGCGCCCGGCCCGGCCCGGGACCGGTGGGGCGAGCGCGCCGAACGGCGGCAGCGTCCGGGGCGGGGCCGCCGGTCCGGGCGCGGCCGCGGCGGCTGGCCCGGGCGCGGGCGCGGCGGCTGGCCCGGGCGCGGGCGCGGCGGCTGGCCCGGGCGCGGCCGCGGGTGCGGCGGCGGGCGCGGCCGGTGACAGGACCGTCGGCGGCGACCCGGCGCCCTCCAGCTCCACCTCGAACAGCGTCTCGCCGATCTCGACGCGGTCGCCCGGCGCCAGCCGCACCGCGCCGTGGATCCGGTCGCCGTTGACCCGCGTGCCGTTGAGCGAGCCGAGGTCTTCGATCTCCAGGCCGGCGGCGACCGGCCGGACGACGGCGTGCCGCCGCGACACCTGGGGGTCGTCCAGGGTGAGCTGGGCCTGCTCGCGGCCGAGCAGCAGCTCGGAGCCGACCTCGACGCGGAGGCCGGCCTGCGGACCGTTCCTGAACACGAGCGTTGGCATCGGCGCTGCTCCCCTGGCTGGCGCTCCTACGGCTGGTCGGCCGCGACGCGCAGCATGCGCGCGAACGCGGTGGCGGTCGTGGGCCGGCGGTCGGGGTCCTTGGCCAGCGCCTGCCCGACCGCCCAGGACAGGGTGGGCGGCAGGTCGGCGCGGCCAGCCGCGGCGTCGGACGGCTCCTCCTGGAGGTGGGCGACGCCGACCTCCAGGAGGCTCCTGCCGGCGAACGGAGGGGCGCCCGCCATGCACTCGAACACCACGCAGCCGAGTGCGTAGATGTCGCTCGGCGGCCCGGCCGGCACCCCCCGGATCAGCTCGGGTGCGAGGTAGTCGAGCGTGCCGAGCACCTGGCCGGGCCGGGTCAGGACGGTGTAGGCCCGGCCCTTGGCCAGGCCGAGGTCGCCGAGCACAGCCGACCCGGCCCGGTCCAGCAGCACGTTCGACGGCTTGACGTCGCGGTGGACGAGCCCCCGGGCGTGCAGCGCGTCCAGGGCCGCGCCGACCTCGGCGGCGAGCCGGAGCAGGTCTAGCAGCGGCAGCGGCCCCTCGGCCGCGAGCCGGTCGGCCAGCGACCGGCCCTCCACGTAGCCAACCGCGAGGTAGAGGAGCCCCTCAGCCTCGCCGGCCTCGAGCACGCGGGCGAGATGCGGGTGCGCGGCCTCGGCGGCGGCCCTCGCCTCGTGCGCGAACCGGCGCCGGTAGACCTCGTCGGCGGCCAGCTCGCGCCGCAGGACCTTGAGCGCCACGGCCGCGCCGTCGGGCTCGCGGACGGCGCGGAAGACGACCCCCATCGCGCCTTCGCCGAGCCGCGCGTCGAGCCGGTACGGCCCGAGGCGACCGCCGGCCTCGGGGCCGTCATCACCGTATTGCTTCGCTTGACACATCCGGGCGTAGCATACCGTCCATGCGGGAGCGCCTGGACGGCTCGGAAGCCGGCCGTGGGCACGGCCGCCGCCGGGTCATCCTCGCCTACCTCGTGCTCTTCGTCCTCGTCGCGGTCGTCACGGTCGCCGTCTTCCAGGCCGGGAGGCACGAGCGCCCGGCGCGTCGCGTCGCCGGCGACTACCGGCTGGATGCCGCCTCGCCCTGCCTCGGCGCCAGCGGCCAGGGTTTCGAGCTGCGGCAGTCGGGGCAGTTCGTGACCCTCGACGGGCCTCGCGAGCTTCAGGCGGTCCGGCCTCGCGCGCTGCAGGCAGCGTGGCCCCCCGCGCTGCAGGCAGCGTGGCCCCCCGCGCTGCAGGCAGCGTGGCCCCCCGCGCTGCAGGCAGCGTGGCCTCCCACCCTTCAGGCGAGCGGGCCTCCCACCCTTCAGGCGAGCGGGCCTCCCACCCTTCAGGCGAAGCGGCCGGGGCGGGTCGCCGGCAAGCTCCGCGTCGAGGGCGACCGCGTCGAGGGCACGGTGACCTGCCGCGACGGCCGGCGCGCCGGGCTCGCCTTCAGGACGACCGGCCCGGCCACGCTCGCGGGCTCGGTGGGCGGGAGCGCGGTCACCGCGACGCGCGTCGGCGGGGAGGCCGAGCCGGCCGCGGCCGGGACCGGGCGGCCGCCGTCCGCGGAGGAGGCCTTCGGCCAGCTCATGCTCGCCGTTGCCGCCGTGATCCTCGCCGCCCGCCTGGTCGGGGCGGCGGCGCGCCGGCTCGGGCAGCCGAGCGTGATGGGCGAGGTGCTCGCCGGCATCCTGCTCGGCCCGACGCTGCTCCGCACCGTCGCCCCCGGCCTGTCGGACCTGCTCTTCCCGGACTTCGTGATCCCGCTGCTGCGGGCCGCCGCCAACATCGGGCTCGCCTTCTACATGTTCCTGGTCGGCCTGGAACTGGACCCGAGGCTGCTGCGCGGCCGGGTCGAGCAGGCGGCGCTGATCTCGCACGCGAGCATCGCCATCCCGATGAGCCTCGGGATCGCCGTGGCGCTGCCGCTGTACGAGCTGATCGGACCGGACACCTCGTTCGTTCCCTTCGCGCTGTTCATGGGCGTCGCCATGTCCATCACCGCGTTCCCCGTGCTGGCCCGCATCCTCCTGGAGCGCAGGATGCTGAAGCGCCCGGTCGGCGCGATCGCGATGGGCGCGGCGGCGGTGGACGACGTGACCGCGTGGGGACTGCTCGCGCTCTCCACCGCGGTGGCCGGGAGCGGCTCGGGCCTGGTGGTGGTCAGGGTGGTCGCGCTCGCGGCCGTGTTCTGCGCGGTGATGGTGCTCGTCGGGCGGCCGCTGCTCGCGCGGGTGTCGGGCGCCTACGACGAGGCCGGGCGCGTGCCGGCCGGATGGATCGCGGCCATCTTCGTCGGCGTGCTGCTGTCGTCGTTCGTGTCCCAGCGGATCGGCATCGCCGCCATCTTCGGCGCGTTCGTGATGGGCCTCATCATGCCGCGGCGGGCCGACCTCACCCACGACGTCACCAGGCGGGTCGAGGACTTCGTGGTGACCGTGCTCCTGCCGCTGTTCTTCGTCGTGACCGGGCTCCGGGTCGAGGTGGGCCTGCTCGACCGCGCCGAGCTGTGGCTGCTCGCGCTGGTCCTGCTCGTGGTGGCCATCGCGGGCAAGTGGCTCGGGGCCATGGGCGCCGCGCGCTTCACCGGTCTCTCGCTCCGCGAGTCGAGCGCGATCGGGGCGCTCATGAACACCCGCGGGCTCACCGAGCTGATCGTGCTGAACATCGGGCTCGAGCTCGGCGTGGTCTCGCCGGCGCTGTTCACGATGCTCGTCGTCATGGCGCTGGTCACCACCTTCATGACCGGGCCGGCGCTCCGGTTGATCGACCCTCGTGGGGAGCTCGGCGCCCGCCCCGAGGACGAGCTGCGGGCGGCCGGGGCGGCCGGGGCGCCCAGGGCGGCCGAGGCGGCCGGGGCGGCGCCCCCGCCCACGCGCGCGATCCTCGTCGCCCCCCAGGACGAGCGGAACGTGGACTGGCTGCTCGCCCTGGCGACCCCGCTGGCCGGGTCCCGGCCGGCCCGGGAGCTGATCCTCGCCCGCCTGCTCGTGCCGTCACGGGCCGCCACCGGCGTGGCGGCCGAGGACCGCGAGCTGGCCCGGACGGTCGACGACCTACACCGGCGGCGCGCCCGGCTCGTCGCCGCGGGCCTGGCCGCGCGCGTGGTCGCCTTCACCTCGGTCGACCCCGGCGAGGACCTCGTGCGGCTCACCTCGCAGGAGGATGTCGACCTGCTGCTCCTTGACGGCCGGCGCCCCCTGGTCGGCGAGGGCGTGCCGCGGGGCTCGGTCGGCACCGTGCTCCTGCGCGCCCCCTGCGACGTCGCGGTCCTGGTGGACCGCGAGCACCGAGCGTTCGAGATCGGCCCCGACCACGCCGTGCTGGTGCCGTTCGGCGGCGCCGAGCACGACTGGGCAGCGCTCGAGCTGGGCGCCTGGATCGCCAGCGCCCAGGGCGCACCGGTCCGGCTGCTCGGGGCCGCGAGCGACCTCGCCGAGGGACGCCGCGACGCGAGCCGGCTGCTCGGCAACGCCTCGCTGGTGCTCCAGCAGCTCGCCGGGATCGCGGCCGAGCCGCTGCTGATCGAGCCCGGGCGCGCGGGGGTGGTGCGCGCCGCCGAGGGCGCCGGGCTCCTCGTCGTCGGCCTGTCCGAGCGGTGGCGCGACGAGGGACTCGGGCCGGTGCGGTCGGAGATCGCCAGGACGGCGCCCGCGCCTACGCTCTTCGTCCGCCGCGGGGTGCGGCCGGGCGCGCTCGCCCCCCGCGCCGACCTCACCCGGTTCGCCTGGTCGGAGGCGGGGCCAGGCCGCCCTGGTTGACGGCGCCACCACCCCGGCACGGTCGCTGACCACCCCGGTAACGCCCCGGCAGCGGGCGCGCACCGGTCGCGTGTCCGTCCGGCGCGATCCGTTCCGGTCACGGGACGCGGATGCTAGGCTCCCGCCGGGATGACGCTCGCACAGCCTCGTGACGCGACGATCGCGGTGGTCGGTGACGGCTTCGGCTCCGCGCTGGTCTACACGACCGCCGTCTACCTCGGGTTCCGTCCCGAGCAGGTCACGATCTACGGGACCAGCGGGAACCCCGTCTCGACCTACCAGCAGTTCGCCTTCAACCTGGGCCAGACCGTGCTGCGGTCGGAGTCCGAGTCGCACTTCCTGCCCGCTGACTGGCCCACCTTCGCCCAGCTCGACGCCTGGTCGCGACGGAGCCTCGCGCCGCTGCTGCGGTCGGTGCGGCGCAGGTACAACCCGGGAGTCCCCGACATCCTCGCCGAGCTGACCGCCGTGCAGCACCGGCTCGGCTGGAACGCCAACCGGCTGCCGAGGCGGGTCGGGTGGCTCCAGCGCGAGGAGGGGCCGCCACCGCACTTCATCCTGTACGACGAGGACGCCAACTACGCCGGCCGGGCCCGGCACGTGATGCTCGCGCTCGGGCACGGCCCGCTGTCGTTCCCGCCCGCGCTCGCGGCGGCAAGGGACGACCCGGCGCTGGCGGACCGGGTCGTGCAGGCGTACGAGCCGAAGGCGTACGCCGCCGGCGGCCGGTACATCGTGCTCGGGGCCGGCATCGCCTCGGTGAACGAGTGGGCCAACGCGCTCGACGCCGGCGCCAAGGTCGTCGCGCTGCTGCGCAACCCGGTCCCCGACGAGCAGGACCTGAACACGCCCCGCTGTTTCTTCGAGGCGCTCGGCATCGACGCCTACCAGGGGCTCCCGTTCGACCAGCGGCTCGAGTTCCTGGCCAAGATCCTGAAGGGCACCTCCCCGAAGCGCCGGAGCTGGGAGCAGAAGGTCCGCCGGGGCCGCGAGGAAGGCCGCTTCGAGCAGCTCATGGGCGAGATCGACCGGGTCGAGCCGGGCCCGGCCGGGCTCCGCGTGCAGGTGACGAGCCGCCACGGGCCAGCGCCGGGCTGGCTCGACGTCACCGGCGTGGTCGCGGCGACCGGGTTCCAGAAGCCCGCCCTGGCGCTGCCGCTGCTCCGCCGCCTCATCCAGCACCACGACCTGTCCGTCCAGGAGGGCCGGCTGCTGCTGCGCGCCAACTGCGGCGTGCCCGTCCTGGACCGGCCAGATTCGCGCCTGTGCATGATGGGCATCCACGCCAACCCGGTCGTCCCGAACGGCGACACGATCGCCGGCCTCAAGTACGTCGCCCGCCGCTTCGTGGCCGACTGCGCCCGGGCCGAGCGGCTCGCCTACCGGCCGTTCCCGTCCCGCCTGCGGCTGCAGCTCTCCCTGGCCTCGTCGGCGGCCGGGGCCATCCGCCGCGTCCGGCGCGAGGAGCAGCTGGCCTGATGTGCCCGACGGTGCTCGGCCGGGTCCAGACCAGGGTGGCCATCCTGGTCGGCCCGGCCATCCTGGCCGCGATCCTCTCCCTGGTCACCCGCGACGAGGGCTGGATCGTCACCATCGGGATCTACCTGCTGCTCGGTGTGGCGCTCGACACGACCTTCTACCCCCGGGTCATCAAGTGGCAGCCGCCGTGGCTCACCTTCGTCCTCGGGGTCGGGGAGTTCCTCCTGCTGTTCGTGCTCCTCAAGGTGCTCAAGCCCGGGCAGCCCGGCTTCGGGGACCCGGACGCGCTCCTGGGACCGGGCGACTGGAAGCCGATCCTGCTGTTCTGGGTGAGCTGGCTCATCGCCGTCACCACCCGGATCGTGGTCCTGCCGATCCTGTCGCTGCCCTGGCTGGAGGACGGCGGCGAGTTCCGGGCGACCGGCTGGACGGTCAACCCCGAGGCCGAGCCACTGCCGGTGGTGGCGGCCGTGAGCCCGGAGGCGGCGCAGGGCAGGCTGGTGCGGGAGTTCTCAGCGGTGCACCAGCTCCCGGTGGAGCGGCAGCCGCCCCTGTCCGGCGCGCACCAGCGGCCGGAGGCGGGCGCCAGCCGCGACGGCTGAGCACAGCCGTCACCGGGTCGCCAGGTAGACCAGCACCACCAGCACGACCAGCACGAACACGGCCAGCGGGGCCGTCCTCGCCTTGCGCTTGGCCCGCGCGTCGAGCAGCGGGTCGAGCGTGCCGGCAGCCGGCTCGGCCAGGGTCGGGCCGAGGTCGTCCATGATCGGGCCGAGGTCGTCCACGAGTCGCGGCGGCACGTAGTCCGGGGAGCGGACCGGCACGGCCAGCGGTGGCGGGACCGCGTGGACGGCCGAGGGGCGCTCGGCGATCTGCCGCGCGCTCCGCAGCTCCAGGAGGGTGACCCCGAGGAGGAGCTGGTCGCCCGGGCCGACCCGGGCCAGGCCGTGCACCTCGTTGCCGTTCAGGAAGGTGCCGTTCCGCGAGCCGAGGTCCTCGACGACCGCCCCCGGGCCGGACGGCGTGATCCGCGCGTGGCGCCGGGAGACCAGGTTGTCGTTCAGTGCGAGGCCCGCGTCCTGGTCGCGCCCGATCTCGAGCGGCCCGGGCAGCCCGACCCGGCGGCCGGCGTCCGGCCCCTCGACGATCTCGAGGCTCAGCGGCTCCACCGTCGATCCCCCTTCCTCCCCTGGGTCACGTGCCGGCGAGACAGCCTCGCACGTGGGACGGCACCCCGCCGTCGGCGGCGAAGTCGTGAGGGGTCCCCTTCCATGCGCCCGGGAGGCCGGGGTAGGACCGGGCTTCGCCCTCGCCCTCGAACGCCTGCCACTCGGGGGACCGGAGACCCTTGCTGGCGTACGGCGCGACCGCCGCGATACGCTCGGTCCCGTCGGAAGCCCGCTCTACCAGCCACCTGGCCTGGAGCGACCTGTCGTCCATCTGCCACGCCTTCACGTACCACCAGCGCCGCGGGCTGCGCGGCTCCGTGAAGTAGCGCATCTCGACGACCCTGAACACGCCGGCGACGCCCATCTCCTTGCGGATGACGTCGAGGGGCCGCAGCCGGGTCGCCGTCCCGGCGGCCGGGGTGGTCCAGCCGCGCACGCACGTCGACGTCGCGGCGCCGCTGGCCGAGCCGGGCTGGGCGATGTCGCGACCGAGCGGCGCGCGCGGAGCCGGCGCCTGGCGCGAGCCCGACACGGCCGGCGGGAGCACCGAGCCGGTCCGGTCCGCACCGGTGAAGTGGAACGCGGCAGCGCCCAGTCCGCCCCCGACCGCCACCAGCGCCAGGAGCCAGAGCAGCGGCGCGAGCACCCGCCGGGCCTGTCCGCGAGGGCGGCCGGCTGCCGGTGGCCGGGCGGGCGCCACGGGTCGCCGGCCGCGGGCCGGGGCCTGGGGGGCGGGCGCGGCGGACGACCCGGGGGGGTCGGCCCCCGCCCCCAGGGGGAGGGTGCGCGGCCGCAGGGTGGGCGCGGGTGGCCGCAGGGTGGGCGCGGGTGACTGCGGGGAGGGCGCGGCTGGCCGCAGGGAGGGCGCGGGCGGCTGCGGGGTCGGCGCGGCCGCGGTCGGGGTCGCCCTGGACTCGCGCTGCGGCTGTGGCACCGTGGGCGCGGCACCCGGCTGCGTCTGCAGCCGGGCCTGCAGCGTGGTCCTTGCTGCCCGGACCAGCTCGGTGCAGGTCGCGAAGCGGTCGTCGCGCGACTTGGCCATCGCCTTGGCGAACACCGCGTCGAGCGCGGGCGGGAGGTCCCGGGAGACGGCCCGAACCGACGGCGGAGGGTCCTGCAGATGGGCGTAGACGACCGCCACGTCCGTCTCCCGCTCGAACGGCGCCGCGCCGGTCAGGCACTGGAACAGCACGCAGGCCAGGGCGTAGACGTCGGCCCGCCCGTCGAGCGGCCTGCCTTCGATCTGCTCGGGGGCGACATAGGGGATCGTGCCGACGAACTGGCCGGTCTGGGTGAGGTCCTGCTGGGACTCGAAGTGCTTGATGAGCCCGAAGTCGCAGAGGTAGCAGTGTTCGGAGGATCCCGGGCCCCAGCCCGGGGCGATGAGGATGTTGGCCGGCTTGACGTCGCGGTGGACGAGTCCCCGGCGGTGCGCGGCGTCCAGGGCACCAGCCACCTGGAACGTGATCGCGATGGCGCGCTCGGGGTCGAGCCGCCCCTCCTGTTCGAGGAGGGCGCTCAGGTCCGGGCCCTCGACGTAGCGCATGGAGATGTACAGCAGGCCCTCGGCCTCGCCCGCGTCGTAGATCGGCACGATGTTCGGGTGCTCCATGCTGGCGGCCGTCTGCGACTCGCGGATGAACCGGCGCCGGAAGTCCTCGCTCCTGGCCAGCTCGGGCGCGAGGATCTTGAGCGCGACCTTCCGGGCCAGGCCCAGATGCTCGGCCTTGTACACGACACCCATCCCGCCCCGGCCGAGCAGCGCCTCGATGCGGTGGCCGACGAGGTTGGTGCCGATGCGCGGATCCATGGTCACACCACTCTTGTATCACGGCATCCAGGACGCGGGAACACGCTTTCGTCGCTTTCGCGTCATCCCGAGATGCGGCCGCGACCGGCCCGTCACAGCAGCTCGGGCTCGGGCAGGTTCATGGATGAAGGTGGGCTTGCGGACCATCAGCAGGCGCAGGCAGTCACAGCAGCTCCGGCTCACCCTCGGCAGGCGTAGCCAGTCACAGCAGCTCCGGCTCGGGCAGGTCCGTGGAGGATGAACCAGGCCGGCGGCGCGTAGAGTCGCGTTCCTCGTGACCGAGCGCAGCGCAAGTGCACCGCTGGAGCGTCCCGGCTCCGCCACCCTGTTCGCCCGGTGCCTCCGCGGCCTGGAATGGGTGGTCGCTGCCGAGCTGCACGGGCAGCTCGGCGCGGACGTCGTGGCGACGGGCCACCGGGAGGTGCATTTCCGGCTGCCGGGCACGCCCACCGCAGCACTCGGCCTGCGCACCGCCGACGACGTGTTCCTCCACGTGGGGTCGGTCTCCGGGCTCGACCACACCCGGGCCAGCCTTGAGCGGCTCGGCGACGCCGCCGGCGGGCTCGACGTCCGCGGCACCGCGGAACGGGTCCGCGCGATGCGCGGCAGCACCGGATCCCTCGCCGGGGAGGTCACCACTGGCGCCGGATCCCCCACCGGGGAGGTCACCACCGGCGCCGGATCCCCCACCGTGGAGGTCACTGCCAGCTTCCTCGGGCGCCGCAACTACAACCGCTACGACATCGAGGACGCGGTGGGCCGGCCGATCGCCCGGCGCCTGGGTGCGGCGTACCTGTCCAGGCGGGCCGGAAGGGTGGAGGCGGCGTTGTCGTGGCGCGTGCACCTGGCCGGCGACCGCGCCCTGATCGGCCTACGACTGGCCGCCAGGCCGCTGCACCGGCGCGCCTACAAGGAGCTGTCGCGTGTAGGGACGCTGCACCCGCCGCTGGCCGCCGCGCTGGCCCTGGTCACCGGCCTGCGGCCGGGCCAGCTCCTGCTCGACCCGTTCTGCGGTGCCGGCACCGTGCCGATCGAGGCCGCCGCGCTGCAGCCCGCTCTGGCCGGCGTCGGCACCGACATCTCGGAGCCGGCCGTCCGTGCCGCCCGCGGCAACGCCCGGGCGGCACGGGCTCGACTGCGCCTGCTCGTCGCGGACGCGGGTGCGCTGCCGCTCGCCGGCCGTGTTGTCGACCGGGTGGCGAGCAACCCGCCGTGGCAGCGGCAGGTGGCGGTCGAGGGGGCGACCGCAGGGGACGAGCGGCGCGCCTGGCGGGAGCTGGCCCGGGTCGCCGCGCCCGGGGCGCGGATGGTCGTGCTCGTCGACGACGCCGGGACGCACGAGCGCCTGGTCCACGACGCCGGCCTGGTCGCCCGCGTACTCGGGCAGGTCAGCCTGTCCGGACGCCACCCCAGCATCGTCCTGGTCCGGCGCGCCCAGGACGAGCGCGCCGCGCTGTTCGACCCCAAGGGCCTGTACGGCCGCGAGCTGGCCGCCGCCTTCGCCGGCACGAGCCACGAGGGCGGCGCCTGACCGCCAGCGGCCCTGCCGCTGCCCCGATTGAGGTGGTGCTGCGTGACCAGGCATTGATGCAGCAGGAACTCCCAGAGTGGTTGCTCGGCTCGCAGAGGCGGAGGCACGTTGGAGCGCAGGCCAGATGTCGACCAGGGGGCGCTGCACGCGATGCTCCGACGTGCCCTTGGTCCCGAGCTGACGGTGGCTCGAACGCCAGCGGGCGCTGCCACGCAGGTGTACCGGGTCGAAGCGGTGGGACGCGTGTGCTACGTGCGGATCGCCGAGAAGGACGACGAAGACCTCTCGGTCGACGTGTCGCTTCTGGAGCGCCTTCGAGACCTGGGCCTGCGTGTGCCGGAGGTGGTGCACGTCGAGCCGTTCGACGAGGCCCTGGGCCGCTCGGTGCTGATCGTGGGCAAGATCGCCGGCGAGCCCCTGGCGCACTGTCGGGACCAGCGTGCCGCCCGCCGTGTCGCCCGTGCCGCCGGCCGCGAGCTCGCGGTGCTCAACGGCGTGGGCGTACGGGGCTTCGGCTGGGTGCGGCGCCAGGCTCCGGTCTGGCCACTTCGCGGAAGGCCGAGCACCTATGCGGGCTTTGTGACGTCCTACCTCCCCGACCCATGGCCCGATATTGACCGAGTACTCGCTGAGGGAACTGCTCGCTACATCTGGCCCGTCGAAAGGCATCCAGTGTCCACAGAGTCGTGGCTTGGCACGTCCGAGGTGACCATGTAGCCTCTAAACTCGCCTTGCATAACTATTTCCCGCGTGGAACCCTTACTTGAGGCGTTCGCTGACCTGTGAGGAGGGCGTAGTGCTACTGGGGTTCACCGTTGCGAACGTGCTCTCGATACGCGACGAGCAGACGCTCTCCCTGGTCTCCGAGGGCCTGAATGACAGCCCAGCACGGCCAACCGGGGTCACGATCGACGGTCGACCTGTGCGGGCCCTGCCGGTGGTTGGCATCTACGGGGCCAACGCGTCGGGGAAGTCGAACGTGCTGGGTGCGCTGCGGCAGATGCGTGCGGCGGTCCTGGACTCGCATGCCGAATGGACCCGCATCGACGGGGTGCCACGCACCCCGTTCGCGCTGGAGCCTGAGGGGGCGAAGGCGCCATCGTGGTTCGAGGTCGACCTTGTGATCGGCAAGACCCGCTGGGTGTACGGCTTCGAGCTCGGCGACACCCATGTCGAGGCAGAATGGCTGCACGTCTACCCGCGCGGCCGGCGGCAGGTCTGGTTCGATCGCGACGCCGACGCTGCCGAGCCTTTCCGCTTCCCTGGTGACCACCTGAAGGGGGAGCGGGCGATGCTGGCCAGGCTGACCCGGCCCGACGCCCTGTTTCTCTCGACCGCGGCGGCGTACAACCACCCGCAGCTCTCGGTGCTGCACCGCTGGTTCCACGGCAACCTGTGGCTGGTCACTCCTGAAAGCGACCGAGCCGAGCGGGAGCGGTTCACCTCGAGGCGGCTGCTCACCGAGGACCGCACGCGGATCCTGGACTTGCTGCGCATCGCCGATCTCGGCGTCGACGAGGTCGAGATCGTCCGGCAGGATCCCGACCCGCCCCGGATCCGTCTAGTCCGCACGAGCACCGGTCGGCGGATCCCGTTCGACTTCGACAGTGAGTCGTACGGCACACGCAACTGGTTCGCGCTGCTCGGGCCCCTGCTGCTCGCTCTGAAGGACGGGGCGGTGCTGCTCGTCGACGAGCTGGACGCGAGCCTGCATCCCGCGCTGGTCGCCGAGTTCATCCGCCTTTTCCAGGATCCCGCGGCCAACCCGAACAACGCTCAGCTCATCTTCACCTCGCACGACACCACGCCGCTCGGCGCTGCGACCGGCGACCGACCGCTCGGCCGTGAGCAGGTCTGGCTGACCGAGAAGCGCGCCGACGGCGCAACCGAGCTCTACCCGCTCACCGACGCCCACCCCCGCAAGGACGAGAACCTGGAGCGCGGCTACCGCGCCGGCCGCTACGGCGGTGTCCCCCAGGTCGGCCCTGGCCAGATCGTTCGCGCCGTCCGCCACCTCCACGATCTGGACACCCGCGCTGGAGCGAGCGGGTGAGCACTCGGCGGGCGGAGCGCGACCGGCCGCTGCGACGCCCGCCAGGTCCGGATCGCAGGCGGCGCGTGTTACACCTGTTCGTCGAGGGCGAGGTGACCGAGGCGAGCTACGCCGACCGGATCAACGAGCACTTCGGCCAGCAACGGCGGTTCCACCTGAAGGTGCACGAGCGCAGGACCGGCGGCAAGCCGCCTGAGCTGGTCGACGCGGCGATCCGGCTGCGCGCCGAAGAGCTGCCACAGGCCGCAGACCGTCGTGACTCGGGCTTGGAGCCGGAGGTCTGGTGTCTGTTCGACCGTGACGCGCACGGTGAGGTCGACGCCGCCGTCGCTGAGGCGACCAGGAACGGGATCCGGGTCGCGTTCTCCCATCCCTGCTTCGAGCTGTGGTTGCTGCTGCACTTCCAGCTGTTCGCCACACCGCTCAGCGGCCGCTGCGGGGACCTCACGCGCAAGCTTCGCCAGCACGACGGGTTCCAGCGCTACGACAAGCACATCAGCGAGGTGGAGTGGGCGGCGCTCTGCGGGCGCTTCGGCGATGCGCGCACGCGGGCGTTGCAACTGGTCCAGCAATGCCCGTCCGCTGGGTGCGGACCGCAGGAGCATGCCCCGTACTGTGTCCCGACGAAGCGTGACCCGTCCACCGACGTGTGGAAGCTGCTCGACTCGCTGGAGCTTCGCTACTGACCCCCGCCGGTCCGCCACACCAGGTCGGTACGATTCGCGACGATGGGTATGGGCTGAGGAGAGGGGGACATTGGCCAAGCGCCCCGACCCGCGACACCGCCAGCGGCCGGGGCGACGGGTCAAGCGGCCCGGCCGTCCAGGCGCCCTGGCTGCGGGCCGCCCACCAGCGCCGGCCCATCGCCGGCGCCGGCACCAGCGCGACCTCGACCCGTCCGTCAATCTCCAATGCGAGCAGGATGGCCCACTGCGATGATCTTGACGGTGGTCGTGGTGAGGGTCTGACCCTGTTGCCCACCGCGATGATCTTGACGGTGGTCGTGGTGAGGGTCTGACCCTGTTGCCCACCGGCTCGATGCCTTGGACTGGACTTGTCGACTCAAGCCACGGCCACCATGTGGCAATCGCCGACCGAGCGAATGTGACCTGATAGGAGCCTGTTGCACCCAGACCCATCGCAGTGCTGTCCGCCCGCCCGGCCGGCGTGTGCCAGTCCCCCCGTCCCGCAGCCCGAGAAGGGAGACGGCCATCACCACCATCGCACACCCAGCGCCCACGCGCGTCACGGTCGGTGTCGACACCCACAACGACGTCCACGTCGCCTCGGCCAACGACAGCCTCGGCCGCCGGCTGGCGACCACGCTCATCCCCACGACCCCGGCCGGCTACCAGCAGCTGCTGGTCTGGGCCCGCGGCCTGGGCGAGGTGGACGCGTTCGGGGTCGAGGGCACCGGCTCCTACGGCGCCGGGCTCACCCGCTTCCTGCGCGCCCAGGGCCAGGTCGTGGTCGAGGTCAACCGGCCCGACCGCCAGGCCCGGCGGCGCAACGGCAAGTCCGACCCGGTCGACGCCCAGGCCGCCGCCCGCAGCGTCCAGGCCGGGGAGGCCACCACTGCGCCCAAGGCCGGTACCGGCACCGTGGAGATGCTCCGCGCGCTGCGTGTTGCCCGTGCCACCGCGGTCAAGGCCCGCACCCAGGCCATCAACGCCACCAAGGCGCTGCTGGTGACCGCCCCAGCGGAGCTCCGCGAGCAGCTCCGCGGCCTGTCGGCCGCCCGGCTGGTCCGCGCGGCGGCCGCGCTGGACCCTGGCAAGCTCACCACCCCGACCGCCGCGACCATGCTGGCGCTGCGCACCCTGGCCCAGCGCCACCAGGCACTCGACGCTGAGATCACCACCCTGAGCACCGAGCTGGACCGGCTCACCGCCAAGGCCGCCCCTGGCCTGGTGGCGCTGGTTGGCGTCGGGCCCGACAGCGCCGGCGCGCTGCTGCTGGCCGCCGGTGACAACCCCGACCGGCTGCGCAGCGACGCCGCGTTCGCCATGCTGTGCGGCGCCTCCCCGATCGAGGCCTCCTCCGGCAAGACCGTGCGCCACCGCCTCAACCGCGGCGGCGACCGCCAGGCCAACGCCGCGCTCTACCGGATCGTGCTGTCGCGGCTGCGCTACGACCAGCAGACCAAGGACTACATGGCGCGGCGCACCAAGGAGGGCAAGTCCAAGCGGGAGATCATCCGCTGCCTGAAGCGCTACGTCGCCCGGGAGGTGTTCGCAGTACTCAACCACATGGCCCAGGACGACCTGACCACGCCGGCTTGACATCCATAGATGGCATGTGAGCGGGACCCCCTCCGCTCGGATGCGGCACGCTGGCCGCATCGGATCGCACAGCGGGAGCCAGAGGAGGTCCCGATGGCCATCGTAGGCGGGCTCGACATCCACCGTCGCCA